>Ga0209500_10000463_pt1 | contig 34858 bp, 29 predicted proteins | sample S_140212_EF_Meta_FD_187323 | JGI IMG/M metagenome (GOLD analysis project Ga0209500, IMG submission 187323) | Freshwater microbial communities from Lake Simoncouche, Canada to study carbon cycling - S_140212_EF_MetaG (SPAdes) (version 2) | ecosystem: Environmental > Aquatic > Freshwater > Lake ...
GGAAAGAGCAACCGTCGGGTTGTCGCATTGCCTGCAGGACCGACAGCTTTTTCGGTGTCCCCCTCAATCTTTACAGCTCGCCGCGTGCCGACGAGTACATCCTGCCACGCAGGTATGGCCTCCTCTCGCAGGTGTTCCACTGGCTCGTTGGCCCGCAGTCGATGAGCCACGCTGCGGCCACCAGCGATTGGCTGGCTAGAGGTTTCGCAACACGCTTCCACGAACTGCTCCAGTAAGAGTGCCGCAGCGATCTCCTCTTCCTCGAGGCGAGATCGCGTGTTTTTCTCGAGCACAACTGAAGCCACGCTGGTGGCTTTGAATGTTTGCACTGCCACGACGATGCGGTGCTCGCCTCGCTTCGGAATGCGCGACGCCAAACTGGCCGTCACAGCCACGCCAACGGCTCGCTCAGGCGGGGCGTTAAGCGTGCATGCCCGTTGCCAGGCTGTCATGGCCAGTCGCCTAGCGGTGCGACTCGAGCAATAGGTTTGCTGCGGCCCGCCGAGCAAATGGTCCACCGCTGAGCGGGCATACGGCACAATCGCCTCAAGAACAATTCCGCTTGCGCCAGGTGTTGTGAGCAGGTGTGCGATGGCCAGAGAACCGCCGCCGGTGGAGACAATCACCGCGAGTGAACCCGCCGCCATCAGCGAATCGACGAGCTCAACTGGATCGGGAAGGTGCATGGACATTGGGGAGCGTATAAGCAACAGGGGGAATGGATCGTGAACTACAACAGCCGGCTAGACACCGCCGCATGGCGTCACTTTGCAAGTGGTGTTTGCCCTGCTCGCCAAGCCTGCCCTGCTTTCCACGCGATGGGCACTTTCAAAAAGACGGCTTCAGCCCATCTCATATGGAAGCCGATTGGTTGAACGGGAGGGCCAAAGAGATGATACCGCAGCGTGGGCATGAATGCTTTGAGCATAGGGCATTAGGGCGATCAATCTTTCTGTCCCTTCTGTCATTTCTGTCGCCATTGCTGGCCATTGGCCTGTTTGCTGCCAATGGTGGGATCGCTGCCACGGCCGCTGATGGGCACGATCAGGGCAGCGATGCTACCGCGGCCTCGCTGCCATCCACAGCACCTCGCCGTGTGCCGCGAGTGTTCGCGATGCAAGGGATTGCACCGCGTTCGGCAGCCCAACCCCCAATCCAACTCGCGGGCATCGACACCCCGGGCGACCCCGGGTTCACTCCCTCCTCGGCTGCAGACTCGCCCACGGAATCGTCGGGGCCGTTTGATACTGCTCGCAGCGATCTTGGCGAAGACGATGAGCTTTCTACAAGGCGATCTGAATCGTCGGCCATCGATGGCCGCCAGCAGCGACGCCGCCTGCAGCCAAACGAACGTTCCCCCGCCGATCTTTTTCCAGATCCGCTGCAGAACACACCCAAGATCGATCCTTCCGCGACAGGCCGAGAAGCCGAAGAGATTTTGGCCGAGATGCTCCCCGCTCGGAGCGACACGTTTGCCGACTGGGTGACGGGCGTGGAATATTTGCACGATTGCGGTGAGCCACGGGCGCTCCCGACGTGCGTGCCGCCGCCGCCGTGTCATCCCAGCATGCCGCCGCAACCGTACGACCTTGTGGGAGTGCGAGGAGTGCCGTCGGGCGGACCGATCTACAGTGGCCCGTGCGCACCACACACTGGGAGCCACGACCACTGCCGTTTTCCACAGGCCCATCGGCTCTGCGATCGCTGGTTTGATTGGTTCTATCAGTCGAAGTAAGGAGATGAGTCACACGAAGCCCCTTCATGGCTGATGGCTCGGCATCGCCTCGCTCGTTTGGGGCCTCCTGATGGCGGCCCCGCTGGCGATCCCTGAAAAACACGGTCTCCTTTGGAAAGAGGCTTGAATCGCGCACAATCCTTTGGGCTTATTCCGTCTGGCTCAGGCAGCCCACGCCTGCCTGAGGGCGGGTCTCGAGCCAACAATGAGGAGTGCGTTTGCATGCGGGCTGCAATCATAGGAATCGGTGCAATTGCAAGGATGCACGCACGGGCTCTAGCTGATATCGAGGGCGTGAACCTCGTTGCTGCGACGTGCCGCACCGAGGAGAAAGGCAGAGCCTTTGCCGCCGAGTTTGGCTGCACGTGGTACGACGACAACGCTCGGATGCTGCGTCGGGAAAAGCCCGACTTTGTCACCGTGGCCACTCCCTCCGGCAGTCATCTTGAAGCAGTCATGGCCGCGGCCAGACAGCGCGTGCCAGTGATATGCGAGAAGCCGCTGGAAATCTCGCTCAAGCGAATTGACCGAATGCTGGCGGTCACACAGAAGGCTGGCATTACGCTGGGCACGATTTTCCCACAGCGTTTTAACCCAGTGGTGCGCACGGTACGCGATGCGGCGGCGGCGGGTCGCTTTGGCCCGATTGCGATTGCAGCGAGCTACGTGCCTTGGTGGCGAGACGATGCGTATTACGGACAGGGCCGATGGCAGGGCACGAAATTACTTGACGGCGGTGGTGCACTGATGAACCAGTCGATCCACGGCGTGGATGCCCTGCAGTGGATCGTTGGGGCTACGATCTCTGGGCTTGCGCCCTGGGAAAATCCTGTGGAGAGCGTTTTCTCGCTCACTGCCATCCGGTCGCATGCTGCCGAGCGGCTGGAAGTGGAAGATACCTGCGTCGCAGTTCTGCGTTTCAGAAACGGGGCTGTGGGGCAGTTGTTGGCCGCTACGAGTCTGTATCCGGGCCAGTTGCGACGATTTCTTTTTGGTGGCCGCGACGGCACAGCCGAGATTCTGGAAGAGCAACTCCTGGGCTGGCAGTTTCGCACAGCAGCGACTGACGACGAAGCCATCCGCAGCCGGTTTGCCGGTTCCAGCAGCACCTCGGGCGGTGCGGCCGATCCCATGGCGATCAACTACGCCTGCCACACTCGTAATTTCATCGATTTTCTGGACGCCATCAAGGCTGGTCAGACTCCTCCGCTGGACGGCCTAGAAGGACGCAAAGCCGTAGCGATTGTGGAGGCCTGCTATGAGTCCGCCCGCACCGGCAAAGCGGCACGCGTAAAGAATCCATGATACTCTACTGGCCTATTCCATCCGATCTATATCTCTTTGGCTGACAGTGTTCGGTACCGACTATGAATTATTCCATCTGCAATGAAACGTTTGTGGATTGGCCGCTGGCCAAGGCCTGTGACTTCGCAGCTGCATGCGGCTACACGGGGATTGAGATTGCTCCGTTCACGTTGGCCTCACGTGCCACTGATGTACCGACGGCAATGCGCAGCGAGATCCGCCGCACCATCGCCCGCGCAGGTCTTGACTGCGTCGGCCTGCACTGGCTTTTGGCCAAGACAGACTTTCACGTCGCCCATCCCGACCCAGCGGTACGGCGGCACACGGTCGATTATCTAGGTGAGTTAGCGCGACTCTGCGCTGATCTCGGGGGCCGTGTCCTTGTGTTTGGTTCGCCAAGTCAGCGCAGCCTCATGCCAGGGGTTTCGCTCGAAGCAGCCACGCAGCACCTGCACGAAGTGTTTTCAAAATTGATTCCCGTCCTAGAAGCCACCGACACCGTCGTGGCGTTGGAGCCGCTGACTCCGGCTGAAACAGACGTGCTCACGACCGCCGCCGAAACTCGCAGGTTGATCGACTCCATTGGCTCGGCTCACGTGAGGCTGCTGCTGGATGTCAAGGCGATGTCCAGCGAGCAGGAGCCGATCCCAAAAGTTATTTTGGCCAGTGCCAGCCACCTCGAACACTTCCACGCCAACGATGTCAACCTGCAGGGACCAGGATTCGGTGCGATTGATTACACGCCGATTTTCGGGGCGCTCAACGAAGTTCGCTATGCCGGTTGGGTGAGCGTTGAGGTGTTCGACTATGCCCCTGGGGCCGAACGCCTCGCCCGCGAGAGCATTCAGTATATGCAACGCATCGAGTCTGAACTGGGCTAATCCGAACGAGCCGTACACCAACCGGCATTCACTAACGACAACGGAAATCAAGAACCCATGGCCGATTTGCCCCGCACCCAATCATCCTCGTCATCGGCATCTTCAGGAGTGTGGTACCGAGGCCTCACCACCTACCACTGGTTTGTCTTCACTGTCGCGTCGTTGGCGTGGCTCTTCGACTGCCTCGACCAGCAGCTGTTCTTACTCGCGCGCAATTCAGCAATGAAATCGCTGCTGCCGCCAGGGATGGACCCGATTATGTACGGCGGCTATGCCACGAGCATCTTTGTGGCTGGGTGGGCGATGGGTGGTCTCGTTTTCGGATCTCTTGGGGATCGTCTCGGCCGGGCGAAAATGCTTGCACTGACGGTGCTCATCTATTCGGTCTGCACGGGGCTTTCCGCCTTTTCAAAAGGCTGGATTGATTTCGCGATCTTCCGTTTTCTCACTGGCTTAGGTGTGGGCGGTGTCTTCGGGTTGGCTGTTGCCCTTGTTGCAGACACGCTGCCGGATCGATCCCGTACCGGCGCGCTGGGTTTATTGCAGGCGCTCTCGGCCGTGGGCAATATCACCGCCGGAGTGGTGAGCATGTCTTTGGGCCATCTTGAGGCGATTCGAACAATCGAGCCTGGTACGGCGTGGAAATATATGTTTTTGTTCGGTTCGGTTCCGGCTTTTCTTTGCGTCTTTATTCAGTTGAGGCTGAAGGAGCCAGAAAAATGGGTGCAGGCGAGGGCCGCGGGCAAGGCTATTGGCGTGAAATTTGGATCGTACGGCGCGCTCCTCGGGGATGTGCGCTGGCGTGGCCGTGCTCTGGCTGGAATGATGCTGTGTGTGTCTGGCGTGATTGGCCTGTGGGGCATCGGGTTTTTTAGTCCCGAATTGGTGGGCGACGTCATGGCAAGGTCGCTACTGGCCGACGGTGTGCCCGAAGCGGAAATCGCTGGTCATAGAACGTTTTGGATCGGCGTCAATTCAATCGTTCAAAACATAGGCGCTTTTTTTGGCTGCCTGCTCTTCACGCGAGTGGCGCAGAGCATTGGCCGCAAGCCAGCCTTTGCGATCGGATTTGTAGCGGCGATGGTGGCTACAGTCGGCTATTTTCAATTATTTAATGGTCGCGGCGACATCTGGATGAGTGCGATTATGGGAGCCTGTCAGCTCAGCCTATTTGCAGGCTTTGCGATTTACCTGCCTGAACTGTTTCCAACCAGCTTGCGGAGTACGGGCACCAGTTTTTGCTACAACGTGGGCCGCTTTCTGGCGGCCAGCGGCCCCTTTACGCTGGGCAGCCTGCAGGCCATGCTCAAGGCCGGGGCTATTACGCCCGAGGCCAAGCTTATGGCTTTTCGGAATGCCTGTTCGTATATGAGCGTGATCTTTCTTGTGGGGCTGGTTGCCTTGGCGTTTTTGCCGGAAACTAGGGGGCAGCCGCTCCCCGAAGACTAGTCATCGGACGCTTATCTAGGCGAGTTGTTTTGCTACTGTATTGGCTTGTGTCAATCGGTCCACCGTCCCCCATTCTTCGGAGAGCACGTCCATGCGTTGGGAAGGCCGTCGCCAGAGCGACAATGTCGAGGACCGTCGTCAGTTTGGGGCAGCGCCGATGCTCGTCGGCGGTGGATTGCTATCGATTCTCTTGATTCTGGCACTGATGTTTCTGGGAGTCGATCCACAGCAGATCGCACAGATTGCACCAGAACTAGCCAGGCCACCGGACCAAGCGCAGCAGGCACCAGGACAGCCGGTCAACGATGCACTATCGCAATTTATTCGCGTGGTTGTCGCCGACAACGAAGATGTGTGGGGCAATCTTTTTCCGAAAGCTTTTGGCAGCCATTACGCCGAACCCACACTCGTCCTTTTCACGGGGCAGGTGAAAAGCGCCTGCGGTTTTGCCAGTGCTGCAGCCGGACCATTTTATTGCCCGCTCGACAAGAAGGTGTATATCGACTTGGCGTTCTACGAAGAACTCAAGCGACGGTTCGGTGCTCCAGGCGATTTTGCGCAGGCGTATGTCATCGCGCACGAGATTGGCCACCACGTTCAAAACCAACTTGGAATCAGCAACAAGGTGCAATCGATGAGGCAGCGACTCTCTGAGCGAGATTACAACAAACTCTCCGTCCGCATGGAATTACAAGCCGACTTCCTAGCTGGCGTATGGGCCCATCATGTCGCACGGTACGCTGGCATTGTCGACGAAGACGACATTCGTGAGGCCGTCAACGCCGCCGCCGCGATTGGTGACGATCGGATTCAGAAGCAGTCTCAAGGGTATATCGTGCCCGATGCCTTCACGCACGGCTCTAGCGAGCAGCGCGTGCGGTGGTTTCTATACGGCTTAAAAACAGGCGACCCGACTCTCATGGATCGGGCATTTGAAGTCGATACCCCGTAATCGGCCCGCGTCTTCGTCCTGCCCAGATCCTCACAATGTTCGGAACGTATTCCACGCATGAATATTCTTCTCACTGGGGCGACTGGCTATGTGGGAGGGAGTCTCCTTCGCGAACTGGAGCGTCGCGGCCATGCCGTGCGATGCCTCGTGAGGCGGCCGCAAAAACTGGTCGGGAAAACAGCGGCCACAACGGAAATCTGTGTGGGAGATGCTGCCGATCCGGCAACGCTCGCCCGTGGCTGCATGGGCATCGACACGGCCTACTGGCTGGTGCACTCGATGGAGAGTGGCGTCGATTTTGAGCGGGCCGATCGGCTTGCAGCGGAGCGGTTTGCGCAAGCTGCCAAGGCTGCCGGCGTGAAGCGGATCGTGTATTTGGGCGGCTTAGGCGTTGACGACAGCACGCTCTCAACCCACCTCCGCAGCCGACAGGAAGTGGGAGCAATCCTCCGCGCCAGCGGTCTGGATGTGATTGAATTTCGCGCTTCTATCATTATTGGTGCGGGCAGTTTTTCCTTCGATCTTGTGCGCACATTGGTGGAGCGACTGCCTGTGATGGTTTGCCCGGCATGGGTGAGCACCCCCACGCAGCCTATCGCGATTGCCGATGTGGTGGCCTATTTAGCAGCAGCCATCGATCTGCCACCGGCGGCGGCTCGGATTTTTGAGATCGGAGGGCCTGACAAAGTCTCGTATGGCGCTATCATGCATGAGTACTCCCGACAGCGGAGACTGACTCGGTTCATGATTCCTGTGCCGGTGCTCACACCCCGCCTCTCCAGTCTGTGGCTCACTTTGGTGGCACCCCGATATTCAAAAGTTGGCAGAAAATTGATCGATGGCTTAAAGAATCCAACCGTGGTCTCAAGCGATGCGGCGTTGCATGAATTTCCGATACATCCCCGTGGGCTTGTCGAGGCCGTACGAGAAGCCATGACCCAAGAAGACTCTTTTTTCGCTGGTAAACGCTGGGCTGATCTGGCCGATGCCGAAGAACTCCCGCATCGCTATGGCGGACGGTCGGACGGCACACGCCTCGTGGATCACCGGCAGATCGTTGTCTCGGTGGAACCGGAGCGTGCGTTTGCAGCAATCGAGCGGATCGGCGGAGTCAACGGTTGGTATGCGTGCAACTGGCTCTGGAGGCTTCGCGGTTGGATAGATCTGGCAATCGGAGGGCCGGGCATGTCTCGCGGACGGCGAGACCCAGATCGTCTCCGTGTGGGCGACTCGCTGGACTGCTGGAGGGTGGAAGCATACGAGCCCCCAGGGCGTTTGCGATTGGCTGCAGAGATGAAGATGCCTGGTCGCGGTTGGCTGGAGTTTGAAGTGGTGCCTCGCGATGGCGATGTGACCATTCACCAGACGGCGGTCTTCGATCCCAAGGGGCTCGGCGGCCTGCTCTATTGGTATGCCGTATGGCCTCTGCATGAGGTGATCTTTCATCGCATGCTTGTCGGCATCGCCCGCGCAGCGGTACGAGGATCGGGCTAGCACGTGCAGCAAGTGTTGCTGCGTTCGATCTGAATAGTCGTGTGAGCGACGCCACAGTGGCGGCGAAGTTCTTGCAACGATTGCAGCAGCACGCCTTCGTGCAGTTCGATGTTGGGCACGACGAGGTGAACCGTCAGCGAAATCTCAGATGTGCTGGCGTTCCAAATATGCAGTTCGTGGACATCGACCACGCCAGGAATCCCTGCGAGCAGGCTGCGCACGCTCTCAGACTCGATGCCCTTGGGTACGGCATCGAGAGCCAAGTCGATACTCTCGCGAAACAGTCCCCACGTGCTGGCGACAATCACCAGTGTGATTGCGATGCTCACAACTGGATCGATCCAAACCAAGCCTGTCGTAGCAATCAGAATGCCCGCCAGCACGACGCCAGTTGACACGGCCGCATCGGCTGCCATATGCAGATAGGCTCCGCGGAGATTGGCATCCTGCTTACTTCCTTGCATGAAGAGCATCGCCGTGAGCGTATTGATCGCGACCCCGATTGCGGCCACCACGATTACCACGGTGCCTGCAACCGGTTCGGGAGCCCATAGCCGATGACAGGCTTCCCAGAGGATCACTCCACAGGCCGTCAATAAAAGAGTGGCGTTGGCAATCGCTGCGTAGATCGTGGAGCGACGCAAGCCCCAGGTGTACCGTGGCGTCGGCGGGCGTCTGGCCAGCCAGCTGGCCCCCCAGGCCAACAGCAAGCCGATCACATCGCCCGCATTGTGGCCAGCATCGGCCACCAGCGACAGCGAACCGGCCAGCATTCCTCCGGCGATCTCCGCGATCACGAATGCCCCGTTCAAACTCACGCCGAGAGCCATTGCCCGATCAAACGTCTGAAGCGAGTAGCCGTGCGAATGGGAGTGCGACTTCCCGTGGCTGTGCTCTGGATGGTGGGGAGGCATTGTTCCAATCGTTTTCGTCAAGGGCTCGAACAAGTGTAGCACTCCATACGTGCCGCACTCGGCATCTCGTTGCTATCCGGTTGGAGATCCCGTGGAGTAGAATCATACCCATGACCGCAGCCTCTGCCGCTATTTTGTTGTTCTTTGTGATGGACCCCATCGGGAACATCCCGCTGTTTCTGGCGTCGCTCAAGTCGGTCGACACCTCGCGGCGGCTTTTGGTGGTGGGGCGAGAGTTGGTCATAGCCTACGCGCTGCTCGTGGCGTTTCTCTTTCTCGGCAGGCCATTTCTCGAGATGCTGGCGATTTCCGAGCCCGCCCTGACGATTGCCGGAGGGATTGTGCTTTTCTTAATCGCGATCAAGATGGTATTTCCAGCCACGCATGGCACGCTCGGCGAACAGATTGATGGCGAGCCGTTTGTGGTGCCGCTGGCGATTCCCTACGTGGCCGGCCCGTCAGCCCTAGCCACTGTTCTGCTCATGACGAGCCAAGATCCCGTTCGGCAGTTAGACTGGCTGCTGGCGATCTCCGTGGCATGGCTGGCATCGACCGCGATCCTTCTTGCGGGCAGCAAGATCAGCGATTTTCTTGGCAACAAGGGGCTGATGGCAATCGAGCGGCTGATGGGGATGGTGCTCATCGCCTCGGCCGTTCAGATGTTTTTGGATGGCGTCTCAAAGATTACGATGTGGCAGAAAGGGTGAATCACGATGAAACTTTTGCGCGTGGCAGCGATTGGACGAACGGGGCGAGGTGACTGGGGCCACGCCATCGACGAGCTGTGGGCCGGTGTTGCAGGCACCCAGCTTGTGGCCCTCGCTGACCACTCGGCGGAAGGGCTGGCGAAGGCTGTTGTTCGCAACAAGCTCGATGCATCGGTGCCCGGAACGGCATTTCGGGACTGGCGCACCATGCTGGCCGAAGTGAAGCCCGACATCGTTGCCATCTGTATGCGAGAGATTGACTGCCACGCCGAGATGGCGATTGCGGCGGCCGAGGCGGGAGTCAGAGGAATCTTTATGGAGAAGCCATTTGTGCGCACCCTCAAAGAGGCCGATGCTGTGATTGCGGCCTGTACAAAATCAAATACAAAGCTGGCGTTGGCATTTGTCAACAGGCATTCGCCTACCTATGCTGCGGCTCGCGATCTCATTGAAGACGGTCGGATCGGAAAAGTGCTGGAACTGCGAGGCCGAGGCAAGGAAGACGCACGGGGCGGGAGTGAAGATCTGTGGGTCCTGGGCTGCCACATTCTGGACATGATTGTGGATCTTGGGGGTGCGCTTCAGTGGTGCAAGTCAAGCGTCACGCTGGGCGGTCGTCCAGTCGTGCCGGCCGATTTCGTCGAGGGTCCGGAGGGCATTGGCCGGATTGCTGGCGACAGCGTTCACGCAATGTTTGGGCTGTCCGACGGGCCGATCGGCTTCTTTGCCAGCGTCCGCAATGCTGGTCTCAAGCAGCCAAATTGCGGTCTCACTGTTGTCGGAACAAAGGGGGCGATTCACATCCGCCCCGATCACGGACCGCACGCCTATTTCCGAAACGCTCCGCTGTGGCGGATGGACAAGGATTTTCCATGGCAGCCCATTGGGCCAGAAGGGCTGTCCCTCACCCCGGTCAACGACGTGGACCGGGCGGCGGAACGGGCCGGATGGGGCCGCCGTGCAGCAGCCGATCTAGTGGATGCGATTGCAGAAGACCGCGAACCAGAAACTGGCATGTACGCAGGCCGCAGCACGATCGAACTCACAACATCCATCCTCAAATAAACGGTGGCTGCCACAAAAAATGGGTACGACGAGGGCTATGGCGTAGATGTGATTTTCAGGAATCGCCATAGAAAAAAGAGGCCGGTCAAAATCATCCAAGGCAGATACCCGAGCCATACGCCAGCTGCCCCCCAGCCGGCGGTGAAGGCCAAGAGATAGACCGTCGGGATGCTCAGCAGCCAGTAGCAGATCGCGTTGGCGATCATTGGCACGCGGTTGTCGACGAGTCCTCGCAGGGCGCCGAGGCTCACCGACTGAATCGCGTCGGAGATCTGGTAGATGCCAACGATTGTAACAAGCGTGCCAGCCAGCTGTGCGACGGTATCGTCGTTGGTGAAAAGTCGTGCCAACCACAGGCCGCTGGTCGTGTACACTATTGCGCAGGCCGCCATGAGTGTTGCACCCAACAGGATTGCCGCGATACCGGTGCGACGTGCGGTGGGCATATCACCTGCACCAACGGCATGGGCCACCCGAATGCTCGTGGCCATGGAGAGTGAAATCGGAAACATCCATGCCAGTGACGCAATGCCGAGAGTGACCTGATTGGCCGCCATCGCTGTCGTGCCGACCCATCCCAGCATGAGCGATCCAGCTGCAAACGATCCCCCTTCGAGTACGTCCTGCGCAGCCACCGGCAACCCTTGGCCAAATAGGTCTTGCACCATTGGCCAAAGCCCGCCATCAACGCTCCAGAATCGATAACGCTGCGTGTGTCGCGATTGACAGAGCCAGGCCAGCAAGACGGCCGCCTGTAGCCATCGTGCTGCAAGTGTCGCCCAGCCGGCACCCTGTAAGCCCATGGCCGGACACCCGAAGTTCCCAAAAATGAGCAGCCAGTTGAGGCCCGCATTGAGAATGACAGCCCCTACCATCACTGCGACAACCGGCCATGGTCTGTTGATGGATTCGGCGGTCTGTCCCAGCACGAGCGTCAGAAGAGCCGCCGGCATCGACCATGCAACCAAAAGCAAATAGCTACCACTGACGGCGACGACCTCCGGCGGCTGTCCGAGAGTGCCGAGAAGCGGCGTGACGGCAGTGAGTGCGACAGCAATGAGCAGGCCGACCAAGAGGCCGAGCACAACGCCGGCCCTCGCCGCCACGCCCACGCCACGATCATCCCCAGCACCAAATGCCTGCGAGATTCTAGGTGCTACAGCACCAATCGATCCGTAAGCGAAATAGATCGCGAACATGACGAAATTGCCTGCCAGTGCGGCTCCAGCCAACGGCACGGCGCCACCGTGTTCGCCGTGGCCAAGCATGAGCGTGTCAGTCAGTTGAAGCAGCACAAGCCCTGCTTGGCCCAGCAGCATCGGGGCGGCAAGGGCCACCAGCGGGAGAAGGACAGAGCGACGAGTTCCTTGACCGCTATCGCTGCGGCCCGCGAGGGCAGTGTGCGACGCAGGAGTTGGGGTAGGTATCATGCTCACACTGCGCGCAAACCAAGCGACCGACGGTCTCACATCCACGTTCAATCCAGCCGAGGTTTTTTATTCCACGCACAGCACGTCGTCTAATGCGACAGCCATGCGATGCAGTCAGATGTAATACATTGACTCAACGGTCGACCGCGAGCGTTCGACCAGTTCGGCAAACGTAACGGCCTGGAGCGCCTCGGTTTCTGTCGCTGCAACGTGCCGCCATGCGTCTAGCAGCACGGCCACGCTGCGGGATTGCCCCGCGCCTGCGAGGTCTGCCGTGATCGCCGTGATGAGTTCATCGGGGCCCTCCATGACGCGGAAGACATCGTCGAGCGTGATCTCAGCAGGGGCTCTTGCCAGTTGGTAGCCTCCCGAGGCACCGCGAGTGCTCGTGACGATGCCGGCCCCCTTCAACTGCAGGAGGATCTGCACCAGAAAGCGGGAGGGTACACCGTGTGCTGCGCAGATCGAGCGGATGCGTACTGGCTCCTCAGAACCCCAGTTGCGAGCCAGTTCCAGCACGGCGATCGAGGCGTATTCTGTTTTTGCGGAAAGTCGCATGCGTAATGACTCACAAGACGAGAGGGTGTTAGTGGTCGCTGGAATGCAAGCCGCATTCTGTTTTGGCCGTGCCGCTCCAGCGGCCAGCGCGTTCGTCTTCGTCGACCGTGACAGATCGTGTGCATGGCCAGCAACCGATGCTCACATATCCTTGATCGTGGAGAGGGTTGTAGGGAATATTTTCGCGCACAATGAGTTCCCATACCATGGCTTTTGTCCAGGTGGCCAGCGGCGAGATTTTCACAACCCCAAACCTGTGGTCCCAGCCGACGATCGGTGCGGTAGCGCGGTCGGTGCTTTGGTCACGACGGATGCCGCTCATCCACGCGTCAAATCGCACGAGCACACGGCGGATCACCGCAATCTTTCGATCACCGCAGCAGCGGTTGGAATCGGTGCGATAGAGCGGACCTCCGTGGAGTTGCTCGTATTCCTCGACGGTCGTCTCTGGATGTTCCAGTACCACCTCGAGCCCGTATCGCTGCGCAATGCGGTCGCGGAGTTCAAGCGTTTCTTTAAACTGGTAGCCGGTCTCAAGATTGAAAACGTGCGTCGTGGGCGCAACGCTCGCAAGCCAGTGGAGGATGACGCATCCCTCTGGGCCAAAGGCGGTAGCCATCGTGAGCCTCTGGCCGTATCGTTCGGCCGCCCAGTGGATGATCTCCTGCGGCGAAGATGACTCCAGCAAACGGTTGGCCACGGCCAATTCCTCCAGCACCTCGTGCGAAGCACCCCGCAATTCAATTTCCATGGCGTTGGAGCCCGTAAGAGAGGTCGTCGGAGTTAAACCTATGAAAGTTGCCAAAAAAACTTACCATAGGCTTTTTCTGGTCAATTATCGACCCTGTGATCTTAGTCCAGCGCACGCATTGGTTGAAGCCCGGATATTTCTCCTGGCTTGCCCCGGTTCTGGGCAGCTGACGAGCCTTTTCATCTGGAGACATTTTTTCGATGGCACGACGCGTGGCATTGGCGGTTGATTTAGGTGCTTCGAGCGGACGGGTTGTTGCAGGCGCCTTTGACGGCAGGCTCTTAGAGTTGGAGGAGATCCACCGCTTTGAGAACGCTCCTGTAGGGATGGGCGGACAGCTTGTGTGGGATGTCGTTCGGCTCTGGCAGGAAGTGGTTGTTGGTCTACGGGCGGCTGCCCTTAAGCATCCCAACGCCATAGCAACCGTTGGCGTCGATGCGTGGGGTGTCGATTTCTCATTGCTGGGCACGGACGACGCGCTTTTGGCAAACCCCGTCTGCTATCGCGACGCCCGCACTCGCGGCATGGTGGCAGTGGCGGAAAAAACCATGACCCGCGAGGAGATTTTTGCTGCCACCGGTTTACAGTTTATGGAGATCAACTCGCTTTATCAGTTGCTTGCGATGCAACAGAGGCAGTCCAGCGTGCTGGCAGCCGGCGATCGCCTGCTGATGATCCCAGATATTTTTCACTGGCTGCTATCGGGCCAGCGATCCAACGAGCGCACCAACGCCTCCACTTCGCAGTGCTATGATCCGCAGAAGAACACGTGGGCCTTCGACATGCTTGCCCGCTTTGGATTACCTCGCCGAGTGTTTGGCGAAATTGCGGAGCCTGGCACGCGCGTGGGGCCACTGCGGCCAGAGGTGGCCGCAGAGACGGGGCTTGTGGGAGTGCAGGTGGTGCTGCCGGCCACGCACGATACAGCCAGTGCGATTGCGGCGGTGCCCGCTCCAGAACCGCCGTGCGCCAGGCCAGACTGGTGCTATGTGAGCCTTGGCACATGGGCCCTTGTGGGTGCCGAGTTGGATCGCCCACTCGTTACGCCTCAATGCCTGTCGCTTAATTTTACAAACGAAGGGGGGGTGGGTGGCACGACTCGTCTCCTCAAAAACGTCTGCGGTTTGTGGCTCGTGCAGCAGTGCCGCGCCAGTTGGATGCGTGCAGGCAAGAAGTGGACGTGGGATCAACTCACGGCATTGGCCGCCGAAGCGCCACCGCTGATCACGCTGATTGATCCCAGTCATGCGAGCCTTATGGCACCTGACGACATGCCCGAGGCAATCCGCAGTCTGGCCCGAGCGAAAGGCGAACCGGTGCCAGAATCGACAGCAGCCGTCGTGCGGACGGCGCTGGAAAGCGTGGCAGCGGCCGTTCGCCGGACGCTCGAGGAACTGGACGTATTGCTGGGGCGTCGAGTCAGCCGGATCCATCTGGTGGGTGGTGGCGTTCAAAATCCCATTCTGTGCCAGATGATCGCCGATGCGACCAACCGTCCTGTCTTGGCGGGCCCCGTTGAGGCTACGGCCATCGGCAACCTGCTGGTGCAGTTGCTGGCGAAGGATGGCGTCGTGGATCTCCGCGAGGTGCGGTCAGTGGTGCGGGACAGCTTTGAGATTGTTCGCTATGAACCGCGGAATCATGTCCAGTGGGACAAACGGCTGGCCGGCACAGAAGCGGCCGGATTGGCAGCCCGGTTTGATTTATAGATGAGGCTGAAAGCGATCATGCCGATGAGGGAGGCTACGACAAGTACAGCCGCCCAGATCGCTCGCTTGAGCCATATCTGAGCCTCGCGCCCTTCGCGCTCCTCGTTGAGTCGCTGCTGCCGCTTGCGGTATTCCAAACTGTCTGTGATGCGCAGGACGAAAAACGCATTGCACGTTGGGCAGACAACCTGCTCCTCCAGCATGGTTTCGATCGCCGTGAGCAGATGGCCTTTGGGGCATGGAATGTGGTAGGTCTTCGGACGTTGCGAGGCGGCTGATTCCAGAGAACTATCGATGGAGCCGGATGGCTGAGCACCGCAGATCGGACAGGTGGCGCCTCTTGTACTCAGCACGCTCGGACCGTGATACCCACAAATGCAGGCAATACTTTCTGACATACAATCGCTTACACCCAATGGCCCCAAGACAAACAATCCAGAAGACTCAGGCGGCCTGCGACTGATTGGCGGGCCGCTTAGTCACTGCGCCGTGTTCTACCTGCACGATTGAATCAGCCAAAGCCAACGTGCTGGCACGGTGCGTGATCATGATAACAGTACGGTTCTTGACGTAGCGGGCAAGTGCCTCGTGGATCAATCGTTCGCTCTCCACGTCGATCTGGCTTGTGGCCTCATCCAAGACCAGAATCTCGGCATCTCGCAGAAAGGCCCGAGCCAGCGAGATTCGCTGCCGCTGGCCACCCGACAGGCGAAAGCCGTTCGGGCCGACCATGGTCTGGTAACCGTCTGGAAATTCCGAGATAAATTCGTGGGCATGGGCCTTCCGGGCGGCCTCCTCGATTTCTTCGGTCGTGGCCTCCCAGCGGCCATATCGGATGTTGTAGAGAATTGATTCGTTAAAGAGTTCTGTCTGTTGCGTGACCATTGCAATCCGGCGGCGTAGATCGTGGACGGCCAGATCCGTCAGTGGCACCCCATCGAGGAGCACGCGGCCTTTGGTCGGATCGTAGAATCGGCAGATGAGGTTCACAAGCGTGCTCTTGCCGCCGCCGTTTGGGCCAACGATCGCTACTCGTTCGCCAAATGTGATCGATAGATCGATATCCCTCAGCACCGTGTCGATTCCGTCGTAGCTAAACGAAACATTTTCCAGACGAATTTCGCGGTGCGGTGAGGGAAGTCTTTTGGGATTCGCCACTTCGCGGAGCTTGGAAGGCGTGTCGAGGAGCGGATAGAGCGCCCCGGCGCCCACAACGCCAACATTTACGCCGGTAAACACGCCCGACAGTTTTCGAACAGGATCGCTGGCACCGATGAGCATCCCGAAGAACACCATAATACCAGGCACGGTCATCGGCCGTTCGGTCATCGTGATGCCAAAGATTTCTGTCTGCTGATTGATAACCAGCCATGCACCCACCGCAATCGATGTGGCCACCATTCCGATCCCCAGAACTTCTGTGATGGGGTTGGCCAGTGCGAAATAGAATGAATGCCACATGCCTGTTTTCATCATGTCGCGAGTGCAGTTGCGAAATCGCTGCCGTTCGAATTCCTCCATCGTGTAGGCCTGAACCGTGAGCACATTATTGAGTGTTTCGAGCAGCACATGATGGAATCCCATCGAACGCGTGAGGATATTCTTCGAGATGTTACGAATGCGCCGATTGAGCCAGACCATCAAAAAACCAACAACGGGCGCCATTGTCAGGCAGGCCAGCGTCAGTTGCCACGAAATACAAAAGGCACCGGCGAGGCACGCAAAAATTTTCATGGGCTCCGTCACCGCGCCGCCGAAAACGCTCGCGATGCCGCTGCTTAGCATGTCGGAAGTGCATGTGACTTGCGCCATGAATCCGGCCGAGCCCCGCGACATGAATTGGGCACGGTCGAGTTCGAGTGCTTTGTCAAACACCTTGAGCCGGATATTGCGACTGATGTTCATCGCCACCCAACTCACAAGCATCGTGTTGGCCATGAGAAAACCGTGCTTGATAAACGTGCTCGCAACAACAAAAACGACCACCCAGAGCACGGTGGTAAATGGGTCGTTGGGTAGAAAGTTCTTCAGCCACGGGTCTAGCTTCTGGGAAGAGTAGAGCATCGCTTCATCGCCGCGGGTGGCGAGTTGGATGGTGTCAGCGCGGTTGCGTGCATCCACGGTGGCATCAGCGGCCAACGTGCCAGAGGCTAAGGCGTTCTCCAGACTTTTGAGTTCCTTGCCTGCCGCCTCGATCCGTTCTCCGGCGTCCGTGATGCGGCGGTCGTTCCACGTTTGCAGTGAATCGCCATTGAGCGTGACTTCAATGATCGGGAAAAGGGCCGCGATATTCGCGCCCCACAGGGCTGCCACGCCGGTCGAGCAAAAAAAGGCAGCCACGAGCAGCGGCCAACTTTTAGCCGCCTCACGCAATGCACGTAGAAAATAATGCATGAACGATTTCTTTCCGGGTCATCGAGATGGAAGGCCTACACATGTCTTTCGAGGGCCAGACAATACGGTGGCCTTCCAAAGCGTTCAAGCCCGGATTTGTGGGCGTTGAATCAGGTCAAAATCGGCCAATCAGGTCTGGCCGAGTCGCAGTTCGGCTGCCAGCACGGTGTTGGCCAAAAGCATCGCGACAGTGAGCGGGCCCACCCCGCCTGGCACGGGCGATATCCAACTGGCCACCTCGCGGACGGTTGTAAAATCAACGTCGCCTACCAACCGGCTGGTGCCATCAGTTTCCACTCGATTGATGCCTACGTCTACGACCACCGCGCCGGGCTTTATCATGCTGGCGGTGATGAGGTATGGGTGGCCGACCGCGGCAATCAGAATGTCGGCCTGTCGCGTGAGGTGGGGCAGGTCCGCTGAGCGACTGTGGCAGAGCGTGACAGTGGCGTCACCGCCGATGCCCCTTGCAGAGAGCAGCAATGCCAGCGGCTTGCCAACAATATCGCTGCGACCGATGATCACCACATGCTTGCCAGCCGTTTCAATGCCTGCATCGATGAGCATCCGTTGGACGCCCGCCGCAGTGCAGGGAATAAAACGCGGCCGTCCCTGCGAAAGAAGGCCGGCATTTTCTGGGTGAAAGCCATCGACGTCGCGGTCTGCCGGCACCGCATCGAGTACGGCGAGAGTGTCGATATGAGCCGGAAGCGGCAGTTGTACGAGAATGCCGTCAGCAGGGCCGTGGGTATCCTGGGCGATCCCCTGCACGAGGGACACAAGCCGGAGCGTGTCGGTAGTGACCGGCACTCGGATCACTTCTGAATCGATGCCCACGCGTGCAGCCGCGCTCTCTTTGCTTTTAACGTAGGAACCGCTAGCCGCCACGTCGCCAACGAGCACGACGACGAGCCTCGGCCTTCGGCCTCGTACCTTGGCGAAGGTTTCGACTTCATCGCGAAGCGTCTTCTCGATTGTGCGAGCGAGTGACTTGCCGTCGAGGAGTTGTGCAGTCATGGGCAAACGAAACGGGTGGAGTGGTGAGGATGGGGACGGTCGCCGTCAGGCTATGGTTTTTTCTGAGCCCATTTTTGCCAGCGGTTTTCAATGCCAGCAGCAGCGGTGTCGCCCTTATGAAACACCATCAGATACCGCAGCGATAGTGAGTCTCCGGCGGGAAGCGTAAAGTCACCGGTGCCCTTGAGGGCACCAGTGAAGTCGTGCAGGCCGAAGGGGTTGGCGGCGAGAAGGCCGTAGTCGCGAGCATGAAAGTGTTGTGGGTGCCGCAGGTTGTCGGGATGGTCGCACATCGCGATGCCCATAATGCTTCCCTCAATGGGTGCAAAATAATCAACCCAGCGAGCGGCCTTGCCCCATGCGGCATCGTCTTTTTGTGCCTCGGAATTCAGGATCTGACCGGCCGCGCCTTGCGATTCGTGAAGGTTTCGCGTTTGGAATTCGGGGCGCACCCGCAGAGCCATCACGCCTTCCTTGGTGTCGCCAAATACCAGCGGGCCGTGGTCGGCGCGAATCGTGACGGCGTAGTCGATCGTGCGGGCAGCGCCGTTGTGAGTGGGCAGGCCATCGCTGGCAAACTCAATCCGTCGCGAGTCGGTGCACACGGTCGTGCCGTCGGCAGCCAACCAGCGGTTGGTCGTCTCCAGCACGCCAAGAGTGCCGCTGGAGCAGACACGGATACCAGTTTGTTCGATGCGAGGATGCGGCCCACCTTTCTGCAACGGAATATGCGCCCAAAAATCGATGCCGTTGATGCTGCCGTGCGCAAACCAGACCGATTCCTGGTGGGGGTGATCGTGGGGATCGCCCGCCACTCCTTCTACCAGAGGCCACTGGCGAGTGAGTGTCTGGCCGCCAGGGCCGTGAATTGGAAACAGGATCGGCGTGGCGTGACCGGCAAAAATGTAGTTGGTAAAGGGATCACCATCAATCGACACGCTCACGCGGTCGTCTTTGCGTTCCAGAACAACTTCGCCGGTCGCGGCGCCGACAAGTGCTGCAAGGCACAGGAGCGGCCCAAGCAGCCAGACGGAGGCGAGGCAAGCGACTCGAGGCATAGCACACGTCATTCGTTGGCGTGAAAAGAGTTGAGTCATTCGGGCGTACTCGGAGAGGAGGCGTGACCAGATTCAGGCTCGCTCAGGAAGAACAATCGTACTTGATGCTGGATTTCCTCGAGCAGGCGTTTTTCGTCAACGGTCAGATTGCCAGTTGTCTTTTGCTCAAGGAGTGCCAGCATGTCGATAAAGTGTTGTGCAGCGGCAACATTGCGGGTCGACTGTTTTGTGATCGGATTTGGAATCCGCCCCAACGCCATGAGCGCCTGTGTGAAGAGCGTGTGCAGGAGAAAGTCGAATGTGGCCGGTGGCGCCTGCATGGAGTCGCCGTTGTGTGCGAGGTGATCGGCATCGCTTTCGGTGGGAGACATGGGAATGGTTCCTGTGAGTGTACGTGCATCGATTCAAACGCGGTCGCGAGCCAGTTTAACTACGATTCCGTCACCCACGCGCTACCGGCGTGGCGTTCTACGGCAGCGGCCACCAATCCAGAAAAGAGCGGATGGGCAGCGGTGGGCTTACTCTTGAATTCTGGGTGAAACTGAACCGCCACAAACCACGGGTGATCGGCTAACTCCACAATTTCTACCAGGGATCCATCCGGGCTCGTGCCGGCGATCACAAGCCCGGCCTCTTCCAGTGCAGAACGATACCTCGCATTGAACTCGTAGCGGTGACGGTGGCGTTCGGAAATATCGGATTGGCCATAGGCTGCAGACGCCAGAGTGCCTTCTGTGAGCGTTGCCCGCTGCGCTCCCAGACGCATCGTGCCCCCCTTCTCCACCACCCCATGCTGTTCGTCCATCAGGCAGATGACAGGATGCGGCGTGTTCTTGTCGAATTCCGTTGAGTGGGCTCCCGCCAGATTCGCAACATTGCGGGCCACATCGATCACGGCACACTGCATGCCGAGGCAAATTCCCAAAAAAGGCAACCGCCGCTCGCGGGCAAACTTGATCGCTTCGACCTTGCCCTCAATACCGCGTTCTCCAAAGCCGCCGGGCACGATCAGGCCGTCAAAGCCGGCCAGCAGTCGCTCGGCCCCTTCCCGTTCAATGTCTTCGCTCTTGATCGGTTGCACCCGCACCTGTGCTCGCTGAGCGATGCCGCCATGATCGAGCGCTTCGTAGATGCTCTTGTAGGCGTCGCGGTGTTCGGCATATTTGCCCACCACAGCGATCGAAACTTCGTGTTCTGGATTTCGCAGCCTGTGAAGCAGTTCGTGCCATTCTTCGAGGTCGGCTGCAGGGGCTTGGATGCCAAACCGCTTCAGCACCAGTTCATCGATTTTGTTTGACTGGAGTGAGAGCGGCACCTCGTAGATTGAAAAGTCTTTGTCGCGTTCCTCGATCACCGAGTCGAGTGGCACGTTGCAAAAGAGCGCAATTTTTTCACGGTCGGAAATATCCAGTGACCGCTCCGTGCGGCATACGAGCACATCGGGCTGAATGCCGATCTGGCGAAGGATTCCCACGGAGTGCTGCGTGGGCTTGGTTTTGAGTTCACCCGCCGCCTTCAGGTATGGCACAAGCGTGAGGTGGATAAACATGACATTCTCGCGGCCCACGTCGAGCGGAATCTGTCGGATCGCCTCTAGGAAAGGGAGGCTCTCTATGTCGCCAACGGTGCCGCCGATCTCAGTAATCACAACATCGGTGTCGGCATCGGCGAGAATCCGCACCATCTCTTTGATTTCATTGGTGATGTGCGGAATCACCTGTACGGTCTTGCCAAGGAATTCGCCGCGGCGTTCCTTGTTGATAACCGAGAGATAGATTTGGCCGGTTGTGTAGTTGCTCTCCCGCGTGAGTGGCGTGGAGGTGAATCGCTCATAGTGGCCTAGGTCGAGGTCGGTTTCGCTGCCATCATCGAGTACGTAAACCTCCCCGTGTTGGTAGGGGCTCATCGTACCGGGGTCGACATTGATGTATGGGTCAAGTTTTTGCATTTTCACCCGCAGGCCGCGAGCCTCGAGCAGCATGCCGATGGAGGCGCTTGTTAGGCCTTTGCCCAAGGAACTAACAACGCCACCCGTTACGAAGATATGTTTAGTCACGCGTGTGAGTTCCTTCCCTGATAGCGTTTCCTAAGCGGCGGTTTTCGAGTTGCTGCTCTCGGTTGACAGCCCCGCCGTGGCCGTCTCTCGAAATGGATTGAACCAGCCTTTGGCAAGACCGTCAAATCCCTTCGGTTCGGCCGCAGTCCGTGTTTAAAAAAAAGATGCACGTTTGGAAAACGTAGTGTAAAGTTGTTGCATGAACCCCGCCTCCACGGCTCCGCCAGACGCGTCGCCGCAGTCGACATCTAATCTACGAATCAAGAGTCTCGAGTCGCTCGTGTCTCCCGCGCGGCTGGCCACGATTTTGTCGCTGGGCGAGGCTGCAACTCGCACGATTGTGGCCGGCAGGCTGGCCGTAGAGCGTGTGCTTGCAGGGGATGATCCCCGTCTGCTGGCGGTTGTGGGCCCCTGTTCAATCCACGATCCCGATGCAGCTCGCGACTACGCAGGCCGGTTGCTGCAACTGTCGCAGCGAGTGTCCGACCGGTTGCTGGTTGTGATGCGTGTCTATTTCGAAAAACCACGCACCACGGTTGGCTGGAAAGGGCTCATCAACGACCCGCACCTCGACGATTCTTTTGACGTGGCCACAGGCTTGCGGCTAGCCAGAGAGCTTTTGATCGAAATCGCCCGAATGGGGCTGCCAACGGCCACGGAGTTTTTAGAGCCGATCACGCCGCAATATATAGCCGACACGATCGTGCTGGGCGCGATCGGTGCTCGGACAACAGAATCGCCAACACACCGTCAGATGGCCAGCGGCCTGTCGATGCCTGTCGGCTTTAAAAACTCGACCGATGGATCGCTGCAAGCGGCAGTGGACGCGATGCAGTCGGCCCGCGCGCCGCATAGTTTTCTGGGCATCGATAATGAGGGAGGCACGTGCGTAGTGTCGACGACGGGCAATCCTTGGGGTGTGCTTATGCTGCGAGGCGGCCGTAGCGGGTCCAATTATTCCGCCGAGATTCTCCAGGAAGCGCGTCAGCGGTTGGAGGTGGCGGGACTGCCGCCCCGCATGATCGTGGATTGTAGTCACGCCAACTCCGGCAAGGATCATCGCCGTCAGTCGGTAGTGTGGCGCGATGTAGTCGAACAGCGAGTAGCAGGGGATCGTTCAATCGTTGGATTGATGCTGGAAGGCAACATCCATCCAGGCAGCCAGCCTGTGAACAGCAACCGTGCGGAGTTGCAATACGGCGTCTCGATTACCGATGGCTGCATCGGCTGGGACGAAACAGAAGCATTGCTGCTCGAGGCCCATGGCCGGTTAGGTGCGTAATACCCGGTAGGCTGGCAAAATTGGAATCGACCGGCAGGCTACCTGCCGGATAGGCTGAAGCGAACCCTCTTTTGTGAAGAAAGGATTCGCTATGCAATCGATTCGCTTCTGCCGGCGTAGAGCTGGATTGTGCTGTGCCCTGTGGCTTTGCAGTGCGGTGCCCGCTTCGGCGCAGCTACAAATGTCGTACGGCGAACAGGAAGTGCAAACTGTTGTGGGCGCACGCAACGCGCTGGACCAGTTTTTTGCGATCCCGCTTGAGTCGATGCCGCCGGCAATGCTGGCAGCTGCCGAGGGCATCGCGATCTTTCCAAATATGATCAAGGGCGGCTTTATTTTTGGCATAAACTACGGCAAGGGAGTGCTGCACGTGCGGAAGCCCGACCGTACGTGGAGTGCGCCAGTGATGGTAACGATGGGGGGCGGCAGCGTGGGCTTTCAAGCGGGCGTGCAGGCGGCCGATATCGTTTTGGTGTTTGCCACGCCCCGCAGCTTGGAGGGAATACTGACCGGCAGAAAGGTCACGCTCGGCGCGGATGCATCGATTGCCGCTGGTCCTGTGGGCATGCAAACAAACGCGGGCACAGACGCTCGGCTGGGCGCCGAGATTTATTCCTATGCTAGAAGTCGCGGACTGTTCTTAGGAGTGTCGCTCGGCGGCAGCGATCTCTCTGTCGATAACAATGCCGATTCAATGCTCTACGGACGTTTTGGTGTGACACCGACGGATGTGTTTCAAGGACGGGGGTTGGGCATGCGGCCCGAGGTGCAGCAACTCGTGGATGATCTCAATGCCCGATCCCGGCCGAGCATTGTGGCAGCACCAACCGCCGTGCCGCCTGCCCAGCCGGCGTTGATTCCTTCGGTGCCAGTGCCCGTACAACCAGTGCCCGTTCAACCAGTGGCCGTACAGCCAGTGGCCCCGCTCACGCCGCTTCCGCCGAACGTTGTCAACCCACCGCTGGTTCCGATCCGCTAATGACCACGGGTGAGTACGAAGCCCTCGTACGCGTCGTGTTCGTGTCTGCCTACGCTTTTGTAATGATCCCAAGGCGAGCCAGTTGAGGCAGGCTGATTTCCAGAAAAGCGGTACACGCCTGGGCCACGAGTTTTTCCCGTTCTTCCGGGGCGTTCACGGCTTGGCCGTTTTGCTGGAGGGCTCGGCCGCTCTTGGCCAGTCGGGTTGCAACCCGTTCGGAAAGGCCATCCCGGCCACGTTCAACGAGTTCGTGCAGAATCGCAGCGTCGAAATCGCCGAGCGTGTGGCCTGTGCCTGTGGCCTGGCTAGCCAAGGCCACAGGTCGACCGCTGAGCGAATCGCTGCCGAGCATCGCATGGTTAAAGGCACTGGAAAGCTTGACCGCGTCGGCCACGTCGCCCGCAGCCTCGCTTACCGATCCGCTGGTCACATCAAAGAGGCCCATCGCTACGCCGGCGTCAACGGCCCGTATCAGATCGGCCGGCGGCGTTCCCTGGACCTCGACCGCCGCTAGGATCTCGGACAGCCGCAGGCTCTTGTGTGCCAGCAAGCTCAAGAGTGATTGATACAGAGGCCCCTGCACTGTGGACGTCACAACGCCTAGGTTGGCCTGATACGGCAGCGTGATCCCGGACCGCGTCACGCGAAAGAACAGATCGTCTGCATCGCGCAACCGATCGGCCACCTCGGGCATCATGCGGGGGGCCTTGGCGTAGAGATCCCAGCGAAACGCTGTGTTGGCGCAGAAATCCTTGTGGGCCTCCGTCACGAGCCGATTAGTCGTCGTGCGAAAGAGTTCCTGAAACTCCGGCCGCACGCAGAGATCCCAGAAGTTGGTGAACACAGGCAAGCTGCCCACAAAAGAGAGCCCGGCTCCACCAAACATCCCCGATACTTCGGCAAAGTAGAAGCTCGTCCAATGCTCATTGAGAAACTCGTGGACGAGGTAGTTCACATCCTGCTTGAGCAGAGTGTCTACGTAGGCCGCTGCACGGGGGTTGTCTTCGAAGTACTTGGCATGTTTGTCGCGAATAAATACCAGATACGCAAGCGCGTCTCGCAGTCGCTGCACGCTATCCCCCTGGCGCAGAAGTGCATACTGCCGAAGGATGCCGCGGATCGGCTGTAGATGGGCCCAGCCGGGCATAGCATTATAGCTTGCAAGCAGTAACCCACCCGGGGCCAGATGTTCTTTTGCGATCGACAAAATCTCTTCGCGCACATTCGGCGCCACCCAACTCAGCACGCCATGCAGCGCAATAAATTGAAATGTGCCGAGGTCTTTTGGCACGTGCCCGAAGTCAGACTTGATCACACGGGCGTTGTTGAGCTTGCCTGCGGCGATATCTCGTTGAATTGCTGCGGCGTGATCGGGGTTGGCGTCGACGCCCACAAACTGCCCATTGGGATTGGCCGCGGCCAGCGTGGTGAGCGAACGCCCCAAACCACAGCCCAGTTCGAGGTAGCGGAAGCCGTCAGTCACATTCGGTGGCACTACGCGGTTGAGTGACGCCACATACCGCATCGCGACAGGAGCCAAGTTCGGATAGAAGCCTGGAGTGTAGGCGACGTCAGTAACGTATCCATCAACGGACGACATGTGATATTCCTGTGGGGTGAGCGAGCAGGACGAGGGAGTAAAGCGTTTGAAAGCGGAGGCAGCTACGCGTTTCGCGTCAGCTTGCGGTATTTGATTACACAGCGTCGATTAATGCTAGCCAGTGTTTTGGGAAGGCGATCCAACCCCACCAGTCGGCCGAGGCTCTTGGTGCGGGCCACAGGCAGCACGGCCGAGTGAAAAATAGTCGTGAACTGATCCAAGATGGCGGCGGGGTCAACGCCAAGCGGCACCCGATTGTTGCGATACCACGGGGCGGCCAGAATCGATTGGTGGAGTTCGGGATTGCTGTCGACTTCGATGACTCGCTGCAGGAGTTCATTGAGCGATGGCGAATCGTGGGCCGAGAGAAAACTCCTTGTGTCGAAGTCGCGGCCAACCAAGGGATCGCCCCAGTAGATCGGAATCGAATCGGCTCGCATCGGCCCGACGATCTTTTCTGTTGTGTAGCCGGGATGCGATTCGTTCTCGAAGGCAATTGTAAACTTGTAGTCGGCCAGAAAGCTCTCCTTATCGCTCACGCCGTGGCCGAGCGTATTGAGCACTTTTCCACCGGAATCAACTGGCTTGTAGCGAGAAAGCTTTCGAAAAAAATCGTTTCGCGTGCGACAGAACGGATTGGAGACCAGAAACGCACAGAACTTTGTTTTTCGCGCCAGCACGGCGGCGGGGTCGTAGGCCGCTGGCTTCACGAGTTCCTGTGGATCGGCGTAGAGTCCCCAGAGGGGCAGGCGGTAGTGCCGGGGATGCGAAGTGTCTTCGAACGTAAACGCCCAATCGCAGGTATTCCAGTCTGGCGCAATGTTTTCGCCGGTATAAAAAATCCGTACGCAGTCGTGCCGTAGATGCTTCTTGTGGCGGCCACCCATCACCGAATAGACGATGAAGTCCGGCTCGTCGCAGTGCTCGAGAGCAAACCGCGTTTCTAGAAGGCGGGTAAAAACGTTGTCGCATGGGTCAAAGCTGTCCCAGAAATCGACAAACCGGATGCGAATCGTCGGCCTGACATCCCGGCAACGTGGGTGCTGTGCCGGTTCGGTGTCGGGGCGAAGATTTGCATTCACGTGGCAGCCGTCCAGCCGTAAGAGATATAGCGACGCTCCACGCTGCCATCGTCGAAAAGATCGACTAATGCGTAGCCGAAGTCAGTGCCTTTATTTTTTCCCTTCCACCAGCCTGCCGAAACCGCGCCGTTGCAGAGATACCGCACGCCTGCAAAGTCAATCTGCTCGACCAAGTGCATGTGGCCGCTGACGCAGGCTTTGACATTGGGGTGCTTGGAAAAAAGTGCATGAAAGCGGGCGATGTCGACGTGCACGTAGCTTCCCTCCACGCCATACACAGGTTTGTCAGTGGCATGCGGAGCAGTCGGTTTTACCGTGGTGAATGGCGTGGAGGAGAGAATCGGGATGTGAGAAAAAAGAATCGTGGGTGTGGCCGGGGGCACCGCAGCTAAATCGCGTTCCAGCCAGTCCCACTGCGCATCGTCGAGCTTGCCGATATAGGTTTCTTCAAACGGAAAGATGCTGTCCAGAATCACAATATGCCAACCGGCTCGATCGAAGCTCTTGTAGGGCATGTCGCGGCCAAACTCGTCGCACACCCATCGCTTGCCGTAGAACGGTTCGTCGCCGGTGGCCCCGGCTGCTGTTTTGGTCCAGCCCCAGACATCGTGGTTGCCGACCACGCTTTGTATTTCGATGCCGCAGTGATCGGCCTTTATTTTTCGCCAGAGTTCCCACTGCAGTTTTGTGCGAGCCACGTCGGCGGCCATGGCGTCCATGATCGTGTCGCCGCCTGTGAGGATGATGTTGGGGCCTTCGCAGCCGAGCCGTTGAGGCAGCGATTGCACGTGCTCAAAGCAGGTGATGAGTCCCTTGGCAGCCGCGAGTTCCGGTTGCAAATGGATGTCGGTGAGATGCGCGATCCGCAGGCAGCGAGCAGGAACGGCCGACGGCCGCTGGGCAGCCTGCACGGCGGGCAGCGAACCAAAAATCGCTGAGGTGCCTGCGAGCAGTCCACCGCTCAGAATATTTCGGCGGGGGATACGGCTGGAACGCGGCATGTGAGTCTCCTCAAAGAGCGTTGCAAAAGTGAGCACGCATGGAGCATGCCGACGTAAAGAATGATTCTACGCCATTGACTTCATCTTACGAAAGAGAGAAGGGGAGGCATGAGGAGAGCTTTTCCCACAGCGTCCACAGGCCCACTACGATCAGCCCTGCCGAAGAGATCCAGAGCAGAATATCCCACGCTCGCGATGGTATGAGGCGAGCGTCGAGTTGGCAGTAGCGAAAGAACAACACAGCCACGCCGATGGCCGAGAGCATGATGGCTTGCGCCACACCGCTGGCCAGCACCATGCCCACAGGCTCTCGAATCGCAATGGCCAGCACCATCGCTACCAGCGGCCAGGCCACAGAGATCCGGCGCGTCCATCGTCTGCGGCTGGCATCATCGCCCGCCACTCGGCCTGCCAGAATGAGTCCATCTGTCACCATGCGGGCATTGCCGGCTGCGGCCACAAACAGCGTGGAGTAAAGCACAGCAAATGCTCCAACCAAAAATAAACCGGCCGCCCACTGGCCAAACACAGGGGCATACATTGCACCGAGCGTGCGCACCATCTCGCCGCCGGCCGGCCGCAGTCCCAGTCGCCCAAGCGTGGCTGCTCCTAGAAGATAGAAGGCGATGGTCACTGCGGTGTAGACGAGCATGCTGGTCCACGCATCGAGTTGCATCACCCGCATCCACCCGCGGGCGCGGTGGGCCCATGCTGGCGATGGATCGCGAGGGCCGACTGCTTCGCCGTACCCTTTTTCTAGACACCAATAGGGATAAATCATTAACTCGCTGGCCCCCACGCCGATAATGCCAAAAGCCGCCAGCGCCGTCATCATCGGCGATCGCCCGCCGATGGCTGGCGGGATCGAGGGCACAAGGCCGCTTGCAAGCTCTGACGAGGAGATTGCCCACGCGGGATCCAACTGCAGCATGAGGAGGGCTAGGAGCGTGACGAGCGTGAACGTGCCGACCAGCACGATCGACACGCGTTCGATTAATCGGTAGTGGCCCATCCCCAGAAGGAGCGATGTGACTACTCCCACGGCAACGGCCCAGATCGTTTCATCTGGAGGCACCTTGAGCGAGGCGATTGTGGCGTTCAGCGTGGCCAGTCGGATGCTCGGCGACGGTGTGTCGGCTGCGAACTGTGGAGAAGCGATTGCGTTGTGTGCAGTGCGGCGGGCAGTGGCTTCGGCAATCAGCGTGCCAGCAGCCTCGTTGTGTACTTGATTCCACTCCCGGCCGGCGGGCGTGATAGGCATGCCTGCAGCGAGTGTTTGAGCAACGCCTGCCAGAATTCCACCCTGCTGCACAACGATCAGCAGCGTCATCACCGCCCAACTCCAATAGATCCAGCCTAGGCCTGCAAAGCGTGGGCCTGGCACGCCGTCGAATGCATCCAGTGGCGTGCGGCCCCAAGTGAGCGTTGTGCGACCGAATTCAATCTGCGCCGCCACCTTGATCGCGCAGCCGACGATGATTAGCCAGAGGAGCAGAAACCCCGCCTCTGCGCCGACAGTCGTTGTGGCGATGAGTTCTCCGCTGCCCACAATCGAACTGGCGAGAATGATTCCTGGCCCGAGGTGCGCGAGTGATGCAAGAAGCGTTGCGGGAGGCTCCCGAGTGGCAAGCGGTGCGTGGGTGTTGGCCATCAGCGTTCTTCGGGAAGTGTTGTGAGTCGTTGTCTTGATGGCCACTTGGGAGTAGCACACAATCAGTTTAAAGAGTTTGGAAAGGCTTCCTGTCCGTGCAGCCACGCCAGCATTTCTTCCAGACCTTCGCGTGTGGTTTGGGGGTGATGAAAACCGGAAGCCACGAGCTTGTCGCACGGGAAGACGCTCGTTTCATCGATTGTTTTGAGGCGGGCTGTTGTGAGGGGGAAGTCGCGGCGAGCGATCAGGCTGATCAGATCACCTAGGGGAGCGATGAGTCGGGCGAGTCGTTCGGGAATGCGTTTGGGGTTTGGAGCATGGCCCAGTTCGGCAATCAACGCTGCCAGTTGGCCCAGCGACAATGTCTCGCGGTCCGACACGTTGAATACTTCGCAGCCAGCCGCCGCGTGGGTGGCCGTCAACGCGATCGCTGAGGCGAGGTTGCCTCGCGAGACAATCGATTTTTGTGTGAGCCCTTGACCCACAAGGCATGGCTTGCCGGCCAAGATCTGCCGCACAAACGCCGCGAGGTTGGCTTCGTTGCCGGGGCCATAGACGGGGGCCGGCCGGAGGATCACGGCCATGCGGCGGGAATCCTCGTTGGCCCATGCTCGCACCGATTTTTCAGCCAGGGCCTTCGAGCGGCCGTAGGGTGTGTCTGGATTCAGCGGAGCGTGTTCGAATTGGCTACCGGTGCCGGGAGCCACAGCTTTGATCGAGCTGACAAACACAAATCGCTGCACGCCGTGCCGGGCTGCCCAGTCCAGCCACTCCCGCGTGCCGCCGACATTGACGCGATCAAATTCATCGATATCGTCTGGCGTGGGCCGTGGAGTGTGTTGCTTGACCTCGAGATGCACGATCGCGTCGGTGTCGGCGGCATCGTGAAGACCCATGAGCACATCCGCACGCGTTGCGCCGTGCCAGCCCACGGGGGGCGGTGGCTGCGGTGCCGCCCACGTTGCGCGGCTGGTGCCCACGCCGCAGTGGCCAGAGGCGGCAAGCAGGTCGAGCAATCCACGGCCTACAAAACCACGTGCTCCAGTGACAAGAAAGTTCATGGCTCGAGCCTTGGGCTACGAAGCAGTGGCTTCGATCCACTGGGCAAACTGAGAGTATGTTTTTTCGCGGTCGAATTCGGCTTCGGCCAGCCGGCGGGCCCCTTGTCTGTAGTTCAGAAGAAGAGGGCGGTTGGAGGCTAGTGATGCGATGGCTCGTGCCAGAGAAGCGGCATCGCCTGCGGTGTACTTGAGTCCGGCGACGGAACTTGTGACGAGTGATTCTAATTCGCCCGGCAGCGAGTTGATGATGGCCAAGCCTGCTGCAGCGTAGTCGCATGCTTTATAGGGCACCGTCACAAGCGACTCTGGTTTGACGAGTACAAGCCCAACGTCGCAAGCCGAGAGCAACCGCACATACGCTGTGCGGTCGAGCAGACCGTGTATGATGACGCGGCACGAACCGCTGATGCCTGCTGCAGCGGCGCGGATCGATGCTTCAAACTTTCCCGTGCCAGCAATGTGAATCTCGGCGGGAGTGCCAGCAGCGGAGAGCATTTTGGCCGCAGCAATCGCAGTGAGGACATCCTGCCCGGCTTCAAGTGTGCCGGAATACACGCACGCCAGTGGCTTGTCTGGCAGCGATTTTTCTGGCAGCGGTGTTGTTGCGGCAGGCTTCTCCACCGGCTGAGTGGTGGCATCGGTGGGCGTGGCAGTCGCATCGGCCGCTACGGGCGATACTCGCACCGGCGGCGAAAATTCTTGGAGGTAGGCACCCAGATAGCACAGGTGCATCGGCTTCTGGTGAGTCAACTTCTGCCCAGCGGCATTCCGCAGCATGGTGTCGGCATAGGTTTGCGTTGCAGTGGAGATCGCATCGGCCGCTTCGATCACAGCAGCACGTCGACGGTACATGCCGCCAAGGAGGAGTGGCGAGATCATCTGGCGGAACCAGCGTGGGCCTGGCAAGAGCCGCTGGAATGTCTCGGGCCAGACGTCCATGAGGTCAACAACCAGCAAAGCGTCGAGCCGCTTGGCAAGGCGGGCAGCGGCCTCGGGGCTATCCAGTGGCGGCAGGCTGGCCAGAATCACATCGGGCCGAGCCAGTTGGCCGGAGGCAACCGACTCGTTGGCCAGCCGCTCGAACGTGCGGCCAAAGTCGCGGTGGCTGGCAAATCGGGCCAGCGAGACATTTTTTGCATACGGCCGCACGGCCACCAGTCGAACCGAAAACCCCTCGTCTTCCCGCATCTGCATCGGCACGGTGCGCACGGCCTTGCGGCGGTGGCTCCAGGTAGAACTCCACCACGTCACATCGTGACCTCGCCCGGCCAGCACGCGGGCCAGCGACCAATATCGCAGCGGTGGCAGGCCCTCCCCAGGAATGTCATCAAACGGATTCACGATCCAGACCGAAAGCGGCTGGGGTAACGGAGAAAATCGGCTCATGGCCGAAGCCTAACAAAACGGGATACCCAAACGGAGTCAGACGCGCCGCGCAGCCGATTCAACGCGTTGTTTCAATTCGACGCCGAGCGGGCCGTACGATTTTGTTTAGCCAGTCGCACAACGACCTTGCTCCCATTGTCCACCTTACCCAGTTTTGGTGGCTGCCATAGTTTGTGGTATATTTGGCACAATAAGGGGCATTTCGTGTGTGGCATCTGTGGAGTCATCAGCGCTGATCCGCGACCGGTCGCCCCGGCCGTTCGTTCCATGATGCAAGCGATGGTGCATCGAGGCCCTGATGACTTGGGCTACGAGCAGTTGCCGCTGGGGAAAGATGGCAACGGGCCCGTGGTCGGATTTGGCTTTCGCCGCCTTTCCATTCTGGATCTTTCGCCGGCCGGCCATCAGCCGATGTTTCACCCACCCACCGGCAACTGCCTGATCTTCAACGGGGAGATTTACAACTCCCGCACACTGCGAACTGAGTTGGAGGCAAAAGGTAGCGTGTTTCGCGGCACGAGCGATTCGGAAGTGCTGCTTCACGCTCTCTCCACGTGGGGCGAGGCGGCACTCGAAAAACTTCAAGGTATGTTTGCTCTGGCGTTTTACGAGTCTCAGTCGCGTCGGATTCTCTTGGCCCGTGATCCGTTAGGCATCAAGCCTTTGTACGTGGCAAAGCTTCCGGATCGATTTGTGTTTGCCAGCGAAGTGCGAGCCGTGCTGGCATCCGGTCTGGTTTCAAGCGATCTGGACATGGCCGGTATCGCCGGGATGTTAGCGTATGGTGCGGTGCAGTCGCCTCGCACGGTGTTTGAGCAGATCAGGTCGTTTCCAGCGGGTTCTTCGCAGTGGCTCGATGCCTCGATTGCGATAGACGCAACAGTCCTGAATCCGCCGCGGCGCTATTGGAGCTTTTCGCAACGCATTCTGGATGTCGATCGCCCTCAAGCTGCTGCCACTGTGCGCAGCATGCTGCACGAATCCGTGCTTCGGCATCTGGTGGCCGATGTGCCGGTGGGTGTATTTCTGTCGGCCGGGATCGACAGCACGATCATTGCATCGTTCGCCCGTGAATACACGCCGCAGGTCACGGCCTTTACCGTGGGCTTTGGGGCGGTGCACGGGGAAGACGAAATGCCGCTGGCATCGGCCACCGCTTCGTCGCTGGGCATCAAGCACCTTTGTGTTGAGCTCGACGCGAACAATATGTCTTCAAAGTGGCACGAATGGCTCAAAGTCATGGACAGTCCGAGTATCGATGGCTTCAACACCTACGTCGTCAGCCGCAGGCTGGCTCAGGAAGGCGTCGTCGTGGGGCTCTCCGGATTGGGTGCCGACGAACTCTTTGGCGGATACCCGTGCTTCCGCCGGGCGATTCGGCTATCTCGTATTTTAGAATCGCTCTCGTTGATTCCACGCTGCCTCAGGTCGGGGGCGGTGGCTGGCCTCGGATTCCTTGCACGCAAGCCCGAGGCAGCCGGCAAACTCTGCGATCTTGTGGGTGGCGATCCTAGCGTGGCCGGAATAACCCGGTCACTGCGTCGCACGCTCTCCAACAGGCGTATGCAGTCGCTGGATCTCTCGTCTCAACGCGTGGGGCTTGCGGCCGACTATCTGGAAAGTGGTCCTGATCGACTCGATCCGATCTTGGATGGCGAGCCATTCAATACAGTCTCTCGGATCGAACTGCTTCACTACATGGGCGACACGCTCCTGCGCGACACCGATTCCAACAGCATGCAAAATTCGCTGGAGGTGCGGTTGCCCTTTTTGGATCTGCCGCTGGTTGATTATGTTTCGGCGCTGCCGACCGCCGTGAAGCAAGACAGCCGTAGCCCATCAAAGGTGTTACTGCGAGACGCTTGCGCAGGCGTGTTTGGTGCGAGAATCGCCAACCGGCCAAAAACAGGTTTTTCGCTGCCGATTGGCGACTGGATGCGTGGCCAGATGCGAGAGTCGTGTGAGGCAGCAATCGACTATCTGGGTGAATGGTCTATGCTGGATCGCAAAGAGGTGCATCGCACCTGGGAATCATTTCAGCGTGCCAGCATCAGGATGCATTGGTCGCGACCGCTGTCGCTGGTGGTGCTGGGGAATTATCTAAAGCAGGCGTCTGCCACTCAGGCGCAGGCGTCATCAGCGCCGATCCACGCCCGGTAGAGCCGGCTGTTGGTTCCATGATGCGAGGGCCTGCATGCGGCCACGCCCGGACATCGAATGAGCTTGCCTGAGATCAGAACTGAACTCTGAACTATAAAAGCCCTTCGGCCCGCATGCCCGCTAAGTCGGCTTCGTTGGCTCGGGCGTTTGTGCCGAGTACATAATCGGCCAGCGGAAAAACAACGTTGAAATTCTTGTTGGGATACCGGTGGTGCAGGTAGTGGTGGCGAGCCAGGAATTTATAAACAGACCAACGAGTGAAAAAGCGATCTTCCGGCTTGTGCATTTCCATGTGGATCTTATTCCAGATGTAATGATGCACGCAGGCGATCACAGGGAAGATGATGGCCCCGGTATATGAAAAAACTGCGATCACAAGAGAAAACGGAAGCGATTCGAGAAACCCTTCCCGCATGCTCAATTGAATGCCCCGGTCTGTTCCTGCGGGCACAGGCTCATCGTGAAAAGTTTTTAAGTAATGGCCGTGGTGCACAATGGCGTGTTGCTCAAACGCCGTCTTGAGCGCCGCGATGCGGCTGCTGAAAAATCCCTTGCGGTGCATCACGCGGCGATGCACCTGATGCTCGATAAAAGACATCAACACCGTCAGTCCAATCACCCATCCGGCCACTTGAAGCACCAGAAGCTGAGTTACGGAGAGTTGCCAATCGGGTAGCACAGGGATGGCCTCAAGGCAGGTTGAGTAGGGGCTTCTTTGGAACAACGCGAAAAACGGGAAAAACGCGGCATAACCGTGCAGTGGATACAGCAACCCGCCGAGGCTCCGCAAGGCCACTCTCAATAGACTCTTGCGGGTGGTGGACGTGGCTGTAAAGAAGCCGTTTGCTCACCGCGGCCCGGCCTTCTGTGAGGGCTTGGCGTGTGGTGGCTCGTGTTGGAGTCTGAATGTGACCAGCTGGGTGGGTGTGCCCAGACCTCCGTTGTCGGCGATGGCAACCATAGATTGGGCGCCGTCGTGGAGCGGGGGGCCCAGGGCCAGTCCTTCGAGATTGCACCCCAGCGAGTTCTTCCAGAGCAGCCGCTTGGCAACGTGAATTTCTGGCCGCAGGGACAGATCCCGCTGAATGGTGGAGACGTCCTGTGCCTTTGCGGTATCGACGAGGTAGATCCGGTTTTCAAACGGCGGCAGGCCGTGCGTGCCGGAGCGTTCCATCACGAGC
>Ga0209500_10000464_pt1 | contig 34853 bp, 55 predicted proteins | sample S_140212_EF_Meta_FD_187323 | JGI IMG/M metagenome (GOLD analysis project Ga0209500, IMG submission 187323) | Freshwater microbial communities from Lake Simoncouche, Canada to study carbon cycling - S_140212_EF_MetaG (SPAdes) (version 2) | ecosystem: Environmental > Aquatic > Freshwater > Lake ...
ACAAGTTTAGGGATAAACGCCCGTCTTGTGACATAGGTAAGCTCGTTATATTGCGAGCTACCTGATGCTGGTAAAATTCCGCCGCCTATAGGCATAGCAGGCTCCTTAGATTAAAAAAATTATCCCCAACATTAAACATTAAACACCAATTGGTCTACGACCATTGTTTCTAATTTCATGTAACGCTGTAGCCGCTTCATTTCGTGCAGCACCTTGTGGATTTTTCCAATACTTTGACAAGTCAAACTTGTTAATCATATTTGGGTTGTATCCAGTAGGGGTTGGAGTAGCGGCTTGTTTCATCCACTCCCAATGCTGCGCTGCTGTGTCGTGGCTGGTAATACCTTGTTCAAGCATGATTTTTTCAATCTCTTGAATATCTTCGTCAGTGCGAGCAATTCCTTGCTCTTTTAAAGCACGGCGTTTTGATTCAAGATGCTCTCGAATGTCTTTTTCACGCAATTTGTTTTCTAGCTGCATAACCCGTTCTTCAGCTTGATTGACTTTCTTGTTTGTAAAGTCCTCAAGTTGCAATTCGGGAATCACCATGTTTGGCTTTACCCGTTGAGTCAGGCGCAAAAATTCTTTGCGTGTTTCAGGATTGTCCGACAATTGTTTTGCAAGCAAAGCTAATTCGTCACGGGCTTCCAGCGAAATATCTTCTAAGCTCATATTTATCCCCTAAGTGCGTTAGATAACTTTCTTGGTGTCACCGGGACGGGACATTGTCATCATGTTTTTGTATCCTGCTTTTGGAGCAGAACTCAGACCACCAAACTGCGAGAAACGTGGGGTGTTAACAATCTGCCCATTTTTCTGGCTGTTGTCGGTAGGATTACGAGGAGCCGAAGCACCACGGGGTTTGAACAAATCCATTGTGATTCCTTTACATTGGTGGCGGCATACCGCCGCCGGGAGGAGGAGGCATAGCACCGCCGGGCGCAGGACCCGCACCAGCACCCGGAGGGATGGGTGGAGGAGCAGGAGGTGCGCCGGGTGGAGCCATACCGGGAACTTGTGGAGCAGCCGCCATCGCTTTACCTTCAGGAGTGCCGCCCCCAGCTTGGGGTAATGACTGCAACAATTGTAGGATTTCTGACTGTTGCAATTCATTGGTCTTTGCTTTGCGTGGACCAAGAATAGTTGAAACTATGCGAATAGCATTAAGGACTTTTTGTCCTTCAGGCGATTCACTGCCAAGGGCAGGAAGTGATTGCTCAAGAAGGTCAGCCGCCATGCCAAGGTTAATCATGGACGCTTCACGGTTTCCCATCTTGGGTTCGGGCGTTGACATGGGTGCTGCCATTGGAGGAGCCGAACTATCGGACATTCCCATAGGACTATCTGATGCAGGAGGCATACCGCCGGGAGTGGCAGAATCCTTTTGACTTTGCATCAACTTCATCAACTGGTCTGGTGGCACAGCCATAATCAATCCCTAAGTAATTTTGCATAGAATAATCCTATGCAAGTATTTGTCAAGAGGAGGAGTTATTTTTTTGGTTCCCGACCCTCGGCAGGACTTATCGGCTACACGATAAATTTAGGGTTTAACCCCTAAAATTACTTGCGTGATTTACGACCTTTGCGAGCTTTACGCATTTTTCATCTCCATATCAAGAGGCAGCGACCTATTTATTAAGGGAAGGAAGCCACACCCTATACCCTGAACAGGTATTCTTTAACGCCGTGACTTGCGGCTTTTGCGACTTTTCCGATACATATTCTTCTCCAAGTATTATCCCCGAACGGTTCTGCCGTAATTTCTTGGTGTAGAACTACGGTTAAAACTTTTTGCTGCGGTAGTACGATATTGCAAGGCAGGAGCTTGTTCGCCACGCTTTAAACTCTCCGTGCTTACACGGGGTTGGTCTGCTTTAGGTTGAACTTGTGATGTTGCCATTACGCCACCTTTAAATCTGCTTTTCCCGGCTTTGGTTCCGGCTTAGGTTCTGATGCAGCTTTTTCTTCACGCCGCTTTAACTTCTCTTTAAGCAATTGCTTGCCCGGTGGCTCTAGCATATCAAGTAAGGATTCTTTGTCAATAGCTTGAGCTTTAAATAAACTGAACGCTAATTCCTTAGTATCTTCTGTAAAGATTGGGGAATTGGAGTGAGCGTCCACTTTCACCACAAAGTCCTTGGTGAACTGTTCAGCAATAAAAGGCGTGCCTTCAGTGTCTTTGAAGTGCGTGGGGTCGTAGGCTTGCATCAATTTAAGATAAAGTGTTGCTACTTTTTCCAGACTATCTTCGACAATGAGGGCACGTTTCTTAGCACGGCTTGAACCCAAACGGGCAAGTTGACTTGCGTGTCCCTGAGAGCGAACACCTGATTCGCCACGCCCAGAAAGCACGTTAGAGATACCAGACACTTCTGAGAACATGGCATCAATCTCATGAATTACTTCAAAGAGGTTTGATGGCATTTCAGGCGCAAGGCGTTCAACCTTGGCGTTTGGCATATCGCTTGAAAGCAAACCGCCAGCACGGTTCAGTGCAAAGTTTTTCTCATCCAAGATACCTGTAAACCCGGTAAGGGCTGTTGGAGGCGAAACTTGTTTGGAGAGGAGGTCTAACACTTCAGTCATGCGGTTGTTACGCAAGCCTTGAAGTAATAACATTTTTTGTACTTCAGATTGTCCCCAAAAATAATCGTACTGAGGGTTTGGGCAAATTTGAATAAAAGGACATTCGCCCTTTAAGAACAAAGATGAACCAGCTCTATCGTAAATGACAATATCAGGGCTTGCCATAGTGACAACCTGATAGTCCATTGTTTCATCGTTCCACACCCACAATTCGTGCATCTCAATGGTTTCTTCAGCAAGACGGGCGTTGTACCTGTTCATGCCGTACAAGTCCATATTGACTTGACCATAGATGGTTGGATTAGTAGCCGACATAACAATACGGGCTACACCATCGCCACCGTCCGAACCATCGCTGCTTGAAGTTTTGATGTTAGTTGTGACTCGCTTAACAATCTGCTCACGCTTTGGGTGTGAATACAGACGGGCAAACAACTCAGACTTAGTAATGTAGTAGCGTTGGCAAATAGCTTCTTGTCGGTCAACGTAAGGCGTATCTTCACGCAACACGCCTATTGCACCGGGTTCAATCATGTAAGGGTGGATACCACCACTGTAGACAAGTTTGACAAAGGTGGTGTTGTAGACCAATGACCAAGTTAATGCTGTTGAGAATACTTGGTCAGCATTAGAGTTAAGCCATTCATCGTTAAGAGCATTTGTGAGAATTGGCGTTTTGCGATATTCAATATCTGGGACTGCCGCACCCATAGCAATACTAAAGCGAGTAGTCTCAGCCGAATACAAGAACGATGTAAGCTGGTCAATATGCGGATGAATCTTGTTGAAGTACGCAGGAGGTTCATCAGGACCCGCACCAAACAAATAGTAAGAGCGTAACGTGCCGTAATCGGCTTTACGTTCTTCCCTAGACACCATGCACTTATTCATGAGGTCTAGATAGAAGTTTTCCCGTTCGTCATTATTTGGTGGGATACGCATTATTTCTTAATTGTCAGGTTATCGGGGTCCCGCATTGTTGCGTTGGGGTCAGTCCTAGGTCCTGATTGTATCCCTGCATCGCGTGGTGTCAAGCCCACCTGTTCATTTTTTACAGGCTGACCAAAACGCCCAGCAAGGACAGAAGCCATATTCATGCCTTGGAAGCCGCCCCCCCAGATTGCTGAGTCACCAGCACGGGCTTCTTGGGGCTGCGGCGGCGGTGTAGGTTGGCTCTGGGAATCTTTGCGGGGTCTGCCACGCTTTTTGGGGGTGGCGTACTTTTCGGCTTCTGCGTATTCTTTTTCCGTGAACTTGTTGTTGCGCTGGAGGTAGCCTGATTGGTTCTCTCCTTCACGGGTGGACTTAATGTTTGACATTCCAAATTCGTTGGCAAGACTTTTGAGGTGCTTGTCTGCGGCTTTGGACTTGTCTGAAACAAAGCCCGGACTCTTAAGAAACACTTGTAAAACCAATTCATCGGTACACCCCTCTGGACAAGTAGGTTCAAAGCCTTCAAAGAAGCCATGCTCCTGACATTTGTAATCTCTAAGTATACGAGCCATCATTTATCCCCTATCAAGTTGTTCACCAAGCGTTGAATCGTAATCAGCCCGGTTCTTTACGCCTAATTTAAGTTTAATTTCCCCACCTACTACTTGTAACCCATAGCCACGAACCATCTTAGGTTTGGATTCCTTGCGGTACTGCACAAACTTGGTGTTATCACGGTTTTGCATCACCGCTACGTCCCCATTACGCCATGCTTTGTATGCTTTGCTGGTTCTGCGCTGCACATACTCAGATAATGGCGCATTTTGGTTAATAAACACCTCAACCATCGTTTTTGTACCCAATCCAGCCAAATCTGCAAACAAATCAATGCTTATGCCCCGATTCTGGTCTGCAAAGAACAATTTCATGGTTCTGAGCAACTCCTGCTTAGATATGACGCTGATTTCCACCGTAGATGCCTATTTGTTTTAAATAATCGCTTACATTTCGCCCCATAGCCACTTCTTCAGGAGTTAGCTCCTCTTGCTTCCTAGATACGTCCCTAGAGATGCGTCTGCCAATCAATTGAGGCTGAACTTGCTCGGCATAGGCGGCTGCTGCCAAAGCTGAGGCAATTACACGGTCATCTTTATTCCTGCCAGTAGCTTCAATTGAACCACCGTCTCGCACCACGGTTTTCATTTCCTCAATGGTATCCATGTCTCGAATATCCATCATGTTGCGCTCAAAGTAATCCTTCATGTAGGTCAACATACGTTCTTTGGTAGCAGAAGTAGTCAGCCAGCCCATGCTTTGCGAGAGTCCACCAAGGCTGTCGTTCTTTCTCCAGATGTAAGAAGTCATGCTACCCAGCACGTTCATTAAATCTGTGCCCATCTGGTTGCCCATGTTAGAGGCTAGACGTTTAAGGTTACGCAATTCGTTAATGACTGCTTGCCCCGGACCGTTAACCTCTAGGTTAAGCGTAGAATTCCTGTAAGCCCCGGCTAGGTGAGCAATCACCCAAGCATATTGATAGGTATTCATTTCAGAGGTGGCAAACGCCGCCACCTGTTCCAAGCCATCGGAGTACGCCCGATATACTTGTATGCAAAACCTATCAGCCCAATCACTAGAACCATAGGCAGGGTCAGCACCAATAACGTAGTAAGCAGTATCGACTGGTTCTTCCCAGACCTTAAGTGAGGCAAGACGTTCCGTTGACTTGAGTACATTTGTGTCTTGGAAGTTTGCCCCAAAGGAGTAGCGGTAATAATCGGGGGTTTGTTTCTTGGCGGCTTTAGCGGCATCGGTACACCGTGCGTTAGAAAAGAAAGAAGTGCCTGTCATGACAAAGGCGTAGTCCTCTGTAGGAGGAAACTCTTGGTACATTAGTGAATCGTCTTTGATGCCTTCAAGAAGTTTCCACCGCCACCACGCTATTTGTCGTGAATTGATTTCTACGTTGTACAACTTCTTAATATCTTTGACCCACTCTTTTTCTTCACCCGTTAGTTTGCCATCCCAATAAACTTCGTATGTTTTACCTTTAGGGTCGAGTGAATACAACTCGTTGCGCCACCAGCCACAAAAAATAGCTCTCTGTGTTCTAGCCCGTTTAGCTGTTGTATACATATCGTGAAACATATTGAAGCCCCGTGCAGTGGATTCAAAGATGTACATCCGCATGGGATTAGTTTCAGCAAGCGAAGCCAAGAGGGAAGCAAGACCTTCTTCATCACCCCAACTGCTTGTTTCTGTTCCATGTAAAAAGGTAATTGCTTTGCCACGACCTAATGTTCCTTTGCTGCGTGTTCCTGCAACCTGATAAAACAATCGACTACGGTTCTTTAAGCTCATCTGAGTACGGTTGTGAGCAATCAAAGGAATCTTGTATTCCTTGGGCAACCCATCCATGTACATCGAAAGAGTGGAGCGAAACATATCTCTATTTTCTTCGGTGTCGGTGGTCAGGGTTCCTTGCAAGCCGGGGTTCATAAAATGCCAGTACAAGTCCAGCGCAAGAGAGATAGTAGTAATCCCTAACTGTCTACCTTTGAGGATAGTAAAGAAGTGAACACCTTCTTCTAGCCCTTTAGCAATCTCACCCATGACGTAGGTTTGAGTGCCCAGCAAGTTATCCATCTTGCGTAAGCCCTGCTCTTTGGTTTCAATCTTAAGTTGCTTACAGAAGTTGTAGAAGTGTTGCAGATTAAATGCGCTCATCTTGTTCCCAATTAGCTATCCTGACACAAACTTCTTTGTTTCTTGCACAGGAGATTAACTCTCTGTACATCAGTTCAGAATAATTTTTTTGCCACTCATCTGCTAGTTTGATTTTCTGCTTCTTGGTTTTGCAAGCCAATGCCCGTCTCATCTGCAAGGACAGGTCAGAACGGGTCTCAAAGAGATATTGTTTAAGTAATGTATCCAAGGATAACCTCTGCCGCCTTAATCACCTTCTTTTCATTGGGTTCAGCAGTACCTTCCTCAATGTAGCCTTTCAAATCATCCACAATCTCTTGCAGACGAATACGCATCAAGCAATCTACAAAGTCACACGCCAGCATCTCGCCATTATCAACAACGTGGTAGTCAGCCATCAGTGCAACCCCTCAGAGTATTGGGCAATCACGGCTTTTAGGTTATCAATCTCAGCTTGGGCTTGGGTCATCATCTTGGTGCTCTCACCATGCACCCGCATAAGCTCTTTAAACATATCCATCTTACTCATTGCCCACACACGGTCAAGGTACTTACGCTTAAAGTCCTCATCCACACTCTCAACCAGTTGGTCAATGACAGCCGCCCCGTTAATCATACCGTTCTCCATACACGAATCCCACCATCAATCTTACGGGCAGAGAATTTCCACCCAAGCCTCTTAAATGCACGGTAGTTTGCAGCATTAACCGTTGGCATCTTGCCCTCTGGTACAAAGAAACTGTCACCTATCTCCATATCATTGTATGGGTACACATATTGTCTTGGTTTATGGCTTAACTGTACACCTTTATCTATTTCATATATCTCTGACATATATCACTCCTCGTAATACATCTATATTATCAGAAACAGTAAAAGCCATATTTTTTTTGGGGGGAGGTACGAATGGGGCTCCCCCTCCACCGCCCCTAAACCCCAAGCCTCGCCCTAAGTCTTTGCTGCACACTGGTTGCGCTATTCGGTATTCGTTTGTGTGACCAGTACCCATGTCCAATAAGTGTGCATCATCGTATTACACAGAGTATGCGTATCGTGTATGCGTGTCGTGACCCCATGCCCCTATTACTTTACATAACGTGGCGTAAGTAGTAAGGCAATCCTCTATTGAGTTTCTTGTCCTGTATATATACTTAAGTAATAGATAGGTAAGCTAGGTATAGTTAGTAGCTAAGTATTTATTATAATTATTATATAAAACAGATTATACATAAAAAACTATATCTTTTATATATAGTAACGACTAAGTATTACTTTATAGTATATATATGTAATACAGTTATATAGAGTAGTGTATATATAGCAACAAAATATAACGAAATGTATTGACAATGTTATACGATAGGTTATACTTACTATATGCACTACCGTAATAGTGCATCATACTTTCACTCACTAGGGGCATATTATGAAATTAAAAGCACAACCAGCACTTATTGCAAGCGGTTTGACGGTGCAATTAGACACTGTTAAACACAACATACTGGTTACTACAGATAGAGATTATTATCTCATTTGTGACTTAGACCTTAACTTGCTGCATAGGCTGCATATTGAGTCTACTAACTATCAACGTCTTGTTGCTCATGTTCTAAACTTCCTGCGCTAACTAACTCTCTCGCTGCATATTGCCGTAACAGTATGCAGCATCACTTACTAGGGGCACACTATGATTGCAATTCACACTCGTTATATCGGCGCATCGAATACCCGTGGCTCACGGATTAAGGCATACACCACGACAGGTCTTACAGCAACAATCAACTACCCTCACGAATACTCGTTTGAGGTTTGCCACTTTCAAGCTGTTAAGGCTCTTGTTGCGAAACACTCGCTTGACTGGTCTCTTGACAATATGCGGCATGGTGACAGTTCAGACGGCAAGGGCTACACATTCTGTTTTGATGCTTCGAAGGTGCAAGCATGAGAGCCTATCCAAACATTGAAAAGTCTGTGTTTAAGCATGGCGCATACATCGGCTATTGCAAAGGCAGCGTATACCTTATCACTCGCTCAAATAGCAGTTACGGCAACTGGCACGCTGCAAACCGTGACAATTGGAACGACCAGTTATTTGCTTTCGGTCTTGCAGACTTATCCGCTAAGTTAGCGCAGCATAACCCTGTTGAAAAGAGGAGGGCATAACATGACACGCAAACAAGAGATTTTAGCTAACTTGCTCGCATGGGTAGCTATGGCTATCGTAACGCTTGTATTCGTAAACGAATCATTAAACATACTCGCAAACTAGGGGCACAGACAAATGAAAATCAACGGAATAAGATTCGAATTAGATAGCGGAGCATTTGTGACGATGTTTGCCACAAACTTTTGCATTTTAGAAACCAATGACGGATTACTTAGGCTTGAGGACGGTATTCACAACAATGGCGGGTGGCGATTAGCTAAAAAGTACAGTTATCAGCAAGTAATGGACATGATAAATGAGGTGACAGCATGAGTGATATGGAAATCGAATACTACGCCTTTGGATACTATCAAGGCAGAGCATCAGGCGTGTTTGAGCATGATGCCTTTGAAATTATGTCAGATAGCGAACAAAACGCTTACAGGCGTGGATATGACAAAGGTGTATGCGACCATTGCGAACTAGTCTTAGATAAATCCATGAGTGATTGAACCTTGTTTAAACCAGTTTACAGCCCCTTTGGGGCGTTTTTATTGTCTAACTAATACTGGAGGTACTCTTGAATGAGTTGGCTCTTTTCGCAGGTGCTGGTGGAGGAATACTTGGGGGACACCTCCTTGGGTGGAGAACAGTTTGCGCCGTTGAGTGGGACATTTACGCAGCAAGCGTATTGCTTGCTAGACAAAATGACAAAATTCTCTCGCCTTTCCCGATTTGGGATGACGTACAAACCTTTGACGGAAAACCGTGGCGAGGAATTGTTGACGTTGTATCTGGCGGATTTCCGTGTACGGACATATCAGTCGCAGGAAATGGCGCAGGACTTGACGGAGAACAGTCAGGAATGTGGCGAGAAATGGCACGGATTATTGGCGAGGTTCGACCAGAATACGTCTTCGTGGAGAACAGTCCAATGCTCGTTACTAGAGGACTTGAACGAGTGCTTGCAGACCTTACCAGTTTGGGGTATGACAGTAGGTGGGGAGTTATATCTGCGGCAGACGTTGGTGCAAACCACAAGCGAGAAAGGATATGGATTCGTGCCCACGCAGTCAGGAATGTGGGGGACACCCAAAGCACAGGATTCCCGTCACGCACTCTGGGACAGGGGCAAGGGAAACCTTGGGGAACAAGTAGCGGGACTACACAATGGTGGAAAACTGAACCCAATGTGGGTAGAGTGGCTCATGGGGTGGACGCTAGGGTGGACAGACTTAAAGCCATTGGCAATGGACAAGTACCACTGGTGGCAGCAACAGCATGGAATCTTTTAGGAGATAAATAATGGTATCTGTTTGGGATTGCTTGCTGGTGTTCTATGCACTCTGTGCACTTATCCTTTTTATTGTGGTGAAACCGTGGAACAAATAGGCTTAATCGTAATGGGTGTCTACATCATTTCCGCTTGCCTATGGTTTGCGTATGAGTGGTACACGGGCGTGAGAGGCTGATTTCCCCCACGCATGCGCCTTGCAAGGTAAGTGATTGATTTTAAACAAGTAGCGATTTCGCCACTACTTCGCACCTAGTGGCGAACAGTCCGAACAAACGGCGAACAGAGTCCCAACAGAAAATATTTTGTTGAAAACCCCATAAACCCCTTGACCCCGTTTAAATAGATGTGATACTGTGGTGTCGTTGTCGTAGAAAGCAACAGATTAAAGCCCGTTTCAATCAGTGTCTCGCCCCAAAAGGGGTTTCTACCGAGATGCTGATTAAAGCGGGTTTTTTTATGCCTTTCTCGCAACCGTACCCCATACGTTAATAAGAAGCCATGTCTGTGCTTGCGTGGGAGGAAAGCGGGTCACCTTGAGTCAAGGATAACGGGTGCTTGAGATTGCCAAGTCAAGAGATAAACGGTGTAAGTAAAATTGATGTAAGTAGAACGGGACTACAAAGACCCGCACCGATAAATAAAGCATTGGCACTGTATGCGATACAGGACAACCAGTAAGTTTGGTTGAAGTAAATATGATGCCCTATATACATCATCATCTTTACTGTTGACCTTGTACGTCTAAAAGATAGCTATAGCAGAAATACAACAGTAGCACTTGCAATACAGAAAGTAATAGTATAAAGTCACACCTGTAGTATTGATTCGTATATCAACTCACAAATAGGGGCACTATCATGAAATATTGTATTCATTGCGTACATCTATCTAATTACAGGTCACAGTACCTATGTAAGCGTCCAGTTGGGAAATCTCCTGTTACTGGCGAAGATAAAGAAAATTGCACACTTGCAGAAGTAGAACGCACACTCAATCACACAGGCTGTGGTGAACAAGCTGTTTTCTTTGAGCCAAAGGAATAAGCCATGACGCAATCTGAATGGATACTCAGTCAACTCAAACAAGCACCAGTAACACCTATGGAAGCACTAGCAGGGTGTGGGTGCTTTCGCCTAGCAGCACGGATTAAAGAGTTACGTCAACAAGGTCACGACATTCAAACCAAAACACTTATCCTGCCAAACGGCAAGATTGTGGCTCAATACATATTGGAGCAATCAAATGAACAATCAAGATGATTTCGCACCTGAAGTACGCAACTCTGCATGGTGGTCTGGTGATTCACGCATGGCAGCGAATGGTAAGGCTGTTGAGGCTATCTTAATCAAGCAGGGCAAGCACGAACGTGAAGATATTAGCGATTTAGAGCCAGTACGCATGGGACACATCATGCAGCCCTTAATTGGCAGACTTGCACAAGACAAACTCGGTATTGAATTAAAGGAAGCAGATTATGCACTCTCTCACCATAAGGAAGCATGGCTTAAAAGTCATTTCGACTTCATTGCGACAGATGGAGAAACACTTGTTGAAACGAAAAACTATAACGCACAAGTACGCTCCAAATTTGACCCAGAGAGTAACCGTGTCCCCCCTGCGGATTATGTACAGTGTTTGCACGAAGCAACTGTACACAACATCAGCAAAGTCTATCTCGCTGTCCTATTTGGTGGTCAAGAATTCCAGACGTTTGAATTTCAGTTTAGTGACCAAGAGAAAGAGGAATTCATTAAGACCCAAAGCAAGTTATGGGCTATGGTGGTTTCGGGAGAAATCCCAACCCCAGAAAGTGTTGAGCAAACCAAACTTGCCTACCCAACCTCATCACCCGATACAGTTATTACAGCTACGCAAACAATTGAACAAGCCGTTGACTATTTGCGACAGGCTAAGAGTCAAATTAAAACACTTGAACAAAAAGCGGAAGTTGTGGAATTACAGATACGCAACTTAATGGCTGATAAGGCTGAAATCAGGTCTGTAGACGGTTCTACGCTTGTTTCTTGGAAGTCTGCTAAGTCTAGTATGCGTTTTAGTGCAGAAGCCTTTAAAACAGCTATGCCAGACGTATACAGCAAGTTTGTAATGGAAGTACCCGGCAGTAGACGGTTTTTAGTCAAATGAACCATTACTCAGAAATCAAGAATCGCAAGCATAAGGCTCAGATTATTGAGTTTAGTGGGTTGAAGTACGGCAATATGTATCCAACTGATATAGATTGCTTTATCGACTTTAAGGACAAGCTGTTTATCTTTGCAGAAGCGAAGTTTGGTGATGCAGAGTTACCTTTTGGTCAACGGTTAGCGTTAGAGAGGTTATGCGACACCTGTAGCGTGATTAAACCAAGTGTTGTGTTTGTAGTGCGGCATACGTCAGAGGAAGATATTGATATTGCGTATGCGTTAGTAAGTGAGTATCGGTACAAAGGTGAATGGCGGTATCCAGAGAATCCAAGGCTGACATTACGTCAAGCTGTGGATAAGTTAGTGTTAGACATTTTCAAATAAGGGGCACATTATGAGCAACATTATTCCGTTTCAAGATATGCAGAGCATGGCAAGTGCTATAGCTAAGTCAGGGCTGTTTGGCATGAAAAATGAGAACGAAGTCTTAGCATTGATGGCGGTAGCTCAAGCAGAAGGTTTGCACCCAGCCACGGCAGCGAGAGATTTCCATATTATCGGCGGCAAACCGGCTCTTAAAGCTGACGCAATGTTGGCTCGATTCCAAAATGCTGGCGGTAAGGTGGAATGGACTATTTACACCGATACCATTGTTGTCGGTGTTTTCTCGCACCCTAATGGCGGCAGGGTAAGCATTGAATGGACTATTGAACAAGCTCAACGTATTGGGTTAGTGAAGCCCGGCAGTGGGTGGCAGAAATTCCCACGGGCGATGCTTCGTTCACGCTGTATCTCAGAAGGCATTAGAACCGTGTTTCCGGGCAGTGTGACAGGTTTCTACAGTCCAGAGGAAGTGCAAGACTTTGAACCTAAAACAAAGGATATGGGGCGTTTTGACGCAACACCCTTAAAACCACTTGACCAATTGCCTGAAAGCTCCGTAGAGGACGTTTTAGAGCCTCCTGAAGCCATTGGAACGATTCCTCTCATGGTTCCAGATATGGAAGATGCGTATTTGATGGCTAAAGACGTAGAAGATTGGATTTATCAATTTGCAACATTGTGCGAAAAGATTGGAAAGTCCAAAAAACTTAATGGCGGGGAGAAGAAAGAGAAATGTAAAGCTCTAGCTCGTGCCAACGAGGGTTATATCGAGACGTTTACCAGTATCCAGAAAACAGTCTTAAATCAATCAATTGCCAACGCAGGAGAGCAAAATGGCTGAGTATCAAGGCGAATTCAAAGTACCAGATGGGAAAGCATATTGTTTTCAAGTCAAAGAACGTAAGAGTGAATTTGCTCCTGAGTTTAAAGGTGGCATGGTACTCACCCGTGACTACAGAGCAGGGGAAACAATCAAGTTAGCAGTGTGGGCACAGACCACTAAGACAGGCAAGCCTTGGATTAAGGTGGCAGAGGAAACTGATGCTTGGAAGAACCAAGACGGTAGACCGACACAGTATCCTAAAGAAGTAAACAACATTGATGACAACGAAGTACCGTTCTAGGGTTAACCCGTATGCGTCATGTACTGCACTTACCTTACCCGCCTAGTATCAACAATTATTGGATAGCCTCTGGTCACAGGAGGTTTATCAGTAAGCGTGGTCGTGACTTTAAACTAGCGGTACAAGAGTATGTTGCAGTGCAGCAATTAGAATCCTTTGGGGGGGCGATAGTGGAAGTCAATATCATATTGCGCCCAAGGAATTTGAGACTAATGGATATTGATAATTGCGTGAAGCCTGTCTTAGATGCTTTGCAAGACGCTGGGTTATTTGATGATGATAAACAAGTAGGTCACGTTTCGGTACGCAGGGGCATACCGATTGCAGGAGGTAAATGTATCGTGGCTGTAGAGCTTCTCAGTGCCCCTGAGAGTAGCGAACTCTGACGCTGTTACGAGCCATCCCCGGCATGGTATTCAGAGTAGCCGGGACTAACACTCACAGGGGATAGCAATGAACGAACACTTACTAGCAGAAGCAAAAGCACTTCAAGCAGACCTTAAATGGTTCATTGGTGCTTGCAATACCATTCACGAACAAGACGCACAGATGCTTGTTCATTTAAGCAACGTCATGGTTGAGCTTATCAAGGGGTATGAAGATGCAAACGCCGCACACCACTAGCACAGGGGTCAAGATAGGTAGTCGGTATACCAAACCATTACTTAGAGAATCAGACCCAGATATGTTGGCGTGGCAAAGAGCTTTTTCGCCCCCGCTTGAGAAAGAGTTTAAGCATTGGGGCAAAAAGGTTGTGGCTTGTATTCTTATATCCGGTTTACTTTTTACTTATTGGAACATTTATGCCTAAGATTTTTATAGCTACGCCTATGTACGGCGGAATGTGTACGGGTAGTTACACGCAAGGGGTGCTTAACCTTGGCAACATCTTGCGGGAGCAGGGTATCGAATCAATGATGAGCTTTATGTTCAATGAATCGTTGATTACCCGTGCAAGGAACGCATTGACCCAAGCGTTTCTTAAGACTGACTGCACGCACCTAATGTTTATTGACGCTGACATTAACTTCAATCCGCATGACGTTGTAACGATGCTTCGGGCTGACAAAGATGTACTTGGAGGTATCTATCCCAAGAAAGAAATCAATTGGGCTACGGTCAGGCAAGCGATTGCTAATGATGTGCCTGATGAGCAGCTTAAACACCACACAGGCAGCTTTGTCGTTAACTTGGTTAACTATGCACCTACGATTACCGTGCCAGTAGACCAGCCAGTAGAAGTGCAGAACATGGGTACAGGGTTTCTACTAATAAAGCGTGAAGTGTTTGATAAACTTAAGCCTACTGTCCCATCGTATTCAAATGACGTTTCTGACCTTGGAAACACGATTGGGGCAAAGGAAGTTATTCATGAATACTTTGCAACGAGCATTGAAGAATCCACTAACCGCTTACTGTCTGAGGATTATCATTTTTGTTCAATCTATCGGGCAATTGGTGGACAAATCTGGGCAGCACCGTGGGTGGTACTAGCGCATATTGGAACGTATGCTTTTGAAGGGAGGCTACTAGCCGCACCATGAATAACTTCACTCAAGATTGGTTTAGCCACAACATTCCTAACTTTCAAATCATTTCTAAGATGTTGCCAGATTGCAACAGTATCCTAGAGATTGGTTGTTTTGAAGGTAGGGCAACCTGTTGGATGCTAGAGAATATGTTGCCTATAGACGGAGCTATTGTCTGCATTGACACCTTTAAAGGCTCAGAGGAGCATAAACTTCTTGAACTAGACGGTCTCTTTGAGCGTTGGAAAACTAATGTTGAGTGGGTACGCAAGGAAGGTCAAAAGTGCTTTGGTTTACAAGGCAAAAGCTATGACGCACTGGCTGAATTGATTACCGACAATTACAAGTTTGATTTTATCTACATTGATGGCAGTCACACCGCCTACGATGTGATGACAGACGCTTGCATGGCTTGGGGGATGCTTAAACAGGGCGGCATCATGCTGTTTGATGATTACCTATGGCAAGATATGCCGGGCTTGTTGCATCGCCCCAAACTAGGCGTAGATTTCTTTACTACGCTGTTCTCAGAGCAAAACGAACTGTGCTTGCTTGGCTACCAGTACGCTTTGCGTAAACTCTAACGCTTGCAACCCCACCTACGCCTTGCTGCTTTGCCACGTTCGCCTTTCCATGACTTAGAACGTGCACAGAACGACTTATGGCGTGGGTTCTTTGGGTCTTTAGTTGGTGCTTTGAGTTTGCTGCCCGTTGCACGATTGGTCTTGGCTCGACCTTTAGCCGTTAACCCAGCACCCCTGCTTACAGGTAACTTCTCACCTCTACCAACAGAAAGATTTGGGTTTTTGCTCATGGCTTATTGCCGCCTACTGGATACGTTGCTCCTACAGGAGCTTGTGTGAACGCTGTTTCACCGGGCACAACATGGTTTGCTGTCCAAGGGCTTTCCATCACAGGACCATAGCAGCTTGCTAGAGTCACGCCATTAACTTGCTTGGCTTGTTTTTCGCACAAGAACGACCACATATTGCTCATTCCTGTTTGTGGTGTATTTCCAACAGTAAACGAACGAAAGACTGCCGTTACAGTATTCCAACTAGGTGCTTGAGGGTAACTTGTCACTGGCGGTACGCCAAACAAACTCCACACTTTACCTAATCCTGCTTGGCAAGAGTTATTCATTAAATCCATGTTGGCTATAGCATCACCAGTTAGCACGGGGCACACCGCAACACCTTCTCTAAATGTCTTGCCACCAACAACAATACTTTTGCCAGTAAGCGTGGTGCTAGAAGCGGCACACAGAGCGTACTCGCCCTTGCAGATGGCAATAGTCTGAGCTTGGATAACGCAAGGAAGTAGAACAAATAAGGCTGCTAAGAGTTTCATTGTTTCACCATGATTAAGGCTGCGGCTTTAACGTGAGCAACTCTATTGAGCCACCCTCTTTCATACTTAGAGTTATTCAAACTTTTGTAGAATTTTATCTTCTGTTCACTAAACTTTTCAATCAAATCTTTAGGGTCATGCGTAACCGTTGCAGCAAAGGTTAGGGGTCCTATAGCACCGTCTGTATGCGCTCCTACCGCACGTTGGAGCAAGAGTACCGATTGACCCACCCCAGCATTGACCGCATAGTCAAACAGAAGGTAATCAATTCCTATTGGCATCCTGTCACCCCAAGTCTTATCCCAGAACAAGCGTTTGTATAGGGGTTCTACGTCATCTTGCGTTAGTGACTTCATTTCACTAATCGTTGCTTGACGTTCAACATACATTTCCCAAGTCATCATGGTTACGCCAAGGTTTGTACACCCCGGTCTACCATCTGGCATACGGTTGCCATTGTCGTGCGGGTCATCAGAGAACCCGCCTTCTGAATCCATTAACAACTCAAAAGAATTATCCCAATTACTTAGCATTTGATTTCTGTGAATAAAAAAGAGTCCTGTCACCAAACAGATAGAATCCAACAGCAGAGGCAAAGTTATTCACCGCAGGACTATCGTTTCCAGACAATTGCATAAACGCCCATGTGCCCAACACAATTAACCCAACAGACGGTCTCATAAGCCTTACAACAGCCTCAACCCAAGGGTACGTTGTGCCAGTGCCACCAACAGAATTCATTGCTTTAAACATCTCCAAATCCGTTGTACGCATCTGAGTGTATTCAGCAATGTTTGTAGGCTTATATACGTCAGTCTGTATGAACCTACCAATCAAGCTCTTGCCAAGGTCTACAGCAAGAGGACCCAAAGCGGCGAGAATGGTTAGCGGGTCCATTACAAGCCCTCTCCGGGCGTGATGTACAAAATGCCGGTTCCTGTTGCAACAATAGCTGATACATACAAAGAATTGGTTGCTGAAGTGAAAGACTGCGGCACAGTAAATACTTGTGTTTGATTATTGTGCAAAACAATCCCATAAGCGGGTGTACCAGACGCAGGAATGATTGCTGCGCTTCCCGTAGTTGGACTAAACCGCACAAACATCTCACCCGCTGTGCCATTGTGTATACGCACCTGATTGCAAGGACTATCTGCGTTAACAGCAACTTCAGCAGATGTTGTCGTTACATTCAAGCGAGTAGTTTTACCCATAGGCTGAAACGCAATGTTGTTAGCCATTAGATAATCCTTCCACCACCCGCATTGCCCGGCTTGCAAGTAGATGAATCTTTAGTATTGGTGTTGCCATTAAAATTCCACACGGCAGTAAAGCCACCTTTGGGCAATTCACCGCTTTTGAATTGATTGTTGCCATCCTTGCTGCCATCACGGGGCAATTGTGGGCGCACAGACTTAGCAATCTGTTGGTTTACATCACTCGGACGTTTGTGATTGTGCATCTTGAATCCTTTCTTTTATGTTGATACAAAGATAACTAAATATTGAGAAAAATGCCATAGTTGTCAGTCGTTCCCAACCCGGCTCATACATTACCCAACACGCTAACCCAAAAGATAGGAACAAGGACAAAATTACCAGTACCCTACCCATCATCACTTCTAAAGCCAACCGAACAAATGCTATTACGTTCATCTATATCCCCTTGTAAAGCATCTATTCTATTCTTCATCTTCCTCTGGGGCAAGAAAGCCTGAACCCCACTCATCGTCAGAAATCTTTTGCTTGAGCTTCTCTACGTTGATAGACCTGTCAAGCACCCGGCATTTGTCGGTTAAAGACGCTTGCGGGTCATTCATCACCTGTTCTAGCAACGTACTGATTGCTTTCTCAAGTGTTGGATTTATTCCTTTTTGTTTTTTGCTCATGGCATTAAACCTTTAGCACCGTAATATCCTGCCGTTCCAACCCCGCCATACCCAAGAATTTTAGGAATAACTTTGTAAAGAACTTCTCGTTTTGCTTCTGCCGTTTGACCTAAAGCCAACAAAACATCATTAGATTTTTTGCTCAATTCAGAAAATTGTTCTTGAGTAATCAACTTGTTATCCCGCATATCTTCTGCAAAGGTTTTGACTCTTTGAGCAATTTCTTTTGGAGAAATAATATTTGGGTCAGACAAATCTTGCGTAAGATTTTGATATTTTTGACTAATTGTTCGTTGTGTTTCAGCCGCTTTTGTTTGTACTTGAGCTATTTCACGCTCTGACTCACCAATACGTTGAGCAGCAGAACCACGGCGAGTTGCAGCCGCAACCCTAGCCGCATAAGCCTCAACCGTCTCAACAGCGTTAGTTAAGTTAAGCATTGTTCTGTTGTCTCTAATAAAGTCAGCAACCTTTTTAGAATCTCCAGAAAACTTTTCGAGTTGAGACACAAAATACTTTTTGGCTTCGTTTTCAGCAAACGCACGATTGCCGCCTGTTGCATCAACAAACGATTGAAAGCTGACGCTATCACCAAAAACTTTCTTAGGAATGTTTTCAGGAGCAACACTTGCGTAATTAGCACCTTTGCCAAGCAATTGTTCATCCATCAATGCTTTGCCAATCTTGCTTTGGAATACTCGCATTGGTTCAGAATCTTTTGCGTATTGCTTTAAGAAATTTTCCATCTTAGGAGAAAAGTCTTTCATAATATCGTCAATTTTTGCAGCAAGTTTTCCTGCTTGTTGTTGACCAATTGCATCAAATCCTGTTTGCGGCAACCCATACGCACGGTCACGCAACATCCTGCGTAAGTTTTCTAAACCTTCAAAACTTAATGGCTTTTCAATAACAACGCCCGTTACTTCATCGGTTATCTTGCCAGACAGTTGTTTTTGCACTTTTTCTAATGCTGCTTTGGTTTCACCAACAACATTAGTTAAACCCGTTTCTGGGTTTTTAATAATTTCATCAATATCTTTTACTGACTTAGCAAATACATCTGTTTGAGATACTCGTTGTCCTGCACGTTCTTTTGCAAGGGCATCATTAAACGCTTGTTCTTTAAGCGTTTTTGCATTTCTATCACGGACATTTTTAAGGTTTGTATAAACCTCATCCGCATAGTTTCTAATTCGTGTGCCAATGTTAATACTCTCAGTTGGCACGGGTTTAAACTCACCAGCTTCAAGTTTTGTTTTAACGCCCGGCTGCTCTCTTAACGCAAGACCCGCTTCACGTTCTGCTTTTTGTGCGGCAGTCTCAGCAATTCCTGCACGGCTTTCTGCTTGCGCTGCTCTTGATTCAGCTGTCTCTGCTAAACGTCGAGCATTGTCAGCTTCTTTGCCAGAAGTCCTAGACGCATAATCACGCAACATCTCTGCTAATTTTTTAGCATCAGTACCAAATGCTTTTGTTAATGTTTCGTATGCTTTAGTTAATCCTTTAGCAACGGGTTCTCCAACTACGCCAAGTGCTGTTCCAATTACCGCAGACATTGTGCGGTCATCTTTGTCCGGTGTTGTTGCGTAACCTGTAGCTCCTGCCGCAGTGCCAGTTTGCAACATTTTGGGCAACAAACTTTTAGCAGGACCCCCAGTAATTAACTCAACGCCTTTTGTTGCTGCTCTATAAGGCAATAAGTAAGAACCAAATTGACCAATTGTTCCGGCAATAGGAGATTCTTTTTTTACTCTCTCAGTCAGTGCTTCACCAACACCAGCAATTTTCTTTCCGGTTTCAGGAAACGCTAATTCTGTTAAAGCACCAACACCTTTTATTGTTTCGCCAGCACCAGCGGCAAACATAGGACCAACAACACCTGTAGATGGAACAGGAGTTTCTTTAATTCCTTGAATAACTTGTTCGTATCCACTTTTAGGAATTAAATCAGAATAATCGCCAGCAGAAGAACTTGACGATGTGTTGTTAGGAATCAAGTCGTTGTAATCATCCATTACAAATCCTGCCCTGTTTTTTCTTTAAACAGTTTTGCAACCGCTTCACGAGGAGCACCTTTTGCAATTGCTGCTTCAGCCGCAGACCTTTGTTCATCAATATTGATTGAAACGCTTGGCGTTGACGCTGGAGGAGCAGCACTTGGTGCGCCTTGAGGTTTTGGTCCTTGAGAAATGGTCGAAATAAGTTTGTTTATATCGTCTTGCGTTAAATTTTGTGTCTGAAGATTTTTATACAAATCATTTCTACGACCACCAATAATTCCAATGTAAGTATCTTTAGTCACATTGGTTGGGTCAAGAACTTTAGCACCTTGACGCATCATCTCAACAGTCAATCGACCGCCAGCAGCTTCTTTCTCAATTTGATATTGCAAAAACAATTGGTCTTTTAAGAAAGTAGCGTTTTTAGTTGTTGCGCTAACAGAACCATTAACAATGCTTTGCACTTCTGCATCGGTCAATTCACGCTTGTCATTATTAAGAGTTTTTAATTGTTCTTGAAAACGATTAAGCGTTAATCGCCAACCAGTTTTAATTTCTGGGTCTTTTAATCTTTCAAGCAAATCATTGGTTGCAACAACAGCTTTTGCTGTGTCAGCAATCTTGCCATCAAGTTTTACGTCACCAGTAGACTTACCAATTGTTGATTGTAAGAACGCTGTTGGTCCAATCACTCCGGGAGGGGCTTTTGCACCGGGTTTTCTTGCGCCAGCAGAACCTTCAATTGGCTTCATGGTTTGTGTCACACGGTCAAAATAAACTAATTGACCGTTTTGTTCGTAAACTTCACCTTTACCAATTGCAATTTCTTGTTCAAGTTTTTCTTGTTGCAAGCGTCTGGTTTCGGCTCCATCGTTCCATTCTTTAATACGTTGAGCATTGCTTGCCGCAGAAAGATTGGTTTGCTTGATAGTGTTTGCAGCAGTTAACGCTGTGAACGCATCCTCACCCGCAACTTTAGCGGCAATAATTGAACCGTTGTATTTGGCTTTAATTTCATCAAATACTAATTTAGCCTTTTCTTTATCAGTAGCCGATAACTTACTTGCTAACTCAAGTTGCGTTTGTGCATTGGTTGACAACGCTTGCAGCCGTTTCATGTTGGTTTCAAACTCTTTAAAGGCTTGCGAAATCATATCCGCACGACCTTTTTTATAGCCGGATACAATTCCTGTCATTGACGCAAGAACATTGTTCGCAGATTGTTTGCCAGAAGAACCAAGCATTGCACCAGCAATCGCCACAAGACCACCAAGCGCAGAAAAATCAGCAACAGTTTCTTTTGGCACTTCAAATGGTGTAGCTAATTGTTTGCCAATATCACCAACTTGTTTTTGACCCGCAACAACTTGTTCTCTATAGCGAGATTCAATTGGGTCATATATTTCACGCTGCTTTGCTGTTAATGCTTGTTCAACATCTGATTGTGCTTTAGCCGCTAGTTGTCGAGTTTTAGACGCAGCACGCACTTCAGCGGGTAATCCAGACATTTGCGTATTTAGCGCATCATCTAACGCCCGTGTATCAACAGTAGGTTTTTCAATAGTAGTTTCTGGTGTTACAGCCATGATTTATCCTTAAGCAGCCGGTGCAGTAGGTTTAACGCCAAATCCAACGGATGCCAATTGCGTATACAAGTTTTGCAATGATTGTGCTGTTGCTCTGTCATTAGCCAACGAAAGGTTAATTGCAGCCATTGTGTACTGGTCAGCAATGCCAGCTTGTTGTAGAGCTGTATTGATTGCAGCAACTTGCATACCGTTAGCAGCTTGCATGGCTTGCTGTTCTAACTGAATACCGGCAGATGCGTATTGTGCGCCTTGACCATAAGTGCCCATGCCTGTTGCGTATTGTTGTTGCAACAAATTTGCTGTGGCTTCAGATTCAGCAACACCAGCTTGCATCGCACCTACACCACCACGCTTACTAATGTTTTGTCTTGCTTGTGCTTTTAATGCCGCCAATGAACGCTGCCCAGCAGGAGTTAATGTTCCCGATAAGGCTTGCGACATTAACTGTTTTCCTAACTCACGTTGCGGCGCACCTAACGCTGACAATTCAGCAGCGTTTATTCTGCTTTGAGCCGTAATGTTTGTTCCAAGGTCACGCAATTGTTGTTGAGCGATTTCACTACGAGCCAACACTGGAGGAGCCAATGCTTTAACTTGTTCAGCAGCAACAGCACCTTGTTGAGCTGATTGCGTTCCTTTATTGGCAGCATACGCACCAATACCGCCAAGAATACCTAGTTTGGCAAGGTTAGCGGGGTCAAGCAATGCGTCATACCAATTCTTTGTGGGTTTATCTCCCGGCTTATCTCCGGGTTTTGGCGCAGCAGCAGCAGCAGCAGGGGCAGCAGCAGGAGCCGCTGGGTATGCGAATTGACTGTAATCTTCTTGCTGTTGAACGGTAGATACTCCACCGCCCGGCGTGTACATTGTTGCTTGCCCTTCTTGTGGCAATTCTCCACCGGGATAGTATTGTGGATATTCTTCAGCAACCATTTCTGGTGTGTACGTTTCACCTGTATCAATGTTTACAGGCGCACCCATAAAATCTTCGCCATCATCAAGAAACTCAGGCAATCCCGTATCTGGGTTAATTGTTCCTGAACCGCCACGGCGTTTGAGTAGCGCAGCTTCTTTAGGCGTAATGTGAGCAAGCACAGTATCTCTGCCACGCCCTTTAGAACGCAGCATTTCTGCCAAGGCAACTAAATCTGTGCCTAACGATTTACTTAAAGTCTTGCTCATACATCACTCCCTGTTTCGTCTTTAAACCTTAGAGACGCTGTATTCCATACGGTCTGTTGTTCTCCAGAACCCGCAGGACTTTCAATTGCAGAGCCGGGGTCTCCTATACGCAATGCTTGAGCCAATGCTTGTGAGCCGGGGCTTGCTGTAGTCTCTGTTGGAGAGCTAGGCGTAGAAGTGCCGCTTGCTTGATAAGTTTGTCCACTTGGCGTATATCTTACAGATGGTGTTGTGCCACCTGTTGTTGTGCCACCTGTAGAAGGGGTTCTAGCCGTTGAAGCTGTACGAGAACCTTGGTCTGTAGTCGGCTGTGGGTCAAACAAACCAGATAAGTTTTGACGAATGTATGCACCGCCAAATCCTCTTGCAGTCTTTTCCGCAATATCAGAAAGTTTGGCAGCAGTTTGAGCATCTTCTGTTAATACAGGATTTCCCTTATTGTCGTAAACAAACATTCCTTCTTCATCTGTTACATAATCTTCTGCCGTTTGACCGCTGCCCAAGAATCCTGCTGGCATCAATGCAGACGTTAACCCGGCTGTACCGCCTGAGATTAAACCTGTCTTAAGTGCTGTTTCTAAATCTTTACCTTTCAATTCAGCAGACGTAAATCCTGATGCAGCACCTTTAACACCAGCACCAACAGAGCTAGGCGTTCCTTCAGGCAATACCGCACCGACACCACTACTAACAAGACTTCCAACAGCACCCGCCGCAGCACCAGTAAACGCACCTGTCCACGGGTCTTGTCCTGCTAACTCTGCCCCTACTCCACCAGAAACCGCACCTGTTGCCGCACCAGATAGCGCAGTTGCCGCAGTTTGTACTCCGGTCGTTGCAATTGCTTCACCCGTTGCAGTAGCTATTACATCTGCCGCCATAAAACCTTCTGCTCCAATAATGGCAGCTTCTTCAGCAACAATTAACGTGCCTAAACCTTCAGCAATAAATGGCGCAAGGTAAGGCGCAGCTACCGCCGCTACAACAGCAACAGCTACCATTGCAATAGTTCGTGCAGAGCCGCCCATGTCATAAGTCCATTGTGTATTGGTAAACAGGCTTCATTTCGTTGCCTATTTGTTTGGTGGTCTGAGTAATATTTACAGGCATCCCAGAGCGTTCAACCAATTGTTTAAAGATTGGTTGGTCAGAATAAGTAAAGGCTTGCTTAACTCCTAATTTAGGCAGTAATTTAGCCAAGTTTTTAAAATGTGAAATCATAACTTTAGGGTTATCCACCGTAAAAGTATGTACCTCTACCGTTGATGGAGGTGTACGCATTAACAAAAATACGGTATTCCCCATCTTTACTGTCTGAATATTTTGGTTACTTAATTTTAATTTACCCAAAGTTTCTAGAATTGTTTGGGGATTTAATCCATTTCTTTGTGCATCTTGCCGAATTATTTCAGGCGTAGACAATTGTTTGCTTGATTTTTCTTCTTTATCTTGAGAAAGCACCCCCAATATATCTGCATTATTTTCAGATAAACCGTTTTTTTTGGTGGCGGGGGAAGGGTTTTCCATTTTTAACTCGATAATTTAAGCGCAGCAGCAATTTGTTGATGAATAAATAGGTGTGATGCTATCCAATCGTAGAAATCATCTTCTTTATTAAAGTCAACATCAAGCATATTAAATGGATTATTAAGTCCTAAAAGAGACGCAAAAGACTGATGTTCGTCCTGATGTGGCAGCAACCAATCGTCCAAATTATCAATGTTTACGTCAGTAATTGGGTACGCAGGAACCCTAATACCCTTATCCATAAAAGTTTCACGAAATAATTGGTGCTGAACCCCGTTTTCAAACAAGAATTCACCCAATGAGTCAACATCGCCAAACTTAACAATAGAAAGGGTTGCCATATCCATTACTTATCAACCTTTTGGTCTAACTTATCAAATATCTTTTCTAACATGGCTTCAATCTTGTTGTACTGAGATTCCAACTCTGTTTTCTTAACGTAACTGGTTGGCAAATCAATCTCAATCTTTTTAATGTCATCTTTGAGATTTTGCACAGCGTCCCACAATTGGCGAAAGAACCAACCCGCTACAGGTAGAGCTACACCAAACACCAAGTTAATAACGTTCTGCCAATCCATCTTAGAATGTTCCTACTGTTCCGTTGCGACCAAAGATGTTTCCAATAATCATCCAGTTTGCACCATCCGACTGTAGTTGAAACCCGTCATACTGATAACTTAAAACTTTACTAGATGACCCATCAATTGTCTGTGATGAAGTGGTCGTAATAGTCACGGTGTTAGCTGTGCTGTCTACTTTCTTGATGATGTAGACCTGTCCTGTTGCGCCAACAGAAGTGGGTAAAGTAAGCGAGAACGATGCGGTAGTCGCATTGCCAAGCACGGTGTAATCAAGCGTTGTCAGCGTGTATGCAGATGTCTTAGTTGCTAATGCTTGTCGAATACCGGCTGCTGTTGTAACTCCATTAAGCGTAGTCGTGCTTGTTGCACCTGATACGCTTGAGCCAATGGTAATGTTTGTGGTTGAGCCGCTTAAACCGCCTGTGCCAAGAACAAGGGTTTTAGTAACGCCTGTGGTAGTTGCCCCATATGCAATTGAAATGGTAGTAGCACCCGTTGCCGAACCAAATCCATTTGTTCCTGCGGTAAAAGTTTTTGTACCACTAACAAATTGAGTAGATTGCGTGTCCATTAAAGTCGTTGCATTAGCAAAACCTGTAGGCAATGTAACAATCATAGTTGCCGCAGTAGGCAAGGCACTTAATTCAAACTGAGCTTGCTTAGTTGAATCTATGTTGTCTTGTAACGTGAATACGTTGTCTTTGACTGTGATGCTTGTATCGTTAATTGTGCCGCCGGTAATCACAACAGCATTAGCGTTCTGGGTAGCCATCGTACCCAAGCCTGTCACAGCACTATTTGCAATGCTAATTGCTACGTTGACTACATTTGTAGCTTGTCCTTGAGCATTGATGGTGACTTGTGCGACAGTTGATGCGTTACCATATGTTCCTGCCGTAACAGCAGTGTTGGCAAGCGCAATTGTGCCTGTAGTTGTAATAGGACCACCAGTCAAGCCTGTACCAGTAGCCACATTGGTTACTGTGCCGTTACCACCGCCACTACCGCTTGTGATTGCTACTGTCTTTAACATATTTACATTCCATCGCCGTTTGTGATGTAGATTGATGCGTTGCCCGTTGCTGTCACACCTGTAAAGTATGCGTTAGGAACAAACGTAAGAATCTCATCTGTGCCGGGCAACAATGGCAATGCAATCTGTGAGCTAGTCACAATTGTTGCATTAGCCGTAGCCAACGCTGCTGTTGTGCCATAGCCTAGAAACACCACTACGCTGCCGCTATTGATGATGCGGTACTGATTGCCACCAAGCGTGCTTGCCGTGGATTGTACGGGCGTAGGAGCAGTCGTAGCAGCCAAGAACGTGACTGTGTTGCCAAATTGGGTGAAAGCATTTGTACTCATGGTGTCACCGCTGGTTGAATTGGCGCAAGCACCCACGATTCTGTAGCTTCATCCCAAGTGTAGTTTTGTCCGTCTGTAGGATATGGCACAGGTGCTTCCCAATAGTACGTTTGTGTATCTAGAATCCACGATGGGTAGGGTTGCGGTGCGTAAAACACACCAACTACGCCATCTTGCACAACAGTTGTGTCAAGGGTGTAGCCAAGTCCGGCATAGTTTGCACGAAGGGCTACGCCACCATCAGGTTGACCGTCTTGACCGTAGTGGACATTTCCATGCGTGTTGTATGAGGTTTGCCACCACATACTAGGACTACCAACTTTGCCCGAATCAATAAAATCTTGTTCAGCAGCAATAACATCATCAACGATGCCTTTACCGTCTGTAAGTGTGGGTACTCTTGCAAAATAACTCATGCTGTGTAACTCCCTGATGCCGTATAAGTCAATATTGTGTTTGAACCGCTAGTTGTAACGGTTGGTGAGCCGGTAGTTGTACCGGTGTAATTTGCAGTTGGAATGGACAGAATAACTACACCTGAGCCGCCTGCGCCTGCTGCTCTAGAACCATAGCCTAACGCACCGCCACCGCCGCCGCCACCTAAATTAACCGTTCCACTAGTTGAACTAGTGCCGTTACCTTGTGCGCCAGTACCTCCGCCGCCAACTCCACCTATTCCAACAGCTTTAGTATTAACATCCGTTGCTCCACCACCACCACCAGCATAAGTTACCGATGACCCTGATATAGACGAAGCAGTGCCAGCCCCGCCATTGCCCGCGCCTAAAAACGAACCGTTAACGCCTACTGCACTAGCACCGCCACCGCCGCCAGCATTGGTGTAAGTAGCGTTATCTGAATTAGTTGTACCGCCCCCAAAGCCTTGACCTGAAGTGCCTGTACCGCCAGTTGTGCCATTAACAACACCCCCGCCGCCGCCTGAACCGCCATTACCCGCAGCAACAGGAGTTGGATAACTACCCGCACCTCCTCCGCCGCCGCCAACTGAAGCAGTTAAACCCGTAAAAGTTGAGTTAGAACCATTTGTACCTGCGTTTACAGCCGCAGCACCGCCCGCACCGCCCGCACCAACAGTAATTGTGTATGTTGTGCCGGTAATTAAAGATGTTGTAGAAGTAAGTAACCCACCAGCACCTCCACCGCCATAATTACCACCCCCTCCTCCTCCGCCCGCCACAACTAAATACGAAATGGTATAGAGTGGCGCAAGAAGCCCTGACGAATTAAACGTATGGATGGTGTTTCCCCCTGATGACGTAACCGTACCGCCGCCAAACACTTGAGAACCGGCATACGAAATAATAACTACACCTGAGCCGCCCGCAGCAGGAGTGCCAAAACCACCACCTCTGCCACCACCACCGCCACCGCCTGTGTTTGCTGTACCAGCGGTTGCTGTTCCGCTTGCTACTCCTGCGCCGCCACCGCCTGCGCCGCCTGACCCAGCGGGAGCAAAATCTGCGCCGCCGCCACCACCGCCCGCATAAGTGACGCTGCTACCGCTGATACTGCTTGCAGTTCCCGCGCCACCATTACCGCTTGCTGCGCCTGTTGCGCCTACAGCACTTGCACCACCACCACCGCCGCCTCTATATGGAGAAACAAAAGTAGTAGCACCCCCTGCATTACCTTGACCGCTTGTTCCTGCACCGCCATTTTGACCGGCAACAGTAACTCCACCGCCTCCACCCGAACCACCTGTTCCACCATCTGTAGTGCTTCCAGCAAAACCGCCGCCTGTGGCTGTTGCAACACTACCAAAATTTGAATTTGAACCAGCAGTAGCAACTGCGCCGCCAGCCCCAACCGTAACGGTGTATGTTGATTTTGTATCAATAGATGCCGTAGACGTTAAGAAACCACCCGCACCTCCGCCACCGCCGGTACTAGATGAACTTGCTCCGCCACCACCACCTGCCACAACTAAATAGCTAACGCTCAACGCAGACAAAGGACTTAGAGTCCCTGACGAAGTAAACGTATGGATGGTCTGACCGCCACTAGATGTGACTGTGCCACCGCCAAACATTTGTATGCCAGCGTATGAAATGATTACGATGCCTGAGCCGCCTGCGCCGCCACTACCCGGAGAAGCAATTCTGCCGCCGCCGCCACCGCCGCCACCTGTATTAACAGAACCGGCAAAGCCTATACTTCCCGAAGTTGAAGTGCTTGCACCCGCACCGCCGCCGCCTGCACCGCCAGTTCCTCCTGATGCCGTTGGGGTTCCGTTACCTTCTCCGCCTCCCCCTCCGCCAGCGTAAGTTACTGAGGAGCCGCTTATAGATGATGCAGTTCCAGAACCGCCATTACCGCCAGCTCCGCTACTACCGTTTCCAGCAGAACCTACCGCACTTGCACCGCCACCGCCACCGCCTGCGATAACCCCTCCACCTGAAATAGCAACACCGTTTCCTCCAGCGGAACCTTGACCAGATGTTCCAGAAGCTCCTAACCCGCTAGCACTACTACTTGTTGCGCCAGAACCGCCACCACCTGAACCGCCCGTGGCTGCATTGTTAGTATTTCTACCACCACCACCACCACCGCCTGTCGCTGTTGCAACAGCACCAAATACAGAATTTGAACCGTTAGTTCCTGCGTTTCCGCTTGCTGCCCCACCAGCACCACCCGCACCAACTGTGACCGTGTAAGAAGTGGTTGCAATTAAAGTTGAAGTTGACGTAAGTAAACCGCCAGCACCGCCACCGCCACCAGAATCTCCACCGCCGCCAGCACCACCCGCCACAACAAGGTACGTTGCGGTAACGGTTGCAGTAGTTAGCAATGTGAAGCCAAATGCGGCTGCACAAGCGGCTCCTAGTTTAGAGAGGCGTGGCATCTGTAGTCCTTAAGCAAACTTGGTCTGTGAAGCCAATACTGTATATGTCGCAGAAGCAGTCTTAATAATTTCGTATGTGTATGCGTCAATGCTACTGGCGTTACCCGCTGTAGGCGCAGTACCACCTTGCCACTTAGGAGTCACACTTGTTCCATCAATTGTTACTGCGCTGTTGTAATACGCAGTTGCACCTTGCGTCACTAAGAATGACACAGACACAGAAGTGTTTGCAGCCATCATGCTGTTGAGCGTTACGCTACCGCTGCCACGCAAGTTGACTGTCCAATTTGCAGACGCATTACTTGTGTAATACAAAATGGCTTGCGTTAAACAATCAAAGTTAATTGTTCCAGTAGCCGCCGTTGCAGAAACCGTTGTTGGTTCTTGAATGGTGGTAATGGTTGTATTGGTTAATGCAAGATTACCAAGGCTAGTTGTTGTGTTGCCTAAATACACCGCCGTATTGCCAAGCGTAACCGCAGTAGCAAAATTAGTATCCAATTGAGATAATGGAATAGACGTTGTTGCTGTGGCAAAAGTATATGGAACGGTCATTTAGAACCTCACTCTTAATTCATGTTCAAATTCAAATCCGTTGTAAACATAAGCAGGATTTGATGATGTTACTGTGATTCCAACGTATTTTCCATACATTGAAGCGTCTGTTTTGTATAAGTTGTAGCCAATTGTTCCCCAACCAATCTGCACGCTGGAGTTATTTACCCACGGGATAATTTGCAAACTGTTGTTAATCCAACTCACTAGGCTAGATAGCGTATATGGTGGACTTTGTTGATTTTCACTATCCACCGTAGCTTGCATCGTAATAGAACTGATGTTGCTTGCCGTAGCCTCAATGCCAATCTTTAACGCTTGCTTGGTTCTAATTGGGTCAGACATTGGCAGCAAAGCTGTTTGCACTCTTGATGTAATAGATGCTGACGCATTACCGTATAACTGGTAAAGGCTATTTCCTGATGTGCCAAACAATGTCACTAACCCGTTTACGGGTACAGAAGTCACATATTGCAGTGCATCACCCTGAGAAGTAATAAACCATTTTTTCTCAAAGAACACCGCTTGAACATACCGATACGATTGCGTGAATTGAGCATCGTAATACCGAAAATTAAACGCCGCACACAGAATGTTATTCAGCAATACTTGACCCGAATAGATTGGGTAGCTGAAGTCAATGTTGGGGAACATTCCGTCCAAAGAGTCTGAAATCTTAGAAGTTGTAGAACCAACCAGCGCATATACCCCATAGTCGTTTAAAAACAACACTGACCGAAAATAAGGGAAAATAGCGTTAGCCCGTTTGCTTCCTACGGATGCAGAGACGTTGGTATTGGTAAATAACGTAATACCGTTGGTGTCTACTCGAACGTCAGAAAAGACGTTAATTGAGTCATCGCCAAAAATATACAAGAAATTATTTGCTGACAATATTTGTTGAATATTGCCATGCAGTGTTGAGTCAGTTAAGACAAAAGACCCGGCAGACACACTTGTGAAGTCTGTGTAGGAATCTGAAGCAGAATAATAAATAGTCCTACCGGCAGCAATAAAAACCCTGCCGCTAAAAGAAGCAATACCGCAATTACGGTCGCTGTTAACAATCCCTTTAATAACTGCATTTGCTCCACCTCCACCAGATATTGTGACCGTCAAGTTAGCCGCATTGGTGTACCCAGAGCCGGGGTTAGTCATGATAATTTGTTGAACCTGACCACCGCCCAATACCGCAGTACCGGCTGCGTTTGTTCCGCCACCGCCACTAAACGTGACAACAGTATTAGCAGAATTTGTATATCCGGTTCCACCTGTTACTACAACGGCTGACGCTGTGCCTGTTGCAAACGTGACAACACCCGCAATTGCTGTTGCGTTTGAACCACCACCACCAGAAATAGTAATTGTTGGAGGCGGGACACCGTAACCAGAACCGGCATCATCTAACGAAACAAGTGCAACGACTCCAGATAAAACTGACGCTGTTGCATTGGCTTGAGTGCCGTTTGCATTAAGTGGCGCACTGATAGTAACGGTAGGTTCGCCGGTATAACCAGAACCGCCATTAGTAACTGCAATAATGCCAACAGAACCAACAGATACAACATTGTTGCCATCCCAAGTAAAGTAACCCTTTGTCGGGTCAAGAATAAGCATACGCTCATTTTTCCATTGACCTGTAATTACGCCAGTATTGGAAAACGTACCCGCAACAGCAACATTGCCTGTTGCTTTGGTGTCTAGGTTGTAATACTGTGCGCTACCGTCTGTTTGAAAAGCAATAACGTAATCAGTTATATCAATGTTGCAAGACGTTAAATGCGTAACAGTATTTGCCCAGACAACAGCGTTGTTACTTGTATCTTTAGACGTAATATAGCTAGGGATAATCTTTAAATTGCCGTAGCCAATCGGTTGAGCATTTTCAACCCAAGAAAATTCTTCTTCTTCAATAGCTGTGCGGTTAGCCTTAGTGTTAAGCCCTTTAAATTGCTTAACAACTTTGTAGCTTTTCTTTTGCTCTGCCGCTGCCATGATTAGTATGGACTGCTATAGGCTGAAGGAATCCTGCGAGTAAAAGTCGTATTCAAGACGCTTCTTGCATTGTTAATGTACTCTTGTTTAAAAATCTCCGCCTCACCAAACGATTGCTCATAATACTTAGCGGAATACGCAGCATAGTATTGAGGGCAAGAAGTGTATGGGTCAGTAATTGTGTCAGCAACAGTAGGAGCAGCCAACGTCATATCTGTTGGCAAAATAACAGTATCAATCTCTAATTGATAGATTTGGTCTGGAATAGGACCAATGTAAATAGTATTTTGTCCGTAAATTGAAAACGCTTCTGGTCTACCAATATAGTTTTGCCAAAAACGCATACGAGCATTAAAGTCTGTCCACGGCAAGTAATTCAGCGGCACACGACTATTGCCCCAATACAAATTTACGTTAAGAATATCAAGCGTGTTTGCGCCTTGTGGCAACGTAGAGTACGGAATTTGTTCTACGTTTCCTACATACGTTAATCCGCAAGTGCCATCTGTAAATTGAGTGCTGGGTGGATAGTTTGTTGTGCCGGATGGATAAGGGGGAGCTGTTGTTCCGCTTGTTCCTGCTAATGTCACTTGATAAATAAAAATGTTTGAAAAAACAAAGTCATTTAAACTGTATGGCGTACTCGCAGTCCACACCGTAGGATTTGTAGCGGTTGCGCTATTAAGCGGGGCAGCAACGGGGGCGGGAGATTGTGTAACTTGAATGGAGCGCAGACAGCCAGTATCCCGCACCGTTCTTGCACGAGCGGCATTGATGTAATCTGTTAGCTGCTGGTCCGTATAAAAATTGGCATTAGCATCATGCAGCAAACGTCTAACTTGGGTGATGTATCCCGACAAATTTTGAGACATTTACCTTCCATAATCTTTAAGCTGCTGACAGGACTTTTCCCCCACGAGATTTTACAACCTCTAGGGGTACTCTTTCCACCAACGGGGATAACGATTGGTTCTTTTTTGGAGGCTCGGTGGACAGCTCCCATTTAGACAAAAGCTCTAAACCTTTATCTAAATCATTAGAAGTTGTAATCCAACCAAGCCTTGCCAAATAAGGTTCTTTGTTGTCATCTCCATAACCAAAAACGTGCTTGGCTACTTCAATCGGCACTTCTACCGTTTCGCCTTTGCCAAAAGTATAGAATTTACCGGCATAGCCATCTTTCCATACTTTGTCAGAATTATTAGTTACAAAGATAACAGACATTTAGAATCCTACAACTTGTCCAAAAACGCAAATATCAACGGTGTTAGCGTTGCCAGAAGCGGTGTTTACATTTACAAACAGCGCAGAAGTTGTGTTTCCTGATACTGCGGTGTTAGCACCATAAACACCAGCAATTGTTAAATCTTGAAACCTATTGACTGCGCTAACCGTAGATAATGCCACATTAGCGACAACAGCGTTAGACGTATTGCCATCGCCGCTTGTGGTAATAGATACGTTAGCAGTTGAAACGCTGCCACTTGGATTTTGAACAGTAATGCGCCTAATAATTACGCTTCCTGAAGTTGCTGCATTACCGCTGTTGGTCATACCACCACGCAACAGAGGTAACGTAACAACAGCATTTCCAGCGGTATTAAGTGCAGTCGCTCGAATCTGTGCAACTAATCCAAAACCGAAACTATCAAGATAGAGCTGACTGACTGCATCTGGATTTGCCATTTCAGTTCCTTAACTGTTGTAAGTGCCGGTAGCAGCCTGACCACCATTGACCGTAGCCAAGATAATCGTAGATGCAGTTGCAACAATTGTGTTTGCACGCACGTTAACACCGTCAGAAATCAACACACCGCCAGTATTATTGGCAATGAGGGTTGACCAAGTAGATGGCGTTGCACAAGCAGTATTGGTGTTGTAAGCCGACACCGCTTCAATTGTTACGTTAGCCGTTGGGAACAGCAGATAAGTACCCGCAGGAACAACGGTAGTGCTGTTGTTTCCAGTAAGGGTTGTTAACTGCCAATATGCACCGGGGGTATTGGTGCTTGCACTTGCGAGGACAATCTTGTTTAGACCGAGAGCCATGACTATTTCTCCTTAAATCGAAATTGAGTTATAGCTAGACACACGGGTCATCGACTTGGGCTTGGTAGAAACCAATTCCGCAATCATCAACACCGCACCAACGTAACCAATCTGCCAGTTAGGTAGAGTTGATTCAAAGCCGGTAAACACAAACGAACCTTGTTCGTGAATGTACAGTGAGAGGTAATTGCTGTTGATGAAGTAGACCGTACCCTCTGGACAATATGGGTCTGGATAGATTGGCACACCGGCAACCATCAAAGCGCGGAAAGCTGCTTGAGGACCGTTACCATCACTATCAAATCCCGAACCGGGGGTAATGACATACTGTTCTTGACCAACGTAGTCTTGAGCCAATAGAGTCCAAGTACCAAAACCGCAGACACCAAAAGTAGGAACTTCTGCGCCGTTCTTCACGGTTCCAGAAATGTACTGAAGAATGTTTTGACGGGTTGGGTTGACGTTACCAGCATTGTAAACCTTCGACTTCCACCAAGTGTAGGTCGTGCGGTTAATGTTGCCGTAAGTAGTCATGTTCGTGCCATCGTCAATTGCGCCGGGCAGACCAATAAACTGTTGGGTATTGGTGTAGTTGGTGTACAAGGCTGTTGCCATTGCATCCATCATCACGTTGGTCGCATCGTTCATGCGAGCTTCAATCAGAGGAATAATAGCGTAGTCTTGTTGAACCGCACCTTCCATCCCTAAGAATGGAACTGGAGCAATCATCAGCTTAAGGTTGAACTCAGCGTTAAACGCACCTTGCTGAACTGATGGCTGGTTAAACGAACCAGAGTAATCAGACCATTGTGCATTAACAAACTGTGCGCCTTGAACTGGCACTGTCACTTGGCTCACACCGCCTGATGCTTGCTGACTGTTTGCAATCAGAGCAGCCATAAGGGGGGTTGAGTTGTATAGCTGTACCACAAGTTTAGGGATAAACGCCCGTCTTGTGACATAGGTAAGCTCGTTATATTGCGAGCTACCTGATGCTGGTAAAATTCCGCCGCCTATAGGCATAGCAGGCTCCTTAGATTAAAAAAATTATCCCC
>Ga0209500_10000465_pt1 | contig 34813 bp, 57 predicted proteins | sample S_140212_EF_Meta_FD_187323 | JGI IMG/M metagenome (GOLD analysis project Ga0209500, IMG submission 187323) | Freshwater microbial communities from Lake Simoncouche, Canada to study carbon cycling - S_140212_EF_MetaG (SPAdes) (version 2) | ecosystem: Environmental > Aquatic > Freshwater > Lake ...
GCCGATGTCTTTTGCGCTGTCTTGGTGTATATGCCCGGTATCTAGATAACGCCAATATGTGCGGCCCCAGATCGGCGCGTGAACATCAGCAGCCTGCATCACAATACGATCTGGTTTGGTCTTGTCGCCGTGATGCGCCGTCAACATATTGCGCCCAAATTCCCAGACCCACAACTTCGCCGGGTTAAAGTGAACTGTCACGCGCTCGTCAGATTCGTATTTGAACACCAGAGCAATCGCCAACATCTGCGTAAAGTCTGGGTCATGGTTTCCGGCCAAGATCACAACGTCAATGTTTTTGTGCTTGGCCTTTGCTGCTTCAATCATATTGACGTGCGCCCGAACCGCCGCCATCGCCGCCTGCGCAAAGCGCCCGTCGACATCAAGGATGTGGCCAGATGTCGGCGTCATATTTTTACTGTCATTCTGGTGCAGAGTATCGCCGAGGTTCAGGATGATTGCCCGGTCAGTATAGGGTGCGGCGCTGATAAGCATTACAGATGCCTCTGAGAGGCGCTGTGCGGCGATTGCAACGCTATACTCCGCACCCGTCTCGTCAGCCCATGCTTTCATCCCAAAGTGAACGTCAGCGATGATATAGCGCGGCAGTAGGTCATGCGACACGTTGTCAGGAACTAGCGCGGGCAAAGCCTCTGGCACAGACCCCAAGGCTTCGCGGAACAGATCCGCCCAAGACGTCATTTCGTCTTGTGATACCTCAGACTTCCAGAAGACCGAATCCCATGAGCCTGTTTCTTTGTTCTGAACGCGCCGCCAGCCATGCTTGCCTGTGTTGGTGGATAGGCCCGTGCTTTCCAATGCGGCAACAATGCCTTCGTCAGCATTTAGCCAAGCCTCTGCCGCAGCGTAAGCACGGCGCACATAGGCTTTGTCGATTTCCAATTCTTTGGCCGCAGCGGTTTTGCTGCCGAGCCGCTGCACGACATCGTAAATCTGTCTTTGCCGAGGTGTCATTTACTGCATCCAGCGTCAATCTGTTGGATCAGTGTTGCGCCCGTGACCAGCGAAAGCGGGCCACCATCCGCCACCAGTGCCGCCGCATGGGCCGTCCTGCTTTGCGCCGTGCCATCACATATTGCCTCACTGTTTGGAACGGTTGCGCAGCCACTCAGCAGCAGCGTCAGCGTCAGGCACAGGCCCAACCGCGTCGATCTTTTTGGAAGTGTCAGCATAGCTTTGCAATTCCTCGATCTTTGCTGTTTTTACCGCAGACGCTCGGCCAGCAAACCAACCAGACATCACAGACAAGATTGCCATGACGAGTTTCACCAGCGCAGTCCAAAACATTACCATTTTTCTTTGGCGGCCCAAAAAGCTGCGCTCATCTTCCCTTTTGCGATATTCTTTGCGTGGCGGGCCATAAAGGATGCGCGGCGCTTCTTGTCGGCCTCGCTCTCGCCCTTCTTGGCAGGCGATCCGCTCACGCCCTGTTGGCCAAAGCGGATCGTCTTGATGGTGTCCCCTTCCTTGGCGACAACCACATGGCTTTTTGTCGGATGGTTTGGTGTGCGCTTAGGCTTGTTGTAGCCAGCTACACCCACTTTTTCCAACCGACTATCTTTCATTTCTTCTTCGCCATCTTGGCAGGCTTTGCAGTCTTTGCAGATGCTACAAATGCCGCTTTGGTGGGTGCACCCTTAGCGCCGGGCTTGCGCATCTTTTCACCAGAGCCAGCTTTGATGCGGGCTTTCTTGGCAGCGACGTTTGCATAGAGACCATTCATATCAGACCGCCTTGCGCTTGGAGTAGATCGACCAGAATGCAACCACAATCGTTGTGACAGCCCCGCCAATCGTCATTGCGGTTTCAGAGTCCACCAGACCCTGCCCGACAAGATAGCCTCCCAGAGCCGATACCAAGGCCCGCACGATGCCACCAAATTCTTCAGATTTCATTTTGTTATCCATTCATGTTTGCCGATGATATTTTTCCGAACCAGCCCGGAACGTAGAAGCCCGGACAAGCCTTAGCTGCATACTGATTATGCCCACTCACCTTTGCGATTTTGTAAATGGCCGTTAACTTCACGATCAGCGCATGAAGCGCTGCATCTTGCAATAGCGTGAACGAGTCTTCAAACTTTCCGTTTGCAACTGACCCATGACCGCCAAACAAACTGATTCCGATAGACCCAACATTGTGGTCCATCGTATGTGCACCGACCTGTTCAATCGGTCGGCCCTTGGCAACAGTTCCGTCTCGATCAACCAGGAAATGATAGCCGATGTCTTTCCAGCCATGATCCTCAACATGCCAGCGCCGCACCTCTGCCACCTTCTCGCTGGTGGGTTTGCCCGACATCCACTCTGGACGGGTGGCCGTGCAGTGGACAATGATTTCGCTGATCGGCCTCATTGGCCGACCCTATCTTTGAGCGTCATCCAAACCGCGCCGCTGATGAACAGTAGGGTGGCAGTTGTCAGCATCTTCACAGTTGTCGCCCAGATCGCTTTGCGCGTCTCACGCCATGACGATAGCAAGCTGCGGATCTCATTGAGATCATCAGAAGCACTATCGTCATGCAATCCCAAATCCTCCAGCGCCTTCTTTGCTCCCTGAATAGCTGCACGGTTTAGCATGTCTTCAAGTTCCTGCGGGGTGATCAGGACGCTGCTCATCTTAGATACGCGGTGGCCAGATGTCATAGCCGTTTATGGAGGCAACAACTGTGCCTGACGTGAATCCACCTGTTGCCACGCCGACTCGATAAAAGTTTGAAACTGGATCATATCCAACTTCTTCAGATGGCACCGTCCATGTATCTGTGGTTCGATAAGTTGTTCCATCTTCAGAACGCTGCACGATCACATTCGCTACAAATGTTCCACTGATAGAAAGGTTAAAACTACCCACAATCCTGATTGGATCAGAAAAAGTGTTCTGCGCTGTGATTGATACTGATGTTCTTGGCATGATGCCCTCCTTTTAATTTGCCAGAGTAGCCAGCTTTGCAGAAAGCTGGGCGATAGTTGCTTCAAGTTCCGCAATGCGGAGTTCATGGTTTTGAATTGCTAGTGTATGGACAGCAGCAACCGAACGGTCATAATAGCCCATAGGCTTGTCACCATTTGGTGTTGGGGCTGCTTCCTCACCAATAGCGGCATGCACGTTTTGTGCATAATGGCCAAGTTCTCGACGATCTTTAAGAGGATTTTCAATGGCATTGCCATCGCCATCAACTTCGTTTTCTGGCAACTTCCATTTGTAATATCCGGGCTGCAAAGCCATGACCATTGAGATAGGGTCTTCAGGAACCCCATCTTTGATTTTCAGACGCTCATCCGAGACAGAGCTGATGTTACCACTTGCATCAAATGTTGCAGTGCCAGCACCATAAGCATGGAACCTCCAAAGCCCAGTGAGTCCGCAGGTCGCACGATCCAACGCTGCACTGGAGTCTCGAATTGTAAAAATACTGCTTGTTGAGGATAATCGCCAATCCCTGCCGCTGAACAGAGACAAAACTGATGTTGTGCGAAGAACTGACGCAGTTGTAACTAGGCCAGTCCCATTTGCTGCAAGAGTAAGGCTTCCATTCGTGTCAGTAGCGCTGATGGTGTTTCCATCAACCTGAATGTTGTCCACATTTAACTTTAACGCCGAAACGTCACCAAACTGCGGGTTTCTTCCGAACACTCCGCCTAGATTTCTGATACTCATCAATAGGCCTCCTAAATAGCTGCGATGATGAACGCAAGAAGCTGGTCATAGCGGACGCCGTAAGAGTTGCCCGCCGCTCTGACTAGCTTCATAGTTCCTGTTTCAACATATTCCGTGACTTCACCAATCTCTGGGTAGTCAACTTTCACTTCTTCGTATTCAGGCTCATATTCCGCATTCCACTCATCATAGCAGAACACACCGTAATGTTCAGCAATAAGGCCTTCAGCCTCAAATGCTGTTTTCACATCTTGGGCCATGATGCCAACATGAATACGAGCATCTTCGCCCTTTTCCTCAACAGCATCAGTCCATTTGAACGCTCTCAAAAGACCCTTCAATCGAACAGCAACAGAGTGTTCTACATCAGAAATCGGACGCACTTGTTGTTTTTTGCGTGCGTCAGATGTGTTAATTGTGCCATTGACGGCAAAGACCTCAGTCCAGCGTTCGCTCGCTGTTCCAAGTTTTGTAGTATTGTTTGCTGCTGGTCCAACGGATACGCCGTTTGGATTGAGCAATAGCAGGTCAACCTGAGATCCTGTATCACTGACGGAGAATATCATTGAGTCTTTGCTTGCAGCAACTTGCTGTGACCGGATACGCCCGCCAACACGATGGCTATTGGTTCCATCTGGCGGCTGAAACTCAATGCCAACACCCCGTCCATTGGAGGCGTTTGCAGTGTTTCGCACAGCCAATGGATAGAATGTTGTCCCAGACAAACCTGAAGCAAGAGTTTGATACACATCACCCTTTGGGAACTCTGGGCCGAGAATTTTTGTTTCGAAGGTGTTAAAAACACTTGGAAACGCGTCTGCATTTACAAAACTTGCATAGTCTGTTCCATAAAAACGGTTTATATAACCATCATTGCGAACATTTCCTAGCGTGTTGCCTTCTGTTTGATCCCCACCAATTAGCGCGTTCCACCTTGCCCCGGTAAAAGCTGATGCGCCATCATTTTTGAAATAAACGCCATATCCGCTATTTAACTGTGCGGTAAATCCGATGATAGTGTTAAACCATGCTTGGTAAACTCGTAGACCGTCTTGCGTATTTAATCCAGCTTCACAGTTTATCACCATACCAGCATTTGCATTTGGTGGGAAAACGCCATCATGGATGTAAAAACCATGCCGACCATTTGAACGAGCATAACACCGCTCAATGTGGAAACAGTTGACATTTGCCCCCGCTGTATTTCCAACACGGAAAGCATCCTGCCCCATATAGTGGCCTGAGCAGTTTGTTATTTTGCACCGACCGGCAGCAATCTGAATGCCATCACCAGTGTTGCCCGCGATGCCTTGAATATGGATTCCATCAATGGTTGACCCATCCTTGTCGAGCAAAATAGCTGGCCCAGAAATAGCCGCTGACTTTGTGATAGTTGTCCGCCCAAGAACACCACCAGTAAGGCTATTTCCCTCACCTACCAAAGATGTCGGGTTGGTAAGAGAAAGCCCAGACGCAATGATATAATTTCCTGCTGGGAAAAATACTGTTCCGCCACCAGATGGAATTGATGCCAATGCAGCCTGAATGGCGGCAGTATCATTAGCTACACCATCGCCAACTGCACCAAAATCTTTGACAGATACATAATCCTGTAAACGCGATGTGAGAACGCGGTTGACTGCACCTGTTCCGCCCTCATTATATGTCATTTGATCTGTGAGGGATGCAGATGTGCCGGGCGTGATACCATAGCCAGACGGTGAATAAATCACCATAGCCTTGTTCTTGTCCCGCACAGTCACTGAGAAATAGCCGTTGGTATAGATAGCTGCTGGAGATCCATTGCGCATCACATAACCATTGGACGTGCGTAGCGGCTGCGCTGCGGGCTGTGTCAACGCGCTGTCGTAATAGACCGTGATTGGGTTAGTCTCTGGGTTCAAGTTTGCTGTCCCAAAATACAGATAGCCATTATCGAGCGGCGATCCGCTCTTGTCGGTGAAGATCGGATAGGGCGGTGCAAGCTGCGTCAGCGTCATTTGTGATCTCCTTGCGTGTTATTTAACACGAAAATGGGATGTTTGGATAGCATCATCGACGGGTTTCCGATTCGGATGCCTTCTGGGCATTCATGGCTGCGGTCAGGCGTTTGAACAACTCCGCCTCTTCAGCGCTGCCAGCAGCCACTTGCGGGATTTTCAAAAGAAGATTCCTGACAGCCGCGCTTTCATATGCTCTAGCAAGACCACCTATTGTTGCACCGCTAACGACCGCTGCGCCTGCTCCACCAAGAAGGTCGGTCAAAACTGCCGCACCGACTATTGGAACCGCCTGCACACCTGTTGGCGGCGATACAGCAGCTTGGCCAGCGCGTTCTGTCATCTTCAATGTGCGCACCAATCCCTCAACGGCCTTCAAATCCTGCCCAGAGAAGAACACGCCGATGGGCGCACCAAGGCGCACAAGTTGGCGCTTGAATTGATCTGGGCTAAGGCTTTCGAACTCGCCCCCAATCTTTGTAAATGCCTCTTGAAGAACGGCGGTGCGAGCATTGCGCTTTCCATCAGCAGAAAGGCCGCGATACAAAGTGCGGATGTCGCTGGGCTTTGTGCTGAACAGAAGCGATCTTACAGTCTCTGGCGTTGCATCGCCCTTATCGAGAGCATTACGCATCGCCCCAACTTCAAGATCGCCAACCATTGTCTTGAGTTGCTTGTTAGCCACTGACCACTTGTCAAAGTCCCGGCGCTGGCCGTTTGCCTTGATGAAGTCACCCATGTCTTCGCGCAAAGGCGCATAGATGCGGCTTAGAACTTTTTCGCCTTCGCTACGAACAGAAGCAAGGCTTGGATCAGCAAATGCCTCTCCAATTTGCTTGCGAAGAACCTCAATCGTCGCCAATGGCTGACCCTGCTGGACGACCTGTTTCTGGCCATTCGGCAAGTTAATTTCTCGCGTTCCAGTAAGATCGTCGCGCCAAGTCGTAAGTCGATCAACTATAGGTTTGAACTGTGTTGGGCTGATCTGATTCAGGCGCGCAATTTCTTCGTCAATCTTGGCAACAGATTTTGTTACAGGAACAGTCACATTTGGCTGAGACAAGCGCTCAATCACCTCGACCTTCATGCCAGTGTATTTTGAAAGGTCGGCAGATCGTTTGGCCAGAAGGTCTCTTGCCACATTTGAGATAACAGTATTGTCAGCCGCAGCCGTCTCTGCAACGCCATAGTTGCGCAGTAAGTCAACAGATGCGTCGATGCGCTCTTGCTGCTGTGCTGCCCTTGGGCCACCTGTTCCGGCAATCGGGATCATCTCGCCAGTGCGCTGTAACCACCGACCAGCAAAGGTCGTGGGCTGGCGAACATCCGTTGTCATAACGCGAACGCCAGCCTGTTCCGCCTCTTTGATCGCGGCAGGCAAACCAGCTTGCGGTGCAGCCACGCCAAGACCCGCCGCACGGCCACCAGCAAGGCCACCAGCCATTGATGCTGCAATCTGGCCTACTGGCCCTGCTCCCGACTCGGCCGCGCCCTGTGCGCCCAAGCCAGACGCTCCACCAGCAACCATCTGCGCTCCGGGCTGCGCGGCCAAAATATCTGCTACTGCTTGGCCAGCTCCTGTCATCACATTGGATGCACCCTTGGCAATACCAGCACCAGTTGCAGCACCAACCATTCCCTCACCAATTGCTCCTACAATTCGCTCAGTTAAATTGGCTGGTTCTGGAACACCTGCAGAAGTCAAAATATCATGCACTTGCTGACGCAGTGGAGCCACGTTTGGGAGTAGTGGCAAAAGACCTTCTGACCCGACAAGGTAATTTTGCGTTGCAGCAAGAGGATCATAAAGCATGGCCGGAATGCTTGCTGCACCTTGTGCCAAGGAACGGCCAGCAAGTCCAACTTGTCTTGTTAGATCGGCTGTTAGATCAGGGCCGGATGTGACTTGAACTGGAACTGATGGTGTCTTGGTGCCAGATGCCGCTGCTGTCTGCTGTTGCAGTAACAGAAGTTGTTGAGTGAGTTCATCCATTATGGCCCCGCATTTACTTCAGAGAATCGCTCCAGCATGGCTGCTTTTTGCTCTGATGTAAGACTCATCACATCAACAGCTGACAAATCGGCTTTTGTCATTTTTGAAAAATCTAAAGTCACTCCAGAACCTCCAACGATTAGTGCTGGTGGTGTGGTAGGTGTTTCTGTATTAGTTCCCGTAGTTGTTTCTGATGTTCCAAAAACGTTTACTGGGTCTAGACCATATTGCTTAACAACTGGCATAAGAGAACTTATTGCATCAGTTTTTGATTTCTCAGCAGCCTTTAGAAGGCCACTAGCTTGCGACTTAAAGTCTAATCTTTGCTGGTCTGTCAGGCGCGTTCCATTGATGGCTCTATTGTACAAGTTAACAATTGACGTTGGAATACCTGCGGAGTTTTGTGCTGTTGCAAACTCTCCTTCTCTCACAACTGATCCCGGATCAAGCATTTTCATGTAGTTGAAAATAAGGGCAATGTCCCCAGCACCTGTATTTTCAGCAGCGTCAAGTCGATTAAATGATTGATTAACAGTTCTGAAATCTTTTGTTAAGTTTGTATATTCATCTCGTATTTTACGTTCGAGATCAAAAATATCGGCTTTTTCCGGCCCAGCCACTCCACCAGCTTTAGCCATTGCTGCTTCATACTGGCCATCACCACCTTCAGATTTTGGAATAATACCAGCAGCGCGAAGTTGCGCATCTTGGGTCCGCATTGCTTCTGTTAACTTTTGACCTGTTTGAGTTGAATCAAGAATGCTTTTCCACACATCTGGCTTAATTGCATCAGATGCTGTCATTGCAGTGCCAATACTAATGGCTGCTGCATGTGGGTCCATTTGAATAATCTTCAAATTTGCGCGAAGTTTTGCTGCTTCTTCCGCATTTCCAGCATTCTCTGCGGCTGTAATACGTTCATTTATCATCTGCTCGGCTACATCTGCATGTCCACTTAACAGACTTGTAACCAAGTTGATGCCGAATTGCGTTTGTTCAGCTTTTTTAGGTTCTGACATTGCATCGAATGCAGTTTTTATTTCCGCTTGGCTTGACGCATATTTGAGATTGAAAGCATTCGTCATCTCAGGTGTCAGTGTTCCATTCGCTGCAGCATCGCGCAGAACCATGAGGTCTTGCTGATATGCTGCGGCTTGTGCCTGCTGCTGTGCTGCGGCTGCACGTTGCTCTTGCAATGCTGCCTGTTGATCCGAAAAAGCCTGTTGTTGTTGCGCTGCGTTCTGCTGCTGGATTTGCATTTCTTGGCGCTGGGCAATGTCATTGCGACCCATCGTATAGCCCTTGATGGCTTCCTCAATCGGGTTCTTTACGTCAAGGATGTAGTTGATCGGGTCCATTTAGAAATTGCCTCCATAGAACATTGCTTGGCCGCGCGTTAATGGGGCCATTGCATTTCCTTTTGCGTCTAAAGGCTGATACCCTGTAAAGGCTGCACCGCGCCCCAAAAGGCCACCGATGCTGCCGATTGCATTGCCCCAAGTCTTTGCGGCCGCAAGCGTTCCGCCAGCCTGTGCTGCGCCCTGCTGGGCCAGAAGGTTAGCGATGTTCATGCCTGTCTGCATCCCGGCGCTACCTACACCAGCCGCCGCGTTCTGGCCCATCGTTGATAGACCGCCCAGACGATTATATTGTTGCTCGATCAGTTGCGACAAAACCTGTGGGCGAAACTGAGCCAAAGCGCCCTGAACATTCCCCCCGCGCAGGCCACCCGTAGCAGCCGCATTCTGCAAGATAGCATTCTCACCCTGCTGCACCAGAGATGTGAACTCTGGGCCTTGCTGCAAAGCGTTGATGGCGGTCTGTTGGGCCTCTGCCCCACTGACGCCAATCAAAGCAGCCTGCTGGCCTAGCGCTGTTGTGCCTGTGCCAACATAGGGCTTCATCAGCACTTGCAGAGCGTCAAACTGGCGGCGCTGTTCTGCAATGCCCTTGCCCGCGGCTGCTGCTTGCTGACCTGATGCCTTCTTGGCTGCATTGGATTGAATGACACCGCTGACGACAGTGCTTCCGACAATGGCTGCTGCGACAAAACTCATGCCACTTTTCCTCCAAGATATTCGTGAACAGCCAAGTCAATCTGCTGAATGCCCATTAGGTCTTTCCAATCTTCGCTTTTCTCAACGAACATATCTTCCAACTTTTCAATATTGGTTTCTGTCGTTGCATAGATGTTTTGAAAGATCGTGTCCTCAATGATATAGGCAAACTTACGACCGGGCTGGCCGATGAAGATGCACGGCCCCTCAATGACCTTGGCCTCGCCATTAACGATCACAGCCATCTTGCCTTTCAGCATGACGTTCATGTGTTCGCATTTGTGCGCATGGCCCATCACATAAGTGCCAGCAGGCATGAACGATTCACGAATGTAGATGCCCGGCCCAAAGTGATGTTGCGTTGGGCAGTCCACTTGCTCTGCTGTGAGCATCATGGATTCAATGCCATCCAGCATTGCAGGAACGTCTTGGATAGGCTGAATTTCACGCAACGGCTGATCCACTTCGGATAGCGCCTGCTGGTGGGCCAATGTCTCAGCCCGCGAAGTATCGCAGATAATGGGCTTTTGGGCAAGGTTTGTCATGTGAGCATATATCTCTTGCGAATTGCCTCTGGATCATAGAACTGCGTTAGATCAACTGGCTTGGGATATAGATCTGCTAACGTCTTGGCTGGCTGAAACCCACGCGCAAAGTCACCCTGCGCTGGTGCAGTTTGTGCGGGTTGAGGACCAGTAGAAGCCATGCCCATGATGCGATCAACATAGGCTTGCGTTTCTGGGAATGGCGGAATGCCACCGTATTTGCTGACATTGCCCGGACCCGCATTATACGCAGCGAGTGCTAGTGTTGGATCACCAAAGCGATCCAATTGTTGTTTCAAATATCGTGCACCGCCGCGAAGATTCTGCGCGGGATCGGTCGGATCAACGCCAAGATCGCTTGCAGTGCTGGGCATCAACTGGGTCAGGCCGATCGCACCCGCCGACGATGTGGCATTGGGGTCAAATGAACTCTCAGCCTCGACCAGCCGCATGAACAGGTCAGGGTCAACGCCTTCTTCAACTGCGATCTGGCTGGCAAGGCTGCGATAGTCCATTTACTCGTCCTCTTCCCAAGCCTGACAGACCCGCAAGTTATGGCAGATGAATGAAAATTTTCCACAATAGCCTCGGCCACCGCCATCCATGTCAAACTTGTCCAGCGGGATGCTTTCCATCTTGGCCTGCATCATAGGATCGTTTTGGAAGTATTCGCAGTTAGCGCAGAGACGGCGACGGGCTTCTTTCTCGCTCATGTCCCAAGCTGCCGCAACACCCTTCCAGAACTGGCCATTGGCTGACGGTTCGACAGATGCCTTTTCCGGCCCCAGCTTCCACTCGTCGATCACCACTTGGCGGTTCTTTCGGTTCTCTGATGTCGAAACGATCTTCTGCTTCGGCAAACCAAACTCAATCATCATGTCGTCCATTACGAAATCTCCCTTCCAGAAGCGCGAATCGTCAAAGATGTTGCCGCAGAGGCAAGCGTTGAGATGAACTGCCCAGCTTCCAAGACTTGGCCGACCAGTTCTGGGCAGGTGTAGGTTTCGCTTACAGCGATGGCACGTGTCTTGATAATGAGGTTGCTATCCCCCGCAGATCCGCTGGCGTTGATAAGGTTCACCGAAAAGTTCACGCTCCCAGCGGAAGTGTTCGTCACTGTGAACTTGTCAATGATTGCCTTGACACCAGTTGCTGTATATTGCGCAGTCTGCGCGTTCTCTGCCTGCTTGGACGGTATTAGGTTGACGGGGGTGACTGCCATGTTGTTTCCTTAGACGATGCTTGTGATGAGACCGTTCACGACGGTAACTGTTTGGATGCCCGCAAGAAATGACCCAGATGCGCCGACAACGGGTAACCAAGCCCCCAATGTCGCATTATAAACCAAAATTGATCCATTGGCTGCACCAAATGCGCGGACATCTTGTAGGCGATCAATCCGCTGTTCGCTTGGCGCTGGACCAGTTGCAATAAGATCAGCCGTCTGTTGCGCTGCGGCAGCATTAGCCAAAGCCGTGGAAGCCGTGGCCTGTGCCGCAATTGCACTGGACGTGGCAACCTCGGCCTTATTGTCAGATGCGCCAGTGGCGTAGCTGTTGTCAGTAATCAACTGTGTCAGAGTGGTAATGTCGGCAGGCGTTAAATCCCCAGCAACAATGAACAGACGCTCAAGCGCCTTGACCATTGCCGGGTCATTGCCAACAAGTGCGGCGATCTGGTTGCGTGTTGGGACTATTGGATCAGCCATCAGAATGCCAGCGGTTCAACCCGCGCCTCCAGTGCTGCAACGGCAATGTGAGCGTCAGAGGTGCCACGGAAGCGCTGCATCCGCATATTCCGCATGTTCCCCTGCTGGAACCAGACTAGGCGCTTGTTGCGCTGTCCTATGGTCCCTGCGCTGATGCCCTTCTCGACGCTCCATGTTATGCCGTCGACCGAATACTTCGTCCAGATCGTTGGATCGACGCCGAATTCCGTTGAGCCTGTGAGGCTGACCAACTCCATGTCGTGGAATAAAGCGCCGTTGCCTGCATTGTAGACGATCAGCGTGCCAAATTCCCAGCCAATGGTCTCGCCCCAGTGGGTGCTGATGTTATCGACAAGATAGCCAAATTGGGTAGTTGTTGGATGCGCCACGTTCCAACGATCATAGCACCACACGCACTCGGTTGCGTTCCAGATACCATCATCCACAAGCGTTGACGAAAGCATGAACCAGACGGGCATAGACAGGACAGTTGATGCAGCGCCATCAAAGACAAATGTGTGACGCGGTAGGTGAACGATTAGGTGTTGGTGCGCTCGGTCAATCTTTTCCTCAATGAAGGATATACTCAACTCGGCTTCGGTATATTCCTGCAAGACTTCTTCAATCTCACGGGTGGAAATCTTCTGCGCGTTGCCATTGGCCCCAAGATAGATTGCTGGCGCTTCATTCCGACAGCCGCCGATAAACGCAATGGCATCCATGAACACGCAACAGGCAAAGGTTCCGACTGTGCCTTTTTGAATTTGCGCGCCTGTCACCCGTTGGAACGGAAAGTTTGCCGTTCCTACGTTGTCAAATACCTCGATGGTATAGCGATTCAGCGCATAGATTTCGTTGCGAAGTTTCCAGATCGCTTTGATCGGGTCTGGGTCAGCTTCAGATGAACCATACTTTAGTGGGTTCACTGCAAACGGGTTGTCCAATTCTGTGATGACAAGAAACTCGCCGTCTGTGGTCATGTAGTAACCATCGACCCAAACCACATCGAGAGCCACGCCAAGATCGGGATCAGTCACTTGTGTTAGCGTTGTGCCGTCATAAAGATACAGCCGACCGCCAGATGTCACTGCCAGATATGTAAAGCCATAGTCAAACGTGACGCGGCCACCATCCCCAACATCACCAATTACCGTCACAACATTGGCCGCTGAAATAGAGACTAATTGTGTCCCCATCACGCGGTAAAGTGTGCCGTTCCAGTTAATCGCCCCGCGACTGATGCCGACACCAGTTCCTAGTTCAACAATCCCTTCGCCGGGCCGCAGATAGCCTTTTGAAATCCCATTATCTTTGGGAACAGGAACCATGTTCTTCGGATATGATGTCCGAAAGTTTGGCGATCCGTCTGCGTAGATGCCCGACAAAATTGGGATTTGCATCAACGACCTCAGAAGTTGATGTTGAGCTTGAAGTATTCAAGGCGCATCAGGTTATTCGCTGTGGCGGGTTGCGCCGTGATTGCAAACACCAGATCAGTGGTGGCATCTGCAGTCACAGATGCTACTGCACCAGTAGATAGGCCATGTCCCACCGATGTTGTGGAGTTGGTAATGATCGTCGAGGAACCACGGTTAACCAAGTTCTTCTGGACAGAAACGCTTGCATTGTTTGCAAGTGCTGCTGACAGAATAGATGTTCCCGCAAGCGTCATGCCAAGCGTTTTAACCGTGGCATTATTGGTCATCGAAAACAGCGAGTCAATTTCCATCCCGCCGCCAACACCCATTGACCATGCAGGAATGGTAACAGATGCCAGCGTGACAACAGTATTTGCCACAGCTACTGTCGGAGTGCCAAGGCCCAAGACGTAAGGGTAGTTGATGGTGATCTTGACGCCAGTTGTGTCAGCATCGAGCGCAGTGACCGCATAAAGACCATTGACGCCAGTGCCTGTTGCCCACGTCACATAGACGCTTGCACCGACTGCGATGGCGGCTGTTAGCCCATGCACACCTGCACTGACGAGGCGGACTAGACCAGCGTTGGTTTCATAGGTCAGCGTGGCGAATGTTGCCGCAGGTTCGACCAGACCAACACCGGGGATGTTTTCAATAAACAAATTCGGGAAACTGCGTAGCGTTGGTGCCAGACCAACATCGTATTCCACATTGGAATAATAGTTGGTGATGGTTGCGATGCGGTCGCCAGTGTATGGGCCAAAACCTTGTGCGCGGTTAGACAGTGACACAAGTGTGTTATTGACGTTTACAAACGATTGCTGGTTGCCAGTGCTGCCAACATACAAAGTATGGCCAGTTGGGATGATGACATCAGTGTTTGTGCTTACGTCTGTGGCGTAGATATATGTGGACATTTTGCTTTCCTTTACATTATATGCCACGCACTTGTGGCTGTGTCATATTAAGATGGCGTCACAGCGTTTGTGCCAGCCGCGTCTACCCAAGTCGATGCAGCAAGCGCACCAGTTGCCACCTTTATTTTCGAGTTTGTGGTATCCCAGACCATCTTGCCAGCAGCTTTGCCAGTGGTGTTGATCGTGTTGACAATAGAAGCGATGGTGGCGGCAGAGACGTTCTGCAAAACGTCTGTTGATGTAATCGTAGGGTTTCCCGCAACGCCATCACCATCCGCAATGCTGATGCCGGCTCCTGCGGTTATGGTGCGCACGGATGCCGTTCCAGCACCAGTGCGGGCAATCATGCCGTTCGTAGCCAAGCCAGCCAAAGCGCCAAGGTCAGCATCGTATGCCTGCACATCCACGCCAACCTCGGTGTCCATAGCCTGCTGCGCAGCATTCGCCGTGGCGGCAATGAATACTGCCCCACCAACTGCCCCTGCCCCTAGATTGGTGCGGGCGTTAGCGGCTGTGGAGGCACCAGTCCCGCCGTCAGCAATGGCAAGGTCGGTGATGCCAGTGATTGCGCCTCCTGTGATAGCCACACTAGCCGCAGCCTGCGTTGCAATCGTCCCAAGGCCCAAGACGGTGCGACCATCAGCCGCGTTTGCAGCTAGGCCAAGCGATTGCCCAAACGCGCTCAGAGTGACAAACGCTTGGTTTTCAGGATACCATGAGTTGGTCACTGCATCGTAACGCATTGTGAACGCAGTGTTGGCCGCAGCGGATGTCGGCGCACCAACTACAGCAGCACCAGACACAGAAACCGTAAGCGCCGTGATTGCCTTGGTCGTGACAATGGAAACAACCGACAGGTCTGCCACGCTGTTAGGAAGAACAACAGTCCCGGTCGCAAATGCGTTAGTTGGATCCAACACCAGCCATGTGTTTGCAGCCGCAATCGCCACTGTAAATCCAGTTGCACTTGGCGCAGAGTATTGGCTTTGCATGATTGCTACAGGCAGGTCGATTGTGCCAACAACGTAGTCAGTCACTAGCGACATGGAAGCCTTCCGTGTGTCGCCATTGTTCTGGCCCCAGACTGCTAGAAGATCGCCAGCCTGCAGTGTTTGTGTGGACGAAAGCTGATTGATGTTAGCCATGATTCACTCCAGATCAAGAATGCCATCAGAGCCAACCGTCAAAGGATCGGTAGGCTGACGCAAATATGGGTTGTTGTAGTAGCGCCAGCCCTTGTTGCCAGCACCAGACGGAACGGTTTGATTGCCAATCTGCATCTCAATCGGCAGCGCCGACCGACCAAGCAACTGGTTGTAGGCGAATTTCGCGGCCAGTTTTGTATCTGGGCTGACAGTCTTGCCATACCCACTTGAGATCCGAATGGCCAAATTCAAATACATGGCTTCCAGAGCCATGTCGGTCACGCCTGTCACTTCGTCCAGATCACTGCCACCGGGCGATGATGGCAGCGGATAGCCAACGCGGATTCCCTTGCCGTTCCATGTCGCCATCATCATGTCCAACTGGCGAAGCGCATTATCAAGCTGCTGCGGTTGCAGGTCGAACACATAATCGGCCATGCCAATTTCGGCAAACGCTTGGTTGATGATGTCGCGCTTCGTATAGGCCATGATTTATTCCTCAACCTTTGGCTTGCGGCCACGCTTCGGCGCGGATGGTTCTGATGCCTCAGTTGTTGTCAACCACCAACCATCGGCCAGACAGGCAGCAACGTCAGCTTCATCAACAATGATATAATCAAAGTCACCGCCGTGGAACTTATGCGGCCCCGGAGATTTGTAGAGCATCACAGTCATGCCATTTTCCTCTTGGGCGCTTTTGATGGCTTGCCCGCTTTCTTTGCGGCCTTTTCAGCAGTGCTGAGAGCAATAGCCAATGCCTGTTTGGCAGGCTTGCCATGCTTCATTTCCAACTTGATGTTGGAACCAATAGTCTTGCTACTGTAACCTTTTTTGATCGGCATGTCATTCCCCTATGAAAAGAGAGGGAGCCGAAACCCCCTCTCCGTTGTTATTAGGTCTGCGAGAACAACTGGATGCCAGCCATTTCGGGCTGCAACATCACCACACCAAACAAAGTATCCCAACGATACTTGGTCTTCTGGGTGTTGATGTCGAATTGCTTCTGCATCACCAGTTCCACGCCCTGATCGGTCGTGGCACGCATGATGTCAGCGCCAGCATCTGTCGGGATAGCCAACGATGCGGGAAGCAACTCGATGGCGCTGCGGTGCCAGAAGCAGTTCACGTTCGCAGTTACAGTGTTCAAGAAGGTGATAGCGGCGCCGTTAGCAGGCGTTGCGGTCACGTTCTTATACTGCAATTCAGCATCGGTCGAACCGCCACCCGAAATGATCGGCGGGCTGATCGTGACCACACCCGAACCGCCCGAACCAGAGACGATTGCAGTGATGCGGAAGGTCTTGAGGATGCCAGTGCTTTGCTTGGTGATGTGGTGAACAGCAAAGACGTTTGCGATGGTGAACGCATCGCCAACCTTCACCGTGCCGCCGCCAACAGCGATGGTCAGATTCTGGTAGCGGTTGTCCACGTTTGCAACTTCACCCGTCGCAGCCGTCGAGGTGGCCTTGGGAGTGTAGTATTGGTTAGCACCGTTGACAGTCACAGTGGTGCCAGCAGCCGCCGTCAAGCGGTTTGCATAGTCCATCTTGTAGGTTTGGAAGCCAGCCACTTCGCCAACGTAGGCGCGACGATATGCTTCCGTTGGGATTTGGATCATGGTCTGACGTGCAGCCAAGTCAGCAGCCATGCCGTTGTAGTCGCGGCTGGACAGCGCATAGTTGCGGTCGCTCATCATCACGCCCTGCTCGTTCATCAGAGCATCAACCTCTGCAACATCAGTGAAGCCCGATGCAGCGGTGGTGCGCTTGGAAACGATAGTGCCTTGGTTAGAAGCCACAGTCAGCACGGCCACGTTGATGTCAGAAGCCAGCTTCTGAGCAGCAGCCTGACCCAGACGGTTTTCCTGCAACTGGTCGCGCAGTTCTTTTGCGGTCAGCAGAGCCGTCGAGTGCTTCTGGTAGCCAATGGTCGAAGGCACAGCAAGCTGGGTCGAGTCTTTGAAGTTGGACGTAGCGTCCGAACCATCAAACGACTGCGCAATGTAGGGTTCTGGACGCCAGATGGTGTCCGACGAACGCTCCATCTGTTGACCATTGGTGTTGTATTTGTTGACCAGCGACGACAAAACGAGTGCATCGTTAAATGCGTCAAGGATGTCTTCGAACGCTACGCGCTCTTCTTTACTAAAAGAGTTCGCCATTTGGGCATGTCCTTATATGGGTTATGCCGATTGCTTCTGCTTCTTATACTGGGCCACTTTTGTATAGTTGCCAGTGCGATCTGCTTCTGCTCTCAGCCGTTCTAGGGTGCTGTCTACCGTTCCAGAAGGACGGCCTGTGCCGCTGATCTTCTTTTCCGGCGTGGATGACGCCTTGCGATTTGTGACTTTCAAATTGGTCTCCAACTTGGCCACCGCAAAGGCGAACTTTACGGGATCGGTTATAGAAGCAAGTTCCTTCGCTTTCTTTGGGTTCTTGCCCAGAGCATAAACGAGCAATGCGGGGTTTTCCGCACCTTGCACGATCATCCCCTGCTGCATGACGCTTAGGGTGTCTTGGACAACTTCTTCTGCAAAGTCATAGTCCCTGACCTTCAAATCTGCCTTCGCAGAATGATACCCTTCCAGCTTCTTTTCCCATCCCTTCTGAACAGCTTCCTGTTCAGCCCGGACGGATAGTTGCCTGTCGTCATGCTGGCGCTTCTTTTCATACCACGCCGCAAGTGCCGTCTCATATCGGTCGGTATCGTAGTCAACCGAATCTAACGTGGGCTTCTGGCCTAGCGGCTGTTGCGCGGGTTGTGTCCGCTGCTCCAGCTGCTGAACCTTTTGCTCAAGGTCTTTCGCTCGACGCTTTTCCTCACGATACGATTTGCGAAGATCACGCACCCAAGTGGGAGCGTTAACTTCCTTCTCGTCTTCTGGGTCAGGCGATTCCCCATCTATGCTGACAACGACATCATCCGTTTCACCCTCAGTGTCGAGTTCTTCCCCTTCGGGTTCCTCGGCTTCCGGCTGCTCAACTTCAAACTCGTCGTCTAGTTCTGCCTTATCTTCGTCCATTCGATCCTCATACAATTCTCACCCATTAGAATGTGCGGCTGGGCGGTTGCCGCATTCCGGGCGATACCACTTCTTGAAGTGCCTTCGCCGTGTTCACTACGCTGTCGCGCTCTTTCTGCTGGATGCCAGAAAGCACTTCAACGGTCTTGGCTTTGGTCTCTTCAGCCCGTGCCAAGGTGTATGCTGTGTTGGCCTGCGCCTGACCTGCTTTAGCCTGCGCTTCCATTGCTGCCGCCTGCAGATACTGCGCTTGCGGATCTGGTTGTTGCTGTGACTGCGCCTGTTGCAGTTCCTCTAGCAATGCCTGCTGTTCTTCTTCGGTCGGTTTGGCTACGCCCATCTTGATTAGGCGGTTGCGGAAGAAGTCACGCACGTCAGAGATGCCTTCCCCTTCCATGTTCAACATAATCATTGATCCAAGCACCTGTTGCGTTTCTGGATCAATTGCTAGTTGCATCATAGCCATCAGAGACCGCACAGTGGCGGAACGTCTAGTTTCCGATGATGGCCCGACCTCAACTGCAACGTCAAACTTGGCTTTGCTCAGGTCGTTCTCGTATTCCACAGCGCCAGTCTCTTGGTTCAGCACGGGCTTGGCAAGTTCCACTGTGGACGTTTGGCCCTGAGAGCCAACGCCTTTTAGCTTCCGGCCCGATTCAACCATCACATCGCGGGCCATAGAAAGCCAAATTTCCCCAGCGCGTTTTATAGCCTTGGCCATGTTTGACATGTAGATGTAGGTCTGCATATCGATCTTGGTCTGGATCAACTCCACGGCCTTGCCCGAAATGTTGGAAACCATCTTTTCTCCAGCCTGCTGATTCCCCAACAGATTAGTGAGGTCTTGGCTGGTGATCTGCAACAGGCCAGCCAGTGCGGGCGGAATTTGCGGTGGCTTGGTGTATGCCACAGGCCCAGCCAGTGCCTCGTTGCCGTTGGCATCCGTCATGGTGTTGATCAGCAGATAGGGATAGTTCTTCAGGTTGTCCTCGGCCCACATCATCTCATAGCCAGCGACCTGCTCGGCTGCAAAGATCGGCTTTTCGGTCGTGGACAGCGCAGAGATTTCGCCCAGCTTAGATAGCTGCATGTTCTTGAGCCGTTGCGCATCCTTGGCCATGCGAACTTGGCCCATGCAGCGCTCGATGTTGTCGATATACCAGCGCTTGCCATAGACAGGCACAATCGGGATTTCAGACCCGGCGATGTAACCACTGTCTTCCAGAATGCTATTGCCGCTCATGATGTATTTATGCACCTTGCGGCGCTTCACACGCTTCTGACGCACCTCGACCTGACCCGTGGCCGTCAGCATGTTCTCAAGTTCTGGATCGTCAGCGAAGTCTTTCTCGCTATAGCGCGTTTCTTCACCATCAATGGATCGGAACGTGCGGATCAGTTCCGATGCTTCCTCAACGCGGAAAACCTCGGCGACAAACACCATGTCAGGCGTTGACCAGTCAAATTCGTTCTGGTGGATTTCGTGCGGCCATGTGTCAGGGTCATCGTTCCAAGTGGCCTTATACGAATCGCGCGTCATTGCCGTCAGGACATAGCATAGCCGGGCATCTCTTTTGTCTTGGCGCTTGGCATCCATGTCGAAGAACACAGTCGTGTCGGCATCATAGATTGGCTCGATCCGAATGCGCTGGTTGTCGTTCTCGGAATCATATTCGTCTTCGTATTCAGTGCGCAGACGGAATGCACCAAATCCACCGCCGACTGCCTCTTCAAAGGCGTTGTCATACGCCTCATCCGCACCGCTGTCTTGCTCATCTGCACGGAATAGCATGTCGCAGGTGTCAGACAGGTTATCGTCTGATGTGCCGTCTTTAGACACAAAATCGACCGTGATGCGGTTGTTTCGATATTCGTTGATGATCCGCATCACCGACAAGTGAACTTCGTTAAATTCAAAGCGTGGCTTGTTGTTGAACTGCTCTGCAAGGTTGCCTTCCCACTGCGCCCCGGCGATGGAATAAAAGCGACGATCCTCAAGGCATTGCAGACGGCCTTCACGCATGGCGCTTTGAATGTCATTGAACTCTTGCAGCGCATCTTCATGCACTGTTGCAAGCCGTTCACTTCTGGTCACTCTTGCCACAGTTGTTCCTCGCAATTCATTCCGCGCCATTATAGGCGCTTTTGTCGGATAAAACAATCACCTTGCCATCGGCATCATTGTGACCACTGGCCGGGCCTTTGGCTTCTGCTGGACGTTAGCCCGTCTTGCACCTTCCAGAGCATAGCGCACCGCGTCGATCACATGGTTGTCGCGGTCTTCCAGCACCGGGAGAATCTTGCCCGTCATATGATCGGTCTTGAAACTATACAGCGTCAGTTCGTCAATCGTGTGCTTGCACCGCGGGTGAACAACGATGTCAAACGACTTCAGCCATTCAATGCCTTCCTCGACAGACTTCGCGCCCTTGACCGCTGATTGTATCTTGGGGAAGCCATTGCGGCGCATGTGGCTGATCGTCTCAGGTCGTGCGCTGTCCGCCACCATTGGCCATTTCTCAGCCTCTGGGATGGACATGAACAGCGAAGGCGTGTCGACGATTTCGCAGCCAACCTGATAAGCCTCATAGTCGATGTATAGCTTGCGGCCTATGATGTGGCAGCGAACACAAACTGTCGGATCGGTTGCAAAGCCCCAGTCTGCACCGAACCGATGGACAGCATCAGGTGGCGCGTCGAAGTCCTCTATGACCCAGTTCTTAAACACTCTGGTTTCGCTGTTGCGAACATACTGACCCTTCCAAACGTGCAGATACTTGTCTGGATCACGGCGCAGATCATATTGCATTTCGTCCCGCAGAACATCTGGAAACCACGGGTTGTCGGAATAGTTGACCTCGACCACGATGCTGTCGGTTGGAGCGTTGCTTCCACGCAGCAATGATTCAACTGGATCGTCCTCATAGCGTGGGTTCCAACTGAACAGCAGTTGCGATCCGGGCTTGCGGATTGTCGGGCGCAGTAGGTCTAGCGAAAACTGGCTGATCGACTGCGCTTCTTCCACCCAAGCGATGTCAAACCCTTCGAGCGACTTGATGCTGTCGGCTGTGTGGTTCTGCATCCCTTGGAAGATAATTACGCCACCATGCGGGCATTTGATCTCGGCCAGCTGCACTTCGAACATATGCCCAACGCCGAGTTCTTGGATCTTGTTTTCGATCAACTTCTTGACGGATTGCTTTAGTGACCTTTGCACCTCACGAACGCAGACCACATCGGTGCGCTTCATTACGCAGCGCTCAACGATCCACTCGGCAAAGAACGTTGACTTGCCAGAGCCACGCCCACCGAATGCGCCGATGTAGCGGGCGTGTTCTTTCTTGAGGATTGGAACAGCCCAGCGCGGGGTGTTGATGTTTAGGTTCATGGCGCTGGGTCAACAATGGTCCGCTTGATCTCAATCTGCATTGCCCCGCCATCTGGCCCGGACAGTTCGTGCTTGTCGCGCTGGCCCAGCATCTGCTTGCCAAGCCATATCTGCGCAGTCACATTGCCATCCTGCGCTGATTTCCATTGCATTCGGCGCAACGATGCCTTGCCCTCGCCGCTGTGCTTTTTATATAGCCCCGAAAAATTGTGGACGCCATCAATCTGACGCTCTGCAATTCTGGTGTTTAGCGTGTCTTCACACATGCCAAGAACGCTTGAGATTTCCTCGGCTGTGCAGGCAATGCGGATCATGCTGACCAGCTGCTCAAACTCTTTGTCGGTCATTGGTTTTGATGGACCCTTTGGTCCTGTCTTCTTGCGCTCGATCATGCTGCCTCACATTTTTGCTTGGCCCAATGCAGCTTCATGCACACGCGTTTGATTGTGCGCTTGGTGCTTCCTTCACTCAATGCCCCAGAAATCAGTATTGCATCTAGGATGCGCTCCAGTTCTTCGGCCTCGTCGTCTTGTAGGGTGATCGTTCTCATGCTCGGCCACCAGCGCCAAGTTCTGCAAATGTCTTGCCTGTCTCTGCGTGTGCTGCTTCCTGCCCGGTGAAATCCTGCCAGCGCTTCACGATCACATCACAATACTTTGGGTCCAACTCCATAAGCCGCGCATAGCGCCCATGCTTTTCACAAGCGATTGCGGTCGTTCCAGATCCCGCAAAGCTGTCCAGCACCAGATCGCTGCCCTTAGTGTTGTTAAGCATCTGGTATTCAAACAACTCAACAGGCTTCATTGTCGGGTGTTCGCCGTTTCGGCTTGGCTTTGAAAATTCAAGGATGGTTGTTTGCTTTCGATCTGATGCCCAGAGATGAGACGCGCCCTCCTTCCAACCATAAAGGCATGGCTCATGCTGCCAGTGGTAATCCTGACGGCCCATGACAAGGCTAGACTTTTTCCAGATCAAACACTGCCGGATGGCCCAGCCAATGTCAGATGCCGCACCTCTGAAGTTGTATCCTTCCGAATCGGCATGCCAAATGTAGAACACCGCACCTTTTTTCATGACGGCGTCTGCGGCTGAGTACGCATCGCGCAGAAACTGGCGAAACGCATCATTCCCCATGCTGTCGTTCTTGATCGTTAGCTTCTCCTTCGTTCCGCCTTCATAAGCCACGTTGTAGGGTGGATCTGTCAGCCACATATCGACAAGCTGTCCATCGCAAAGGCGCTCTACCGCATCTATGCTTGTGCTATCCCCGCACGCCAACCGATGCCGCCCAAGCAGCCAAACATCACCCTCAACCGTCACAGGCACCGCAGGCACTTCCGGCACAGCATCCTCGTCGGTCAAGCCAGTTGTCTCGTTCGGAAACAGCGCACCGATTTCATCTTTGCCAAAGCCTGTCAGATCAAGATCAAAGCCCAAGTCGCCAAGTTCTTTCATCTCAACAGCAAGCATGGCGTTGTCCCAGCCTGCGTTTAGCGCCAGCTTATTGTCTGCGATGACGTAGGCTTTCTTCTGGGCATCTGTCCAACCTTCGGCAGTCATGGTTGGCACTTCATCAAGGCCCAGCTTCTGCGCTGCCAGAAGTCGCCCATGCCCGGCGATGATCTGCCCATCGGTGTCTACTAAGATCGGGGTTGTGAAGCCCCACTCTTTGATGGATGCGGCGATCTGGTCAACTTGTTCCGGGCTGTGGGTGCGGCTGTTTCGTGCATATGGCACAAGCGCTGAGACTTTGCGGCGAATTACATTATCGGCGGGCCATGCCTTCTGTTTCATTTTGTCCTCATCTCGACACATAGCGGTGTCGGTCGCTGCGGCATCTTACATCAGTTTGGCTGCTGTTTCAATCTGGCAACCTTATCAAGCACAGACAGGCCAAATTCCGATGTCGGGTCAAACCACCATAGCGCTCTTTGGCTGCGGTCTTTATTGGCTGTGTTTCGTAAGATGCTGTGAACGCCTGTCTGTTCGTTGCGCACTCGATTGATTGCACCGATGCAGGCATTCTTGGTCATTCCCACCAGATCGGCAGCTTTGCTGTGGCTTAGGCCCACGTTCTCGACGAGGTGCAACGCCATTAACAGCCGCTCGTCCTTCAGTCGATCTACCGTTCCATACATTGGATTTCCCCTGCGATTGCCAGATACCCGGCGGCATCCACATAGCTGTCAACGTGAGTTGGGTTTCCTTTGATGCGGGCGATCTTGAACAGCACCATCATCATGGAAACGTCAAGGCCATCAAAAACGCACCTGTCGCGCCCTTGCATCCACCATGACCAGAGGTCTGCGATGTTCTCAAAGCTGTCTTCTGCATCGCCATGCGTGGCATCGCGGTCTTTGGTGATGTATTGGATTGCGGTGCTTAGGATCTGTTCGCGGTTCATTTTTTCCTCGCTGGGCAGTCACGCCCTTCGTTGCAGTTATGGGTGCAGGGCGGGCAGGTCATTCTTTCCCTTCCAGTTCAGGCAGCAAATCTGGGTCGTTTATGTGATCATATAGTTCTTCCGCATCCACGCCTGTGGACAGCAGATAGCGGATAATGTCGCGGATGGTGTGATCTTCGGTGAAGCTGATGACAGGGTTGCCATCTGTGTCTTCAGTCACAATCGGTTTACGTCGGACCTCACTCATTCCCCGCCCTCCAGTTCAGCCAGCACCAAGCGGGCGCGGTCCGTCATTTTGAAGATGCTGTGGACATTCAGGGCGCTGTTGGTGACCGCATTAAATTGACTGATGACACGCAGCGCCTCCACCGCCTTGGCGAGTTTGGCTTCTAGCTTTCCCCGTTCCACAGCATACAGGCGCTCAAACAACGCATGGTGGCCCATGCAAACATCTGTTGGCGTGTCATAGTTACAGGCGCACGATTGCAAGTGCCGTGCCTCATCCAACTCACGCTCCAACTCTTCGATGCGGTCGGCGGCGTCATTCCAGCCCTGCAAACGCAGTGCTTCGATCAGATCGTCACTCATTTCTGTTTCTCCCAGAGTTCTTTGATTTTTGCTTTAAGTGCATTGCGCCGACTCTCCGGCCAAGTCGCAATGAAATCCCGTCTCGCCTCAACCGTCCTCAGTTCCATCGCATACCGCGCAGCGCTGTTTGTGATCTCTTCCTCGCAGGCTGCTGCATAGGCTTCCTTGCTGTCTCTGCTTGGCAAGTAGACCTCGCCCATCCCCACTGGATCACCCACTTGCCAGATCCTCACGGCTTCAAAGGTTTGCGGGCGATGTATGCAAACTTACCATCGCCCAACTTGCGCTGGTAAAGGATGCACTTGCCTTGATTGTGGAGTTCCATAGCATCGGCCTTGTGCTTGCCAGAGGCGTATTCACCGATGTGATATACTACCTCGTCGCCGCGCTTGATTGAGTCCAGCATGGTGTGCAACACACCGCGCTGGTCCTTTGTGATGTCATACTGCATGGAATCGCTCAAAACGGGATCTCATCATCTAGATCAGACCGATTGCTTGAAGATGCGTCTTGTTCGCTGCGTTCCTTTACACCGCCCATAAACGTCAGGTCTTGCACTGAAAGCGTCAAACGGCCTTTGCCTTCGTAAACATCAACACCGGGGCGACCAGACACCACCAGCTTCGTGCCTTTGACGATGTGGCTGCTTAGGCTGTCAGCCCGCTTGCCCCAGATGCTGCACTGCACCCAAGTGCTGTCGCGCTTCTGGCCGTTTTTGTCTTTGCCGTTGTCGATGGCGATTGAGAAACCAAGCACTGGGTCACCGCCCTGCGTGTTTCGCAGCTGGGCGTCCTTGCCGACATTTCCAGCGATTGTCATGTTGATCATTTTGTTGCTTCCTGTTGTGTTGCGTTTCGCCAATCTTGATACGTTGAATCTCTCCAATCAATCAGTGCAAATATCTCATCCTGAAACGTCCATTCCGCCGATTCTGGAATTTTTGCCTTTTCTTCATACCATCTGCGGATCATTTCTTCCGTCTCACGTTGCTGCTTTTCAAAGTTGGTCATTTTGTTTCTCCCGTTTTGGTTGGTGATGGCGCCAGCCCCGCAGGGCTGGTCACGTTTGTCTTAGGCCGCGATCAACCGCATGACCTTGCTGATTTGTGCGCAGCGGCTTCCTTTAAGATTAGCCAAGTGCTTCATAATTTCAGCGTCAGTCTTGCCGTCTTTGATAAGGTCAGCGGTAATTGCGATCATCTTCAGCATAGTCATTTTGTTCTTCCCTTCGTGTTTCGGTGTTCTTGTAGACACCTTACAACATCCACAACATCTGTAAACATCTTTCTTGCATTTGGCGCAATTATTTTCATTCCATCCGCTTCACGCCAAAGCCAACATCCCGCATGATTTCCGCAGCCCGTTCTGGTGACATACGTTCACGCGGTTCCGGCTTATGCTCTGCGCCGCGCTGCTTCATCTCCAGCACCTTAGACGCCGATGCTACGCCGTCCATCTCAACCCTACACCGAGCCACGATGTCGCCTTCTAGCGGGCGTTTCCGGCGGTCTGCGTTGGCATCTGACTTCCACCAGCGCACAGCGCGTTCAATGGCCCATTGAGGAAAGCCGCTTAGAGCCTGCTCCCAATCTTCGGCCTCCATCTTTCGCACGGCCTGCGGGATGTCTTTTTCATAGTAAGGGCTGAGAAGCGCAGCGACCCTAGCTGAGATCCACACCCCAGAGGCTGATATCATCAGTGCGCTCTGGATTCTCAGCACGGTTTCTTTCTCTGGCAGCGCGGTCGGCTGCAACTGAGGCAAACGCCTCAGCCATGCCAGACCGCGCTCCACCTTTTCCTCGCTGAGTGGTTCCAAATTTCCGCGCATTGCCGAGCCATGTGCGCCAAGCTGCGTCCCAGTCGCGGAATCGGTTTTGCTTAGAGCGGTGGAAGTTTCCGAATCTGTCTGCTTCATCTTCTATCTCCTGCTGCGTGAAACCGCGATCTAGCGCGTCTTGAACATTCTTGTCATTTGGAATCCACCCATCGGGCAGATCAATCTCAGGCTTGCGTTGCTTCGGTGCTTTTGCACCCAATACTTCTTCTGGTTTACTATCTGTGTTTACAACAGGTATAGGTTTGCCATCAGTGGCAAATTCATTTGCCTTGGCGGGCAAATGGGATGGGCTTGCAGGGCAAAACCATTTCGTCCTGTCGTAAGCAGATTTGTTGTATGACCCAGACAAGATCATGCCGTCAGCCTCAAGGCGTTCCAGCGATGTCCTGATCTGCTTAGGCGTCATGTATGGGAAAAGTTCAGACCATGCCCGGACGCTGTTATAGGTCCAGAAATGGCCGTCATGCTGGTTGTGGCCGTTGGCTGCGTTCTTGGCGCACCACCAAACAATGTTTTGATAAAGCACAGCAGCATGAACGCCCACTCGCTTTGCTATGTCTGGATCGAAACTGTGCATCTTGGCACTCCTTTGTGTTGTGGAGTTGCCAATCGTGATGTAGAACCACGATCAGCACATCCGGATCATGTGCTTGCCGATCTCAGCGGATTTCTCCCCCGCTGCGGCTTACTTAGGGCAGGTTGAACGTTTGCGCGTTCCCTGCCCATTTTTCTTATACCCGTTCCGAGATCAAATAAAGCGTTTTCTATGCTGCTTTGATTTTCATTTGTCGGGCCATGATGAACACTGCGACAAGCAAGCTGGCATAAATCTTCCCAACAGCATTTCCCGCACTGAACTCCAGTGATCCAAAAGCAAACCAAGTGAAAATGGCGCTGTCAATGAATGCGCCAACAACTCCAGATGCCAAGACAGCCGCCCACAACTTGCGTTTTCTAAGGTTAGCATAGACGATTAGGTCAGCCAGTTCTGCTAAAACGAAAGCAATCGCTGATGCAAAGGCAAGACTTGGTGCTGACATAGATAGTGCTGCACCAAGAGCAATTGCCGCCAGTGACCCAACTGACCCAAAATGTTCATGCACAGCATCGCGCAAAACCAGCGCCAGCCCGATTAACAGAACACCAGATGGGGCCATCAAACCAAAGCCAACTGGAATGAGGCATGGGCCATCATGAATGCAAGTCACGCCAACATTCCCAATCATCCAGTTTGCGGCAGGGATTGTCGCTGCGAAAGCAGCCAACAGAAAATACTTCATGCGATCAACTCCATTTGTTGTGGGCGCTGTGTCCAGCGGCTTGGTGTTTGTGCGCCGTCCCATCTATCGGCCATCTTGCGTGGCGTCTGATGTGGCAAGTGATGGTTTCTGGCTATGTCAGTGCTATCGACGCTAGAAAACGGCCAGTGTTTCCCAGATAGTTGCATTCCCCTTAGCATATGCAGCCACGGCAGTCGTTTGTGCCGCAAGGCTACTTCGTTCCACGCCTCATCCATCCTGTGACACCACGCATCCGACAGAACAACTGCATATTGATCGGTTGAGCCAATGCAGACTTTCGGCCATTCGTCGCACAGCTTCAAAAGCCGATGGATGGGTTCGTCCATGTGCCAAACTGGTGCGCCTTTGTACTTGTGCGGCCATTCACGCAGCAAAGCGTCTTGCTCTTGCGTCCCAGCATCAATGACATCTGGAATGACAGCCCATGTCGTTTGGAAGTCTAGCCACTGGTCACACCAATCATAATACGCAGCCCAGTTGGTTGGCTTATTAGATTTCCATGCAGAGAACGCGCCATTGTCCAGCATCACAGATTGCCCAATCAGATGGCATCTAGCCACATCTTGCGGCGCAGCGTGTGAAACGCAAAAGTTACGGCCAGCAAGTTCAGCAAGCGCCGCAACGGGCGTTATTGGTGTGCCATGATAGTGCAGCACTTACGTCACCCGCAGATTAAGGCCCATAGCAATGGCGACCGCATAGCGCACCTCAAAGTCGCGGGTCCACATCCCCTTGGCATCTTCCAGCACCTCGATGCCGTCTTCAACATAGGCGAAGTCCACTGTCAGCCGCATCTTGCGGCCTGTGCGCGTGTACATAGGTCTGTACTGACCGATGAGGTCGATCTTGACCTGTCTGCGCAGATTGGTGATTTCCCCGGCGCGTTCCAGCAGCTGCAACTCCATAAAGCGCTGGGCTTCCTTTTTGCTATCAAACGTGACCTCGCCCACCTGCGTTTTCTTGGCACCATATTTGTTGCGGGTTTTACGAGCAAGGCTTGGCTGGATCTTCATTGCCAGCCATCCGCTGAGATGCCGGTAGCAAACTCAACAAACTTCCGCGAAAGCCGATCCGGCACGACCGCGCCAGACAGCCAGCGCGAAAGCTGCGATGCGCTGACACCGAGCATCTCAGCAAACTCTTTCTTCTTCATACCTTCGGCCTTGATGTGCTGGGCCAGAGCAATGCGTGATGTGTTTTCCATGCGGCCATCTTACATAAAGTTGCGCTTGATGCAAATAGTTGTTGCCAAGTCTAAACAAGCGCATTACAAGAAACGGGCAAGGACAGGAGGAAACAGCCATGCAAGCTTACTACAACGGAGAAGAAATCAAAGTCCGCTTTGTCGCAGATAGTGTCCGCACAGACTTCGGTGTGCCGGGTTCGCCTGTCTGGGAAGAAGTTGACATGAACACGGTTGAAGTGTCGGAACTGCACATCTTGGATATGCCGTTCTTGATGAAAGATTTGCCGGAAGCGCTACAGGACGCAATCCTGTCTCTCTGGAACGAAGTGGAGTTTTACTAATGCGTGAGTGGATCGAAGATGCAGTTGGGGCTGTGATGCTCTTTGCGATGGGCTACGGCCTTTGGTTTTTGGCTTATGGGATGGGGTTCTGAGATGACGGAACACAAGAATATTTACATGGCCTTGGGCGCGGCACAGGCTGGCATGGGCAAGGTCGTTAAAGGCGCAACCAATCCAGCATTTAAAAGCAAATATGCGGATCTGGCCGATGTGGTCTCGGTGGCCATGCCTGCGCTGACCGAGCAGGGCATTGCCATGTTTCACATGATGGTTCGGGACGAATACGGCGCGGTAATGCGCACAATGCTTGTTCATGGCGCCAGCGAAACCAGCGTTTCCTGCGATGTCCCGCTGATCATTAACAAGAACGACATGCAGGGGATGAAGTCGGCCACGACCTATGCCAAGCGGATCGGCCTCGAAAGCCTGACAGGCATCGCGCCGGAAGACGATGATGGCAACGCAGCTGCGAAAGCCGCGCCTAAGGTTGAGGCAGTTCGCCTGATCGGCGCAGAACAGTTTCAGCAGATCAATGATCTGATCTTTCGCACAGAGACTGACGAAGTGAAGTTCTGCGCTTACTGGAAAGTGAAGACGCTGGAAGACCTAACCGAAAAGCAGGCGGTCGACGCAATCGCCATGCTCAAGAAAAAAGCAGCACAAATGGAGGCGACAAATGGAACAGCGCTCTGAAGAATGGTTTGCAGCGCGGTTGGGATGTGTCACAGCATCCCGCACCGCCGATGTGATGGCGACCACCAAGACGGGCTATAGCGCAAGCCGGGCAAACTACATGGCCCAGCTTATCACCGAACGTCTCACGCAGACGCCCACAGAAGGCTTTTCCAGCACCGCCATGCAGTGGGGAACGGATACTGAGCCACAGGCCCGCATGGCCTATGAGTTGATGACAGGCGAGGCTGTGGTGGAGACAGGCTTTGTCCCGCACCCGACCATCGCGGGCTTCGGCGCATCACCTGACGGGCTGGTGGGATCGGATGGGCTGATCGAAATCAAATGCCCAAACTCTGCCACCCACATTGAGACGCTGCTCGCTGGCAAAGTTCCGTCGAAATACATGATCCAGATGCAGGTGCAAATGATGTGCACTGGCCGAGAGTGGTCTGATTTCGTCAGCTTCGATCCGAGGATGCCGGGCGATATGAATTTCTGGATGCAGCGGGTCCACGCAGATCACGCCACGCAGACAGACATCAAGGCCGAGGTGATCAAGTTCTTGGGCGATCTGGAAATGAAACTCCAGCAGCTGCGGGAGAGGTTCAATGGTTAATTCAAAACTTATCATTGCGACCTATGAACGCATCGAGGATGAAGCGGGTGGGATGTGGAACGCCATCCCATCCATGACGCTGGACAAGGTTGCGCAAGAACTGGACATCCCACGCGATGAGGTCAGCGCGGTGATGGTGTCATACTGGACCAATCAGGGCGCAGGCTGATGCCATACAAGGTTCGTCTCACAGGTCCACGGCAGCGCCTCTATGCGCACCAGCTTATAGACGCTGCGCCGGATTATTCGACCGTGACAATCGCGGGCGGTGATAGGACCTTGGAGCAAAATGACAAAATGTGGGCCATGCTAACCGATGTAGCAATGGCCCGCCCAGAAGGCCGCAGATGGACGCCGGAAACGTGGAAGTGCGCCTTTCTGCACTCTTTAGGTCATCAGGTGGCATTTGCGGAAGGTTTGGATGGATCAGGTCCATTTCCGCTGGGGTTTCGGTCGTCGAAACTGACGAAGCTGCAGATGTCTGATCTGATCGAAACGATTTACGAATATGGCGCCCGGCACAATGTCGTGTGGTCTGAAAAGGAGAGCAAATGAAACCAAGATTAAACGCCACGAGGTGGCAGGCACTCAAAGATATTGAGCAATACGGGCAAGAAGTCTTCACATCAATTCACAGCGGTATTCATGGCGCAGCACTTTACAGCCTTGAATTAGTTGGATGGGCTGAACGTGTAGACGCGCCAGACGATGGGCCATTCTTTGTGATTGAAACTGTCGGCAATCATTGGCGATTGACCGATGCAGGAAAAGCCGCGCTCAAAGCCCTACCAGCAACCAAACCGAGGAACTGACATGGAAGACATCAACCAAGAACTGCTGCAAATTGTGGAACGCATCGAAACGCAGAACGCCACCATTGCTGACGAAACCGAGGTGCGCAAAACGATCTATGCCGAGGCGAAATCATCCGGCTTTGATGTAAAGGTTCTGCGCAAGGTCGTGGCGCTGCGCAAGAAACGCGCCGACGATCTGGCAGAAGAAGAAGCCATCGAAACCATGTATCGCGCAGCGCTGGGGATGTGATATGCTTTGGATTCTCAAAAAGGCCATGCGACCCATCGCCTATAACAAGCTAGAATCTTTATACAATGAGAAAGACAACATCATAGCGGCCATAGAACGTGCTAAGAGGTCAAAAGGCAAAGTCAGCCATCTTTACGAACTGGCACAGCAAAATAATGTCGAATGCCTGAAGTGGGAAAGATGGCTGATCTAGGGAATAGAGGTCCATTGGGTCAGAAGAAACCCAAGGCCGAGCGTGGCACAGCTAAGGCGCGGGCGCACATTGCCCGCGTCAAACAACTGCCCTGCGTGATCTGCTTAAAGCACGGGCCAAGTGATGCACATCATGTGATCTGCGGGCGTTACGGATCATCTAAGGCCAGTGATTTTGAGGTGATCCCACTTTGCAAGTTACACCATCAAGATGGCCCAGATGCGATCCATAATGGCAAAGCATCTTGGGTAGAGAAATATGGTGCTGATTATGCCTATCTACCATTGGTCGAACAGTGGCTTCGTGGTATGTAAACAAGCCCAGCGGGCGGTGGCGTCAAAACACCCGCAGCGTGGTAAGGCTGCTTATCTTCCCAGCCAAGACCACGCATGATACATCAATGGATGCCCTATGTGGGGTAGGATGGCAGGGCGCTACTGACCGCTGCTTAGGGTGAAAGAAACCCCCACAACCGCTTTCCGGCGGATCATTTTTTGGCTATGCCACGGGGTTAGGCTTTATGCCGACCGAATGATCCACCCGAGCGCGGCAGCATCGATGCGCGGATGGCATGGCCTACCAATGCACATCGAGGTCGGGAGGTTCTGCGTAGCGGGGCCGCAACCTTGGAAACCCGGATGCTGGAAAGGAGTGCGTAACCCGTTCCGCGCTCACAATCAACCTATTGCTGCCGTGTGCCTCATAACCTCGCCGCGCTCGCGGTGAACAGTGATGCACTTCATTGTCGATCGGCCAGTGTAGCCAAAGCCAGCCGCAGCCGCATCACGGGTTGTGATTGCCCGGTGGCTTTCCCAAAACATGCCGCCGATGTCTTTTGCGCTGTCTTGGTGTATATGCCCGGTATCTAGATAACGCCAATATGTGCGGCCCCAGATCGGCGCGTGAACATCAGCAGCCTGCATAACAATGCGATCTGGCTTCGTCTTGTCGCCATGATGCGCCGTCAACATATTGCGGCCAAACTCCCAGACCCACAACTTCGCCGGGTTAAAGTGAACTGTCACGCGCTCGTCAGATTCGTATTTGAATACCAGAGCAATAGCCAGCATCTGCGTAAAGTCTGGGTCATGGTTTCCGGCCAAAATCACAACGTCAATGTTTTTGTGCTTGGCCTTTGCTGCTTCGATCATATTGACATGCGCCCGAACCGCAGCCATCGCCGCCTGCGCAAAGCGCCCATCGACATCAAGGATGTGGCCGCCGGTTGGTGTCATATTCTTACTGTCATTCTGGTGCAACGTATCGCCCAAATTCAAAATAATGGCGCGATCGGTATATGGTGCGGCGCTGATAAGCATTGCAGATGCCTCTGAGAGGCGCTGTGCGGCGATTGCAACGCTATACTCCGCACCCGTCTCGTCAGCCCATGCTTTCATCCCAAAGTGAACGTCAGCGATGATGTAGCGCGGCAGTAGGTCGTGCGATACATTGTCAGGAACTAGCGCGGGCAAAGTCTCTGGCACAGACCCCAAGGCTTCGCGGAACAGATCCGCCCAAGGCGTCATTTCGTCTTGCGATATCTCAGACTTCCAGAATACCGAATCCCATGAGCCTGTTTCTTTGTTCTGGACGCGCCGCCAGCCATGCTTGCCTGTGTCAGCGGATAGGCCAGTGCTTTCCAACGCAGCAATGATGCCTTCATCTGCGTTTAGCCAAGCCTCTGCCGCCGCGTATGATCTGCGGATCGTCTTGCGATCAACCTGCAATTCTTTGGCCGCAGCGGTTTTGCTGCCGAGCCTATGCACGGCGTCATAGATTTCGCGCTGCCGAGGTGTCATCTCTCACACCCAGCGTCTATCTGTTGGATCAGTAAAGCGCCCGTGACCAGAGACTGCGGCCCACCATCCGCAACCAGTGCTGCCGCATGGGCCGTCCTGCTTTGCGCCGTGCCATCACATATTGCCTCACTGTTTGGAACGGTTGCGCAGCCACTTAAGAGCGTCGTCGCTGCCAGAAATAGGCTCGACGCTATTAAGACGTTTAGACGTGTCCACATATGCCTCGAACTCCTGTTTTGTCGCCTCGTTGCGCCCTGCCGCCCTTCCCCAGAACCAGATCGCCACAAGGCGAAGCACCGCCAAGAGGGATCTCAATAAGGCGGCAAGGAGCGCACTCATGCTTTGCGTTTGGCCCAGACGGACCAGACTGCGATCGCGATCGTGCCCACCGCGCCTGCCAAGGCTGCTGCGGTCTCCGCGTCGATGATTCCCTTGCCCACCAGTATCCCGAACCCGGCTGCGGCGATCGTCCGGACGACGCCTGCGACTTCTGTCGATGTCATCTCACTAGCTCCTTTTTTGCCCGAACCACGTCGGGACGTTAAAACCCGGGCACGCCTTGGCCGCGTATTCGTTATGCCCGCTCACCTTGGTGATCTTGTATTTTGCGCTGATGTCTTCGATCAACGCACGCAGCGCCTTGTCCTGTTGTGCCGTGTAGTGATCAAAGAAATGGTCGGTTGCCGCAGAACCAAAGCCGCCGAATAAGCTGATCCCGACTGTTCCGGTATTATGGTCCAGCGTATGTGCGCCGACCTGTTCAATCGGTCGGCCCTTGGCAACAGTTCCGTCTCGATCAATCAGGAAATGATAGCCGATGTCTTTCCATCCATGATCCTCAACATGCCAGCGCCGCACCTCTGCCACCTTCTCGCTGGTGGGTTTGCCCGACATCCACTCTGGACGGGTGGCCGTGCAGTGGACAATGATTTCGCTGATCGGCCTCATTGGCCGAC
>Ga0209500_10000467_pt1 | contig 34661 bp, 55 predicted proteins | sample S_140212_EF_Meta_FD_187323 | JGI IMG/M metagenome (GOLD analysis project Ga0209500, IMG submission 187323) | Freshwater microbial communities from Lake Simoncouche, Canada to study carbon cycling - S_140212_EF_MetaG (SPAdes) (version 2) | ecosystem: Environmental > Aquatic > Freshwater > Lake ...
TTGGATCTGGGAAAGCTCAACAGTTAGATCTTAAACAAGCAACTAAGATTGTTAACGAAGAGAATGAAAGAGTAGCTAAATTATTAGGAATTAATAAAGCAGCTAGAACTACAACAGTAAAACCTTCCGGTACCTCTTCTCTAGCATTAGGAACTTCATCAGGAATTCATGCATGGCATAATGACTTTTACATTAGAAGAATTAGAGTAGGTAAGAACGAACCTATCTATACATACTTAGCAATTAATCATCCAGAGCTTATCGAAGATGAATACTTTAGACCTCATGATACAGCAGTTATTTCTGTACCGCAGAAAGCTCCAGCAGGATCTATCTTAAGACATGAATCTGCTTTAGACTTACTTGAAAGAGTTAAATTTGTATATCAGAATTGGGTTAAACCAGGTCATAGATCAGGTCAGAATACTCATAACATTTCTGCTACAGTGTCTATTAAGGACGATCAGTGGGAAGAGGTAGGAAAGTGGATGTGGGATAATAAAAAATTCTATAACGGACTATCAGTTTTACCTTATAACGGTGGAACTTATATTCAAGCACCTTTTGAGGACTGTACGGAAGAAAAGTACGAAGAAATGATGAAGCATTTACATAGTGTTGACTTATCTAAGGTATTAGAACATGTTGATAATACTAATTTAATGGGAGAAGCAGCTTGTGCTGGTGGTGCTTGTGAAATAGTATAAATTTATGGGGGAAGATAACCATTTTAGAAACATAGGTACACAAGAAGTACTACATTATTACTTAGAGGGAGAGCGTGTAATTTTTACACCTCTCTTCCACTATCAAAGAGGACAATGCTGCGGGAATGGATGTAGACATTGTCCATATACTCCTAAAGCAAAAAAAGGAAACCAAATACTTGATGAAAAATTTGGTTATTTAAGAGAAAATACTTAATTTTATAAAAATACAGTTATGAGTACATTTCAATCAACAAAATTATACGACGGCTTTAGTACCGTCTTTCGTCAATGGGCTGCAGAAGGAACGCATTGTAGGTTCTTACATGGATACGATATCGAATTTAGAATTACTTTCGAGGGAAAGTTAGACCATAGAAATTGGGTATGGGACTTTGGAGGTATGAAAAGAGCTAAGACTCAAATTGATGGTATGAATCCAAAAGCATGGATGGACTACATGTTCGACCATACTACAATACTAGCACCAGATGATCCCGAGTTAGAGATCTTCAAAGAGTTAGATCAAAAAGGTGTAGTTCAATTAAGAATACTTGAAGGGCCAGTAGGTGCAGAGCAATTTGCAAAGTACATTTATAGTAAGGTTAATCCTTTTGTACAAGAAGAAACTAATGGTCGTGTTTGGTTGACACAAGTAGAATTTTTTGAGAATAAAAGAAACTCAGCAATTTATATAGGCTAATGGATAAGAAATTTGAAAAAAAACAAGAAAAGTCTCGACGTAAAATACTTTTTGAAGAGTATAGAGAGAATAATCCTTATATTCCTACTGATGAAGAAATACAGGAGAATAATAGCTATTGGGATATAGACTACCTAGAAGAAGCTAATGCTAAAACTAATAAAGGTATTAAGTACTGGCAAGAGAGATATGCTAATGCATCTAGTAATATGGGGAAATGGTATTGTCAAATACGAATTGATAGGTTAAGAAAGAAGCTACATCACTATGTAGATAAGAAATAATTTAATCACAATAAAACATGGAGGAAACTATGAAATGTTTACAAGACACAAAGACAGGTAATATCACACGAGTAAGTGATTTAGAGGCTTATCAAAAAGCAGGTAACAGATATAAGTATGTGCCTAAATCAGAATGGAAAGCAGCTACAAGAACGGTATCTGTAAAGCAAGCAGAAGAATTTAAAGCAGAAAAATCTAAGTAATATGTCAAAGATAGATCCAAAAAAGCTGCTTATTAGTAGCGACTTCTATACAGTACAAGGCGAGGGTATCTCATCTGGCATACCAGCTTACTTCGTACGTTTAGGTATTTGTAACCTTACTTGCGGTATGAGCCGTAAATTTACTAATCAATTAGAGAAAGAACAAAAGCTAGAAGATGGAGAAATCTTCGAAGGTGATTTAGTTAAAGAAGGTTTAGCAACCTGGACTTGTGATAGTACATCTCAGTGGTTATGGAGAGGTGAAGATAAAGAATTTGATTATTTAATTAATCGTTGGAAAGAAGAAGGTGTATATGAAGATATTAAAAACGGTTTAGTTCATATTATTTGGACTGGTGGTGAACCAACAATTAAAGGGCACCAAGAAGCTATTATTAATTTTACTAACCATTGGATGTCAAGATACCTGGATAGAAACGATGTTCATCCATTCTATGAAATAGAAACTAACGGTACTATAGTAATAGATGTTAAGTTATTTAATATGTTAGATCAAATTAACTGCTCACCTAAATTATCCAATTCAGGTATGACTGAAAAACAACGTATTGTACCAGAGGCAATTGAGCGTATTAAACAGCACAAAAACTATCAATTTAAGTTCGTTATCAGCACCGAAGAGGATGTATTAGAATTATTACGTGACTTTGTAGAACCATTTAATATACCGCTTAAAAACGTTGTCTGTATGCCTGGTTTAGATGATGCTTCTAATTTTGAAGAGCGTACTCGATTTGTAATGGAGATGGCTAAGAAGTATAGATTTAGAGGATTAACTAGATTGCATATCGCAGCTTGGAATAAAACTTTAAACGTATAATATGAGTACTACCGCAGAGGAGTATTATCAAGCCTTAGGAGCAGCAGCAGGTACTCTATTTTACTTAAACCGTAAAAACGGTTCGACAGAAGAATATATTTTAGAACCTTTACTTGTTGATACTAAGAACAAGGATTTAACTATTAAAGCATTACAGAGGGTAATGGATAATCCTAACTTCATTGGATTTCCAGGTACAAAAGAATTTACTAATTTTGTAAATGAAGTTGTTGAAACGAATAAAAAATAATACCTTTAATTAATGACAGTTACACTTACACAAGAACACTTGTATTTAGGTATTATAATAATACTTGCAGGATTACAGATATACCAGTTTAGACTTATTAAGAAGCTAGAAAAAGAATGCGATGATATTTGGGCACAGTTAGGTACCTTAGTTGGTAATATAACAAGTCAAATACTTTCTTTACAGAAGGATCTTAACGGTAAAGAAGATAAAAAATAATTCGGTTATAGAGCTAATCGATCTACAAAATAATACGCTCTAAATTTAACAATTTTTAAACATGAAAAAACAAGCAGTTTTATCATTATCAGGTGGGATGGATTCTTCCTCTCTTTTGTTACACCTATTAGCTAATGGCTATGAAGTAACAGCATTAGGTTTTGATTACGGTCAAAAGCACAAAGTAGAATTAGAGCGTGCTAAATCATTAGTTGAGTACATTAACAATGGTTATGATTCGGAAGCAGAAAATATAACATATCACAAAGTAAAGTACCAAGTTATTAAATTAGACGGGTTACAGCAATTATTAAACTCAACTCTAGTTACAGGAGGTGCAGATGTACCAGAAGGACATTACGAGCAAGATAATATGAAAGCAACTGTTGTACCTAATCGTAATAAAATATTTTCGTCTTTAATTCAAGCAGCAGCATTATCGATTGCTACTAATAATATTGGAGATGATTGTACTGTAGGACAGCCTATAGCTATTGCAATGGGTATTCACGCAGGTGATCATGCTATTTATCCTGACTGTCGTCAAGAATTTAGAGATGCTGATTTCGAAGCATTTAGAATAGGTAACTGGGATACTGACTTAGTATCAGTTTATACTCCCTACCTTGAAGTAACTAAGTTTGAAATCTTAGAGGATGGTTTAAGAGCTTGCGAAGCTCTAGGTTTAGATTTCGACGAAGTATACAAACGTACAAATACATCTTATAAGCCAATGCAGCATGCAGGCGTTTGGTACTCTGATTATAAATCAGCAGCATCAGTAGAACGTATTGAAGCCTTTATTAAATTAGGACGTCCTGACCCAGTAGAGTATGCTGACGAAACAGGTCCTGTTAGCTGGCAATTTGCAAAGACACAAGTAGAAAGAGTATTATCAGAATATAAAAAATAAATTATGCCTTTAATTTCACACGAAATACCGAAAGCTTTATTTAACCGTCACGATGAGGTAAGTGATTACCCTTATGTACTAGGTCATTTATTAAGCCTAGATACAGAATATGCTGACTTCTATAAAGAAAAGCTTAAAATAGCCGATTACTCTATATTAGATAATTCAGCATTTGAATTAGGTAGATCTATACCAATGGAAGAACTTCATGAGTTGGGTAAGGAGTATAAACCTACCCATCTCGTACTTCCTGATGTAGTTAATAACCATAAGCAAACTTTAGATAATGCAAAAGAGTATTTAGCAAACTTTAAAGTAGAAGGACAAAAGTATATTGGCGTATGTCAAGGAGATACTTTTGAAGAAATTGCTGATTGTATAGATTACTACTTAACTGAGAGAGTAGATATTATTGCATTACCTTTCGATTTAATTGAAAAGTCAGATTACGTAACAGTAAGATTTAGATTCTTAAATTGGTGGTATGAGAATAGATTCAATATGGGGATTGGATTACCTAAGTTTCATTTATTAGGCTGTCAAAATCCAGTAGAGTTTATTTTAATTAATAGTCTTCATATTGCTCTCAGAGGATTAGTATACTCATTAGATACTAGCTCACCTGTTATTAACGGTTGGGCAGGAAACGAATTAGGACCTCACGGTTTAATTCAACCTAAACCAAAAGCTAAATTAGCAGATAATTTAGATATTGAGTTAACGAAAGAACAAACAGATCTTATTTTTAAAAATATAAAAACATTCCGCAATTATGTCAGCAAGTAATATGTCAGAGGTAGCTGCTAAAACTCTAGGTTCAGCTAACTCATATGCAGTCTATACAGACACCTTTGATCCTAGTCAATTAAATCCTATGCCAAGAGCATTAGCTCGTGGTGATTGGAATATTAAAGGAGATGAATTTGTAGGTTACGATACGTGGCATTGTCACGAAGCAACTTTTTTATTAGATAATGGATTACCTATCGCAGGTACGTTAAAAATAATATGCCCTGCTGATTCAGAATTTATGGTAGAGTCTAAATCGTTTAAGTTATACCTTAATACATTCGATATGTGTAAGATGGGCGATAAGGTTGTTGAAGCTATCGAAAATTATGAGAATCAAGTAAAGAAAGATATTAGTGAGTGTATTGGTAAAGAGGTAGAGGTATCTTTCTTTAGAGAAGGCGAACAAGTAGTATTTGAAGGAGATCCAGGAGATGGATACTACGACTTGTTTCGCTTATTAGGAAATAAGAAATTAGAAGAATTAGAAATTACAGATTACTCTGGTAAAGAGAGTCATTTTAATATTATTCCTGCCGAAACATCTGATGATGTATCTGTAATGACTGGCATCTTAAGATCAAGATGTAGACATACAAAGCAAAAAGATACAGGCGCTGCTTACTTCCATATTACTACTAGAAAAGGTAGAGTAGATTTAGAAGCTTTATTAAAAGAAGTAATTGCATTACGTGAAGTAAATGAGTTTCATGAATTCTGTAGCGAGAAGTTATTTACAGCCATTACAAAGCATCCTGAAGTTAAAGATTGCGTAGTAATGTTGTTGTATGCAAGACGCGGTTCATTAGATATCAATCCTGTTCGTGCAACTAGAGAGGAATTAATTCCACGTGCATTAATCGATACAGGTTACTATACAAGAAAAGCAATGGGTCAATAATGAAAGTACTAGATAATTGGGGAGTGTTAATATCTCAGACAGGATCTGAAGTGATAGCTATTAGTGAAGAGCTTGGGATTCTCCCTAGTTTAATTGTTACTAATAACATTACAAAGATATCACCGAGAAATATGGAGATCTTTGGGGAAAATAACGTAGAGATACATTCTATACCTCGAAAGCCTTCTATAGTAGATTATCTACGTACGAGAATTAATTTAAAGAAGTTAATTACTTTACACGGTTACTTGAGAATACTACCTGAAGATCTTTTTCCGTACTTAGAAGGAGCTGTCTTTAACGGGCATCCAGGATTAATTACTGTTTATCCGGAATTAAAAGGATTTAATAAGCAAGAAGACGTTGCTGGAAATCAAGAGAAATATCCATACTGTGGATCGGTAGTTCATAAAGTGATTCCGGAATTAGACGCCGGTGAGATTGTATCTGCTTATCAAGTTGTAAATAGAGCAAATACTATAGACGAAGCTTATGCCATACTTCGAGAGACTTCCTTAAATTCCTGGATACATTTCTTTACTAATATTTGGAAGTTTGATGAAAAGTAGCTATTTTTACTAAAAGATACTTATGAAGATATTAATAGGATCGCATGGAACTGGTAAAACTACCTTACTAAAAGAGGTATCTACCAGATTTCCTGATTATTATGTAACCGACGGGTTCTCTCGTCCTGTAATTAAGATTGGTAAGATGTTAGAGTTATCTAATAACGAAAAGCAGTACGCAATTAATGAATTATCTGCTTGGGCCTATCAAAATTACTTAACTCATAAGAATGTAATTAGTACTCGTAGCTTAGTTGACTGTATTATCTATTCGAAAATACTTACACCTGAAGTAAATATAGATGAGATTAAAGTTTTATTTGAAGCAACTAAAGATCAGGTAGAGTACTTTTTTTATATTCCTATTGAATTTGATTTTATAGATGATCCTGATAGATTGAGTGCTGAATTACAGGTTAAGATTGACGAAATTATACAGAAATTTATAAAAAGTTATATACCCGAAGAAAAGGTTATAACTTTAAGGGGTACGGTAGAAGAGCGTTTAGAGCAGATTTCAAAATACTTATAATATAGAATATGACAAGAGATAGAAAGGTAGATATTGATAGTTTAGAATTAGCTAAAGCAGGTTGTGCTAATGGTATTAGCTTACAGTTAGAGAAAGCAATTAAAAACGGTAAAGATTCTTTAAACGAGTACGAGAAGAATCAGATTATTGAAGAAGCAGCAAAGCATTACGGTAGCTTCTTAACTGCATTAGGTGTAGATTGGGAGAACGATCCTAATAGTTCTAATACTCCAAAAAGAGTAGCTAAGGCATACGTAAACGATTTATGGAAAGGTAGATATGAGCATTTAAGTTCTATTACTTCGTTTCCTTCTGACGGTTATGATGGGGTAGTATTCGAAGGAGGTATTCCTATTACGAGTATGTGCTCTCACCATCACCAGACTATTAACGGTTTATGTCATATTGCTTACATTCCTACTTTAGAAGGTAGAGTAGTAGGTTTAAGTAAATTGAATCGTATAGTAGAGCATTTTAGTAGAAGAGGTGCTATTCAAGAGCAATTAACTGTAGCTATTCATAATGCAGTAAATCAAATCTGTACTGATAATATCGGTGTAGCAGTAATGATTGAAGCTACTCATAACTGCGTAAGTTGTAGAGGTGTTAAGCATCAAGGTGCTAGTATGAAGACATCTAAGCTAAGCGGCTCATTTTTAAACGAAGACTCAGCTAGATCAGAATTTTATGAATTTACTAAAGGATACCCACGCAAATAATGAAATCACAAGGACTAGGAGATACAGTTGCTAAAGTGCTAAAGTTTTTCTATATTGATAGACTAGCAGATAAGATTGCTCATATGCTCGGGTATGAAGATTGTGGATGCACTAGAAGAAAGAATATTTTAAATAGGATGTTTCCATATACAAAGAAGAAAAAATGATAATAATAGATTTACAGAAGTATAAAAGTATTGAACATGCCCTTAAGGTGTATAAACAAAAGCACAATAAGATAGACACGGTTAAGGAATTAAGAGAGAGACAAGCTTTTACTAAACCTTCTGTTAAAAGAAGAGAGGAAGTATTAAACGCAAAATATAAACAAAAAAAATACGGAAATTAGTTATGTTAAATGCAGATCAAATAACAGAAAAAGGATTGCTTAAATTAGAGCAGTCTAAAGGTAAGAAAGCTCAAGTAGGTTATGACTTGTCCTTACAGACAGTTAAACAAATTAGAGCTAATCCTCAAGATAAAATCGGAGTAGTATTAAAGAATAATACTTCTCTAGCTGGTTACTCCGACGTAGAGAAGGTACAGCTAGATGGTAACATGGGATGGTTGTTATATGCCGGTACTTATGAAATTACTTTCTGGGAAGGATGTAAATTGCCTGCAGACTATGTAGGTTTAATTAGACAGAGATCTTCTTTGTTAAGAAACGGTACTATTATTCATTCATCAGTATTTGATCCAGGATTTGAAACTGAATTTATGGGTTGTGTAATGAGAGTAAATGAGACTATATTTATTGAAGAAGATGCTAGAGTAGCTCAAATATACTTTCATAAATGCGATGTAGTAAAAGAATTATATAACGGCCAATGGCAAAATGATAAACAAAGAAAAGAAGAGCCCTCTACCTATGAGTTAGGATTTTAAAAATAAAGTATGCAAGAAAAAGAATCACATACAAACTGGCATTTCAGAATTAGCGTATTCAAATCAATACTACGTATCGTAGCAGGTATTGCTTTAGTATCAGAGCATGTAGCAACAGCAGGATGCTTTTTTATAGTAGCTGAAGTGCTAGGTATAATAGAAGAATTATAATATGAAAATAGATAAGTTTAATAAGCTTAAATTAAAGCTAGAAGTTTTTAAGTTAGAGCAGAATTATATGACTCTTGATAAAGTACTGTACTACTTCTCTTTCCTAGGTAATATCTTTTTAATTTACTTCGGATACTTTTTTGTAAAATCTATTACAAGTACTATACCTCCCTTATTTCCTTTTCAAGATATTTTCTTTACATTCTTTGTAGCTTTGTTTTTAACAGGATACGAATTAACAAAGAGATTTACATTAGAACAATTTTTTACATCTGTATTACAAGTTAAAAAAATGACAGGTGGAATACTTATAGCCGGAATGATTTGTTCATTTTTAATAGCGGGTAGCTTTTACTTATCTATTAAAGGTGCACACAGGCTTGTTGATAACTCAGAAACGATATCTATAGCAACAGACTCTACTACAACTCTGAAGCAAGATTCAATAGCAAAATATTATGATAAAGAAATTGCCTATTACCGTAGCCAACCTGGAAGGAGAAAGGCTGACAGGATCTATAGAGATTCGGTTGTTAGCTCTCTGCAGCAAGCAAAGGATGCTAAGGTACAACAGCTTGAAGCGAAGACACAAACCAAAGCGGACACCGCTATGGATAAGAATATGGAAAACTCAACTGCATTCCTCTTTATAACAATTTTCCTTGAGATGATTGTTTTAATTGGAGTTGGCTTTGATGCTTTCTATACTCTAGGAAGCTTTGAAGAGACTAAGAAGTTATTACAAACTCCTAAGTTTAAACAGTTGGAGCTTAATTTAAAATTACTTAAATTATATTATCAGAATGGTAAAAAGATAGTAGGAGATCAAACTTTATCTTTTAATAAATTTCAATCTCTAGTACAGAATCAAAAAATAGATTCTTCACAGAAAGATTTAAAGTCCTTTATTGTACTTTGTCAAGAGTTGGATATTATTAAAGAATTTAGAGGTAGAAAGAAACAATTCATGATTCCTTACCAAGAAGCAAAAGATCTTTTAGAGAACCAGGAAGTAATATAAGTTATGCAAGAAAAAAGTTATGTAACAGTCAATAGTAAAGAGACTTTAAAACAATTAATAGATCATATTAACAGCAGTGAACTCGTTGCGTATGATACAGAGACCAATAGTTTGAATCCCCGTAAGGGCTCGATTATTGGTTTTTCTGTATCTGGCGAAATTGGTAAAGGATACTATATGCCAATTCGTGAATGGAGAGATGAAAAATTACAAGAGCTTTTTATAGACGGTACAAATGCAGATAAGTTAGCAAAGTATGCTATAGGTCAATTACTAAAGAAAAAATTAGTAATGCATAACGCCTCTTTCGACGTTCGATTTACAAAGAACTTCTACGGTATAGATTTACTTCCAGCACTACATGCCGATACTGCTCTACTCGTACATACAGTAAGAGAGGAAGGAGCGTTTGGATTTGGTAATCCTTTTGGATTAAAGTCTATTGCTAAGATGGTACAGAAAGAGATCGGCCTTGATGTAGAGTCAGAAGCCAATGAAGAGCAGTTAGAGTTAAAAGCTAGCATTAAAGCCAATGGCGGTGCTGTATCGAAAGATAACTTTGAGATTTATAAAGCAGATATGGCTATACTAGCTAAGTATGCTGCAGCCGATACGGATTTAACTTTACGTATTTACAATCACTTCTTAGGTGTACTTCGAGAAGAAGGATTAGAATATTTTTTCTTTGAAGAAGAAGTAATGCCCGTTTATAGAGAGGTTACTATACCAATGGAAGAGCATGGCATTAAATTAAATGTAGCTCTTATTCAAGAGACTCAAAATAATATTACAAAGGACCTAGAAGAACAATCTACTCTAGTTGTTAAAGAGTTATTAGCTCTACCACAAGTAAGAAGCTGGATATTAGAGCAGGCTAGAACTGCTTACCCTCCTAAACATAAAGGCACCTTTGCACAAAGGCTATTAGAACAAAGCGGTATTGAATTACCTAGATCAGAAAGAACAGGTAAGTTTGCTATTAATAAATCTGCTATTACATCTTTACCGGAATCAACTATTAAAGACTTTTTAGTAACTGGCGATGAAAGTTATTTAACTAAAGAGCAAGTAGCTAAGGTTAGCATGACTTTATGGAAAGAAGATAACGACGGACAGTTCTTTAATATTCAATCTAAAGATCAATTAGGTAAGATTGCTTTCGATGTATTAGGAGAAAAACCATTATCAAGTACTGATAAAGGTAAACCTCAATTCGATGAAGATATGATTCAGTCTATTAGCGATAAGTACTCATGGGCTAAGCATTTACGTTTATATAATAAGCTTACTAAGATTAAAACAGCTTATGTTGATCGTTTCTTAGATGCAGCAGAAGATGAAACATTCTATCCATACTTTAAACAAAACGGTACTGTATCAGGTAGATACGGTTCTGACTTACAGCAATTACCAAAGCCCTTAGAAGAGGGACAAGAGGAAGCTTTACTTACAGGTTATACCAACGTAGTAAGAGCTTTCTTTATTTGCGATGAAGGTACGAAGTTACTTGATACTGACTATGCATCTTTAGAGCCTAGAGTATTTGCTACAGTAGCAGGCGATCAAGGACTAAAAGAGATTTTTAATAATGATTTAGATTTTTATTCTCACATTGCTATTAAGACAGAAAAGCTTGAAGGTGTTAGTGCACATACTCAAGCACCTAACTTCTTAAAGAAAGTAGATCCAGTTAAAAGACAAACTGCTAAAGGCTATGCCTTAGGTGTACCTTATGGTATGTCAGGATATGCATTAGCTATGTCTCTAAAAATAGATAAAAAAGAAGGAGAGAGGCTTGTAGAAGGATACTTAAATGGATTCCCACAATTAAGAGAGTGGAGAGAGAATTCTAGAAAGTTTGTAAAAGAGCACGGATATATTAAGAATAAAGTAGGACGTATTAGACATTTACCTAAAGCAAAGGAAATCTATGAAGCTTTCGGAGACAAAATTCTCGACGATTGGAAATTTAGAAAAGGTATAGAAGCAAGCTACGGAGTAGAAGCAGTTACTACATTATATAGAGATTATAAAAATGCTCTTAATAACGTTTTAAACTATCAAATTCAGAGTTATGCAGCAAGCATAGTAAACCGTGCAGCTTTACAAATAAACCGTAAATTCCGTAAGGAAAATATAGTAGGACAGGTAATTGCACAGATACATGACCAATTGATTTGCCAAGTGAAAATTGAAGACGTTAAGAGAGCTTGTGAGATTGTCCAAGACTGTATGGAAAATACAACTAAGCTAGATGGCGTAGAATTAATTGCAATTCCTGAAGTAGCAAACAACTTTAAAGACGGACACTAGATATTTATGAGAAATAAGGTACTTAGTAGGCCTTAAGTTATAAACAATTTTTAAACCGTTCACCGTAAGGGAACACAAAACTAAACAAAATGACATTTAGACCATTTGAGCTAGATCCATTCGACCTATTATGGCGAGATTTATTTGACGCACAGTCACATTTCTCTGCAATTACGCAGAAAGTAACACACCCAGTAGACATTTACGAAACAAAAGACGGCATTCGATTCGAAGTTGCTGCAGTAGGCATTCACGAGGATGATATTAGCGTTCTTGTTGATGGAGATGAATTACGTATTACATACGATAGACCGGACTATGCAGTCCAAGATACACCTATTTACAAAGGTATCAAAAAATCTTCTTTTAATCTTACGTGGAAAATTTCAACTAAGTTTGATTTAAGTAAGCTAGAAGCATCCTTAGATAAAGGATTGCTACACATAGCTATTCCAGTTGCAGAAGGTAAAGCTGTAAAACAAATACAAATCAGCACACCTAAAGCTTTAAAAGCAAAATAAAAAATAGGCCTACTAAGTAACCAGTTATGATACCCTTCATCAAGAAAGAATTTATTACCTTTAATGAAACTCTCTACTATGTTATAGAGATTGTACGAATGAGTGACAATCCCGATGTAGAAAAGTTAAAAGAGAATTGGCATGCAGATATTGTACTAAAAAAAGAAGATAAATTTTTTTTTCTGAGAAGTATTCCTGATATTGAAATAATAGAAGATTAAATAATAATAAAGTATATGAGTAAATTAAATCCACTTAACGGCTATTTAGTTCTTAAGCCAATCGAAGAAGAAGAACAAACAGTAGGTAATATCATTATTCCTGACTTAGGTAAGGAAAGACCTGAATTAGGAGAAGTAATTGCTACCTCAAAAGTATACAACTATAACTCTGATAAGTATGTAGACTCAAGTCTAGCAGTAGGGGATAAAGTATTGATTCCGAAAATGGGATCTGTATCAATCACTGTAGAAGGAGAAGATTATTTTATCGTAAAAGAGCAAGACGTATACAGTAAAATCGTACCAGAAAATCCAATTGCAGAAGTATTTAAACAGACAGAAGCAGAATTAAAAAAAGGTGACATCACAGGTGATCATTATTTTGTAGCAGACATTAAAGAATAAAAAGAATTATAATTATGGCAACACAGACAGTTTTCGGAATTGAGCTAAAGAATAAATTATTAGCAGGTATTAAACAGTTAAACCATTCTGTATCCTCAACATTAGGGCCAGGTGGCAGAACAGTATTGATTAAAGATCAATCAGGTGAAGTAAAAGTAACTAAAGATGGCGTTACAGTAGCTAAATCATTTCATGAGTTAGAAGATCAAGTAGAAGATTTAGGTGCACAATTAGTAAAGCAAGTATCTATTAAGTCTGCTAATGAAGCAGGTGATGGTACTACTACATCTACTTTACTTGCAGCCACTATGGTGGAAGAAGGTTTAAAGTTAATTAACCAGGGTTCTAACCCAGTAGAAGTAAAGAAAGGTATTGATAAGTACGTAGCACAAGTAGTAGAGCAAATTAAAAAGATCGCTAAGGATGTAAGTTCGCAAGATCAGATTCAACAAGTAGCTACTATTTCAGCTAACGGCGATGTAGAGGTAGGTAACTTAATCTCTACAGCTATTGAAAAAGTAGGTAGAGAGGGTATCGTTACTATCGAAGAATCTAAGACAGGTGAAACAAGTTTAGAGATTGTAGAAGGTATGCAATTTGATAGAGGTTATAAATCTCCATACTTTGTTACTAACAACACTACGATGAATGCTTCTTTAACTGAACCGTACATTTTAATATACGACGGACGTATTACTAAAGCAGCAGAATTACTAAATGCATTAAGCAAAGTAAATTCAGATAACAAACCTTTATTAATCGTTGCAGAAGATATTGAAGATGAAGCATTAGCTACTTTGATTGTAAATAAGATGAGAGGTATTGTTTCAGTAGCAGCAGTTAAAGCTCCAGACTTTGGAGAGAGAAGAACTTTAATCTTAGAAGACTTAGCTATCTTAACAGGTGGTACAGTTATTTCTAAAGATAAAGGACATAAGTTAGATAAATTAACTCCTGTTCAACTTGTAGAGATGTTCGGTAAAGCTAGAACAGTTAACGTAGCTAAAGAAACAACTACTATCGTAGACGGTAATGGAGAGGTAGAGAAGATTACAGCACGTGCTCAAGAGATTAAAGATCAAATTGAGAAAGCTACTTCATTCTACGAGAAAGAAAAGTTACAAGAGAGATTAGGTAAACTAGTTGGCGGTGTAGCTATTATCTCAGTAGGAGGTAATTCTGATATTGAAATTAAAGAGAGAAAGGATAGAGTAGAAGATGCTTTATTTGCTACTAAAGCAGCTCTAACAGAAGGTGTTGTTCCTGGTGGCGGTATTGCTTTGATTAGAGCAGTTAACAACTTATCAATTCTACCTAAAGAAATAACCTCAGATGAATTATTAGGCTTTGATATTGTAAAGAAAACATGTTTCGCACCATTTAAGACTATCTTAAGCAACTGCGGTATTGAAGATTACTATTCAATTTTAAAAAATGCAACAGAGGCAGATTCCTTTACTTATGATGCTAAGAAGCAAGAAATAGTAGATGCATTTACAGCAGGATTATTAGATCCAGCTAAAGTAACTCGTACGGCTTTAGAGAATGCAGCATCAGTAGCAGGAACTATACTAACAACAGAATCAGTTATCTTTGAAAAGAGAGACGATAAGAAGAAGCAAGAACAAGACCCGAACATGGGAATGTATTAATTAAGGTTTCCTTAAAGTAGAGAGCTCTCCAATTAAGGAGAGCTTTCTCTATTTATTTAAAATAACTCAAATATGGCATATAGCGATAAAGTACTGGACCACTATTCTAATCCTAAGAACGTTGGAACTTTAGATAAGTCTAAACCTAACGTAGGTACTGGTTTAGTAGGTGCACCAGAATGCGGAGACGTGATGCGTTTACAAATTGAAGTAGAAGATAATATAATTATTAACGCTAAGTTTAAAACATTCGGATGTGGTTCAGCAATTGCATCTTCTTCAGTAGCAACTGAATGGCTAAAAGGAAAAACATTAGATGAAGCTATTACTATAGACAATATGGATTTAGTAGAGGAATTAAATTTACCTCCAGTTAAAATTCACTGTTCAGTATTAGCAGAGGACGCTATTAAATCAGCTATCAATGATTATAGAGTAAAACAAGGTTTAGAGGCAATTATATTCGAAGAATCACATATATAAATTATAGATTATGAGCTTTATTATTGGAAAAAGTTGTGTTGATTGTATGGATACGGCTTGTGCAAACGCTTGCCCTGTTGATTGCATTCACGGACCTATAAATGTTGGAAGTTCTGGTGCAGAAGTAGTAGCACAAGGTAAAGAAGCATTCCCAGGCGGACAATTATATATAGATCCAGATACTTGTATTAATTGTGGTGCCTGTCTACCTGAATGCCCTGTTAATGCAATCTACGAAGATGAAGATTTAGCAATAAAAGCAGGTGATGAAGTATCAGTACATAAGAATTACGAATTTTTCGGATTAAAATACGCATAATGGTAACAGTATCAGAAGGTGCAGCAAAAAAATTAAATTCACTTATTGAAGAGAGCGGGTTTCAAACTCCCTTTGTTAGAGTAGCAGTTAAAGGAGGTGGGTGTAGCGGATTATCATATGATCTTTCATTTGATACCGACCAACAACCTTCAGATACTCTTGCAGAAAATAAAGGAGTAAAAATTTTAATAGATAATAAATCATTATTATATCTTTTTGGAACTGAGTTAGATTTCTCAGACGGACTAAATGGAAAAGGATTTCAATTTATAAATCCTAATGCTAGTCGAACTTGCGGTTGCGGAGAATCTTTCGCTCTGTAATACTTTTATATATCCTATTTATATTCAAACCGTAAATGAGGATATTTCTCCTAATTATGGTTATGCTCTTACTAGGTCTTAAAGCAGAAGCTCAAACAAAAGCTTCCCTTGGGACAATAGTAAATAATATTAAAGTAGGTCCTCTTACAGGAAATAAGAACCTAGCTTTTGGCGTTAAGAACGTCCTACAAGAAGCTCTTCAAGACAAGGGCTTTAGTCTTGTAGATAGGTTTGATGCAGATTATGTTATAGATATAGAGATTTCTTTCTTTGACGTGGAACAAACAAAACAGGGAGTGTCTGTTTTCCATGAAGATAAGAACGAAGTTGTGATAAGGATGAGAGGTACTTTATCTGATGGGTTCGGTAAAGTATTGAAGACTATAACTACAGAGGATAGATCCTCAGAAATAAGTACATCCACGTTGTTGATAAATGAAGGAGGTCAGTTTAATTCTGCCGTACAAAGGAATGCAATCAAAAAAGCTTGCGTTTCGGTTGTGACAAAATTATTCTAAATTATGAAACATTTATTAACGCTTGTCTTACTTTTAGTAAGCCTTACATCCTTTAGTCAAATTAAGTTTAAATTCTCTGATACAAGAGTCACTGCTAATACAGCCGGTACTGCTATCAACAGAGGAGATCAGTTTGATGTCATAATCCAAGCCAATGGTAATAGTAATGCAACTACAAGACAGTTGATGTTCGATCTTCAGTACGATCAAACAAACTTTGAAGTAGTATCAGTTAACCATACAGGTACTGGAGGAAACGGAGGAATACTTCCTGCCGGTTCAAACATACAATTATCATGGCAAAACTACCCTAACTATACTTACGCAGGAAATAGCACTTACACAAACGGTACACAAAGGTATATCTCTAACGCAACTTACGTATATAATGCTACCGGATCTAATGCCATTCTTAGAGCAACTTTAACTTGGGCAACAGCATCGGCAATGCCTTATACATCCTACGATAGAATACTAATTGTAAGATTTAGATTAAAAGCTGCATCAACAGCAAATTCATTTAACCCTGTTATATTAAACTTTGTTGCTGGATGGAATGCTCAAGGTGTAGGAGATTCAACATTTATGGATAGTCCACTATCTACTCAAATTAATATGAATCAAAACTATGGCAAGTATGTAACTGCAAGAGTTGATTTGAATTCTAACCTATATAACTTATCTACTTTAAAAGTATCATTTAGAGATACGGCTACAAACCAAGGTCAATTATTCTCAGTATTATCTGATGGGTCTATAGACATAAATCAAACTCTATTAGCTGCAAATAAAGTATACGATGTTACTTTAATGCATGAGATTGAAAAGACTTACGCAATTTATAATAGTGCTATAACAATATCAGACTTTACAACAGCACAAACTGAATTTACTTCTATGGGATTAGACGGAACTAAAGGCACTACTTTAATTACAGGTCAATCTCTATATGCTGCAGATATTAATAAGAACAAAGCAATAGATGGCGGTGACTTACCTAGACTATTAGGCCAAGTAGCTGGATTAGATACTCTAATGACAATCCCTACAGGTTATGTAGCAGGTACAAATGGTTGGATGAGTTTACCAACTTGGAAAGCAGCAGACGTAGCAACTATAGGAGGTCAAGTAGAATGGGGTTATGTAACTCCAGGAACTACATTTAGTACTCTACGTATTGATATGAGAAAGTTTTCAACAGGAACTCTTCCTAACAAAGTTAAGAGCGTTCAATTATTTGACATATACACAGGCCCAGTTGAGTATGTATCTGAAGATGGTACTTGGGCTCAATATAAAGTACCTTCAACTTTAATCAAAGCTAAAGACGGCTCTTCTGTATATCTAAACTATATAAGAGATATTAACAACGGAGGTATAGATTATGCACTAAGAGCAGAGTTTACTTTTGATATGGATCCTAATTCATCTTGGGGTAGCATAACAACTTCGAATTGGAATACTGTTACATATCCTAAAACATACTTTAAGACTGATATACTAGGTACAAATGCTTTCTTAAACCTGAAGTATTTGTTATGGGGAGATGTAAACAGATCTCACTCATCTCAAGTTGTAACTTCTACTAACGGAACTTCAACAGTTCAAACAAATGCTGTGAATAGCTTACAGACTAACTCTACTTTTAAAAGTATGGCTATGTCAAACTTAAGCTTTATAAACACTCCTTACGATATAACTTCAATAGATGTTAACTTATCTAATATTACAGTTACATCTAATACTATCGAGATACCGGTTACTGTAGATACAAAAGGAACAGCTTTAGGAGGTCTACAATTTCAATTCGATTATGATCCAACTAAGATTAAGTTTGAAGAATTAGCTTCAACATTACCTAATAGTTGGTATATATTTGCAAATGCAAAAGAAGGTAAAGTTAAATTTGGAGCATTAGAACAAAATAGCAAGTTAGGTACTACTGGAGTATTGACTCCATTTAAATTAAAGTTCTCAACTATAGGTAACGGAGTAGACATTTTAACATCAGTTAAAGTATCATCTACAATGGATGCTAGCTCAGTTAATGGAACTCAATTAGGTATCAATTTGAATAAGACACAAATTAAATTAACAGGATATAACAATTTTTAAAATGAAAAAAGTATTATTAACAACGGTTATATTCTTAGCAGCTTGTACTAAAATCGCTACACCTCCAAGTCCTGTAGTTGATTTAGGAGTTAAATCTACATCTACTAGCATTAAATTTATAAGCCAAACAGGTAACATAGTTACAGCTGAGTTTGAAACCACGATAGGTTCTAAATATTCAGTACAGATTATTCCTTTTGGAAGTGAAGAACCAGTTAAAAAAGAAGGCTTTACAGCTACTGAAGCAGTTACTCGAAAGATATATAATTTATCAGATTTAGCAAAGAAAGACTATGACTTGATATTTATAGATGTAAACGGGAAGGAAATAAAGTACCCACTTATTATAAAATAGTTTAATATGGCAAAAGCAACAAAGAAAGCAGTAGAGGAGTCAGCAATGGCTAAGAATGAAAAACATAACGACGGTACTATGACTGGTTTAAAAAAGACTCTCATAGGTACTGTATCTACTTTAGTAGTTGGTGGCGGTACATTTTTAATGTCCTACTTACAAAAACCAAAAGAAAGCGATAAACAAGTTCAACCACAAAGTATTAATATTAATGTTCCAGCTCAACAAACAGCAGGTGGAACTAAGACAGTAGTTATAAAAGAAAAAGCAGCAGAAGCAAAACCAGCAGCTCCGGTTAAGAAAAAAGAAGGAGACGAGTTTAAAGAAAAACCCGCTCAATGGTAATTTATAACAGCAAAAATTAATAATCATGACATTTAAAGAATTTGTAATAGACTTATTTAAAGATGAGAAAGGATCAATTTCAATGAAACCATTAATTGGTTTTGTATGCTCTCTATTTTTATGCGGTACTTTACTAGCAAACAGCTTCTCCCATGGAGATATCAAACCTTCAGATAAGTTAGTAGAAGCAGTAATGCTTATCACTATTGCTACTGTAGCAGGTGATACTTGGGATAAATTTAGTAAGAAGAAAGAAGACTAAAATATACGTTTATGAATAGAATTAAGGATTTGTTGTTTTTAAGGTTTGTACAACTATGCTTTGTATGGACTATAGTTGCTCTAACATTTCAGATTACGATGCTAACTTTAAGCTTTGTAAATCCTGAATTAGAGACAAAGATAGGGAACGAAATAATGTGGAAAATTGATGGCAGATTTAATAAGTAGCTATGAAAAATTTATTAGTATTACTAGTTTTACTAGCAAGTTGTACACCAGTCAGGTATGTATACATTGATCCAAAAGACTCAGTTGTTAGAGAGCAAAGAGTTGTTTACGATAACATATTTGTTCCGTCAATCGTACCTTATTATAATTGGACTTGGTATAATACGGTACCTTACTATAGCCCAGTTATAGTTCAACCAAGAAGAACTATCGTAGTTCCAGAAAGACCATCTTTCTATGATAGAACTCCTATCCCGCCGCATAGAGAAGAGCCAAGATCGTATCCTCAAATTAGACCTTCTATTCCTCCACAAAATCAACAACCAGGATCGTATCCTCAAATTAGACCTTCTATTCCATTACAAAGACCAGAGCAAAGACAAATTCCTCAAAGACCATTAAAATGAAGAAGCTAATATATGCAAAAGTTATTAATTTTATTAAGTCTTTGTTTAGTAAGTCTTGTTGCAAATAGCCAAACTATTGGTTCTACTAAGACAGAACAGTACAAAGCAAGCTTCGAAACTAAAATTGACATTAGTCAATACTTAGATTACGACGGACCGACGATACCTATTCAAATTCTTAAATGCGGTATTGGCGATGAAGTCTACGAGCAATACCCAGAACTTAAAGAGAAGAGAGTAGGTTTAGGTGTAGCTAATATTACGTTAGAATATTTAGAGAATCTTAACCGCTTTACATTTACAGAAGATAAGACAGAGATTAAGAACAGAATGGTTAAGCAGTTTCAAGCTTCACAAGCTGGAATCTCGCAAGACAAATTAGACGGTAGAGGTAAGATTAGACTTGCACATTACTTTGTAGAAGTAGAGGTCTATGATTGGTCTGTATCAGATGACGAAGAAATAAACTTATCTAACGGAGTTAAGAACCAAATGGTAACTCGTTTAGGCTTACAAGTTAGATTTACAAATGCAGAAACAGGAGAAATAATAGCTGCATCAGGATTAGGAGAAGCTAAGACAACTAGAGAACTAACTTTCCTTTCTGATGCTACAATAGATCCAGTTAAATTTAATCAATCAACAGTTTCAATCGCAACTAAAAAAGCATTAGATATTGCTTGTGCAAGAATTCTAGCTCGTATGGTTAAGAAAGAAGTTTTTAAAAAGTAAACTATGGGAACAGCACCAAAGAAGAAACGTTCAATGAGATCTAAAAAATCTGGCGTTAAAAAAGCAGAATTAGTAAAAGCTAATCAAGTAATTTTAAATAAAATTAAAGCTTAATTGAAAAAATGGATATTAAGCTTATTAATATCAGTTTCGTTTATATTCGCTAATAAAGCGAACGGTCAGAATATTGTTCAAACCTACATTGACCCCTGTGATAGCAAAGTCTATACAGTAGTAGTTCCTATTTCATCTAATCAACCTGGAGTATTAGTACTTATTAGAAATAAGTCTAGAATCTTTACGTATGCCGACTTTGCATCAGGAACAGTAACTAGATGGGTTAATGACATTTTCTCAACACCATGCCCAATAGCAATCGTAGCAACAGTAGCACAACAGGCCGCACAAGCAGCAAGCAATGCCGCATCTCAAGCAGCTTCCTCAGCCGCATCTGCAGCAAGCTCAAGTGCTGCTTCTACAGCAGCCGCATCTACATCAGGAACTTCAGTATCATCCTCCCCACCCTCAACCTCATCTTCATCCTCTTCTTCTTCCCAATCCTCATCCTCCTCTGGGGAGTCGTCGTCATCAAGCTCATCATCGGAGAGTTCTGGAGGAGAAACAACAACAGAAAGTTCAAGTAGCGAATCTAAGTCTGAAAGTAAATCTGAGTCTAAATCAGAGAAGAAATCTGAAAGTAAGAAGAAAGAGCAAGAAAAAAAGAAAGAAGAACGTAAAGCTAATCCTCCTATAGTAAAGGCTGACTTATCAGTAATACAAATGGGTTCTATGATAGTACCTACCTTCAATGTTAATATGTCTAAGACTCTAAACGAAGGTATGTTCAGTTACGGACTAAGCACTTCAGTTAGAGTAGACCTAAAGCAGGTAGTAATAGGAGGAAGTACTTCTGATATCATAATGAAGAACGGAAAGGTATTTGGAGTAACTTCTACTAGTGTAACCTACGTAACAGATTGGGATAATAAGTTTATATTCTACGGGTGGTCCTTTGTGAAACCTTTAAACAAAGGAGCGGTAGCAGGACTTGCTTTAAGTGGAAATTCCCTTATCTTAACAGGTACTCAGGTAATGTTATCACCCTCTATCATAACCTTCTATACTAGACCTTTTCAAGTCAGTAAAAAGCAAACAGTATCTCCGGAAATCTACATTATTTCTTCCCCTGTAATGTTTGGACAGAAAGATAAGAAAGCTACGTATGATGCTAACGTCTCCTTCTTTACAGGAGCTGGAACAGATATTAGATTTACTAAGAAGTTTAAGTTAAATATTAATTTTAAAGTTAATATAAGCACTAATCCAAGCATTCCAGCGATGTCTGTATTTGCTTTAGGTTCAAAGATAAACATATAAAAAGTTGATAGTCTGAATAAGTCTCCTTACCTTTACTATATGAAAGCAACCTACCATAATCGCTATAGAGATAAAATTACCTTTGATCATAAGGGAAAAACTGTAACTATGTCTGGTTATAGTCCTTATTACAGGTATAGTTGGCCTAATGTATATGATACAGCTTACGAGAAATATGTAGAGAGTGCAGTCGTAGATGCTGAATTACAAGACAGTCAAATAATGACACAGGAAGAATTCGAGAAAGCATTATACATAGATAAAGAAGACAATTATAATTGGCATAACAATGCGCTCTATAAATTGTTTGGAAAGTATATTTACTCAGATAAAGATACTATTGAAATGGTAGATCCTTCAGGAGGTCCTTACCTTAGTTTAGGAACAAACTTAGGAACGTTCTTCGGAAAAGATTATGAGGATTTAGTTATAGAGTCGATTAAATTAGGGAAGAAAAATATTAAATTTAAAGTAAAATAATATGAGCGAGTTAGTAGATTTCAGTAAGTACAAAGATACAGCAATACGTTTAACTAAGTTGAAGGATACTAAGTTTAATAACGAACATCCTAATCAAATTAATGAAGGGTATGTTAAAGAAGGAACGATTAATGTAGAAAAGTCTAATGAACATCAATGCTTTCTTATGATTAAAGAAGGTAGATTCTTTAATACATCTCAAGTATTAGAAATAGAGGAACAAGAAGAGTACGACTTAGCTCATACAGTAAACTCTATATACAAAGTAGAAATATTAGTTGCAGATTCAAAATAAGATTCATACATTTATAAAAAGATAAGAAATGGTATTATATTTTACAGCAGCATGGTGCGGTCCATGTAAGATGTTTAAACCTACAGTTCAAGCAGTAAGTGCAGAAACGGGCGTAGGTATTAATTATGTTGACGTAGATCAACAACAAGATTTAGCTCAACAATATGGAATTAGCAGTGTTCCTACTATTATAGTAGAAAACAACGGAAGTGTTGTCTATAGGAATTCTGGAGTAATGTCCAAGCCGCAACTAACTCAAGTGTTATCGCAATTTAAATAAACAAAAAACAAACAAACATGAAAAAAGCAATCGCAATTTTCGCTATCGTTGCATTAACTGCATGCGGTGGTGCTTCAACTGAACCAACTACTGATTCAGCTACAACTACAGTAGACACAAGTGTAACTACTCCAGAAGTAAAGCAAGACACTAACTACTACAAAGAGTTAAACAAAAAGAGAAAAGCAGAATTAGATTCAGCTTCTAACTAAGAGAAAAACACGTCAGGGTGTCCGGCCTGCAAAGACTACGTAGTAGAAAGGTCTTTTAATATATTTCTATATATTTATAATACAGTTCTTTAAAATATGGGGGTGACATGGTATTGATTGCGATGAGAAGGATAGTACCACACGTAGACAAAGCATGAATGTCTTTAAATACTTGCAAACAAACAACCGACGAAATGTCAACTATGACCTTCGAAGACTTAATGTCTTTCGTAGGCGCGAACGAGTACGCATACGCGGCTTAATTAGCAACGGGTGTAGCATCCTAGGAACAGAAGCTACAAAAATCGGTTTCCAATTTAATCCCTAAAAATTGGTGGTAGTAACTGGTACTTAACTGTACAGCCCTTTACTGATCAGCTTAAAATGTAGATCTAAACGTGTGATATGCTGGTATTATAATTACTTCGTAAGACGGGGTTTCGATTACCCCCACCTCCACAACACCGCGAGATAGAGCAGAGGTAGCTCACTAGGCTCATAACCTAGGGGTCGGAGGTTCGAATCCTTCTCTCGCAACAAAACTACTACCTACCGCGGGTATAACCATCGCATGACGAGGAGGCGACTTTGAAAAATAGTAGGTAGTTGTTAATATATTAAATGTATCCTTTAACTGTAGAAAGGGCGGATACATTAGGTTGATTGGGAACAAAAGTAGCCCGCTAAATCGAGTTAGTGCAAATCTAATACGCTATTACCGGTTAGTAATGCCGATCGTAAAAGTAGATGTCCACGCACCCATCTTCTACTTCCCTAAATTTACATGCCAGAGTGGCGGAATCAGACGTACCTAATCCGGAGTGGTGCAGTGACCGAAAAGGACTGCGTGAAGGTTAAAACCCTTCCTCTGGCACCTTATAAAGACGTTGGCTGCCAAAACGTCTCTAATATAAGCAGGACCATTAGTATTGATATCAAAAGCTAATGGTTAGTGGTAGATGGGTATAGATGACTGCAGCCTCTAATACTCACACCACTGTAACGCCTTGCTAGCTCAGCTGGTAGAGCAGGTCATTTGTAATGATCAGGTCGGCGGTTCAAGTCCGTCGCGAGGCTCGGAGTAAGCAGCTCGCTCCCATATGGCATCCAGTCCGTTAAGCTGGAGAATCTGCTTGACAGCTTGGAAAGACAAGCAACTGGAAAGATGGCAGAGTGGTTGAATGCACCAGTCTTGAAAACTGGCAACTGTAATAGGTTCTGGGGTTCGAATCCCTGTCTTTCCGCAAAATTAAATTATATGTTTTTAACTTACTACGCAATTTGTATTATCTATTGTTTCTACCAATTAAACAAAAGATATAGAAAATCAGGAACTGAATATAATTCTCCTGAATTGGATGCTATTATGGTTTTAATAATGGCTTGGGTATTGGCTCCTATTGATGTATCTTTAACTTGGATACGTTGGTATAAAGAAGCTGAACAAGCTAGAATCAATCAAATGAAGTTTGATATTAGTCTTAAAGAAGATGATATTGATTAAAATTGTAGGGTGGTGAAAGCGGCCAGCATGGCATACACACCCTCTCGTCTCGAGGGCGCAGAGAACGAAATAGAAAAGTAGTATGGGGTTGACCACCAGCTTGCAAGCATTGTGCTACTTTTTAAATCGCTGCGTGAAGGTTCGAATCCTTCCCCTACAGCTAGTTACTGTTCTTTAACATATAGGAGAAATAAAATATGGAAACACTATCATTCGTTTTAGGGATGGCATTAGTGGTGGTTATTGCAGTTGCAATAGTTGCCGTTTACGCTTTCGTTAAGGTAAGACAGGTAAGACAAGAACTACAAAATACTCAATTAAATATCAGCAATGAAATTGAAAGAGTATATCGAGCAATACATGATGAAAAATCAAATATGCATTCTTCGCTCGACTCACGTTTGGACAAATTGGAATCTAAATTAACTAATAATAAATAAAAATTAGTTAAAGAACAGTAACTTTAATAAAGCCAATCTAATAGTTGTTAGATTGGTTTTTTTATTTTAAATTTAAATTATAAAACAAATAATATGGCACAGCAGAATTTAAACATTACAATGGACAAGACTACTCCTATCGTATGCGAGGAGTGTGGATGTGAAACTTTTAAGCAAGTAACTTTTTTACGTGAAGTAAGTAAGTTTATTGCAGGTACAGATCAGGACGCTTTAGTTCCTATCCCAAGCTTTGCATGTACTAAGTGTGGGTATGTAAACGAGAAGTTTCAACCTAAAAACTTAGGTTTATAATGCAGTTAGATTCAATCGTAACTTCCATTATTCAGCAGTTCGAAGAAAGAGCTGCTAAGGGTAAAGCTAAGTACGGTGTTGATTTAGATCGCACCGACTTAAGTTTACTTGAATGGATTGAGCATGCTAAGCAAGAGCATATGGATGCTATTCTATATTTAGAAAAAATTAAACAGACCTTAAGTGAGTAAAACCATTTCGTTTTCTCAGTATCAAATCTATAAGAACTGCCCTCATCAATGGTATTTAAACTACGTTAAGAAGCTACAACCTTTTAAACCTAGTATTCATTTAATATTTGGTACAGCATTTCACGAAACGTTACAGAATTATCTTCAAGTAATGTTTGATAAGTCTGCTATTGAAGCAGATAAGATACATCTTCCTACCTACTTTAAGACCAAACTAATGGAACTGTACAAAGCAAATGCTTATGCAGGCCATTTTTCTACTCCAGAAGAACTATCAGAGTTCTATGAAGATGCTGTAGCTATTTTAGAGTTCTTTAAGCGCAAAAGGAATCTATTCTTTAGTAAGAAGAACTGTAAGCTTATAGGTATAGAGATTCCTATTAAAGGACCTATCGTAGAGGGTTATGATAAAGTTAGTATGAAAGGCTTTATTGATTTAGTTATCTACGATAAAGCTCTAGACAAGTATATTATCTACGATATTAAGACCTCAACAAGAGGCTGGTCTGATTACGAGAAGAAAGATCAAGTAAAGGTTAATCAGATACTTCTCTATAAGAAATTCTTTTCAAATTTAAAAGGAATACCTGAAGACAAGATAGATGTACAGTTCTTTATAGTTCGTAGGAAAATCAATGAGAATTTAGAGTTTGCTCCTAAGAGAGTGCAAGAGTTTAAACCTGCTAACGGTACTAAGAAAGTAAACGATGCTTTTGAAGATATTCAAAACTTCGTTAAAGAGGCTTTTACTACAGAAGGAGAATACCAGGAGAAAAAATATCTAAAGAATATCGATAAGTGTAGATTTTGCCCTTATATCGATAGGCCGGAATTATGTGATAAAAAGAATGATTAGATATATAGTTCTATATATGGTATTGACTATTTATTAAGAAATCATATATTATGCATATCGGAAAGAAAGGAGATATCCTTACAACAGTTAGACTTCAAGACGATTTATTTACCACTTTTAAATCAGAAGCAGTAAAAAATAAAATTACTATGAGAAATTTGCTAGAACGAGCAATGTTCTTATATTTAACAGAAGATGAGTTTAAGAAGACTATTAATAATCAATTAAACGCACGTTATACTAAACCAACAGAATAAAAGTTACATGAAAGAAGGTTACATTCCACAGGCAGATAGAAAGAAAATTCTACTACTCTGCGATGATATTAGATTTACGTCTGGTATCTCAACAATGGCTAAAGAGATTGTCATTGGAACAGACATCGTTTTAACTGGGGTAAACTTAGGCGCAGCTATTAATCATCCTGATCAAGGTAAGAGATTTGACATCTGTCAAGATACTGGCGCCCTTGCAGGCATTCCAGATGCTTCAGTGTTTATAGTTCCAACCTCAGGTTACGGTAGTCCAGAACTAGTTCGTCAAATAATCGAATTAGAGAAGCCAGATGCTATTATGTTCTTTACTGATCCAAGATATTGGATATGGTTATTTCAAATGGAGAATGAATTGAGAAAGAAGCTTCCTATGATTTATTTAAATATCTGGGATGACTTACCTGCTCCTTTATATAACAAACCTTATTACGAATCTTGCGATGGTTTATTAGCTATTTCAAAACAAACTGCTAACATTAACAGGCTTGTATTAGGAGAGAAAGCTAAAGATAAAGTTATTAAGTATGTACCTCACGGTATTAACGAAGATGTTTTTACTGTTAAAAGTAAAAATGACCCTGAAGTTGTTGCAATGAGAAAGCAATACTTTGGAGATAATCAACCAGAGTTTGTAGTTTTATATAATGCTAGAAATATTAGACGTAAGTGTACTTCTGACTTAATTTTAGCTTATGCTCAATTCTGCGATAAGATAGGTAAAGAGAAAGCTAAGAAATGTGCTTTACTTTTACATACTCAAAAGTTAGATGAGAATGGTACAGACTTACCTACAGTAACAGAGCTATTTTGTGATCCAGAATACCAAAGAGTAGTCTTCTGTGAGAATAGATATACACCTTATCAAATGAGTACGATGTATAACTGCGCAGATGTTACAGCTCTAATCTCTTCTAACGAAGGATGGGGCTTATCTTTAACTGAAGCTATGATGTGTGGTAAACCAATTATAGCTACCGTAACAGGAGGTATGCAAGACCAGCTAAGATTTGAAAATGAAAAAGGAGAGTGGATTGACTTTAATGAAAATTTCTGCTCTAATCATTTCGGTACTTATAAGAAGCACGGTAAATGGGCATTCCCGGTATACCCTAGCAATATGAGTATTGTAGGATCTATTCCAACTCCTTATATCTTTGATGATAGAGCTGACTTTAGAGATATTGCAGCAGCTATTAAAGAAGTTTATGATTTAACTCCAGAAGAAAGAGAAGAAAGAGGTCAAGCAGCTAGAGAATGGGTTACTTCAGATGAGTCTATGCAATCAGCTAGAATGATGTCTAAGAACGTTATTGATGGTATCGAAGAGACGTTTGCTAAATGGAAGCCAAGAGCTAAGTACGAGTTGATTAAAATAGAAAAGCACCCAAGGAAAAAATCAGCACATCCAATCGTTTATTAAGAAATAAAGTTTATATTTAAAACATGAAACAATACTGCGTTATATCAGCACCGCCAGATACCTATTCAGGTTATGGAGCAAGATCGAGAGATTTTATAAAAGCCCTTTACGAACTAAAGAAAGACGAATGGGATATTCAGATAATGCCTCAAAGATGGGGAAATACTTCCTGGGGCTTTCTAGAGGATTATAAAGAGGAGTGGGGATGGATGATTCCATTACTATTAAAAGGACCTTTAACTAAACAACCAGACTACTGGTTTCAAGTAACTATACCTAATGAATTTCAACACGTAGGTAGAGTTAGTATAGGAGTTACAGCCGGTATTGAAACTACCGTATGTGATGCTACTTGGCTTGAAGGATGTAATAGAATGGATTTAACTTTAGTATCTTCTAATCACGCTAAGGCTGTATTACAGTCTACTAGCTACGGTAAAAAAGAGAATCCAAATGAAATAATTAAATTAGAAAAGCCTATAGAGGTATTATTCGAAGGAGCAGACTTAAACAAGTACTTCTTTATTGCAAATGAGAATTTACCTGAAACAGATTTAGTACTAGACTTAGATACGATTAAAGAAGAGTTTTGTTACTTATTTGTAGGGCACTGGTTACAAGGAGAGTTTGGAGAAGATAGAAAAAATGTAGGTAAGATGATTCATACTTTCTTAGAAACGTTCAAGGGTAAGAAGAATAGACCTGCTCTCATTTTAAAAACTTCTAACTCTACTGCTTGTATTATGGATAGAGAAGAAGTATTAAAGAAAATAGATCTTATTAGAAATTCAGTACAAGGTTCTGATCTACCTAATATCTACTTAATACATGGCGACCTAGATGATGAAGATATGAATAACTTATATAATCATCCTAAGGTAAAAGCAATGATTTCGTTTGCTAAAGGAGAAGGATATGGTAGACCTCTTGCAGAGTTTTGCTTATCTAAAAAGCCTGTAATAGCTTCAGGATGGTCCGGCCAAATAGACTTCTTAAATGGAGAGTTCGCTGTATTGATACCCGGTCAGTTAACTCAAACTCATCCTTCAGCTCAATCTCAAGGATTAATTTTACCAGGTGCTTTATGGTTTACTATTGATCATAATCTAGCAGCTAAGGCTATGGAAGATGTATTTGCTCACTATAAGAAATATGAAGAGAGGGGTAAGCGTCAAGGACATAAAATTAAGACTGAATTTAGTTTTGATAATATGGTTCTATTCTTAAAAGGATACTTAGATAAGTATGCAAATGCACCTAAGCAAGTAGAATTTAAATTACCACAATTAACTAAAATAGGATAAGATGACTAGTAAAGAATTTGTAATCTGGTTAAAAGGATTTACTGAAGGAGTTCATGAATATAATATCTCTCCTAAGCAATGGGACTTATTAAAAGAAAAATTAGCAGAAGTAGATGACAATACAATCCCTATGGGCGGAGTAATTGTAGACAATAATACGTTTAAGGTTAATGATCCAGGATTTTACTACACAACAAACGGAACACCTAATTGGTACTCAACTACAATACCTGAAGATAAAACTTTATTAAATGACTAACGATAAACTAACAACATGTCCTTTATGTGAGTGTGATGGATGTTACGTAACTCCAATTAACGAAACAGCTTATAATTACTTCTGTTGGGGATGTGGATTTCAAACAAATGACCTAATGAAAGAAGGAGAGTTTGATTTTGAAAAATACGAAGAGACCATTCCAGAACTCTATAAAGATATAAAAGGCAAAGACGGTGAAGGAAGAATATGGTATCCTATTAGTATTAATATTACCGATAAAGGAACTGTATTTTTAAATGGAACAGATGTAAGTAATGTACATTGGTCTGCAATTAAAGTCGTACCTTTAACAGAAGAAGAGAAGCAAGAACCTAAATACAAAGGATTAATCTATAAGTCAGATGCTAAATCTTTACAACACTTTGGGGAAGACTTTATTGAGGCTTGCGATTATATTGGAATCTTTGAAAAATAGACTATGAGAATAAGTTATGCAATACCGGTTTGTAATGAAGATAAAGAACTAGATAGATTATTAGCTCAATTACTATTCCACGAAACTCCTGATATGGAAGTAGTGGTGCAATGTGATCAAGGTAATACATCTCCTGAAGTATACAAAGTACTAGATAAGTATTCAGCTTTCATTCATGTAGTAGAGTTTCCGCTAAAAGGAAACTTTGCTGCCTTTAAGAATAATCTAAAGAAGCACTGTACTGGAGCTTGGATATTTCAAATAGATGCCGACGAATACTTAAGCGATAGCTTAATAAAGAACCTTCCCTCTATTCTTCAAGCTAATCCTACTGTAGATTTACTTTTAGTTCCTAGAATTAATACAGTAGAAGGATTAACTCAAGAGCATATTAATAAATGGCAATGGAGAGTCGATGAAAAAGGATGGGTTAACTTTCCTGATTACCAGACTAGAATCCTTCAAAATTCCCCTAAGATAAACTGGGCTAGTAAGGTTCACGAAGTACTTACAGGACATAACAGTTATGTAATGCTTCCTGCTGAGGAAGGTTATTCTTTATATCATCCAAAAGGAATAGAAAGACAAGAGAGACAAAATAATTTTTATAGCGCATTATGACACTAAGAGACTTAGCTAATAAATCTACTTACGGTACGATAGGGTACATAAGTACAAAAGAGGATGTAGATTTTCTAGAAAAAAACTACATAACTTATAATCTTCCTATACTAAAAGAATTCAAACATATAGTAGTTGCTACTAATTTTAATAACCAAGAAGTTATACCGTATTATGAAGCAATGTGGAAAAAGTACTTTAATTGTACTTTTTTACATTCACCTATTAATAGAGGGCATGGAATTGGAACTGCCGATTTAGATGATGCAATCTTTACTTTTTGTAAAAGTAATAATTTAGATTGGCTTTGTAAGTCTTCTAATGATATGATTTTTAGAAAAGGAGCACTTGATAAAGAAGTAGGTGATGCAGATTTTTATTATTTTAATGGAGTTGGTTATACTGGAATCTATAATTACAATTTCGATTTGTATAAAGTAATGGAAGAGGACTTTTATCCTCAGACAATTTTTTACTTTTTAAATGTTTCTAAGTGTAATTACTTAAATGATAGAGATCATCTTAATGAAATTTACGCTAAAGTACAAACTATTCCTAACTACAACGGTAAGCCGCTTGAACACGGTATGAAAAGTAATGAAGAATTACTAAGAGAATGTATAGAGAGAAATAATTTAACAAGAGAGCATTTACTACCTAAAGAGAAGTATTTTAAATTATTAAATATAGTCAAGGATTTTAGAATAGCAGATAGCAGTTATAAGAGTATAATGTTAGAAAATATCTGTCATTTGCAATGGCTAGCTCAACCTATAATAGAAATAATAGATTTATGAGAATAGCATTTGTAAGTGAAATACCAGGTCAAGGAAAGGTTCCTATAACTTTTCCAAATATGAGAACGGAATGTGCTTGGATGCATGCATTAAATGCCGATCATTATAATATTGTTTACGCGGTTATAAACAAGACTGTTAAGGATTACGATCATGTATTTGTTGTATTCCCTAAAGGTAAGACTTATCTAAGTGCAGAAGGAAGCAGGTTAATAGAAGAACAAAATCCTGCATCTCCTTTTATAACTCCAGAATTAATTAAGTTATTAAGAGCAGGTAATAATAAAAAGATACACTACGTACAAGAAGGGCCTCATTGGTGGTTTAATGATTATGAAATTAATGATCAAATTAATTTCTACAATATGCTACATGAATGTAATTCAATATTTGCACATAACGAATCTGATAAAGCATACTACGAAGGATTGTTTCCAAATAAGGTTATTCACACTATGCAAACTTTAATGATTGAAGAACTTATTAAAGATATTGTTCCAGTAAAAGAAGATAAAGTAATCATAGGCGGTAACTTCGCAAGATGGTATGGCGGTTTTGAAAGCTATAGAGTAGCAGAAGCTTTTAATCTTCCGATATGGGGTCAGTCCTCACATGCTATGAGAGATAATGAAGAGCAAGTATTTAAGCATTTAGAAAGAGTAGAGTGGAATGAATGGATTAAGCAGTTAAGTACTTTTAAATATGCAGTACATTTAATGCCTACAGTAGCAGCAGGTACTTTTAGCTTAAACTGTGCTTACTTAGGAATACCTTGTATTGGAAATGAAGATGTAGATACACAGAGAATATGTCATCCCGATTTATCGATAAAAGTTAGTAATATAAAAGAAGCTAGAAATCTTGCTATAAGGTTAAGAGATGATCAAGACTTCTATAATAAGTGCAGCAATGAGGCAAAAGAAAACTATAAAAAATATTACGATTTAGAAGTTTGGAATAAAAAAATGAATACTATATTAAATGAAGCAGAATAGGTTTGTAGTTATATCAACAGTCTACAATAAAGAAAAGTGGATTGGATTTAACGTTAATAGTATTAAGCAGCAGAGCTATAAAAATTTTATAGTCATTTATGCCTACGATGAATCTTCCGATGATACTCTTCAAGAATTAAATAAACATATAGGAAAAGACGACAGGTTTCATATAGTCTTTAATAAGAATAAAGATAGTCAGGTAAGTAATTTTATGTATGCTTACGAGTATATGAAAAGCTTAAATCAAATAGAACCAGAAGATATTATAGTAGAGGTAGATGCAGACGATTGGTTATTACATCCTTTTGTTTTTGATTATTTAGATCAAGCCTATCAAAATCCTAACATCTGGATGTCTTACGGACACTACATAGAATATCCTTCAGGAAAGGTAGGAGGTCACTTTAATATGTACTTACCTCAAGATAGTAATATAAGACAGAATCCCTTTGCTTATAGTCATTTAAAGACTTATAAAGCATGGCTATTTGATAAAGTACCTAGAGAGTATCTAATTGACTCTAGAACAGATAAGTATTGGAGAACTACAGCAGACTTTGCTATGTGTATGCCGATGGTAGAGATGGCAGGTAAAGAAAGAGTTATTAGATTCGATCAACCTTTATACGTTTATAATACTTCTGAGGACTTACCTTCTGAAAGCAAAACAAATTTAGCAGCGCAAAAAGAAGCTGAAAGATTAATTAGAGAGTTTAAACCTTTAGAGAGATTATGAGTTATATAAGTACAAATCATAGAGGAGGAATAGGGAACGTTATGTTTAAGCTAGCAGCTTCTATTAGTACTGCTATAGATAATAATGTTGATTATTTATTTTCTAACGAGTTTATTAGAGATAAAGATAGACAGATGGTAACCTTTGGTCATCCTGATTATAGAGTTTACTATCAAAATATCTTAAGAGGAGTTCAATTTTTAGATAAACTACCAACTCCTTATACAACTTATACGGAGCCTAATTTTCATTATGATTCTATACCTTACATGAACGGAACTAATTTAGTCTTAGACGGAGGATTTCAGAGTGAAAAGTATTTTATTAATAATAAAGAAACAATTGTAAATTTATTTAAAATCCCTAATCATGTAGAGTTTCAAATTAAAGAAGCTATACCTGATATAAACGATTACGTTTCAATACACGTACGTAGAGGAGATTATGTAAATCAGCCTCAGTATCATCCTTTAGTAACAAAAGAGTTTTATCAAAAAGCCGTAGAAGAGGTTGGAATTAATAATAAGTTTCTTATATTTAGTGATGACTTAGAAGGATGTGAGGATCTGTTTGACTTTATTCCTACTAAGTATTTCTACTCAACAGGAGTAGATTGGTCTGATCTCTATATGATGAGCTTATGTAAAGATAATATTATTGCAAATAGTTCTTTTAGCTGGTGGGCAGCTTATTTAAATCTTAACCTAAATAAGAAAGTTATAGCACCTAGTAAATGGTTTGGACCAGCTTATGAACATTTTAATACAAAAGATTTAATACCTAAAACTTGGATAAAATTATAATATGGAAAAAATATATTCAAAAATTGAACCAGAAACTCTCTTACATATTATTGTAAGGAAAGAAGATATGCTACCTGGAAGACAGGACATAGTATCTGAAGAAAACTTTATTCAATGCTCTATTCTCAATATGGAAAAGGGGAAGACCTTTAAACCCCATAGACATATTTGGAAGCAAAGAGATAGATTAGTAATT
>Ga0209500_10000468_pt1 | contig 34655 bp, 23 predicted proteins | sample S_140212_EF_Meta_FD_187323 | JGI IMG/M metagenome (GOLD analysis project Ga0209500, IMG submission 187323) | Freshwater microbial communities from Lake Simoncouche, Canada to study carbon cycling - S_140212_EF_MetaG (SPAdes) (version 2) | ecosystem: Environmental > Aquatic > Freshwater > Lake ...
GCGATGCTGTATCACCTGGAAATCGCCAATGGGCCGACCGAACTGCTGCCGAATCTTGATGTACTCCAGCGTTGCGTCGAGCAACGCCTGCATGGCGCCGACGCCCTCGGCACACAACATTGCCACTGCATGGTCGGCCACCATCTGGATGGCTGGCCAGGCGGTGCCCTCGGCGCCTAGCAGTGCTTCGGCCCGCACACCACTAAAACCGATGTCAGCGGCACGACCGCCATCCAACGTGGCGTAGGCACGCGTCGTCACGCCATCGGAAGAAGGGTCGACAACGAACAAGCCTATGCCTTGACCATCATCGGCAGCGCCATCGATGCGCGCTGACACGATCAACCGGTCGGCTTCGGGTGCCTCGAGCACGAGAATTTTCTCGCCGTCGAGCACATAGCCGCTGCCTTCGCGGCAGGCGCGCGTGGTCACCACGTCCAGGCGATGGCGAGAATGCCGTTCGGCGTAAGCGAAGGCAAACTTCCGTGCACCCGATGCGATTTCTGGTAGCCAGGCCTGCCGTTGGGCCTCAGTCCCGCACGCCAGAATCAAATTTGCACTCAACACAATCGACGCGGTGTAAGCCCCACGCACCAGGTGTACGCCGAAAGCCTCGGCCACGAGCATCTGTTCCATGGCACCAAGGCCAAAACCGTCGTACTCCGTAGGCAGCGCTACGCCGAGCCAGCCCATCTCTGCCATCTCGCGCCAGTGGTCACCTGCGGCAATGCCGTGTTGTGTGCCGGCATGGCGTGACAACCAGTCTGCCAAGCTGTCCTGCAACATCTGCTGTTCTTCGTTAAGATTAAAGTCCATCAGTGCCCCGCATAAATCAATTTTGCAACGATATTGCGTTGCGTCTCGGACGTTCCGCCGTAGATGGTCGAGGCCTGCAAGTACAGGAATTCCTCGGCACGGCCCTGCGACCATTCCGGCACTGTCGGTGACCCGTGCGAGCCGTCACCCATATCCTCGAAGGCCAAACCAAAATGGCCGAGTGCGTCCATCCAAAGCTCGTTGACGTCCTTGATGGTTTGGGTACCACGCAGTTTGAGGATGCTGGCACCGCCCGGGTTTTCGATACCCATGTCCATTTCCCACGCCACGCGTCGTGCCAATTGCTCAAGGATCAACAGGTCGATTTCAATATCGGCCGCACGCAGTCGGAATGACACGTCGTCGGCCAGTGGGCTCTGGCCTTCCCGTACTTGAAGTGCAAAGGCACGCAGGCGCTCAAGTCGCCGCTTGGAGCGCGCCACTTCAGCCAGCGAGAAACGCTCGTGCCCCAGGAGGAACTTCGCGTAAGTCCAGCCTTTGCCTTCTTCTCCCAGCAACGACGACGCGGGCACGCGCACATTTTCGAAGAAGACCTCGTTGAGGCTGGGTGCCCCGTCGATCGACATGATCGGGCGGATTGTGATGCCCGGTCGGTCCAGCGAGAAGACAAGAAACGAGATGCCTTGCTGCGCCTTAGCCTCGGTGTCAGTCTTCACGAGGCAGAAGATCATGTTGGCGTGCTGCGCCACTGAGGTCCAGATCTTCTGGCCGTTGATGATGTAATCGTCACCATCACGCACCGCCCGCGTGCGCAGCGAGGCAAGGTCCGACCCCGAGCCCGGCTCAGAGAAACCCTGACACCAGAAATCTTCGCCACTGCGAATGCGCGGTAGGTACTGCGCCTTCTGCTGCGCATTGCCAAAAGTGTAGATGACGGGGCCCACCATCGGAATTCCCACGCCTGACAGCATCGAAAAGGGGGCATCCGCCAGTGCACACTCTTCTTCGAAAATGTAGCGTTGCACCGCAGTCCATCCGGTGCCGCCATACTCCACCGGCCACGCCGGCACTTCCCATCCTTGGCTATGCAGGATCTTTTGCCAGCGCAAGGCCTGTTCCGGAACGAGGTGGAACTGCCGACGACTCTTCTCTGCCAGGTCGGCTGGCATGTGATCGCGAATGAAGCCCCGGACCTCTTGTCGGAATGCCTCTTCGTCAACGGTCGGTGCCAAGTTCATGATGCCTCCTTCTGCGTTTCGGTATGTTGAACTTCGGATACCACGCGCAGTGGTTCACCTGCTGCCAGGCGGTCCCGCAGTAGGCGCGGGGGTGCGTAGCGCGGACCGACACGTCGCTCAAATTCGTCACATGTGGACACGAACTGCTTCAGCCCAACAGTATCGATCTGGCCTACGACGCCTCCGAGGGCTGCTGGGAAGGACCAGCCAAGGATGGATCCGACATCGGCATCTCGCATGCCGACAATCCCTTCTTCAAGGCATCGCGCCGCCTCGATGGACTGGATAAACATCAAGCGCTGACGCACCTCCTCGTCCGACAGTTGCGTGACGCTCAGCGGAAAGTGGTCGGAGAGCCCGGGCCACAGCGTCTTTGCGCCGGTGGACTGGTAGTCGTAGAAGCCGGCGCCGTTCTTGCGCCCCTGTCGCCCTAGAGTTTCCGACATGATGATCAACACAGCATCGTCGGGTTGTTCGACATAGTCATCACCCAAATCCTCCTGAGTCTGTCGCATGATCTTGTTCAGTAACCCAATCGACAACTCGTCAGAAAGCGCCAGTGGCCCGACCGGCATACCCGCGTCGACACCGGCGCGCTCAATACAGGCGGGATCTACACCCTCGGCGAGCAAAGCCAAGCCTTCGTGAAGATAGGTTCCAAAGACCCGGCTTGTGTAGAAGCCACGACCGTCTTCAACCAGTATCGGCGTCTTGCGCAACTGCTTCACAAAATCCATTGCTTGCGCGATGGTCTGATCGCTGGTCTCGTGCCCTCGAATCACTTCCACCAAGGGCATGCGCTCAACGGGGGAGAAAAAATGCAGGCCAACGAATTGGGTCGGTCTGCTTGAGGCCTTGGCCAAACCTGAGATTGGCAGCGTCGTCGTGTTGCTGGCATAGACGGCATCAATCGGCAAGACAGCCTCGGCGCGGCGCGTTACATCTGCCTTGATTGACCGGTCTTCGAATACGGCCTCGATCACCATATCGACATCGGCAAGCCGGGAAAAATCATCCGTGGCCGTGATCCGCTCGACAACCGCCGCCATCTCTTGTGCACTCATGCGTCCTGCCGCCACCTGTTTCGCCAACGGGGCAACGGCGCGCGCCTTGCCGGCTTCTGCCAACTCAGCAGAAGTATCGATGAGAACTACCGTCATGCCGGCAACAGCACCGACATGTGCAATACCTGCTCCCATCATGCCGCCGCCCAACACCCCCAGCTTGCGAAAGCTACGCCGAGCATGCCCTTGGGGTCGCCCGACCAAGGCATTGGTTTCCTTGATCGCATAAAACGTGGTACGAATCAGGTTCTTCGCTGTCGATGACACCGCCAGCCGGCCCAGGGCTTTCAGCTCCAGTGACAAGCCGGCGTCGATAGCAACACTGCAGCCTTGCTGCACACAGTCCAGAATTTCTTTGGGTGCGGGATGCAGACGTGGCGCGCGAATCCGCTTGCGCGCCGCTTCGACAGCCTGGCACACCGCTTCGTCGGCGCCATTACCGCCCGGGACGGCATAGCCAGCACGGTCCCACGATTGCACTGAAGCTTCCGGGTGGGTACCCAACAACCACTGCTTCGCACTTGCCTGTAGCTCAGATGGGGGCACGACCTCATCAACGAGCCCCGCAGCCTTGGCTGCGTCCACATCGATCTGGCGACCCTCCAAAAGGAAGGGCAGTGCCTTGACGATGCCAATCAGCCGCGGCAAGCGCTGCGTGCCGCCCGCGCCCGGCAGAATGCCAAGCGTGACCTCCGGAAATCCGAACTTGGCTTTAGGAACGTCCGCTGCTATGCGGTGGTGGCAGGCCAGGCAGATCTCGAGCCCGCCGCCTAGTGCCGTGCCGTTGATGGCGGCGACAAATGGCTTGCCCGAGGTCTCCATTCGGCGTAGCAGCCGTGCCAACTGGCCCGCCGCCGCCATGGCCTGCTCCTCGCTCTGCACGTCGCGAAGTTCATCGAGATCGGCGCCGACGACGAAGTCGGAGCGCGTGGCGGTGACGATGACGCCCCGAACCTGCGGATTCTGCACGGCACGCTCGACGTTTTCCTCGAACTGCGCGATTGAGGCCCGGTTCAGGACATTCATCGGTCGCTCGCGCATATCAAAAACAATGGTGGCGATGCCTTCGGCATCAACGCGATAGTCGATCACATTCATTCCTCGTTTGGTTACGTTGGTCTTAAAAAGCCACTCAGCGCTTAGCGCCATCGGGTCGGAACATCGGCGTGGCGATGCCGTTTGCGTCATGGAAGACCACTGACACGGCATCACCAATCCGGATCGATTCCATGTCGCAGTCCACGATGTTGGTCAACAGCCTTGGGCCCTCTTCCAGTTCAACGAAGGCGATGACATAGGGGTCACTGCGCCGCACGATGCTGAACGAATACACCTCGGCGCGGCCCGTGCACTCGACCCAGCGCAACTCCGTACTGGCGCAGAATGGGCACAGTGGGCGCGGATAGTGGAAGTGCTTGCCGCAGTGCGCGCAGGCCTGCACCAGCAGCTTGCCGCCGATAGATCGCCAGAAGGGAGCACTGTCGCGCTCGGGCTTGATTAGTTCTTGATTTTCCATGTCAGACCCTTTCCAGGATAAGCGTTGCGCTTCCGTGGCGCGTGGCCAGAGAGCCGCCAGTACCATGGGCAAGCGCCAGGTCACAGTTCGGTACTTGGACAGCCGGATGCGCCTCGCCACGCAACTGCCGCACCGCCTCAATGACCTTGGTGATGCCACCACGGTTGCCCGGGTGGTTGTTGCACAGGCCTCCACCATCGGTGTTCACAGGCAGCTTGCCCACGCCCGAAATCAGCTTGCCATCGGCGACGAAGCGTCCGCCCTGTCCTTTCTCGCAGAATCCGAGGTCTTCCAGTGTCATGAGCACGGTGATGGTGAAGCTGTCGTAGATCGACGCGTACTTGACGTCGGCCGGCGTGACTCCGGCTTCGGCAAATGCCGTTTTTCCAGAGCTCACACCGGCTGACGAGATGAGGTCTGGGTATCCGCCATTGCCGTGCTTGAGCGCCTCGCCGGCACCGCGCACCTTCACCAGCGGACGCCGCAGTTCACGAGCGATCTCCGGCGATACGACCACCAAAGCCCCCCCACCATCGCTGACGACGCAGCAGTCAAGGCGGTGCAGCGGGTCCGCAACCATGGGTGAGGCCAGTACATCTTCCACGGTCACAAGCTGTCGCAGCATGGCATGCGGGTTGTGTTGGGCGTGATGCGACGCGGCCACCTTCACCCAGGCGAGTTGCTCGCTTGTGGTGCCGAACTCGTGCATATGGCGCTTGGCGCACATGGCGTAGAGATTGGCAATGGTGTGCCGGTATGGCTGTTCATAAGGCACATCCGGAACCACAGGGTCCTCGAAAAACGAGAATTCTCCCGCAGGACCGCCGCCAGTACGCGGCGTTCCGGCCAGCGTGATCAAGGCGACAGAGCATTTACCCATGGCAATGGCCTGCGCCGCGTGCCCTACCGCCAACACGTAGGCTGACCCACCCGTCTCGGTGGTGTCCACATGGCGTGGATGCAGGCCCATGAACTCAGCCATGCTGAAGGCACCGAAGCCCGGCGCATCGCCCGCACAGAAGAAGCCATCCACATCGCGCATGCTTAGTCCAGCATCAGCCAATGCACCAGCCGCAACCTCGGCATGGAGCTGGGCGAGCGTCTTTCCGACTGCCTTGCGCGTCGGGTGCTCGAATGCCCCGGCGATATACGCCTTACCGTTGATACTCAATTCAGATCTCCTTGGCCTGTCGGTGCCGGTTTATGTAGCCTGACTGTCTCAGAGGAGAGCGTGTTATCCAACCCGTTGACAGATAGTCAACCTGTGACCTTCAGGCCCATCAGTCCAGCGATCAGATTGCGTTGCATTTGAGATGTACCCGCACCAATGGTTGCGCTTCGGGAGTCTCGAAAATGCCGTTGCATGTCGTATTCCATGTTGTAGCCATAGGCGCCCAGGATTTGCATGCCCATGTTGGCGTGCCGGGCATAGGCTTCCGAGGCAAACAGCTTTGCCATCGATATTTCTTTGAGTGCATCCTTTCCTGAGTTGAGCATCCAGGCTGCGCGCCACATCATTAAGCGCGAGGCCTCCAGTTCGGTCTGCATGTCGGCCAGCATATGGGCTATTGCCTGGTTGGATCCGATCGGGCGACCAAACTGTTTGCGCTCCTTGGCGTAGTCAACTGCGAGATCCAGGATCGACTGCATGCCACCGATATAGCCGGCAGTTGAGGTAAGACGCTCCACCTGCAAACCCGCGAGCACTACGTCCCAGCCGTGGTTCTCTCCACCCACGAGGGCCTCGTCGGGAACACGGACGTCGGTAAGGAAGACTTCATAGGTGCCCGTGGAGCGCCGGCCCAACATCTCGAGCTTGCGTAATTCAATGCCCGGTGTGTCGTTTGGCACCAAGAAAAGCGACATGCCTTTTCGGTACGGTGCCTGCGTGTCAGTCTTCACGTACAAGTTGATCACGTTGTCGCGTGCCCCCGCACCCGTAGCCCATAGCTTCTGACCGTTGATGACCCAGTGGTCGCCATCCCGTCGCGCATGGGTACGCATGGCGCCGATGTCTGAGCCCGCATCTGGTTCGGACATGGATACCGAAAACCGAACCTCGCCTGACAGTGTTTTCGGAATCCAATGTCGCTTCTGTTCCTCAGTGCCTTTTTTTAGGATATTCAAGCCACAAAAGAGCGTGCTACCAAATGCCGTGAATAGGTCAAAACTGCGGTATGCGAGCTCTTCGGCGATGATTGCCACGTCTATCACGCTGCCCCCCAGACCGCCGTACTCCTCGGGAAATGCCATGCTGATTAACCCCATCTCTACCCAAGTCTTGTAGAGGTCGTATGGGTAGGCCTGCTCGCGGTCAAGTCGACGCAGGTAGTCTGGCGTCGCCTCTTTTTCCATCATCTTGCGCACACTTTCGCGAAGCATTTTCTGCTCATCGCTGAAGTCAAAGTCCATGCAGCACCCTTCTTTCTATTGAGTTCGGCAGGCCTGCGCCATCCTGCCTTTCGTTTACCTATCTTCACCTCGGCATTTTTACGATGAGATCACGCGAGGCCAATCCATTGACTTCGGGATCAACTAGTTGTGCGTTCCCGACCGCACCACCAACATGCATCACTCATTACTGGAGATCACATGAAACTTTACGAAACTATCAAAGTTGAAATTCAAGACCGGGTTGCAAAAGTCATTCTCAACCGACCGGACAAACGTAATGCAATGAACCCGCAGTTGCACATTGACATGACTCAGGTGCTCGACGACTTGCGCTACGACGACTCGGTTGCTGTCCTCGTCATCACCGGTGCGGGGGAGGCCTTCTGTGGCGGTATGGACCTGAAGGAGTTTTTCTACACACTCAAGGTCCAGAATCCGGCTGAGTTTGACCGGGTCTTCCGCATGGCCGCGGAATGGCGTGGCCGTACGCTGCGCTACTACCCAAAACCCACTATCGCGATGGTCAACGGCTACTGTTTCGGCGGTGCGTTCTCGATCGTCGAAGGTGTGGATCTTGCCGTAGCAGCAGACGAAGCAACCTTCGGCCTATCTGAGATTAATTTTCGTATGTTCCCCGGTGGCGCCGTGTCCAAGTCAATGGCCAATATGTTCCATCCGCGCGATGCGATGCTGTACGGCCTGTCGGGCCGCACGTTCGGGGGCCAAAAGGCGGCGGAGATGAAATTTGTCAACTTCTCCGTGCCTCTGGCCAAGCTGGAGGAGGAAACCATGGCGCTGGCACGAGAAATTGCGAGCAAGGATCCTGTGGGCTTGCGCGCCACCAAGGACAGCTACCGATTCAGCCTGGAAATGAGCTGGGAAGCTTCCATCAGCTACACCGCCGCCAAGGAGAATGACGTATTTTTGCAGCAGAAGGGTGCCTGGGTCCAGGACGCCATCGGCGACTTTGTCAAGGGTGAATTTAAGCCAGGCCTGCAGGGCCACGAAGGAGTGAGCAAGAAGGAAAATAACGGGCAAGGGGACGCCTGATGAACCAATCCGTGATGTCACGCCTGCTGGACGCACATGCGAGCCGCAACGCCAGCAAGGTCTTTGTGCGGGACCGGCAGTCCCAGGCCACCTATGGCGAGATGGCCGAGGGCTCCGACCGCGTCGCCAACCATCTGCACGGCGCCGTCGGCGTGAAGCCAGGCGATAAGGTGGCGGTTCTGTTGACCAACTCGGTGGACTTCCTCTATGTGCAGTTCGGCATCGCCAAGACCGGCGCCGTGATGGTGCCAGTGAATACTCTGGCAACGGCCGATCTGCTGGCGCATTTCCTGAATAACAGCGACGCCTCGGTAGTGATTCTCGAGGAAGAGTTGCTTCCGCTGGTGACGTTGGTGCGTGCACGCACGCCAAAGGTGAGGACCCTTGTGATTCGAGGTGAACAGAGTTTTGCCGACATGCTCGACGCTCCGGCACTGGCGCCTGCCGTAGAACTGAACTGGTACGACCCGGTGGACATCTTCTACACATCCGGAACAACTGGCGTGTCCAAGGGTGTAGTGTTGTCTCACCATCATCACTACGTATTTGGTCAGACAATCGCGAAGTCAGCTCGCCTGGGGTCAGACGACGTGATGTACACCTGCCTTCCCCTATATCACGGCATGGGTTCATACATGTCGATCATGCCCATGTTGATTCATGGAGGCTCGATTGCGCTGGCGTCCGGGTTTAGCGCCAGCCGCTGGCTCGACGACATCCGGCACTTCGGCGCTACAGTAACCTGGGGCGTCTACAGTGTTGCGCCCATCCTGATGAAGCAGAAACCACGCCCGGACGACCGGGAAAACCCACTGCGCGTCTATCTCTTTACCGGTATGGCAAGCGCCATGGGCAACGCGTTCGAAGACCGCTTCGGCGTGCGTATAGTCGATCACTATGGGGCGACTGAATCTGCGCACCTTGCCTACTCGGCTTGGGATGAACGGCGCCCAGGCGCCGTCGGCCCCGTGAATTCGGAGTACTACGAAGTGGCGGTCGTCGACGAGCACGATAACCCGCTTCCACCCGGAGAGGTCGGCGAGTGCGTCAGCCGCTGCAGACTGCCATATACGCAGATGACTGAGTATTACAAGATGCCCGAGGCGACGCTGGAGGCGTTTCGCAACCGCTGGCTCCATTCCGGTGATCTGGTTCGGATTGATGCGGACGGCTGGCTTTACTTCGTCGGACGCGGCAAGGACATGATCCGCCGCCGCGGCGAGAACATCTCTTGCTTCGAGTTGGAGTCCTTGCTACAGGCTTGCGAAGACGTTCAGGAGTGTGCGGCCGTCCCCGTTCCATCAGAACTCGGAGAAGACGAGGTCAAGGTCGTCGTGTCTCCACGGGACGGATTAGCGCTGACGCATGATGCCGTAATGGCCTACTGTCGTGAAAACTTGCCGAAGTTCATGTTGCCTCGTTACATCGAAATCATGCCCGAAGTCCCGAAGTTGGGAAACCAGAAGATAGATAAGGTGACGTTGAAAAAGGCGGGCATCAACGAGCGCACATGGGATGCGTCGACTGGCCAGCTAACGGTCAACGAGCCTCACCTTTGCTGAAATGGCACCAGCGCAGGGAATGTTTGGGTAAGTCCAGGCAGGAGAGTGCGCCCCAATACAAGTGCCAATGTGCACATACTGCCTCCCTACCACCGTAATCTGATTTCTAAGCAAGTACCCATAATCGTCAGCCTTATTGACAATTTATAAAACGTGTGTAAGATAAATATCAACCACATTCGTCAGTACTGCTGACAGTTGGATGAATCGCTTTATCTTGGCGAAGGCCGCTGACGCGCTCGGTGAACGCACCGTTTAGCTGACATGGTCATCGGCCAAAGCTTAGAACTTTTGCAGGCGTAAACAGGTGAAAAGGAGACGGCGGTGTTCCAAACAGACAGCTTAATCGAAAAGTTCGGACCGTCTCCGAGAGCCAAACGCGGCTTGCGCCAAGCCGACGAGACAGCGCTACCCTCAAACTCGCCGGATATCGAGAGACGCAGCGACTATGTGACCAGCGCTGAAGCACTGAAACTGCTAGGCGTGAAGCAGCAGACACTCTATGCCTACGTCAGCCGGGGCATGATTCGCAGCTTGCCGCATTTCAATGGTCGCTCGCGCTACTACATGAGAAATGATGTTGAGCGAGTTCGAGAGCGTGGGTCGATGCGTTATGGTCCGGATTTCGTGGCCTCAGGCGCCATGCGAGGTAGTCAGGCGGTCATCGACACGTCCATTACAGAGATCACCGCGCGGGGGCCCGCCTACCGCGGGCGGCTGGCAGTTGACCTTGCGCGCGCAGGAACTCCGTTCGAGAATGTCGCCGAGTTTTTGTGGGGGGGGGAGCTTTTGGAGAGCCCCGTGCATTGGAAGGAATCCTGCCCCTCCGAAATATCCCCACTGCTGGCCATGGCCGACAGCCTTCACAATGGGCGAACGCACATCGTGCAGTTGATGTGCATGGCGGTCCTAGGCTTGGGCATCGCCACTGGGACCAGAGGGAAGCGACTCGAGGCAGGGCGATCCCCGCTGGATATAGCGAGGCAAATCATCTGCACCCAAGCCGGCGTCATGGGCTTCTATGGAGCCGATGGACACATTACCCCGATGAGCGGTGACTGCAGCATAGCTTCCATGCTCGTCCAAGTCTTCAAACTAGGCCCATCGCCAGAGTATCGGAGGGCCATTGACGGTATGCTGGTCGTTTTGGCTGATCACGAACTGCATCCGGCCACTTTCGCAGCACGCGTGGCAGCCTCCACGAGCAGCGACATGCATTCATGTGTCTGCGCTGCGCTGAATACCCACTACGGCACCCTGGTTGGACGCGCCTGCGATCGTGTCGAGGCGCTATTCGAGCCCTCAGCGAGTCTGAATGACGTTCTCGAGGTAGTCAGGGGCGAGCTCAAGGTGGCAAAGGGGCTGCCAGGCTTCGACCATCCATTCTATCCAAGCGGGGATCCACGGGCTCTATTCCTCACGGAGCAGGCCTTGCGCATTGCAAAGTCCGACAACGCCGCAGTCCGGATGATGTACCGGCTGAAAGGATTGATAGAAGAGGACTTTGGCGTCAGCCCCAGCATCGAGTTTGGCCTTGTGATGCTATGTCGCGCACTCGGACTTCCTTCCGGTAGCGCCTCCGGTCTCTATGCACTTGGATTTACCTCCGGCTGGGTGGCGCATATCATCGAACAGCGTAAAGCCGGTTTCATCATTCGTCCACGCGCCAAGTACCTAGGATCTGTCGCAAAAGGTGGCGAGAGCGTGCAATGTGGCGGGGTCAAGTCGAGGAAAAAATAGCGGCGTTGGATGGAAAGATGCCGCCAAAGAGGCTTTTCATTATTGGGTGTGCTAGGGGCGAAGGAGTCCGATATCGGCACGCCGCACCGGAAGCCTTCGCCTGCTTGACCACCTTCCTCGACAAGTCTATCGCTCACTGCCACCATGAATTGAATTCCCTTGGGCCGCTTCGGGGTCTGTAGGGGTCCCCTCGTTTTCAGTGCAATAACTGGCGGTACGCAAACCCAGCACTGGCGCGGGGGTGGTGTGGGTAGCTCGTTGATTTCATTGACTTTCCTGTTCACTTTGTAAACGGGTATCGTGACCGCCAACTAATGGGGTTCACGATGCAGGGCTGGCACTCAACGTTTTTGGGGATGCGAGAGCTCCCCCGCGATATCAGCGACTTCGAGATGAAGGCGTTTTTCACCTTCGATGGTGCCGAGCGTGAGGCAATCAATGCGCGCCGGGGTGATTCCCACAAACTTGGTCTGGCACTGCACATTGGCTTTCTGCGCATGAGTGGCCGTCTGCTTTATGCCTTCCGTATGGTTCCCGGCGGACTCTGGCGCCACCTCAGCGAGGAACTTGGCATTGCCACCCCGGACGTGGCTTCGTTGCGCACGTTGTATGGCCGAGAGAAGACGCTGTTCGACCACCAGCAACTGGCTTGCACGGTCCTGGGTTTTCGGCGGATGACCGAGCACCAACGCCGCTCATTGGTACGTGAACTGCGGGGCGAAGTGGCCCGCTGCGCCGACCGCGATCAGCTACTCGTGCGGGCGCGTCAATGGCTGTACAAGAACAAGCTGGTGATCGTGCACGAGCGGGCAATTCGGACACTGATTGCGGCGGCACTTGCCCAGCTCGAAGTTGAAACAGGCACCGCCATCGCCGCCAGCGTTGATCCAACAATCCTTGATCGCTGGCGAGCCTCAGTTTCAGAGCTGCGCCCAGATGGACAAACTCAGCAGAGTTGGTTATGGGCAGCACCAGCCAAACACTCGACCCGCCAAATCAGCGAGGTACTCGAACGTATCGGTTTTCTCTACGCGCTGGATGTTCATAAACACCTGGCCGACATCCCAGATCTCATCCTGCGTCGCTACGCACGTCGACTGGTCTCCAGGCCACCGTCTGCCGGGGCCAAGATCAAGGAGCCAGCGCGCACCGTGGAAGTCGCCTGCTTTCTTCGGTACTGCCTGTTCACCACGACGGACCAATTGATCTTGATGGTGCACCGCCGGATTGCCGATCTGTGGCGACAGGCCGCAGCGGAAGTACCGGCCACGGTCAATTGGGCCGCCATGTACAAAACGTTGTTGGCAGAACTGGAGGCCTTGAGTGCCAAGGGTGCCGTGCCAGACACAGAATTGCGTGATCGTCTGGACGCCCTGGTCATCGCAACGCAGAAACGCAAACCACCAAGCAGGGCCTCCCTGGTGCGCGAGGGCCTGATCGATTGCATTCGCCCCGTACGGTCGTTGCTAGTCGCCATTGCAAAGCTGCCTTGGCAAGCCACCGGAGAGCATACTGCCATCGAGTACCTTGCCAAGCTGCAAGCTTTGTATCTCAAAGGCTCCAGAAAGCTGCCCGTTGATGTGGTGGCGCCAGGTCTTGGAAGGGTTTGGCAGGCAGCAATATCCAACCCGGATCGGGAGCGGGCTTTTCAGGCTTTGGAGGTGGCAACGCTGTTTGCCCTTCGCCGTGCGGTGCGCAACGGTTCGGTCTGGATTGAACACAGCTTGAGTTTCAGGGGCCGAGCACGTTTGTTCTTTACAGACGAGCGCTGGACGGCAGAATCCAAAAAGCACTACGCCCGGCTGTCGCTGCCAGGTAAAGCGTCCACATTTTTGAAGCCTTTGCTGGCCCGAGTATCTGCCGGTGTCGAGGCAGTGGCCGCCGCAGCCCGCTCTGGCGTGCTGCGCGTGGATGACGAACTCCATTTGTCGCCATTGCCCGCTGAGGACGAAGACCCGGAAGTGACCAAGCTGCGGGCAGCTTTGGACCACCGCATTGGGGAGGTGCAATTACCGGAAGTGATTTTGGCGGTTGATGCTCAGGTGCGCTTTAGCTGGATCATGCTCGGGCGTGAGCCGCGCTCTATTGATGAGCTGCTGATGGTCTATGCCGGCATCATGGCCCACGGCACCAGTCTGACTGCCGTCGAATGCGCGCGCATGATTCCGCAGTTGTCTGCCAACAGCATCCGCCAGGCCATGCGCTGGGCGCGGGGCGAACGCCGCCTGAGCCAGGCCTGCCAGGCGGTGCTGGAATTCATGCAGCGACACCCGATCGCCACCACCTGGGGTCGATCCGATTTGGCATCGTCTGACATGATGAGCATGGAGACCACCAAACGGGTGTGGCAAGCCCGGCTAGATCCCCGGCGCAACACACCTTCCATTGGAATCTACTCCCATGTAAAAGACCGATGGGGAATCTTCCATGCGCAACCCTTTGTGCTCAATGAACGCCAGGCGGGTGTGGCCATTGAAGGTGTCATCCGCCAAGAAAAGCTGGAGACTAGCCAACTGGCGGTGGACACCCACGGCTACACAGACTTTGCAATGACACTGGCTCGGTTGGTTGGTTTTGATCTTTGCCCGCGGTTGAAGGAGCTCAAACAGCGCCACCTGTTCGTGCCGCGCGGCGCCAAAGTGCCCGCAGAGATCGCTGCGGTGTGCGAAGCCAATGTCGACATCGCTTTGATCGAAAAGTATTGGGACAGTCTGGTGCACCTGGCAGCCTCGGTCATGAGCGGACATGCCAGTGCGGTGGCAGCTCTGGCGCGGTTCGGCTCCGCCGCCCAGGGCGATCCGATCTATGAGGCCGGCGTACAGTTGGGGCGGTTGCTGCGCACGGCGTTCCTGGCGGACTACTTTGTCAAGGACGCTTTCCGCAATGAATTGCGCCGGGTGCTCAATCGGGGCGAGGCGGTCAACGCCCTCAAGCGTGCCATCTACACCGGCCGGATCAGCCCAGCACAGGCCAAGCGCGTCGATGAAATGCAGGCTGTGGCCGACGCGTTGAGCCTGATGGCCAACATTGTGATGGCGTGGAATACCTCACAAATGCAGATCGTTCTGGATCGCTGGTCGAACCGCCGCCAGGTCATTCCACCGGAATTGATTGGCAAGATTGCCCCCACCAGGCTGGAGAGCATCAACTTGCGGGGTGTGTTTCGCTTCCCAGTTGACCGCTACGCCGACCAAATCCTGCCTTCGCGGCCAAATGCACCGATAACTGGCACCAATGGATGAAACCGACCACGGTTTGACGCCACGAATCGCCAATATGAAAGTGAACAGGAAAGTCAATGAAATCAACGATCTACCCAGACCACCCCCGCGCCAGTGCTAGCTTTGCGTACCGCCAGTTATTGCACTGAAAACGAGTGGACCCCGTATACGATGCTACGAGGCCCTCTAAGAGCTCGAGATTGAACACCTCAAACCGCAGCCGCTGCACCGCGCGAATATCAACTTGCGATTGCGCCAGCCGCATGGTGTAGCTTGCCGCTTGGACTTGGGCTTGGGCGCTGGCGCCTGCGGTCGCCTGTATGGTCATATTGCCCGCCGCAGTTGGTGTGCGCGGTGGCAAAGGCTCTCACGCCCAATTGCATGGCTGCCAGTTCGCGCATTTGGCGATTGCGCAAGCTGGATTTCAGAATTGCTGGCGCATCGCTGCGCGGCCCAGCCTGTGTCGAATGCCATTGGAAATTCCCCTAAAAGTCGTGCTTGCAACTTCCGCATGGCACGTTGGCTCACCGTGCGGCAGCGTACAGCCATCGCGCAGACCCGTTGCTAACAATACTTGTCAATATCGATAGTCATTTTGGCATGTCGAGGGGCGAGCGAGGCCGTGCCGCGGGAATTCAGAGAAATGGGAAGCGGCCCGATGGAGGGGAGATGCCTTGGGCTGGGTGCCTTCGGCCACGCTGACGCGAGGGGCAGTTGCTGCACCCTGCGGTGCAGCCTAGCCCTTGGCTCAACCCACCGTCTGGTAGTACAAATTCTGCGGATGCTTGGCCTGGGCAAAAAACACCCAGCGCTCCGCGATCAGCGACGGCGCTTGCAGCACCGACGCCAGCACCCAGGGCCAAAGGGTGGCGCTGGAAAACGCCCACCATGCCAGTACCAGCGGCAGCACAAACAGGCCCAAAGAAAAGGCCCAACGCAGATTGCGCACAAGCGCCTGGCTGGCGCCATGGAAAAACTCGCGGGTGTTAAAAGACCCGGCCGACATACCCATCGACTTTTGCACCAGCTTGGATGACTTGATGCCCGTTGCCGATTGCAGGGTGGAGATGGCGCGCAAGTCCGCATTGCGGCGCAGACTGGCCCAGCGGCTCAAGCCCGCCAGCAGCGTAATCTCGGTGGCCCAAGGCGCCAGCACTTGTAGCAGCGCGTCTTGATGGCCGAGTGCAGCCAGCGCACACGCCAGCATGCTGCCCGAAGACAGGCCAATCAGCGTGAAATTGACCACTGTAAGCCAGTGCGCCCATTCCTGAATAAACCGCAGGCAAGCGTAAATCATGGCGGTGCAGTACCACAGCAGCAGGGCGCCAAGCACCACCAAGAGTGGCAAAGCCTGCGCCCAAATACCAGTGACACCGAGCCACAAGCTCAGCCACCAGGCGCCCACCAGGCCAATAAAGGCCGGCAGCACGATGACTTCGCGCGACATCCACGAGGTGCGCCACATCAGCACCGCACGCCAGGCGCGCATCTTGTGGCCCAGGTGTAAAAACGAGGCGCCCAGACCGGCGACGAGCAGCAGCTCGCTCAGGGCCAGCGCTTGCAACACAAAAGCGGCGTCTATGGCCACACCGGCAAGTAGCGCCAGCGCCAGCGCCACCACCAGGCCTTGTGCGGCACCGGCCAAGGTGGTGAAAAACAGGATCGAAAAAGCAGGATGCATGGCGGGTCAATCCTGGGGGCTGGAACGAAACGCGGGGGGCGTGGTCTTGGGCGCAATAGACGCCGCCGCATGCGCCATGGGCGTGATCTGCCGGGGCAAATACTGGTTGGCCGGGCTGGTTTCCCACTCGGGCATGAGCGAATAGCCGCCGCGCTCGCGAATCGCAATGCTCACCTCAGAGTTCGGGTCTTTCACGTCGCCAAACAAGCGGGCGTTGGTGGGGCAGGCTTTTACGCAGGCAGGCTTACGGTCTTCCACCGGTAGCTGTTCGTCGTAAATGCGGTCCACGCACAGGGTGCACTTGGTCATCACCTGGCGTTCTTCGTCGATTTCGCGCGCGCCGTAGGGGCAGGCCCAGGCGCAGTATTTGCAACCAATGCACTTGTCGTAGTCCACCAGCACGATGCCGTCTTCCGCGCGCTTGTAGCTCGCGCCTGTAGGGCACACCGGCACGCAGGGCGGGTCTTCGCAGTGCAGGCAGCTTTTGGGAAAGTGGATGGTGTCGGTGCCTGGAAACTCGCCCGCCTCATAGGTTTGCACCCGGTTAAAAAAAGTGCCGGTCGGGTTGGCGCCGTAGGGCGCAAAGTCGGCCAAGGGACCTGCGCTGCCCGAGGTGTTCCACTGCTTGCAGGACGTGACGCAGGCTTGGCAGCCCACGCAAACATTCAGGTCAATCACCAGCGCGAGCTGCTTGGCCAGGGTTTCGCCCTGCTCGGCGCGCACCCGTTTAGGCGGGGTGGGTGCGGCGGGCGCAGGACTTGTGGCGCGCGCACCGGGGCTGTTCTCTACCAGGTTGGATTGCAACAGGTCTTTGAGCCACTGGATCATGATGGTTTGCCTCCGGCGATTTTCTTCTTGCCCGCAAAGTAAGTCAGCACCTGCGCCGCCTTGCCCAACACGCCGGGCACAGTGGGCATGCTGGCGACTTGCGGAAAGGTCTCTTGCGGCTCTTCGGGCTCGGCCGGCCGGATGCGCACGCGCACGTCGTACCAGCCGGCCTGGCCAGTGATGGGGTCAGAGTTGCTGATGCGCCCGCTGGCCGTGCCGTGCATGGGCAATTCTTCCGAGATTAGGTGGTTGAGCAAAAAGCCCTTGCGCGCCTCGTCGGCGCCGGGGGCGAGTTGCCAGGCGCCGTCGGCCTTGCCAATAGCGTTCCAGGTCCACACCGTGTCGGGTTCTACCGCCTCGCTGTAGCGCAGCATGCAGCGCACCTGGCCCCATTGGCTTTCCACCCAGGCCCAGCCGCCGTCGGCAATACCGGCGGCCTGCGCGGTGCGCGGGTTCACATGCAGGTAGTTGTGGCTGTGGATCTGGCGCAGCCAGGCGTTTTGCGAGTCCCAGGAGTGGTACATCGCCATGGGCCGCTGGGTGATGGCGTTGAGCGGATAGGCCGCGAGATCAGTGGCGTCTTCTTCCAGCGGCGCGTACCAAAAGGGCAGCGGGTCGAAATAGGTGTCAATGCGCGCGCGCAGGTGCTCGGGCGGTTGGCGGCCTTCGGTTTTTCCTTGTGCGGCCAGGCGAAAAGCCTGCAATGTGTCAGAGTAAATGGCCAGCTGCACCGGGTCGTTCTTCTGGCGCCAGCCTTTTTCTTTGGCAAAGTCCAGGTATTCGCGGTTCCAATTGCGCATGTAGTGCATGGTTTCGGGCATGTGGTACTGGAACACGCAGTCGTTCTTCTCGTACGCTTCCCACTGCTTGGGGTTGGGCTCGCCGCGCAGGTGTTCGTCGCCATTTTTGCCGCGCCAGCCCATCAAAAAGCCAATGCCGGGCTGGGGCTGAAAGTTCACCACAAAGTCCGGGTAGCCGGTGAATTTGCGCCCACCCTCGGGCGTGGTGAAGGCCGGAAACTTCAGGCGCCCCGCCAGCTCAATCAGCACCTCCTGGAACGGCCGGCATTCGCCCAGCGGCTTGACCACCGGAATGCGCACCGAGTCCACCGGGCCGTTGAACTCGGAGATCGGCCGGTCCAGCATGCCCATCACGTCATGGCGCTCCAGGTAGGTGGTGTCTGGCAGCACCAGGTCCGCAAAGGCAACGGTCTCGCTCTGGAAGGCGTCGCACACCACCAGGAAAGGAATGACGTGTTCGCCCTTGTCGTCCTTGCGGTTGAGCATTTCGCGCACGCCCATGGTGTTCATCGAGCTGTTCCAAGCCATATTGGCCATGAAGATCATCAGCGTGTCGATACGGTAGGGGTCGCCCTTGGCCGCGTTGGTGATCACGTTGTGCATCATGCCGTGGGCGGACAGCGGATGCTCCCACGAAAAGGCGTGGTCAATGCGAATCGGCGTGCCGTCGGGGTTGATGGCCAGCTCGTCCGGGTGGGCGGGGAAACCCAGCGGCGCAGCGTTGAGCGGCGTATTGGGCTGGATCATTTCGGGCGAATTAAAGGCCCGGTAATTGGGCACGATGTGGCGCGGATACGGCGCCTTGTGGCGAAAGCCGCCGGGCGCGTCAATCGTGCCCAGCACGCTCATCAGCACGGCGAGTGCGCGCACGGTTTGGAAGCCGTTGGAATGCGCCGCCAGTCCGCGCATAGCGTGAAAAGCCAGGGGGCGTGCCTGCGTGGTTGGGTGCACTTTGCCCCAGGCGTCGGTCCAGGGAATAGGCAACTCGAACGCCTGCTTCAAGGCCGCGTTGCCCATCTCCTGCGCCAGCGTCACGATGCGGTGGGCGTCAATGCCGGTGATGGCGGCAGCCCACTCGGGCGTGCAAGAGGCCACGCGCTCACGCAGCAGCTGAAACGCCGGGGTCACGCGCGTGCCGTCTGCCAATGCGTATTGGCCTTCCAGCGCCGGGTCGCAGCCGTCGGCAATGCCTTCGGGGTAGGCGTTCAACACCCTGCCGCTGGTCTTGTCAAAAATCAGTTTGTTGTGCGGGTTGCGCCCGTCGCCGGGTGGGCCTTTTTCGGGGTTGGCGTCAAAGGCGAACAGGCCTTCACGCGGGCCCGCATCCAGCACCACCAGTTGCGGCGCGTTGGTAAAGCGTTTCAGAAACGCATGGTCCAGCGTGTCGGTGCGGATCAGCTCGTGCAAGAGCGCCATCAAGAGCGCGCCGTCGGTGCCGGGTTTGATGGGAATCCACTCGTCGGCAATCGCCGAATAGCCGGTGCGAATCGGGTTAACCGAGATAAAGCGCCCACCTGCGCGCTTGAACTTGGACAGCGCGATCTTCATCGGGTTGCTGTGGTGGTCTTCGGCCGTGCCCAGCATCACAAACACCTTGGCATGGTCCAGGTCGGGCCCGCCAAATTCCCAAAAACTGCCGCCCACGGTGTAGATCATGCCCGCGGCCATATTGACCGAGCAAAAGCCGCCGTGCGCGGCGTAATTGGGCGTGCCGAACTGGCGGGCGAACAGGCCGGTCAGCGCCTGCATCTGGTCGCGCCCGGTGAACAGGGCAAATTTCTTGGGGTCGGTGGAGCGTATTTTTTGCAGGCGCTCGGTTAATATCTCATAGGCCTTGTCCCAACTGATGGCCTCAAACTCCGAGGCGCCGCGCTCGCTGCCGGGCTTGCGTAAGAGCGGCTGCGTCAGGCGCGCGGGCGAGATCTGTTTCATGATGCCCGAGGCGCCCTTGGCGCAAATCACGCCCTGGTTGAGCGGGTGGTTCGGGTTGCCGTCGATGTAGCGCACCTCGGGGCCGTTGTCGCCCTCGCGCAGATGCACGCGGATGCCGCAGCGGCAGGCGCACATATAGCAGGTGGTGCACTTGATGGAGGTCTCGGCGATGGGCGTGGGTACTGCCAGGGGCTGGTGCAAGGGCTCAGAAGATAAAAATTTGAACACGTGGAAATCCTTGGTTCAGAGGAGTTTTAGGCCGGGTTTGCGGCACGCGCACTGAGCACCGCCAGCGCCACCGAGGCCAGGCGCGACTGCAGCGAGTCCGCGCGCGAGGTCAATACAATCGGCGCCGCGGCACCCAGCACCAGTCCGGCACAATCGCCCCCGCCGATATAGTTGAAACTTTTGTACAGCATATTGCCAGCGTTGAGGTCGGGCACCACCAGCAAGTCGGCGTCGCCGGCCACCTGGGAGTCGATTTTTTTGATGCGCGCCGCCTCGGCAGAAATGGCGTTGTCAAAGCCCAGCGGGCCTTCCACAATCGCGCCCGGCCAGGCACCGGCTTGGGCCATGGCCACCAGGTCGCGCGCGTCCAGCGTGGCGGCAATGGCGGGGTTGACGGTTTCCACCGCCGTCACAATGCCCACCTTGGGGTGCGCAATGCCCAGCGTTTGCAACAAGGCCACCGCGTTGCCCAAAATGTCTTTTTTGGTTTTCAGGTCGGGGGCGATATTGACCACGCAGTCGGCCAGCGCCAGCAGCTTGGGGTAGCGCGGCAGGTCAAACACAAAGGCGTGGCTGATACGCGTGCTGCCACGCAGGCCCGCGTCTTTGTTCACCACGGCGCCCATCAGCTCGTCGGTGTGCAGCGAGCCTTTCATCAGCACCTGCACCGCGCCGCTGCGCGCCAGGGCGCAGGCGCGGCGCGCGGCATCGGCAGGCACCGGCCCGGTGTCCACCACCTCAAAGCCCTGCAAGCCCACCTGTGCCAGTGCGGCGGCTTGGGTAATCAGGCCTGGCGGACCTAGCAGCAGCACGCGCGCCATGCCGCTGTCCAGAATGCGCTGCGCAGCGTCCATGGCCAGCGCGTCGCAGGGGTAGACCAGGGCGAGGGTGGGCGGCGTCTGGGCAGCAAGCGCCTGGGCGCGCGCCACCAGGGCGTCCAGCCGGGGATGCGTGCCTGCGGGCGTGTCGCTCATGGCGCGGCGGCGGGCTTTAGACGTAGTCCTTGTACTTGTCCAAAAAGCGCACCGGTTTGGCCAGCGCATCACGGCGGAAGGGGTCGCCCAGCTCGCGGGTGCACATGATCTCGATGACGCAGGTTTTGCCCTCGTTCATCTGCATGTCAATGGCGCGTTTGAAGGCCGGGCCCACGTCTTCTAGTTTGTCGACGACGATGCCTTCGGCGCCCATGGCGATGGCGATGCCGGCAAAGCTTTCGCTTTCCAGCTCACCGGCCACAAAGCGGCGGTTGTAGAAGTCCACCTGGTTTTTCTTCTCCGCGCCCCATTGGCGGTTGTGGAACACCACGGCGGTGACTGGAATGTCGTGGCGCACGGCGGTCATGAGTTCGGACATGCTCATGCCCCAGGCGCCGTCACCGGCATAGGCCACGGCCGGGCGATCCATGGCGGCGGCTTTGGCGCCAATCATGGTGGGCAGCGAATAGCCGCAGTTGCCAAAGCTCATGGGCGCAAAGAAGCTGCGCGGCTCGTCAAAGCGCAGGTAGCTGTTGGCCACGGCGTTGATGTTGCCAATGTCGGTGGACACCATCACGCGCTGGGGCATGGCTTTTTCCAGCTCGCGCAGCACCTGGCGCGGGTGCAGGTAGGTGCCGCCAGTGGGTGTGCGTTCGCCCTTGGCTTCGTCAATCATGTCCAGGCTGTAGGGATCGCGCTCGTGGGTCCAGGCGTCGAGTTCTTTTTCCCAGGCGTCTTTTTCAGCCTTGATGGTGGCGGCGCGCTCGGCCTTGTTGGCGTCACAGGCCAGGGTGCGCTCAGTCAGGCGCTTGAGCAGCTCTTTGGCCACGGCCTTGGCGTCGCCGTGGATGCCCACGGTGATCTTTTTCACCAAGCCCAGATTGGTGTGGTCGGCTTCGACCTGGATGATCTTGGCGTCTTTGGGCCAGTAGTCCATGCCATGTTGGGGCAGCGTGCCAAACGGGCCCATGCGCGAACCCAGGGCAATCACCACGTCGGCTTGGGCCATTAGCTTCATTGCGGCTTTGGAGCCCTGGTAACCCAAGGGGCCGGCCCACAGCGGGTGGCTGGCCGGAAATGAATCGTTGCGCAAATAGCCATTGGCCACCGGCGAGCCCAGGCGTTCGGCCAGGGCAATGCACTCGGGCACCGCATCGCCCATCACCACGCCACCGCCCGACAAGATGATGGGGAACTTGGCGTTGGCCAGCAGTTCCACGGCAGCAGCCAGGCTGTTTTCACCACCCGAGCCACGCTCCACGCGCATGGGCTTGGGAATTTCGCAGGTGATTTCGCCATAAAAATGGTCGCGCGGAATATTGAGTTGCGTGGGTGCCATCTCCGACATGGCGCGGTCAAAGCAGCGACCGGTGAACTCGGCCATGCGCTTGGGGTTGTTCACATGGCCCTGGTATTTGGTGAATTCTTGGAACATGGGCAACTGGTTAGCCTCCTGGAAGCCGCCCAAACCCATGCCCATGGTGCCGGTCTCAGGCGTGATCATCACCACCGGGCTGTGCGCCCAATAGGCTGCGGCAATGGCGGTCACGCAGTTGCTGATACCTGGGCCGTTTTGGCCAATCACCACGCCGTGGCGACCGGACACGCGGGCATAACCGTCGGCCATGTGCGCGCCGCCCTGCTCATGCACCACGGGCACCAGTCGGATACCGGCCGGGGCAAAAATGTCCATCGCGTCCATAAAGGCCGAGCCCATGATGCCGAAGATGTCGGTCACGCCGTTGGCAACCAGGGTCTCGACAAAAGCCTCGGAAGGCGTCATTTTCTGCACGCCGCTGGCCACGGTGCGGGTGTCGTTGGGGGCTTGGCTCATAGAAGAAGTCTCCTGAAAGTAAACGGGGGTGATAAAAGCAGCCACCCACAGCGGCTGCACAAAATTGCTGCAATGCGTCAAAACCGGGTAGTAGTGAAACAAAGTATTCCGAAAACCGGAATTCAGCCAAACTATAACTATGAAATTGGCGCTATGCAACACTTATTTCAATATTCGAGATAATTTGTTCCATTAAATTGCAGAATATTGGGCTTTGCTCTATCATGGCGGCTATGCAAGCTGTAGTCACCCTCCCCAAGTCCGATCCCGTTGAAATCAATGGCGACACGCCCACGCTGCGCCTGTTTGCGCTTTTGGAGGTGATTGCGTCCAAAGACCAGTATTTCTCGCTGCAAAGCCTGGCCGACGAAACCGACGTGCCCAAGCCCACCCTGCACCGCATGCTGCAGCAGCTGGAAAATGCCCATTTGCTCGAGCGCAGCAGCGACGGTCGCCAGTACGGAACGGGCGTGCGCCTGCGTCGTCTTGCCGAAAACCTGCTGCTCAACGACACCGCCCACGGCGCACGCCACGCGGTGCTGCGCAAGCTGGTGGCCGATGTAGGCGAGAGCTGCAACCTGACGGCGCTCAGCGGCAGCGAAGTGATTTACCTGGACCGGGTGGAAACTCCCGCGCCCTTGCGCTTTTATTTGCACCCGGGCTCGCGCGTGCCGGTGCATTGCTCGGCCAGCGGCAAGGTGTTTTTGAGCCAGATGGCACCAGGCCAGCGCCAGCGCCTGCTGGGCAACACGCCGCTAGAAGCCTTTACCCCCAAAACCCTGACCGACCTGGCCGCGCTGGAAACCGAGGTGCGCAATGTGCGTCGCCAGGGCTTTGCGCTGGACAACGAAGAATTTTTGCCCGGTCTGCTGTGTGTCGCCGTGGCCGTGCCGTCCATCTCGGGCCGCTCCAACCTGTGCGTGGCAGTGCAAGCGCCCATGATGCGGCTGACTGCAGACAAGGCCCTGGCCCTGCTGCCGGCCTTGCAGCGCGCCGCCGCCGCTTTGAGTCTCATCGAGACCGACGCCACCCCCACCCAGGGCGGAGGCGCTGCGCTGGCAGCGGGGGCTGGCTTATGAGCGCGCCAACCGCAGCGGCGCAGGCCGCCATTCCAACGCACCAGGTTTCGGTGCGCAGCGTGTTTGGCATTGAGTCTGCCCTTCAAGTGCCCGCTTTTGCCGAGCCCAGCGAACACGTGCCCGAGGTGGACGCCGTCTACCGCTTTAACCCCGAGGTCACGCTGGCGCTGCTGGCGGGTTTTACGCACAACCGCCGGGTGCTGGTGCAAGGCCTGCACGGCACCGGCAAGTCCACCCACATCGAACAAGTGGCCGCGCGCCTGAACTGGCCCTGCGTGCGCATCAACCTAGACGGCCACATCAGCCGGCTGGACCTGGTGGGGCGCGACGCTGTGGTGCTGCGCGAAGGACAGCAAGTGACCGAATTCCAGCAAGGCATGGTGCCCTGGGCGCTGCAGCGGCCCATGGCGCTGATTTTTGACGAATACGACGCCGCCCGGCCTGACGTGATGTTTGTCATCCAGCGTCTCTTGGAGCGCGAGGGCCAGTTCACCCTGCTCGATCAAAACACCGTGCTGCGCGCGCACCCGCAGTTTCGGCTGTTTGCCACCAGCAATACCCTAGGGCTGGGCAACCTCAACGGCCTGTACCACGGCGCCCAGCGCCTGAACCACGCCCAGCTGGACCGCTGGAACCTCGTGGCCGCGCTGAACTACCTGAGCGCCCCAGAAGAAATCGCCATCGTCGCCGCCCGCGTGCCCGCGCTGGCCACGCCCGAACACCAGGCGCTGCTGGCGCAAATGGTGGCCGTGGCCGACCTGACGCGAAAAGGCTTTGCGCTGGGCGATCTGTCCACCGTCATGTCCCCGCGCACCGTGATTAGCTGGGCTGAAAACCTGCAGATTTTTGGCAACATTGCGCTGGCGCTGCGCCTGTCCTTTGTCAACAAATGCGACGAGGCCGAGCGCGCCACCGTGGCCGAATACTTTCAGCGCTGCTTTGATTTGCCCTTGCTGCCGGACAGCGCCCTGGCCTCGGGGCCGTGAGCCGGTTCATGCCCCAGACGGCAGGTTTTAGCGTGGCGGGCCGGTTGCGTAGACCGGCTGGCGCAAGCGCCAAGCCTGGCCCCTGCCCCGGCTCCGGCTCCGGTTCCGGCGCGGAAACAGGCGCAGGCATCCGTGGCGTGCCTGCGTTTTGCGTCGCCGGTAATGGCTGAATCGGCGCCATCCGCCCACGGCGCGACCAGCCTGCAAGCCTTGGTGCGCTACCAGCAGCAGCTCGACGCGCTGTGCGCCGCCACGCTGCGCGCGCTCAGCGGCCAGAGCGGCTTGCATTACCGGGGCCGCAAGCTCTGGCAGGGGCAGTCGCTTCTGCCCAGCTTTGCGCCGCATCTGCATCCCCAGGCTGCCTCCGACGCCGCCCTAGCGGGCGCCACCGCAGCCCCGTCTGCCGCAGCCCCCGACGGGCTCGTCGCCGATGACTTGGCATCGTTTCGCGGCGCCGCCGACGGCGTAGCCCTGCGCCTGCGCACCAGCGACCGCACGCTGCACCAGCAGTTGCGCCCCGCCTTGCCCATGGCACGGCGGGTGTTTGACCTGCTGGAGCAATACCGGGCCGAGTCTTTGGTGCCCCAGGCATGGCCCGGCGTGCGCGCCAATATGCGCCACCGGTTTGAGGCCTGGACACAGGCCTTTGTGCGCGCGCGCTTGCATGAATCAGCGCAAGGCATTTTGTTGCTCACGCTGGCCCATATCTGCCGCGCCCGGGTCACGGGCGACCCGGTACCCGAGGCGCTGCAAGACCTGCTAGAGGCCACCCGCTTTGGCCTGGCGCCGCGCATCGGCCACGCCCTGTACGCCCTGCGCCGCAGCCGCCACAGCCAAGCGGACTACGCGGTGCACGCGCTGGAAATTAGCGCGGTGGTCGCGGGCTTGGTGGATACGGAGCCAAACAGCAGCAAACCCGCTGAACGCCTGCGCGAAGAAGGCGGCGACGAAGACGCCTGGCTGCAGATTTGGGTGGACTTTGAGGCCGACAGCGAGCCCGGCTTTGCCAGCGCGCTGACCCCGCGCGACGCGCCTGAGGGCCAGCCCGAGCGCTACCGCGCCTTCACCACCGCCTACGACCGGGTGGTGGACACCAGCCAACTGGTGCGCGCCGAACAGCTGGTCAGCCTGCGCACCACACTCGATGCACAGCTGGCACAAGCTGGCGTCAGCCCGGGACTGCTGGCGCGCCAGTTGCAGGCCCGCCTGGCCTTGCCACGAATCGACGGCTGGGACAGCGGCCAGGAGGCCGGGCGCATTGACGGCAGCCGCCTGAGCCAGCTCATTGCCAGCCCCCATGAGCGCCGGCTGTTTCGCACCGAGCACATTGCCTCGCACACCGATTGCGCTTTAAGCGTGCTGGTGGACTGTTCGGGCTCCATGAAAACCTACGCGCTGGCACTGGCCACAGCGCTGGACGTGCTGCTGCGCGCGCTGGAGCGCGCAGGCGTATCCACCGAGCTGCTGGGCTACACCACCGGCGCCTGGAACGGTGGGCGCGCGCTGCGCGACTGGCGCCGCGCGGGCAAGCCGCCACAGCCCGGGCGGCTCAACGAGCTGTGCCACATCGTCTTCAAAGACCACGCCAGCCCCTACCGCAGCGCGCGGCGCAGCCTGGCGGCCCTGCTCAAGCCCGAGCTGTTTCGCGAGTGCGTGGACGGCGAGGCGTTGCGCTGGGCCAGCGCGCGCTTGCTGGACCAAGTCGTGCGCCGGCGCATCTTGCTGGTGGTCAGCGACGGCAGCCCCATGGACGGCGCCACCGTACTGGCCAACGACCCGCACTACCTGGACCGCGACCTGCAAGCCACCGCCGCGCAGCTTGAGGCCCAGGGGCAGATCGAACTGCGCGGCATTGGCGTGGGCCTGGACCTGAGCGCCTTTTACCAGCACAGCACGGTGCTGGACCTGGCCGGGCAAAGCACGCGCCAGGTGCTGGCGCAGGTGGTGGGGGTGTTGTAGCGGCGGGGCAATGGAGTTGCGCCCTAGTTGTAGCTGTCGATACGGACACGGCCCAGGGTGTTCATCACCAGGTTGGTCTGGTTGGCCTGCGTCGCGGTAGTGCAGGCCGACGACCTGGGGCAAATAGCCAGAGTGAAGTTACTCACACCGAGGGGTATGCCTAGCGGCCCGTAGGTGACGTACTTCTGAGTCGGATTGTCCTTGGTGGCGATCCACCCGCTTGCCAGGGACTCGTGAACCTTGAGCAAGGCTTCGGTTTGCGCATCGCGCTTGCCGGTGTTAGCCACATCAACGAACACGATCCATCCGGATAACCAGCTGTCGCTGGCATCGCAAGTTTTGCCATCTCCGGACGGACACACCGTCACCGGAACGCCACGTTTGATAGCCTCGTTGCGCGCAAGCGCCAGGTCTTCAAACAACTGGTTGGCGTAGGTTTTTCTTCGCGTCCGGTTGATGGTTTCGGTAAAGGAGGGTGCGGCGATCAAGGCCAGGATGGCGGCAATGGCCACGACCACCATAAGCTCCACCAAGGTGAATCCGCGCAATCGGCGCAAGCGGCGCAAGGGCTGGGGAAAGCGCCGCAAAGGCCCATAAAACTTCATTTATTTCCCGCAAGGTGGTGGTGAGATCGCCAGTGTGCGGTGTACTATACAAGACGGTAACGGTTTCTAATTAAATAACCGTTTTACGAAAAACACCAGGGAGAACTTGCCATGGCGAAAACGCCACAGCCTTTGCTGCAAACGCGCCCCGCTGGGCGCCAGCGGGGCGTGGGGCTGATTGAAGTGCTGATTGCGGTGCTGATCTTGTCCTTTGGTCTGGTGGGCTTTTCTTTGCTACAGGGGCGCGTGCTCAAGAACACGCACAGCAGCATGCAGCGCACCGAGGCCCTGGTCCTGCTCAACTCGCTGATGGAGTCCATGCGCGCCAACCGGGCCGAGGCCGTGTCGGGGCTTTACAACGCGACTGCGTTGCAGTCTGCGCCCGGAGGCGCTTCGTTGGCACAGCAGGACCTGAAGTTTTGGTTCGACAACCTGCCGCAGTGGATCAAAACACCGGCCAACCCCAGCCTGACGGTGGTTTGCATCCCGATCGACATCCTGCTGCTGCGCGTGGGATGCGACGTAACCCTGCAATGGGACGACCGCCGTGCCGGCGGACGCGAAGACGAAAAACTGAACCTGGTGTCCGAGTTGTGAACAAGCGGCGCGTTGCAATACACAGCCCGACGGGGCAAAAGGGCTTGACCCTGCTAGAGCTGATGGTGTCCATTGTGCTGGGCCTGCTGGTGGTCGCAGCCACGCTGAGCGTGTATGTGGGCCATCGCAACTCCTATGCCCTGGTCGAAGGCGCTGGCCGGGTGCAGGAAAACGTGCGTTTTGCCGCCGAAATCCTCAGCCGCGAGTTGCGTGAAGCCGGTGGCATCGCCTGCGGTGGCAACCTCAGCCCGGTCTACCACAGCAACGTGGGAACTTGGGGCCAAGGAGACCGCGGGCTGGTCGGCAATGTGCTGGGCACAGGTGGTCTTCCTGCCCCCCTGCCGGTGTCACTTGCGGGCTCTGACTCGGTACTCATTTGGAGCGCAACGGGCGACAAACCTTTTCCCATCGTGTCTCACAACGCGGCGATTGGTGCCTTTGTCCTGGGCCCCGCTGCGCCGGGCCAAGCTATCACTTACACCACAAGCGATGTGGTTGTGGCCTGCGATGGTGCCCGGGTGTTTAGCTTTCTCCCCAGACCGGCCAACACGGCCAACTACGTCGCTGCCAACGCGAACATCACCGACAACTTGCGGCCCGGGGGCTTTGTTGCTCCCCAAAGTGCCCACCTGTGGTTTGTGGGGCCAAGTTCCAGTAGCAGTAGCGCAGCGGGCTACTCATTGCGCCGGGCGCTGATCGACCACCAAGGTGGGGTCGTTTTAAATTCAAACAACGCGGTCATTGACAACGTGAGCGGACTGCGCCTGAGCTACCTGACCACCGATAACCCGACCACCTATCTTTCCGCGGCCGCCGTCAACGCCTTCCCCGACGGATGGAAGCACGTGCTGGCAGTGCGGGTCGAACTCTCCGTGGTTTCCCAAGACAGCGTCGCCACCACGGCCATTGGAGCGCAGCAGCTCAGCGAGACCGTCCCGTTTACTGTGTCCCTGCGCAGGCGTGCACCATGAAGCGCCCAGACACGTCCCCACGCAAGCGCCAGCAGGCCATGGCGCTGCCCGTGGTGCTCGTCATGCTGTTGCTGATCACCCTGATCGGCATCGGCGCCGTGCGCACCATGTTGTCGCAAGAAAGCATGGTTGCGGGCAGTTATGACCGCAGCATGGCCCTGCAGTCCAACGAACGAGAGCTGCGCACGGCAGAGAACCTGGCCCGCAACCAGGCCTTTGACGCCACCGCCGCAAACAACAGCTTCACCCCGAGCACGGTCACTGGCAAGCCCAACGGCAGCTTCGCAGCAACAGCATGCGGTGCAAACCGAGCGGACCCCTCGCCGTGCACCAACGGCTTGTGCTCCCAGCCGACACCGCAATGCCTGCCGCGCTGGGAAGACCCCAATTTCTCCGGCTGGCAAGGGGACCAAGCCAGCGGCGGGCTGCTGTCGACCAACCAGGTGCAATACATCGTGGAGTTCATAGGGGATGACTTTTCTTGCAACCCACCCGACCCCAACGCCAAGCACGAATGTTCGCAGTACCGCGTCACGGTGCGTACCACTCCCGACCTCCTGGGGCGCAGAAGCGCCGTCGTATTGCAGAGTTACTACTTAACCCAACCGAAATAGCTGATTCGAGGAGAGCCCAATGAAAATGCCCCATGCCCCTGTGCGCCTAACGGCCGTCCTGGCCCTGGTTTTGTCGTTCACCTTGGCATCCGGTGTCGGCTGGGCCCAGGGGGTATTGGGCCTCACCCCGGAAAATTCCATGCCCGTGTACTCCGCTTTGGGCATGGCGCCCAAAGTGCTGCTCACCCTGTCACGCGACCATACCCTGGCCTATGCTGCGTACAACGACTTCAGCGACATCGATGGTGACGGCGTCTTGGACTACCGCTTCAAGCCCAGCTTTGAGTACCTGGGCCTGTTCAACTCTTACTATTGCTATAGCTATGCCACTACCAACGGCCAAGGGCTTTACAGCCCGGTGTCTGGGCCGCATACCACCACAGACGCTAGTGGAAAAACCGTTCCTGGCCCTTGCGTGACCACGGGCACCAGCCTGACCTGGAGTGGAAACTTCTTGAATTACGTCACCACCAGCCGCATCGACGCGCTGCGTGTGGCGCTGTACGGCGGCTACCGTGAAGTCGATACCGCTACGGTGGGCGCAACGACTGGCCAAACAATATTGCGCCGCGCCTACATTCCGCAAGACGGACATGCCTGGGCCAAGGAATACACCAGCACAGCCATTGACGGCTACGATATCGGCCGGTATGCGCCGATTGCGCAACCGAACGCTAACACCCGCCACTTTTTTGGCAACCTCACCAGCACCGTACAAGACGGCACATTCAATGGCGGCTATCCCGACGTGGGCCTGAGCTGCGCCAAGCTGAGCGATTGCAGCGACAAGCCCCCCTTGTTGCGCGTTATCTTGAACAGCCCCAACCGCGTGTGGCAATGGGCTTCATCCCAGCGACCAGTGCTGGACGCTATCGCGTACCCAAAAAGCTGGTTTGGCAACAAAACAAGCTACGGGTCGGGCACGCTAACCGACCACCACGTGCGCGTAGAAGTTTGCAAAACCACCTTTATTAGCGGCTGCAAAGCCTATGGCAGCACCTATAAACCGGTGGGCGTGTTGCAAGAGTTTGGCGACGACGGGAGTATTGATTTTGGCCTGCTTAGTGGAAGCTATGACAACAATATGTCCGGTGGGCGGCTGCGCAAAAATATAGAAGCTTTCAATAATGAAATTGACCCAGCCACTGGCAGATTTTTACGGCCAACCTATTCGATAATTAATCAAATTGATAAAATAAGAATTCGAAATTTCAATAATAACAACCGCGTACAAACAGAACCTCACTATTACGACGACAACTTTTTATATAAAAATTACCAGAACCAGGTCAATGGAATGATGGACGAAGGGACCTATGGCGATTGGGGTAGCCCCATCGCTGAAATGATGTACGAAGGGTTGCGCTATCTTTCGAACCAAACCGGTGCAACACAGGCCTACACCGCCCGCGGGTCCGCAGACGACGATGCCGTTGGATTGACGGCGCCGACATGGGCCCCGCCCTACAAGCCCACCAACTGGTGCGCCAAGCCCAACCAATACGTCATTGCCAGCGTCAACCCCTCATTTGATTCAGACCAATTGCCAGGCAGCGCTTTTGGCAACTTGGCAACCCCCTTAACAGACCTCGCTAGCACCGCCATCAATGCCCAAACATTAACCAACGTTATTGGCACAACCGAAGGTTTGGCGAGCAAGAAGGTATTTATTGGTGAAACATTAGCCAACCCCGACGGTTCCCCCACAGCAAAAACCATCACAAACCTGGGTTCCATTCGGGGCTTGGTGCCAGACGACACCAACAAGCAAGGCAGTTATTACGCCGCTGCGGTCGCGCATTTCGGAAAAAAGGGAAATTTACTTGAGTTTGACGGACACCCCGTACCTTCGGTGGACACCTTTGCCCTCATGCTTAACAGCCCAGTGCCGAGGATCACCGTGCCATTTGGCGCTGCGGGAAACATATCGATTATGCCTTTCGCCCGTACCGTCGCACACAAAAACGCTACCACCGACACCATATTGCCATTTGCCGCCATCAACCAGTATGTTGGCGTATTTGTTGAGGATTTAAAGGATCCCACCAATGGAAGCAAACAGTTCTATATTAAATTTAGAATTAACTTTGAAGATGCATCTTGGGGTTCAGACCATGAAATGGACGCATTGGTAATTTACGAGATAGCCGCCACGAATGACGGAAAACTCACCGTTACCGTCACCACTGAGGACGAGGCGGGCGGAAAAGTACAAAACATTGGCTATGTGGTGGACGGCAGCACACAAGATGGGCCTTATCTGGTAGTGCAAGACCAAGCCTACAACTACGCATATTCCCTAAACGTGCCCCCAGGTCAGCAGTACGGTCCGGGCTCTTGCAATCTGCCCAACCCGCCTGCGGCCTGCGCCGCGATTCCCAGTGGCATAGGCACCAGCAGCACACGCACATTCGCGCCGAACACCGGCGCCTCCAGCAATATCTTTTTAAAGGACCCCCTGTGGTACGCCGCCAAATGGGGCGGCTACCCTGATGGATCCCCACCGACCGGCCCGACCACCGCAGACCCCACCAATTACGCCAAGGTAACCAGCCCGGCGAGCTTAAAGCAGGCGTTCGCCAATGCGTTTAACGCTATTTTGCAGCGCGCCAACCAGTCCTCCGGTGTGAGTGCCAGCACCCAACAATTGCAAACCACTACCCAGGTATTTACTGGCGAGTTCAACGCCAAATACTTTAGTGGAGATTTAATTGCTCGCAAAATCGATGGCAATATCAACGCTGCGGGCATCCAATTTACGCAGAGCTGGAAGGCTAGCGACACCATGCTGCAGCCCACTTTGAGAAATATATGGTTCAATAATGGTGGGACACTTACTGCATTAGCCGCAGGCAACGTTGCTGCATTTTTAACTGCAAATGAATTGGATTATGTACGTGGCGTACGCACCAAAGAGCTTCAAAATGGCGGTACCTTTCGCAACCGCCAAACCGGTCTAGGTGGTGGTAGTATTTTAGGCTCCATCATTAATTCAGCGCCTGTGTATTCTGACGATACTAAAACCGTGTATGTGGCAGCCAATGACGGCATGCTGCACGGGTTTAAAGCCGACACTGGAGCCGAAGTATTTGCCTATATGCCCAATGCGGTTACCAGCTATATCGCTAACCTGGCCGACCCCAACAACGCGCGGCGTTATTACCTGGACGGCAATATCGCGGTATCCAAAAGCACCAAAACCGGTAGCACCTACCTGGCGGGATTTATGGGGCGTGCGGGCAAAGGGGTTTATGGATTAGCGGTGGATGCCAATAATGGCCTCAAGGCCGGCACGACGCCTTGGGAGTATGGCGCAACTGGTGACGCAGACATGGGCTATGTGCTGGGTTTGGGCCTGATCGAGAAGCTCAAAAAAGATGGCACGGATGTGCTTATTTTTGGCAACGGCTACAACAGCACCAGCAAACTGCCCGTGCTGTACGTGGTCCGGCTCAGCGATGGCGTGGTGCTGGCCAAACTAGCGGGAAATGTCCTGGCAACGCAAACCAGCGCGAATGGACTTGCCACCCCGGCGGTAACGCGCAACGCAACGAACGGGCGGGTGGAATATGCCTATGCCGGGGATTATCTGGGGCAGGTCTGGAAATTTGATCTTACGGCTTTGGCGAGCACTTCGCGGCCAGCGGCGCCAACTTCAAAGAGTGGCACGCTGGTCTTTCAAACCCAGATTAGCGTTGCCGGTGCCCCGGTCAAGCAACCCATCACCAGCCCCCTTGCGGTGGCCTATAGCTACGACGGCACCGACGAGCACGTTAAGAACAAAACTTTCATTTTTATCGGCACCGGAAGTGATTTAACCGTGGCCGATGCCGCAAACGCCACCATTCCTCAAAGTTTGTACGGCATTATCGATAGCGGAAATTACAAGGTGCCCAATACCCGAGGCAATAACAACGGCGATTTGGTGCAACGGAGTTTCGACACCGCCACTGCCAGCGGCACCAGCACCTACACCGGCTACCACGGCACTGGGGGCATCGTGTACGCCCGAGCTATAGATCCAAGCCCAAGCCAAAAAATGGATATGGAAAACCGGTCGGGATGGGTTTTGGATTGGCCGGCCACCACAACAGGCACGCCCACTGAAAAAGTGGTGAGCGCACCGGTGGTGCGCCACTCGGTCATTCCCACCCTAGCCGTCAGCAGCGTGATTCCGTATTTTGGGGATTGCAATAACCAGGGCAAGGGCTGGGTGAATTTTCTCGATGCCTACCATGGCGACGGCTTGGTGGAGAGCTATGGCGACTTGAACCGCAATGGGAGTTTTAAGGACGAGACCGTAGGCGGGAAGGCCATCAGCTCGGTCAACTTCGGTATTGGCATCATCGGTGGCGGGGGCTTCATAGGCAATCAGTTTTTGGCGGAGGGCAATCAAGAGCGCGGCAACGGCATGGTCACATCAACGAAATCCAAGGACGCCGACCTCGAAATTCAACAACTCAAACTCAAGTCCGGGCGCGTGGCCTGGCGTGAAATTGTGAAATAAAAGAGGCCCGCTTTATGACCGCTCAACGCCGTGTGCGCAGCCGGGGTTTTACCCTAATCGAAATCATGATTGTGGTAGCCATCATTGGCATTTTGGCCGCCATCGCCTACCCAAGCTACCAAGCCAGCGTGGCCAAGTCCCGGCGCAAACTGGCCACCGCGTGCCTGACCGAAATCGCCCAGTCGGCTGAGCGCTGGTACACCAGCAACTTCACTTACGCGACCTTTGCACTGAACGCCGCCTGCACCAATGATTTGACGAACTTTTATACGTTCACAACGCCGGTGCTAGGCGCCACCACGTTCACAGCCACGGCGACCCCCAGCACTGGCCAAGCAGCCGCGGACGGCGCGTGCGCCAATGCTTTGACGCTCAACCAGCTTGGCGTAAAAACGCCCGCTGCCTGCTGGTAACTAACCCCTGGCGCCGCAGCCTAGCCCGCAGGGACTGAGTTCCCACTAGTCAAACAACTGTGCGAACTGCTGCGTGGGGTAGCTG
>Ga0209500_10000470_pt1 | contig 34613 bp, 19 predicted proteins | sample S_140212_EF_Meta_FD_187323 | JGI IMG/M metagenome (GOLD analysis project Ga0209500, IMG submission 187323) | Freshwater microbial communities from Lake Simoncouche, Canada to study carbon cycling - S_140212_EF_MetaG (SPAdes) (version 2) | ecosystem: Environmental > Aquatic > Freshwater > Lake ...
GTTTTATTTGTGATCAATGGTACTACCTGTTGTTGGCTTGCATCAACTACCAACGTACCTACTGGATAGGTATTTGATATTGATGTTCCTTGTGTACCTCTGCGTATCTGTGCTAGGGTGTTGATATTTGGTAATATTGCCACATTGGCAGTATCAAACGATATCGATGCCGGAACAACATTAGTAGTAGTAAAATAAGCTACGTCACTGATGTTTGGTGCGACTGATTGCGGAATAATACCATTTAAGTTAGCAATAAACGGACGAACTCCAACGTTGGCCCACGGTGCTTGCACATTTCCAGTGGTCACAGGAATAGTTATATTAGCTCCATTGACTTTGATATTACCAAATCCTATATTGGCTATGAATTCTCCGCTATATGATATATACACATTTGAACCTGTAGCTACATTAGCCAAGACTCTCAGATTAGCATTACTTGTTGTTTGTGTTATATAATCTCCAACATTAGCAGTGATATTGCTGCTCAGTTGTAGTTCAGCAAATCCTGGGCCAGTCATTGAGATGTTGCCTGATCCTAGGGTAAACACATTAGCATTAGTATAGGCCACGTAGATTGAGTTAGCATATACTCCCAATGCTGTTACACGTGCATTGGCATTACTGCTTGGTTGCAGTATATAGTTGTTGACATTGACATTGACATTACCGTTAAATGTGATCACATTACCGTATTGCAACACCGATGTGTTTGCATAGAGCGTATTTGGAGCCCAAGCTGTAACATCTTTGTAATAGTTCCTCCAATAGGTTATACGTTCAGCACCTATAAAGATCACACCTGGATATGCTGTAGTTGTATCTGGTCGAGGCAATACATTGGCATTGGTAACCAATATAGTAGAATCAGACATAGACAAAGCATTGCCTAGTTCTGTTGTAGCATTGTCTGATATGCGTAGATAACTAGTCTGACGCAACATGTTATTAAAGATTCTATATCCGTAGATATCCGAATCGTATTGTGTATACACACGCATGTCTAATGTGTCAAATGTAATACCTGGTATCATCTCTTCAGGTGCATGGCTTGAATACCGATCCACATAAGCACCACCGTCTACGTCAATATCTTGTGGTCGTGTACCTAATACCGAATTAAGATAGGTACTTTGAATTATAGTATCTATTACAGACTCACTGAGTATCGGATTTCCGTCAGCGTCGTAGTCTACATTATCAAATCCGCCACTGCCAAATGGTAGGCCGCCTGTATAGAAATAAGTTATATCTGCTATGTTAGAAGAAGAAGCCATAACGTTGCCTTGCCAGACTCCATTTTTACCTTCTAGTATACTAATATTTGCACTATTAGTGTCAAATCCTGAAGAGTTAATAACACCTTTAAATTTAGTGCTACTATAAACTGCTGTAACAGTCATAGAACCGTTAGACTGAATAATCGTGTTGCCAACACTGATAGCTACATTACCTGCTGAACTTAATGTTACATTTGCTGTGGTAGGTCCAGAGAATCCAGGTTGTTGATTAAAGTTTGGTCCTTGTACCTGCACTCCGGGATATTCGATACCGTAGATTAGCTGATTTAAATCACGTGCTGGCATTGATGCTGATGGCTCATAGTAACCAAGAATTCTATCATTGGCATTAGTAAAGGCATTAGCTTTAAACACAGTAAAGTTTGTATTGACAAATGTATTGCTAGTTATTAAATTAGCATTTACTGAGTAGGCTGTGCGTATACCGTCTGCATCCACATGCGACACAACATTACCGCTGACCACACGACCATTGGCATCAAATACTGTTTTATAATATGCGGTGTCGGCTGACCAATCAGTAACTATACTAGTATAGCTGATTCGATCAAATTTTAGTGTGGTATCAAATGTTCTAACCTGATTGTTTCTTAATATCGCATAAGCTGTAGCAGGCACTGTAGCACTACCGTTTACTATCACGGTTGGGGTAGTGATATATCCGGCGCCAGTATTAGTTACAGTAATACTAGTAACTGCTCCTGTGTTGCCGTCAATGGTTGCTGTAGCTGCTGCTCCGGCACCCCCACCACTGCCTGCAATGATAGCCACAGTAGGTGGTACACGGTAACCTGATCCAGCATTTTCAACTGCAATACTACCAACCTGTAGTTTTCTATTATTATACCATTGATTATATGGGTATGTCTGCCAAATAGCTGTGTCAGTACTGATGTATTCACCGCTAGGACTACGGAACATTTTTAGTGTTTGATCGTAGTATGGTGGTAGATCAAAGTCGGTAACTGTGCTCGGGTATTCGTCATTGCCAGTGTAGTTAATTAAATATTCACGTATCTTAGTTCTATATGGTTTAACTTCTTCAATATAACTCTGATAGTAGGTCTGATTATCTCTGATGTAGCTAGGAAATTGACTTAGCGTTCTTAGATTATGTGTCACGCTCATAAAGCTGGTTTTGAAAATCCAATCCACATATTTCTGTTCGCTGAATAGATAATTAACTAATACAAAGAATAAATTGTTAAATTCTCCTTGTAGTTCATTGATAAAGATGTTATCTTGCAGAGCTTGGATAATATAACGTATTTCAATATTTGGGTTTTGATCATATCTATTGGTTGAATACCCTTGATTACCAAATCCTAGTTCGTTATCAGCAAAATCGCCTAGGCTGGTTTTTAATTGTATGGTTCCGTTTTCAATACCCACCACCTGGAATGATCCGTCGGCTAAGACCGTAAGAATATTAAACCCGCCTCCGGCTGCGTTGCTGACTTTAACTAATATCTCATCACCGACCGCTACTGGAAGTTTTAAGGCATCAACCAGTGTGTCAACTACATATTCAATGACTTCTGTTGGGGCAAATCCAGGAGCATACCAATCAACATAATCCCAATAAAGATCAGTTTTATAACTCTGTATTCGTATGATCTGCCAAGTTTTATCAGCATCAAGTTCATACAGCACCCATAGGTTATCCTGTGTGGTATCCTGCGCCGCTAATATCTTATAGCCCACAGGCAATTCTGTTACGTCAATATAGGCTAATTCTACTTCTGTTGCGATTCTGAGATCGTATTCACCATATTTTAAACTCGGTTCAGGTTCTGCAGAATTCAGTTGGCTTAGATCATATTGTCGAGCGATTGGTTTCTGTATCAATATAGAATTTACATAGTCTATCATTTCAATTACTGCCGATAGTCTATCGATGAACATGCTCTGTCTTGGGCGTACTTCGACACCGTAGCTGTCAGCTACGCTTAACCCAGGATCAGGAACTACTGCTCCTTGACTGTTTATACCTGATAGACTGTCAATTAGTTTATCAACGATCTTGTTAGGTATATAGTTATCAGGGTTACCTTTTTGCACTAGTTCATATTCACTGTGTATGGTATTAGTTTCCAATAGCAGTTGATAATCTAAATGTAAGATCGTGGTCTGTGCTGATAGATATTGGCTTATATTATAGAGTATAATAGCATCATTTCTAATCACGGCTGCATAACTAATACCTTGATTTTTTGGATTTGCTATAAGGTCAGCCACAGATGATATAGGAAGATTCCTAGTTTCATTATTAGGATCAATTGATGTTTTATCCTTGACCCAGTAGTAGTATTTGCTGCCGATAATGTTAGTAATTGGATCTACAAATATAATTTCTACATAGGCACTGTCGTCAGCATATTTAGGTACGCCATCTCCACCATTGTCCACATATTGGCTAGGCAATACCCTGCTTTCGACCCACTCGCAGACTTCAACTATAGATCCTGGGAATAATGAGCCCCAGTTGATGCTGCGATATGTTAATGTATCTTGCTCATAGTCAATAAATCGCACCTTGCTAAGATTCCACCAAACCTGTCCAACTTGATTGTCAGTCCAGTAGACATTAGCATTAATATCTGCTTTTGGATTTGTTCCTCTGTTGTAGATTGCTGGATCGAACTCTGTCTTGTAGGTAATTTCTTGTTCAGCTTGTCCTAATATACGACCTTTGGCTGGGTCGATGAACTGTAGATTATCTAAGATAGTATTAGTCAGGCTACTGTATAGGAAGCATCTGGTCAAGCTATCGATATCAACCGTTGGCTGTTGATATCTAATTAGGTTCCATCCACGTGTTCGCATCGGATTTTCAAACACATACACCGACCCACCATTGGTTGTTGCTGTGTCATCTGCTGGTGCTGAAACTGTGATATATGTGCCTTCAATGTCCAATGCATATCCAAATTGATCACCAACATTTAATGTATCTGGATCCAATTGTTGCGCAAACGCATATCTACCAGGATGTTCGACTTCATCACGAGGATCATCATATAGTTCATAAATGTAAACACTGCCGCTGCCGACGATTTGATCGGACCACCTTGTAGCTGTATTATCAAATGTGGTTGGATTACCGCTTAGTATTGATTCTGGATCTAATTGATATTGTAGGGTATTAACACTACCATCGGCATTCAATGCTGATACATCAGGATACAATAATTTAGAGTAATTATCAAATGTAGCAAATCTTCTAGTAGTACCACGAGCACTACCAATTACCAGCATGTAGGCATTGGCAGCTAGTTTGACTTTGTTACCAAAATATTCGCCGGCGGCACCATATGGGTTAATGATAATCTGCATGAATGCAAACACTATTAGATCAGCGGCAGCTAGTACTCCAGCACTACCTGGCAGTGTAGTACCTGCTAGGATACGCAGTAGATTTTTAGCTACAGTGCTGTCAGTGTTTAATCTTAATCTGCCATTTTCGTTAACAGCAGAGATGCCTAATAGGTTAGCGTCATTGATATCTTTGATCAGACTGTCTAAGCTGGCCATTGGGTATGCTGAGGTAAGTGTACCGCCAACACTTATAATATTAGCACTAGCAACACTTTGGCCATAACGGAATACATTGGCTGTAGTATAGTTTGTCACTGTGATAAATTGTGAACCTGCTATGGAAGTATTAGCCAACACTGTTACATTGGCATAATATCCGCTGCCTAAACTTTGACTAATGATCTGCCCAGTATTTGCACGAATGTTGCTGCTTAGTGCCAGTATATTGGCTGCTGTGCCACCAATGGGAGTCGTTGGCATCATGCGTGCCGATACCGTGACTTCAAAGTTATCTAAACGTATGGAGTCGCCCGGAGTAAACACTGGATTATAGGTATAGCCATTGTTAGTACCGTATAGTCGACCTCTATTGTGGAATTTCCAAACAGCACCTGTATTATATTCTGTACCGTTATCGTAATTTGGTGCGCCAATATAAATCGCGCAGTTGTTTGAACAGATCGTCAAGCTGGTACCAAAGAATGCATTAGCTTGAATAGCAGCTGTGCCGCCTTCAAGACTGTCAATACCAATTAGTTTTTCTAATAGAGCAAAGGCATTAGTTTCAACATAGATTACTCTGCCAATTGGAGGTGGAGTTATAAATCTTATAGTATTAGATCCAATGACCAGATAATCATTAACTTCAATATTGTCAATGGTCACACGATATACTGGACCAATCGGGTTCTGTGTGATATAATCACCGGTACCGGTTGAGTTGAATGCTTCAATCACACGGTCAAATACCGAAACACTGCCTGCACCTGGGAAGCCAAGAACATTATCAAGTGGTGCGCCAACTGCTAATTGTGCGCCGTCAAAGCTAGAACTTAATGCGAACCCAAAGTTACTTCCAGTGTTGCCTCGTACATTACCAAGTAATGCATAATAAGGTTGTTGAACTACAGTGATATCACTTTGAGCAATATTAGCTAAACTAGCAATATTTCCGTTGTTAATAAAGTTAATTTTAAGATTAGCACTGTCTACTGTGTACTCTATGTTTGGAATGTAGACTTTTGATCCACTGTAAACCAATAGACTATTGGCATCATTGACAACACTTGGAGTAAATCCTAAGGATATATTACTACGTGCAGGGGTAGATGTGGTGCTGATCGCATGCAGTCCAGTATCAACTCCATTCTTAAATATATTAGCGAATCCAACCTGTGCGGGTTTCACTCCAACGTTTGACCAGGTGCCTGCAAACGTACTGATTATTACTACAGTGCCATTGACAGAAATATTCCCTGATGTATCAAATCTATTAGAGTCTACATACCGCCCATAGACACGACTATCATTGCTGGCACTTTTATATACCTGTATGTTAGCACTCGACGATACTTGTGTTATATAGGAGCCAGAATTGGCAGTGATATTATTATCTAATGCAATATTAGCCAATATACGTGCATCACCAGGTTGCGGTATAATATTAGTTAAACTGTCAACAGTGATAGTACTACCAGATGATGCAGCTTCAACAATTACCGTTGCTGCTGTACCTGGTGTATATAAAACATCGTCAACACTGACTGTGATACTAGTCGTAACCTCTGTAGCATTTGCAACCGTGATAGTGTTTAAGTTATTAACTGATATGGTCTGTTGTCTACGTGGGATAAATCTGTTTAATCCATAGATGTAGACTTTGTCGTTACCAGGTGCACCTATATATAACCAATTACCATTCTGATTAAATGTTAGGCTAGAACCAAACATATCTGCATTAGCAGCTGATATATTTCCTACCAATATTTGTGTTGGCGCAAATGCTGTAGAGTTTACTGATTTACTGTAAACAGAAACATATCCAACATTGGCATAACTGGCAGGAGCACCTACTGCTAATCTAGCTGCATTGAATTCATCTGCGGATAGATCTACAGTAGACCCAAATGACCTAGTATCGGTCGCCAATGGCAATAGACTGAATCCTTCTAAATACTCATCATTGTAATTTTTAAAGAAAGTATTCACCACACCATTACCACTGTACGGTGTTCCAGTAACTACCAATTGTCCATCAGCTGACATCTTGACACTGGTTCCATATCCGCTGTTATTAGAATATTCTGTAGATCCTTTGTCTAAAGATTGTTTGACGGCCCATGGTTTAGTTTTTTCATATACTTTCCATGTGCCACTAGGTTGGGTGCCGTATGGCTGTCCTTGAACTGCGTTTGTTTCTGCATCAATATCAATCCAGATCTTATCGCCTACTTTCCAACCATTTGGTGGTTGGCCATAGACACGACTGTCTTCCATATAACGGAATCGCATGCTGTCTAAGACAAAAAATAATCCATCACCTGTTAAGGTTGTTAGATTGGATGTATTGCCGTTGTATTTGACTGTGACCTTGTTGATAGTATCTACTCTATAAACTTGATAGAATCCATCATAATCAGTTAGAAAATCTCTTATTAAAAATACTTCGTCAACCGTTAATCCGTGTGGGGTATCGAATGTAAATGTAACGTAATTGTCTAGACCAGTGGGTTTGGCTACGGTGTTAACATGGTTGTTAGTTTCTGTAACTCTATATACATTCCAATTTTGGGTAAAATCTCTAGCACACCAAATAGTATAACCTGTACCTATTACACCTAGTATATCATCTAAATCAACATAGTCTGTTAGGTCAAATATAGTAGCATCAATGTCATCTACATTGACATATCCCGCAGTCAGGATATCGTTAGCATAGTCACTGTCCGCTATTCTGTTTAACGCTATATTACCGCCAAACTGATCCGTGGATTTGTACAGTTGTTGTTTATTAAAGATAGTCTCGCCATTACCAAGATTAGTATCTGCTGCGCCAACAAACTGTGCAAGGCTTGGATTAACTCCGTAGGCTTTTTCATCTAAGGCGATTTCTACATAGGGATTAACATCTAATGCACCATAAGTACCTACACGTAATGCCCACTCTTCGTAGAGACTGATATTACTGGTAAGATTATTGAACTGTGCTTTGATCAGTTGATTGATAGAATTCAAACTGCCTTTTTGTTTGATATAGCCTTTGTAGAATTCTATCTGTGTAGTTTCTGTCAGACCCAGATCATCTAAATAATATCTAGGACGGTATCCAATCAAACCGTGACTGTATTCTATTTGTTTTTTATCATCGACGCTAGGATAGCTGTCATAGTAGGCCTTGCTTTCTGCGGCTAATAGACTGAAGTTTGGTAATAGTCCAGACTGTCCTTGGATTTGACTGTTGCTGAGCTGAGCCCAATTGACAAACTGGAATTCTGTGCTGGCTATGACATTTTGCAGTGCTGTATAGTATTGATCTTTATATACAACCAAATCTCCAAAAAGATAATCTACACCTGGTGTCCAATTATCTACTTGTCCGTTGTTGTATATAAACCCCGGAGCATATAAACTACCGTCCCATTCAGCAGTTTTTTGTCCAACTAGTTTTAAACGGAATTGCCTATTACCAGTTTCTGGTTTGTAGATAATATCATTGAACACCGTGGTATTGTCAAAAATCAACACATGCTCATACTGTACCAGATCTATTTCAACGTACCCAATCACGCTGGCGCTGTTAGTTAAGGTAACTTTAAAATTAGTTGGGCTACGTAGTACTTCATAATCAATATTCTTAATCAGTTTAAAGTTTTGATCGATAACTCGACTACCATATTGACTGTCACTGATTCCGTCTGCGATAGCACCTATGCTGATTGAGTTTAGTACACTAGCTACAGGACTTAATACTAGGATACTGCCTGGTTGCCATCCCTGTTGTGCCCAATATAAAAATTCTTGGCTTGATAGTTTCCAATCTTTCATTTTTCCAAGTGCGTCATCAAAGTCCTGGAAGACAAATCCCTGTGCTATCAAATATCTTTCATAGCTGATTAAAAAGTCAACTATCTGTTGTTGGCTGGTAAATTCATAACCATATGGTACTACTAATTTAAGATTTTGATAGTCACGGAATATCGTAGCTGAACTATTCAAAACAGTGATCTTAGTTGCACTGGTATTGACCACACTAGGAATAATCGTAAAGAATGGATTATTTAAATCATATCCACGTACACTGTAGCCATTGGTTGTTTTTTCAACTATGACTGCACTATAAACTAACTTTTGTGTAGGAGTAGATTTATTTAGATAGACCTTATAGTTTTCATTTGGTATCACGATGGTATCGTTGGTACTGCTCGGACTGACCTGTTCGGCCAGCACGTTTAGATATGTTTGGTCTGTGAATCCAGCAGTCTTATAAGCAAGATTTACCTGATAATTTTTCATCATCATTGGAATTTTATTTACAGGATCAACACCTTGGCTGATTAGATAATCTGCTATCCAATTCAAGTATCCCGCGGTTCTATAAGTACTGCCGCCTATAGACTGTCCGTTAAAATACACATCATTCTGTGTGATATGACGTTTAGTAGTAAATGTCAGATACTGTGTGATATAATCTGCATTTGGCAGCAGTTGTATGACAGCATTATACGGAGAATAATTGTAGGTATCTATGTAAAGACCAAAGTATATACCTGGTTTAGCCAATGCCACTGCCTGTTGAACAGCGAATGGAAAATCGCTGCTGGTTCGCCACGCATATTCAGTTGGACCATATTGACCCACTGCCCAGGCACTAGCTGCACGTGTGGCATTATAGCTGGCTGTGATCAAACTTGCTGGAGGTAGTAAGTTACCATTTTCGTCTACAGGAATGATGGTCGTTAATCCGGGGCGAGCATAATTAACATCTATACCTGCACGTGCACCGTAGCGTATGCGACCAGCTGCTAGATCTTCCCATAGTAATTGGTTACCACTGGTATATGGTGCTGGACCATAATAGGTCTCCCACCAGTCTGGTTCAATGCTGAATCCCAACATCTCCCATGGGAACAAGTGAGGATATACTGTGTCATAAAAATATTGATAACATGCACGCCAGCTACCTGGTAATTCTTCACCATCGATCCTATCATTCCACCCACCGTAGTTCCAAGTAAACAAGTCGTTGCTTTGGAAAGTATCGTTTGTGCTGAAATCTAATTTGTTGTTGCCTACCCATGATTGGAAATTCTTGCTGACTAGCTGTGTGATCTCAGCTAAGGTATATTCGCTGTCACGGAATTTTCCTGGGATCACTTTAAATATATCACCATAGGTACCAGTGTCGGGTAATTTAATATTGTTGTAGATACGCAGTTCTAATTCTATCAGGAAGTCATCTCTATAGTCACCAAACGCTGGAGTGATGCTGCCATCGTGACCACGTATGACATCTATAGGTGTTCTATAGGTATTGTCAAAGAATAATTCTGGTTTAAATTTTGGCCATAGACCCAATTTAGATGGAGTCTCTGGTACATAACAACCATCAGTATTTTGATATTCTACAAATGTAATGATGTCGTCTACTGCCAGATCATCTAAAATAGTCACCGCAGGTCTGTCTGTTCTAAATGTATAGTTTAGATCTTTAATCAACTGCTGACCGTTCAGATACACCAACACTGCCTGATTGCTTAATGTAGTATCACTGAATATATTTGTGATTTCATAATCTTTATCTAAGGGATTGAACACTGTGTAGTTTATGGTATTTTTCAATGTACCATAAGGTATCATATCACTGTAGAACCAAGGGAATGTAGCACTTTTAAACTTATTAATTTCTGTTAAAATTAAATCTACACTAGTCCCTGGATCTGTTGGTTGGATTCCCACTAGGCTGCCACTGAATTCTAAAAATTTATTTTTAAATCTAGTATATTCTCGTTGAGCATAACGTAATCCATCAATGAAATTAGCCTGATTATCAATTAAGAATAGTTCGCCAAAAGGAACAGGTGCGCTGTGCTGAAGGATCGTACCACCTTGCTGTTTGATATCCACATCACGTAGATTACTGATGCCAATGACATCACCTACTAAAGTTGTGCTGTTTTGTCCTAGTTCACTCAAGTGATTACGTACCTGACCTAAAGTCAATACACCTACATCAATATTCTGTGCATTTAAATCTAAATTCAGTGGTACTTGATAATAACCAAGATCACTAACTTGGTCACTGAAAACCAGTATGTCAATTTTATCACCAACGGCAGGATTAATAATCACCCTGATGTCAATTTCATCACCTTGAGTAGGTGCTGTGAAAAATGAAATCACTAGTCCAGTTACTCCGTAATAACCTGCTGCTATACGTGCGATACCATTAACTAATACTATCACACCATTTTCTGTAGAAGTTACTGTGGTCAATCTAAATTCTGTAGTAGTTCCGTCTCCAATGAATTTCTCACTGGTAGTTAGTCTAACTTGATTAGCAACAAATACCCATTGATCACTGGTTAGAAATTTATAATTTTTAAATACTTTTAGATAAGGTATACTGCCCTGTGTATTTGGGGTAACATCTACAGGAAATAAATTGCTAACGCCATCGTAGATATATCCTATGTTTTGATACTGTCTGGTTGGTTCTACAACTGTGGTCCATGTATTGCGTGATTCTAATGCATATCTACTACGTATTTTTTGTAGGAATCCAGTGCTGATGTTTTCAGTTACGATCTTTCCATCTACTGTATAGTCATATGTGTCGGTGGTAAAATAATTTTGAAATTCGATATCACCTTGTGATGTAAAATTTCTATAGCTTAAAGGAAATCCTAATATGCTGTCATTGACTCCTGCGGTAGAATGTAAATAACCAAATAATCGTGTGCCAGCAAAAGTACTGCGAGTAAGTTGGCTAAGACTGCGGCCAACATCAACTGTGCCGGTATTGGGATCAAATGTACTATTGTAGGCATCAAATAACGGTTCTTGTTGCTCTGAAGTTTTTTGTTGACTTTCTATCCATTGTGTGCCATCGTACCACCACTGGCTACCTTTATACTGGCCCTGTTTAACCACTGTGGTATCGTATGTTTCTACGTCACCATCATCTGCTTTGACTAAATTAATATATTTAGGTCCATTGGGTATACCAAGGCTGTTTACTGTGTACTGTACTAAGTTAACTACATAAATTTTATTACGTACTAAAGGATCTTGATCTGCAGCGAATACCACCCTTAGGCCATCGGTTAGCGTAATCCCAAAAGCCTTGGCCAACACCTGACCTTCATAGTCATTAAAAGCATCTAGGGTAGTGGTATCTAGTACATCTATTGGTAGTTTAGCTATACGACCGTTATTAAATAATAAAATATCGCCTTCAAACTGCACGATTGGTCGCTGTGCTCGTTGATCTTGATTAAACACTGGGGTCTCATTTCGATACCCAGCGGCTGATGTAATTACATCTCTATGGAACCAACGGTTATTACGTGACCACGGATTACGATCAACACTGACACGATTGATCGTTATATACTCTGGAAATACTTGATCTGGATAATTTAATGTGTTTTCGTCGTTGTATAATTCTGGTCTGACCAATTCGTCAACTGGTACCAGTTGTATACCACCGCCAAGATCACCTACACTTTCAACATAGTATTGACGATTTCTATAGGTCTCTGGTAGGACGTCTGAACTGAATTGTATTTTTAAACCTGAGGTAAACTCTATACCGTTAGGACTGGTGTAGTTTTGTTTGCCAATGATATCGTCATCTACGTTAATAACCCAGTTATTATACTCTACTACTTTAAATGTTGTATTGATAGCTGATGCTACACCGTCTTGTGCAAACAAGGTAGTCGCTAAACTGCTTAACAATGGTACTTGTTTAAGGAATCCGTCATAGTCTTTGTAGAATTCTTTGTTAGCATTGCCTATACCATAACGGATATATACTTTTTGATCTATAGCTACATCTTGATAATGGACTACTTTAATTAACGGGTCACCTATACCAATATCAACAAACTGTACACGCCAAACATCATAGCGTAGATCGTAAGGTATCAATGTACCAGCATCATATCCTGTTGATGTAAATGTATACGTGCCACTGGCATTGGCTGTCATTGTTGAGCTCAGTGTGATGTTTGCACCACTAACGCTGACCACTGTGGTATTAGCTGTGATACCTATACCAGATACTAGGAGATTAGCTGAGATATTAGTACCCGATGCTAGTCTGACATTTGAACTTCCTACTGTGCCTCCACTGACTATTGTAGTGTTGGCAATCACTACGTTAGGAGTAGTCCATATTTCATCACCGCGATTGTTAAGGGTCTCTTGACTAACAAATACCAATAGCTTGCCATCAAGCTGACCAGTGATACCAGCATACTGCGGATAGTTAGACAGAAATCTACTGAGTGTGCTATTTTGCAAATCACTGTAGGCTAATGGATTAGCATAATCAACAGATGCGATAGTAGGCATAGAAGTAAATCTATCCTGTGCGCCAATCTGCGGAATATTAAAAGTTATGACACCACTATCGGTACCATTGTTTTCTACGCCCAGGACATCTCTGCTGCTGATAGTTGGAGTAGCGTTTAACATTCCATCGGTGCCTAGTTCTGTTTGGATCCAGAAAGGATAACCTGGTTGATCAATGATAAATCTATAAGTACCCCCTCGAGGCAGTATAATACTGTTGTCTACCACACCGTCTACTGTGTAGGTGTATTGCTGGGTAGCTGTATCTCTTTTAACATTGTAGGTTCTTATTAATTCTATGCCGGTGGTGTCAACTTCAACAACATCAGGACCATTAGGTAACCAATAGTATTGGCTGAAATTAACGAATTTGTCAAAACTGATTAGTGGATCAAATGTATAGTATTCTGCGTTAAACAGTCTATTTTGATTGTCAGTTATAGCACCGTAGTAGTTTAGTTTATTCAGATAGTCAACATAGTTACTAAAGAATGTAATATTATTTGAATCATCTCGAACTACCGTACTAGCTTCAAGTTGATAATCTTGGCGGCCAGGTGTGCTTTCTGTGATATAACTGTCACCAGTTTTAAATGTAGGTGCAAATTTACGACCAACATAACCATAAAGTGTGGTTAATACTGGTTCGCTGATCAACTGATCCATGGTCGCTGATAGGAATTTTTCATTCGTATCAGTTTGGAATACGGTAGGTAAAAAATTACGGGTTTTTCTAACAGCCATTATGTTGTCTTCTTATGCATATAATATTTAAGCAATTATAACCTGCCCAGTTTGATTGATCTGTGCTGCTGTGATAGCAGTGATAATATCTACATTGTCTACTGTAGCCGCACTTTGTATGATTTCATTGAATTCAGCATTGATCTGCATCAAGCTACCAAATGCACTGCTTTCGCTGGCAGGTACGATCAATATACTTGAAATATTTGGAGCCAGGGTATTGTGTAGATACGCTGCCAATTCACTGAAATAAAATGTTTCGCCAAAGTCCCAATTAGTAATATCAAAGTAAGTGTTGATAGCCGCGATCAATGAAGTCTTGACATCATTATCACTGACCACCACACTGACGTTTTTAACCACTTTAAATCGGGCCTGCAATGTCAATGGTGCTTTGGCTCCAAAGATTGGTTTAAACTTGGCTGGATTATAAATGATACTGTCTGAGATACTCTTATAGTTTTCTAAACTGCTGTAACTTATACCTAAAGTTTCACCTGTGGGTGCTGTGGGTTCCTGCACTACACCACTGGTGTCTTGTAGCCATGCTACATAATCATTGGCGTATTGTTTAGTTAGAATATACAAGTCAATGATATTGTTTGGGCTTGGGTCAATACGGCGATAGTTAGGTGTATTGTGTCGATATTGGAAGTATATATCTTGACGACCAATCTTAGCAGTATATCCAGTGACTTGATTTAGTGTATAACTGGCTCCACTGATTGACAGTTGATAGAATGTCTTTATAGAAGGTATGTAAAACAGTTGGCCGTTTTGATAAAGTGTTTTTGCCACTTCAGCTGCTAATAAGGTATCATAGATGCTTAACACTGTATTGCTGTCCACTGGCGTCTGTACCACAAAGTTGTCGTAACTAAACGTGTTTTGGAAGTAGACATACTTGCTGTTGGTATTAACACTGGGGTCAACTATCAACTCAAATAATTCAGGATTATCAGGTACACCGTCGTTGTCTGTATCAGGGAAAGTCACATAAATTCTGTTGGGGTTCTCATATCCATCTACTTCAACAATACTTTTGTAAATGTACCATTGATAATCTAAGGCCAACTGTGCTGAACTGTCTGGAGCATTATTGATCTTAAGTACTTTGATTTGATCACGTATAGTTAATCCAGTCTTTGGGTCAAATACCTTGACAGTATCATCAAAATAGAAATTAGTTTCTTTCACGCTTTCAAATACATAATTCAGTCCTCTATAGAATACTGTATAGGTCTGTCCTAGGGTTTGGAAGTAGATCAACCAACTGCTGTCTAATCCAGTAGCACTAGTGTTACCTGCATAGGTCAAACTAAAAGCACCTGTGTTAAGATCTTGCGGAGTAATAATTTTCCAGCTGGTAGAATCTACGTCATAGCGTATACCAAAGTCTTCAAAAGCCTGCACATAGCCAATCATTGTCTGTATAAGACTGTTAGAAAAATCTACGTTAAACACTGCAAATACTTTGTCAGCGATAGCACCTAACGGTACCTGTTGATTTAAGGTAATTGGTCCTGATCCATTATCAAGATTACCAGTTCCACCATTGGTGCCATCACCTGTTAATAATTCTACAGTTGCATAGATATAGTATTTGTCACCGGGATTTTTAGGAGTACCTGTCTGTACAGTGTTACGTGAATCAAAATAATTACCAGCACCTGCTGAGAATCTGATAATAGCACCTGGTTGAATATATCGATTGGCACTACTAACAACACTGCTAACTTGCAGGATTTTACCAGTAGCGTCATAGAAGTAACCTGTTGATCCATTGGTAATTGTTGTGCTTAGATGCCAATAGATATTTGACAGTGCAATCAATGGATAGTTGGCATAGAAAAACTGTAGCGTTTCTTGTTCAGCAGCAATGGGCTTGACCTGATTATTAATGACCTTATAGATGTCATTGGTAGTAGCGTAGTCAAATGTAAACGATTTTACAAAATCATCTCTATACAGCATACCATCCTGACAGAAAATATTTGTTGAGCTATACTTACCAGTGGTATCGATAACATCTAAATATCGACTAACACCTGAACTGGTCCTATTCACTGCTTTAACTTTTAATACATCGCTGAACAGTGTGTAAGGTAAGATATTGTAGTCTTCACCTGTGACCATACGATTCTGTGTGTAGTATTGCTGTGGTGCTTTCTGACGAATATCTTCAATCGTTTCTCTGCTAACAGCATTAGCCACTGTGTACTGTAGACTAACACGTATAGTGATTGTTTCGATTCTACCGGTACGACTGACGTAGTTAATAGGTACGCTGATGCCTTGCATTTCTGTTGGTGTTATCTTATAATCTTTACCGTTAGACACGCGGTAATAGATACGGAAATTACCTTGCGGAATCGTAGCAAAACTACCATCACCAAACACTAGGTCAATTTGATCTCCTGCGCGACTGGTTACTTGATAAATTGTTCTGACTGTCAGAGCATTATAAATGACATTAGTAGCATTTACCGCAGGAACCTGTGTCCATAGAGTATCCGGATTGTTATTTTTATCTAAGCTGTAGATCCAAACATCATTGTTATTGATGTTGTCAACATTGATACCGTAGACACGATTAGGAAAACTTTCTTGGAAGTTAACGTCTACACTAGCCAAGGTACCCTGTTTAAAATACAAGAAGAATCCTGTATTTGGACTATAATTACCTAGGCCATCACTTCTGTATAAAAAGTTAAATGGTAGATTAGGTTTGGGTGCTACTTCATAGATATAAGGTTGTCCCGCCGATGTCGGACTGATCATTTCAAATGCAGTTTTTGTACCTTCTAGTGTTTCTGAAAATCCATAAGTTGGGACTACGCTGGAAACCAAGTTAATATTATATTCGTTGTTGGTTATACCGTTTATTATCTGGCTGGAACTAGGTTTACCAATAGTTGTGTTAGTTACCAATGCAGCATTCAATATAGCATTAAACTGTTCTTGCCAATTATCATTACCAGCATCTGCCCAATTGACCACTTGTCCGCTTATATTAATGCCATTGCTGTCATACAGTGTTTCAGTAGTACTAACACTATCAAATTTTAAGAATCCCTGCGAGTTAATATTACGTTTAGGATTATAGCTGATTAGTCGGGCTAGTTTAAGGATACTGTCACGGCGTTGTGCTGTATCAATAAAGTTTTCACGTGCATTCAGATCTGCACGGAAAGCTAAACTCTGCCCCAGGAAAGCGATGGTATCAATTAATGCTACAAACTCACTGCTTTCGATGAAATCGTTGAAATCTTCTGGATAGTATAAACGAAGATAATCCACCATCGATTTACGTAGAGTTTCATAGTCATAGCTTTGAAAGTCGGCGTTGCGGAAGGTTTGATACAGCTTAGTCCAATCTTCTGCTACTAATAAACTAGTTTGTCGTGTTGTGGTTGCCATCGTTATTTCCTAATATTAAGTATTTATCAGGAAAAATATATGCGTAGTTAATTACTTGAGGGTAAGGGTTTTATTGCTATTATCAAATTGTAAATTCATTAAACTTGATTGATCGGTCTGTAGATAACGCAGCTCCAAGAGGATTTGTATACCTTGATCATATTCTGTAACTACTATATTGTCAAAGCTCACACGAGGATCATAACTAGCAATACTTTTAATATCTTCTTGTATCACTGATTTTAAGTCATCTGTAAAGGGTTCGTGTAATACGTTCCAGATGATAGTGCCAAATTTAGGATTCATCAGCTTTTCGCCTTTACGGATATAAAAATGATTGAGTATATCCTGTTTTACTAGGTCAAAATCAGTCAGACGATAATTCTTTGTTCGTCCTACTGTGCTAAATCCTTTATATATAATGGCCATAACTATACTTATCCTCTAATAAACGGCTCGTGCGTCGGAGCCACGGTAGCGATAGTAGAAATACTATTAGCTTGGTTATACCAAGTGCCTGTGTTGGCGTTAAAATAAGTGTCAGATAAGGAATTTATCTTTGTAGAATTACTTATTGCGTTAGTAAACAACATCACCGCATTACCGTGTGTACGCATGTTGATATTGCCCTGTGCGTTCATGTTGATATTTTGATCACTATGGATGTTAATATTACCTTCGCTGCGTAGATTGAATCCGTTTTTACCGTAGATATTGATACTTCCATCAGCAGTTAATTCAATCCAACTGTTGCCTTTAGCATGACTAATATAGATTGTTTCTTCGGTGTCATGCATGAGTATCTGATGCCCACTAGCCGTACGTAGACGTACTAATTGGTCTACTCCCAATACGCTACCGTCATCCATAACAAACTGATGTCCACCTTTGCGTGATTTAACACGGTAGTAGTCTTCGGTCAAAGTGCCTGCATTTAATTTAGATATGTATGTAGGATCATCTGCCGGATCGTTTGTAGGGCGGCCGGGAGTGCTGATACCAAATACCTGGCTGGGAGTTTCACGTTGGCTTGAACTGGATATAGTACCACGTGTAGAATCTTTGTCTAGGCCTTGATTTTTTAATAAAGCATACTGTATTTCGTGTATAGGTTTGGGTATGTTATAAAAATTGCTATTTGTAATATTTTGTGATATATTTTCATTGAATTCAACCACAGGCACAGTGTTACCAGATGTATAACTGGCTAGGGCGTTTGCTGATGCTGCCGATGAGTCAACATTACGACTACCAGCTAAACCAGGCAACATGTGTCGACTTAGATTACTGTTAACACATGCTATCCAGTAACCACGCATAGGGTCACCAGCAACAAATATACAAATAACTTCTACACCTATATCGGGCGGCACCATCCACATACCATAGGTGTGGCTAACATCACCAAAGGCATTTTTTGAGTCGGGAATGTCGGCTGATTTTATTTCTGTACTGGTATAGCCCATAAATGGACTAGCATAACTAACTGTGCGCCAATTGGCTTGATCGTCGGGGTTGCCGCCTAGTTCCGGAATATAAACCTGTACGCGACCACACCGTGTAGGATCAAGATTATTCTTAACTACACCTACATAAGGATAGGGATTGATACTGGTTGCAGGAGCCATACTGGCCTGCAGATTTTTAAGTATCTTGGTTCCCATTCTAAAATCAATTGCCATACTTTATCCTTATGTAATTAAATTACTAACCTGCACTGGTTGATTGGTGCTGTTGATGATCTTTGTTAGTGCAGTGTTATTTACTTGTGCTAGATCCACTTGAGTTTTTGTTAGAATATTGACACCAGCTTGGAGTGTGTCTGAGATTGGTTGTAATCTAGCTGGATTAGCGTCATTAGCAGGCAGATTGGGCGATTTCCCAATATTAAGAGGAGCATTTTTAGTTGCCCCAATGATCGCAGCATTATCCGGAGTAATGTCACTGTTGCGCTGTTCTGAACTGGTCTGTGGTTGATTTACATAGTCATAATTAGGTTGATACGGTAAACGAATTAAATTTAATTGCTGAGTAAACTGTCCGTTTTTAAATTCGCTTGCTACTGTTAATACTTTGTATAATCCACTAAACACACTGGTGCGATAGTTGTCGTTGAATTTCATCATGCCTGTGCTTTCATCTATGTCTGTTGGTGTGCGGAACATTAGGCTGACATATATCTCACTGTAGTCTGTGCGTAGACTACCGTTTGGAGTTAATCTTGGATCTCCTGCGCTGACACTCTGTGCTGGTGTATAAAATATATCATCTTGTTTGATAAACTGCGGATCACCTACTATAGTCAGCTGTACATTCAACATGTCTGCTTGGCTCAAGGTCATCAAGCTGTCTTCTAAGTCAGCTACTGCTACACTTTTTGCGGTAACACCGCCACCAGTAGCACGTGATTTAGCATTGTAGACCTGTGGTTTCATGACCATTGGCATAACACTGTTAGCACGTTGAGCCGAACCCTTATATGCACCAGAATTTTGAGTTTGGGTTGAGTTTGGTGTCTGCACTGTGTCTGATGCTTTAAAAATATCAGTCAATGCTGATCTATAAGCTGTCTGTGCTGTATAGTATAGAGTATTAAAATTAATATCAAAATTTAATACATCATCATTTTGTCCGGTATAGATGTAGTTGTATTCTTTAACAAAATTCGTAGCCTTGCCCTGCGGTGCTATGTCACTTTTGACATTGTAGATCACATAAGGATTAACATTGTAGGTGATGTTGCGGGCATAGACTTTGCGCACAGGATCAAACTGTCCCAGGCTAACTTGTGGAGTGATCTTGTACCAGTTCAGTGGTTGATTTTCATTCTGTGCTCTTTGTTGTAGATAGGCCTGTGGATCTATTCCATCAGGTATAGCCATTTGATTTTGTACGTAATCACTGTTACGTATCGCATAGTCAAGCACCTTGTCGATGCTGGTGCCGGCATTGAGACTCATGTTGCGCTGTGTTAGATTAAAATCTTTGGTGGCATTACCTACATTACTCTGCCTGATAGACACTGTGTCGTTAACCATGACCATGCTGCTGTCACGCGAAGTAAGTTCGGTACTGCTACTGAATGCTGACTGCGATATACGAGGATCAATATTAAAACTATAGGTATCAGGGACTCCTATTTTATTGTTTTTAGCTAGATCCTGATTCCATCCATTTAGTGCGTCAGCAAAACTTTTATTGCTAGGGCCGCCTGATTGAAACATCTCACCCACCGTACCCGCTGCTACTTCAAAATTTGCAGGTGTGCTAACTGTCGTGGATTCAAATGCTGAATGATTATAGGGCACTGCTGATACTACGTATGTAGATCCTTTAATTCCAGCATTGATGTCCATCTGTGTGAGCTTGACAGGCATACGTTTAGTGATGCCAGGAACTACCCCTATGATTTCACCGGTGTCATCTATTCCAAAAAAATCAATTTGAATCAGGTAAACCATGTCAAGATAGTTTGAACAGTTTAGTTCTGGATCGTTGGCCTGATCCAGTAGTCGATTGATCAAGGTCATGCCATAAGGTTCAATTATGGTGAATTTTATTTCTATGGCATTGGTATTGCGTGATACTGCATTAGTACCTATGACTGTGGTCATTGAAAAATCTTCAAAGTAAAAGTCGTCGGCAAAATATGGACTGCGTATGAACTGATTCGCACTTTGGGTATTATTATATCTACCGGCACTGGCGATCAATACTCGATTGGGTCTATAAGGGCTGCCTGTTATTATATTATTGTATTCTTCAGCACTTAATAGGTGTAGGCTTAGTCCATAGGTATAGCTAGCATAATCATGCAGGATATTTCTCAATGGTTGGCTGACATCAACAGAATCGGGTGTGCCAAATCCCGTTAATACACTGGCGTTGGGATTATACGGCGTACCACCAAGTACTCCGGATTTGAGTTGATCTGATTTTGATGCTTCATTGATAATTTTGCCTGATCCAGGATCTATTATCTGCCCAGGTTTTAATTTTCCGCTGACTAGTCCTTGCTCTGTTGCTGTAAGACCAGGTGCCGGAGTAGCTGCACCAGGATCAGTGTTTAGTGCATTGGCATACTGTACACGTCGTTGTTGAGCAACACCCGAAGATCTTTCGTAGTATTGATCTGTTATTCTAGCCGCATCAGCCGCATTAGTTGTGGCTCGAATTCTATCACCAGCAGATTTTTCAGTATTATTTAATTCCCAATTGACAAAAGCTAGCTGCTCAGTGACACTGCTGCCTTGTATGGGTTTACCATACAAGCGTTGGAAATCTGCTTGTCTAGGGGCTTGCCATTGTGCGATTCCGTAGGCAGCTCCTCCATCTCCTACGGCTTTTGGGTCAAGATAGACACCAGATTCTGCTTGGAAATTTCCAACTATACCTGCAGCCTGCACAGGTGACCATCCCTGGTCAATTAAATATTGTACAGCATTACGAGCATTATTGTTTACGCTGGCAGCAGGTGCTTGAGTCATTGGTTATAATCCTAATACTGTTATTAATGTTTCTTTTTTAGGAATGTAAATGGTAGCATTTGGTGTAAAATCAAATATTGGGTCTTGTATGATATTAGGATTACGTGCGGCAAATACCCACCACAGGGCTGCATCACCGTACAGGTCATAGGCCAATAAGTCTGGACGATTAGTGTATATTATGTCAATTTGATACTGTACATCACCCGGATAGTAGGGGATTTCAGGAATATTAGCCACATCCAAAAAGAATGAATACGTCTGAGTTTGGCTGTAAGGGCTGGTTTTATTATATGTTACAGATGATGCCATTAGATAAATCCTCCATATCCTTTGTTTCTGTCTTGTAACAGTACACCGCTGGCAAATTTATCTAAATTAAATCGATCATGCAGGCCTGCGCGACTGTAAACAGGTTTTAGTGTAATAGTAATTGTACTTGATGTTGGCACACGAGTATTTTCGGTTATACTTTGAAACTGTGTACGGGTAATCTGCTTGCTAGGGTTTTGATTGGCTGCTGAACTTTTTAACAAACTTGGCACATACTGTTGTTCTTCGGCAGATAACTGCACAGATCCAATATTCATATTATCATTTTGTACGTTGACGTCTGCTAGAGTAGTAGTGGTAATAGGTACAGAAATATAGTCTACTTCATTTGACAACACATGTTGAAAGCTGCTGACTACGCAGGGCACATGTGGGAAATAGTGACTGCCGTATCCATCTAAAAATACCACTGGTGGTGGATTTCCAGTATTGGCTCCACTGCCAAAAAACATCTTAGTTGCTGAGCGGAAAAAATAGATAGCAGCCATGAGATACTGTCCTTCTTCTACACTCTGTACTGTAAACTCTCCCGAAATACTGATATCACTGACTTCACTGTTGTTGTAGAATTGTATTGGGTAATTGCTGTGAGTAGGAGTTGATGGGCTATAGTGTGCCACGTGATTAATACTGATCTGTGGAGTATACGGAAATATTACACCATTGGTCGTAATCAACGGAGCCATCAGACTATTAGTGTTAGATGGATCTTTGTAGAATATAGTAGCACGATCAGCTAGACTAATACGCACACGCCAATCATTGGCACTGGCTGATGCTGTACCTTTTGGTCCGTTGACACTCTGGAATGCCACGCTGGGTTTTACTGGAGCATTGCTGTTACTACCGCCAGGTAGTAGGCCGCTGGCACCTAGTCTTGCGTTACTAGGATCACTGAGTCCTGCCAGGCTGGGGTCGTATCCTCCACCAATTGATTCCTCAGTGTTGGGATCATATCCATTGGTCTGACCACTGAAATCTGGTGCTGTGCTGTAACTAGGTGTAACCGCTACATCACCACCAATTGAATTAGCTTGATTACCATAACTGGGATTATCAGGATCATAACCGCCACCCGTAGAACCAATTTCACCAGGAACGTATCCACCTGCTGTGCTGTAATTAGGCGCAGGTGCCGCAGTATACGGGGTACTTGCTGGTTGTGGTGTTGTTGTAGGAGATACTACATACCCGTCTGCGTTATAATCTGCCATTTTTATCAAAAGCCTCTTGTATAGTGTATTTATAGGCTATATAATAGTAGTAGTTAAAAGGAAACTTAACGATGACCAGAAAGGTAAACTACCTCAATAATAAAGATATACTAAAAGAGATTCACAAGAGTAAACTTACGTACTGTAGTTTTATTGATGATAGTGTAAAAAGTTATGACAGTATAATAACTGGCGTAGACAAAATCACTAAAAAAGCTATCCAAGAAGCACGTAAATCTCGCGCAGAGCGACTAGCTAAAGAAGCACAAGAAGTAGATCTACTAAACGGCATTAAGAAAAAACTAGACGAATACCTAACAGCTACCAAGGATATCCCCCAAACTGAAGTAGTATTCCGTGTTATGACCTGGGAACATATACCAATCGATGACATCAAACAGAAAAAAGCTGACGCCAAAGCACAAGAAGAATACGATGCTGATGAAGAAAATTTTGAAACCGAGTATGATGAACCCGTTGTAGTTAAAGGTGCTACTAAGTATACCAAAGTTAATTTCCCTCCGTTTAAACATTATCGTGTAGACGAAGCAGGCACTCCTGTACTAGTAGGGATCAGTCACTGGAAAGGTGGCATCGAAAAGGGTAAATTCACAAAAGATCACGGTAACATGACTGCTAAACTAGCTCACATGTTTATCAAGTTATGTGAACGCTATGCTACTCGTAGTAACTGGCGTGGGTATACCTACAACGACGAAATGCGTAGTCAAGCATTGCTACAGTTAAGCCAAATTGGCCTACAGTTTGATGAAGCTAAAAGTCAAAATCCATTTGCTTATTACACAGCGGCTATTACTAACAGCTTTACCCGTGTATTAAACATAGAAAAACGTAATCAAAATATCCGTGATGATATTTTGGAGATGAACAATTATTCACCAAGCTACACACGTCAAGGTGATTGGGGTGCTGGTGGTGGACATTATGAAGAATAATTGGCAACATAAGATTTGCACTTTACTTTTAACTTGCGTATAATATAACTATGGCTAATCTATTTAAGAAAGCAGCAGTTCTCACTGACATTCACTTCGGCCTTAAGAGTAACAGCAGCACACACAACGACGATTGTCTTAACTTTGTCAAATGGTTTATAGAAACCGCCCGAGCTGAAGGCTGTGATACTTGTTTCATGACGGGTGACTGGCACAACAATCGTGCGGCGATCAACATAGTCACATTGAACTATAGTCTTACTGCCTTGGAATTATTGGGCAAAGCATTTGATCGTGTGTTCTTTATTCCAGGCAATCACGACTTATACTATAGAGATAAACGTGATATCCAATCAGCTGAGTGGGCGCGTCATATTCCCAACATTGAGATCATCAACGACTTCTACAAAGAAGGTGATGTCAGTATCGTTCCTTGGCTAGTTGGCGATGATCACAAGAAACTAGGCAAGATTTCAGCCAAGTACATGTTTGGGCATTTGGAACTACCACACTTCTATATGAATGCCATGGTTGCTATGCCAGACACTGGAGAAATCAAAGAAGGTGCTTTCAACGGTGTAGAGAAAGTATTCACAGGACACTTCCATAAACGTCAGACACGTGGTAATATTACCTATATGGGTAATTGTTTCCCACACAATTATGCTGATGCTGGTGATGACGATCGTGGTATGATGATTATTGAATGGGGGCAAGATCCTATGTTCCGCACTTGGCCAGGACAACCTAGATATCGTGTGTATAATCTCAGTGATGTTCTTAAAACACCAGAAACACTACTATTACCAAACATGCACTGTCGTGTTAATCTTGATATCGACATCAGCTACGAAGAAGCAACTTTTATTAAAGAAACATTTGTTGGTACATATCAACTACGTGAATTAACTCTACTGCCAGTTAAGAATGCAGACATTGGGTCTGACATTATGCTAGGCAATATCAAATTTGAAAGCATTGACAGTATCGTAACTAGTCAATTAACTAACATCGCCAGTGATCACTATGATCCAAATTTATTATTAGATATCTATAGACATCTATGATCATTAACCTAGGAGATTATTTTTCAAAAGGTGATAAATGGTTGTATGATGAATTAAAAAATATTAAACAGGATGTATTACCGGACGATTTTAATATAACTGTTAGCTATACATCTGACCAATATTATAATGTTGATTCTCCGGGTATCGCTATTTCAAAATTGCAAGAATTATTAACATTATTAGATTTTCCTAATTTTTTTGTTACTATTTCAACCACCAATAAAAAAATACAAGAAGATTTAGAAAAAATTAAAGAATTATATTGCCCGTTTGAATCTGTATTGTCTTATGAATTTATTGACGGCGAATTTAAAAAAATAATCCTGTCTATAGTATATGCGTTTTACCTTGGATGCACTTATACATCAATCCGCAAGGGGTTGTAGGAACCTGTTGTGAGTTTAATGAAAACTATCCTTTAGGTAAAGTCGCAGATACCCCACTACACGAAATTGCTAACTCTGATGCGATGAAAACTGTAAGGTCACAGATGTTAGCCGGCCAACGACCAAGTATTTGTTCTGCTTGTTGGGTTAAGGAAGACGCTCAACTACCTTCTGCTAGACAGGGAGTTAATCAACAATTCTCACAACATTTATCTCTAATAGAGAAAACCAAAGATGACGGTGCATTTGAGGGTTTCAAATTACGTTATTTAGATTTTCGTGCTAGTAACGTGTGTAATTTAAAATGTAGGATGTGTGGCGGAAAATTCAGTAGTAGAATTGCTAAAGAAGAGAATGATTTATACAAAGACTCTACTTACGTTGACCTTAAACTAACCTCTGAAGAAATATATTCTACCCTAGATTATATTGAAGAAAATATTGACTATTTAGAGTCTGTGTACTTTGCAGGTGGTGAGCCATTGATCATGGAAGAGCATTATAAAATATTAGATTTGCTACTCAAGCATAATAAATCTGATATAAAAATAATATATAATACCAACTTAACACAGTTATCTTATAAAAAATACAATATCGTTGATTATTGGAAGAAATTTTCTAATATCACTGTCGGTGCAAGCATAGACCTAATAGGTCCGCAGGCTGGATATGTTCGATCAGGAACCGACTATGACGAACTTGAAGAGAATTATGAGAGCATAAAAGATCATGTGGGTTTTAACATTACTAGCATCGTCCACTTATGTAATATATTTAATTTACCTAAACTACAACAACACTGGATCGTCGATAAAAAACTAAATCCTAAAAATTTATCTTTCCGTGCATTGATCTACCCTGAGAATATGACTTTACAGGTATTGCCACCACCGTATAAAAAACTTGCTAGGGATAGTATAAACCAACATATTGTTTGGTTAGAATCTATTTCTGGCGCAGTATCTCTTGCAGAGACCTGGAAAAATGTGTTACACTATATGGATACAAAAGATCAAAGTCATTTGTTAAAGGATTTCTTTAGGTTAAATGATGATAAAGATAAAATTCGTAACGAACGATTTGAAGATGTGTTTCCAGAATATCGAGACCTAAGATCATATGTTTAAAATAAAATATCTAACAGTTAAAAACTTTATGAGCGTGGGTAATTCAACCCAGGCTGTTAACTTTGACCGCAAAGACCTTACATTGGTCTTGGGTGAAAACATTGACCTAGGTGGCGATGACACTGGTGCACGTAATGGCACTGGTAAGACTACTATCATCAATGCCTTGAGCTATGCCTTATATGGCACAGCACTTACTAACATACGTAAAGATAATCTGGTAAACAAAACCAACACCAAGGCCATGTTGGTCACTATTGACTTTGAGGTCAATGGCGTTGACTATAAGATCGAGCGTGGACGTAAACCCAATGTATTAAAATTCTATATAGGCGAACAGGAACAAGAAGCCAAAGACGACAACAGTCAAGGCGACAGCAGAGAAACGCAACAAGAAATTGAACGTTTATTGGGCATGAGTCATGAGATGTTCAAGCACGTGGTGGCTCTGAATACATATACAGAACCATTCCTAGCATTAAAGCCAAACGATCAGCGTGCTATAATCGAGCAACTGTTGGGTATTACCTTATTGAGTGAGAAAGCAGAACTACTCAAAGAGCAGAGTAAGGCTACAAGGGACGCCATTCAACAGGAAGAAGCCAACATCAAGGCAGTGGCTGATGCCAATAAGCGTATTGAAGAACAGATCGAAGCTACACAGCGTCGCCAGATGTTGTGGTTGACCAAACGTCGAGATGATGTCGCTAAATTACAGACGGCCTTAGATGAATTGCTTAAATTAGATATTGATGCAGAGATTCTAGCACACAAAGAGTTATCGGCTTATAATCAACGTCGTAAAGACCTTACAGATTTAGACAAGGCTATAGCACGTAGTGAGCAGGATCTATCTCGTGAAGTCAAAGGTATCGCTAACCTAACAGATGATATAGCTACTCTACGTGAGCACAAGTGTAATACTTGTAAACAAGATTTACATGATGAAAAACATATTGAACTATTAGCAATCAAAGAAAGCAAACTTCGTGATGCAGAAACACAGCAAGGAGTCCATGCTGGGGATTTAGAAGCATTAATAGCTGCCAAACTAGAACTTGGTGAGATTGGATCACAACCTAAAACGTTCTATGACAATGAAGGTCTTGCTATCCAACATCGCAGCAGTATCGCCAGCATACAAGAACAAATCACCAGCAAGACAGCAGAAGAAGATCCTTACACTGAACAGATCGCAGATATGAAAACAACTGCACTTGCTGAGATTGATTATACTAAGATGAATGAACTTAGTCGTATCAAAGATCATCAGGAATTCCTATACAAACTATTAACTAATAAAGATTCTTATATCCGTAAAAGAATCATCGATCAAAATCTGAGCTACTTGAACGCCAGACTAAGCCAATATCTTGACCGTATTGGCTTACCCCATACTGTGGTGTTTATGAATGACCTTAGTGTCAACATCACCGAACTAGGACGTGAGCTGGACTTTGACAATCTGAGTCGAGGTGAACGTAATCGTCTTATACTTTCACTGTCATGGAGTTTCCGTGATGTGTGGGAGTCATTGTATCAACCAATTAATTTATTGTTTATCGACGAATTGATTGATTCGGGTATGGATGCTAGTGGTGTAGAGAACGCCATGGCTATACTTAAGAAGATGTCTAGAGATGCACACAAATCAATTTGGTTAGTTTCGCACAGGGATGAGCTAGGTGGACGAGTAAATAATGTCTTAACTGTGGTAAAAGAAAATGGCTTTACCAGTTATAACACCGACGTTGACATTGCGTAATATATAATATAAAGCAAGGAGAAAAACATGGCAGGCGGAGCAACAGCAAGAGTTCACCCAAGTAAAAGACACAATCATCCACTACAGTATAAAAGTGGTAAACCTAGACTACGTCCATTAAATTTAACACAATTAACAGCATTAATAGACAAAACACAGCGTAAGAAAGATAAATCAAAAATCTCTAGAGAAATCGCTAGGAAACAAGCAAGATCAGCAGTATAATTTTTATAAAGGAAAATAAAATGGCAATTCATGATGATATTTTAGCAGCAGTGGAACTATACAAAGCAGAATCAGAAAAATTTGAAGGCAAAGGTGTTAAGGCTTCAGCGGCACGTGCTCGTGGCGCACTAGGTGATCTAGCTAAATTGGCTAAGGCTAGACGTGCAGAAATCCAAGAAAAGAAAAACGCACTGGGTTCTAAATAAATAACTCTATGTCATATGAATATCCCTGGACTTATCTTGGTAAAACTTTTGAGTCTGAGGATATTCTTGACAACTATGGTTTTATCTACAGAATAACAAATACCACAAATGGCTTTGATTATATTGGCCGCAAATATTTTACTACAGTCAAAAAGAGACCACCTCTAAAAGGCAAGAAAAACAAGCGCAGGGAAACAGTTGAAACTGATTGGAAAGACTATTGGGGTTCATCTGCTAGACTAGTTGAAGACATGGCTAGGCTAGGAAAGGACAAGTTTACACGTGAGATCATACATTTATGTAAGAGTCGCGGTGAAACAAACTACATGGAAGCGTACTATCAATTTAAGGAAGGTGTGCTGTTGAAAGAAAACAACTACAACGGTATCATACAGATTAAACTTGGTAAAGGCTCCGTAAAAGATTTAATAATAAACGAATAAAAAGCCCTATTGCAGATTAAGTTCTGTGTCATGAGGAGATGGTGCTCGCGTAATGGCCGCACTTGGAACAGATAGAGAAGACTATCTACATGACGGCACGTGCAGTTCTATAGGTGTAAAAACCAAATGATTTGGGCTCCGAAACAAACCGACCCAAGAGCTATTCATAGTTAGCTAACTATGGCTATGAATGCTACCGCCAGATAAATCTAGAGTAGGGAGTACAGGCTGACCGCTTCCGTGTATGTGATTACAATCTCTTCTAGTTAGTGTGCGAACAGGACTCAGATAAAGTTCATCGTTGCAATTTGCCTCGGATAGGTAAATTGTGACTGAAGGATCTAGATAAAGCATTAAGAACTTACATTAATCATAGTAAGAGTCAAAGTTAATTAGAATAGAAAGAAAAGCATGAGCGCAAGCGAAATGCAGATGTCGCAGACATCTTAATAAGGTCTTAGCAATAGTCAATAAAAAGCGTGAATATAAATGAATACCCACGCTTGCTTTATAACTAAAAGAACTTAAGACTTATTTGTTCTTCCAAATTGAATACAGTACCCATACTGCCACTAAACCAACAACACCTTCACCGCCTAATGCTTTGACGATTCCAGTAACGTTACCAATAACGTCAACTGCTGGTAGGAATGGAAGAGCTGCTCCCTTGAATAATACTTCTAACACGATAAGCAACGCAATAACGCTAACTGCTGTATCTGACAAGGCACCCGCCCATTTCTTAATTGTTGCTAAGATATCCATCTTCTGGACCTCCTTTAAAACCAACACTGCTTTCGCAATGGGTAATCTATTTAAATCGGTTAGAAGTCAATAGTAATGGAGTTTAATGATTGATAAAAAGAGATAAATCCGTACTTTTAAAAGAACGGCAATTTGCTTTTTTGGGTGGTTTCTAGATTGTCTTTGATGATCTTGTTGATAATCTCAAGATCTACATTGCTCAATAACATGCCGTCGTCATAGCTGATACTGCCGCGCATGTACCAACAGACCCTTAACACATTATCTCGCATGGCTTTTGACTCTCCTTCCATTTTTTCTAACAAGTTTTCAATTTCCTCGTTAGAGAGAGTCAAAAGCCTTATACGAAAAAATTTGATTGATTAAAATCTAAATTGATTTTATATTCTGTTTCGCACGACGAACAAACAACTGGCATTGATTCTAGAGCATTAGCTTTAACAATGTCTGTTACTAAATCTCTAACTTCATCGTAGGTCTTGCGATCGGTTTGATTTAAGAAATCTATAATCAGTGATTTTTCTTTTACTGTTTGATTATCTTCAGTGGTGATACTGCGGATACAGTTTACTAATGTACTAATGTTAAGATCGGTGAGTTTTTTAAAGCTAGCATCAAACTGTGTTTTTTTCTCTTCTGGAGTTAATTCACTGTTTTCTACTGCTGCTACTATTTTCTGTTGTTCAAAAGAAATTTGACCCGCAGTGTTGATTTCTTGGAATGTCTGCGGTTGTATATCAAATATCAGTCCATGTAAGAAATTCTGCTTGTCATAGTTGGCAATGGGTTTTAAATTGTCTAGGACTTTGCGTAGATCGATAGTATGTTCGTTTTCTGCACTGCAATGTGTACAGTTACTGGTCATGTCCATGCCCTCACCATAACTGGCCAAACGAATAGCGATCAGTATAGGATCTAAGTCAACTAATGGCATACCCCACGGATCTTTGATACTTGGGCAACAGCTACGGATCATTTCTACGATACTGCTGCCGTTCATTAAGGCATCTGGGGTTTTTAGCAATAATTCGTCTTTAACTGTCATTGGATATACGGGAATTTCACCTGTAGCACCAATGTCTAATGTGCCTTCGGGATAAAATCTACCGCCACTGGGCAGTTTTAAATAGATAGCGGGCTGTCTAAAATGCTTGGCCAGCGGGTTATTGTTGATAGATGATTCCATTGGTTTTTGAACTCCATAAATAGTATAAGTACTCTTAATATTTATTTGGATAAAAACCATGGCAATTAAAATCACCGTTCCTGGTATAGATGGGGAAATCACTGTAGAAGGTGCAGCGCAAGAAAGCACCATGCAGGAAATCCTCAAGGCTGTTAGCAAGAGTGATCGAACTAAACAAGCTGAAGAAAAAGCCAAACTCGAAGCTATCCGCAAAGAAGAAGAAGCTAGGAAGAAAAATACCAAATCTGTAAAAGATGCTACTAGTCAAACAGACAAAGAAATTGAAACTGCTAAAAAACAGCAAAAAGAATCCAGTGAAATGTGGAAGCAGTTTAAACGTGACACCAAAGATGCAGGTAAATCTCTACGTGAAGGTGTTAAAGGAATTTCGGCAACACTGGCAGTGACCACAGCCAGTGTGTTTGCTAGCATGATCTCAACCTATGATGATATGGCCAAAGATCCTATTGCAGCTGGCAAAGGTATACTGCAAACAACTATCAATCTTACTACTAGCATAGCTAAAATCAGTGTAGACATTGTCACAGCTTTGGGCAAAGCCGCAGTGGGCTGGGTGCCGTTTATTGGTGATGGTCTGGCTGCTATCGTAGGTGCGTTTGGTTCTTTAGCACAACAGGTCATTGATTTTGCTAACCAGATAGCCACAGCGGCCAACGAAGTATTGGCTAAAGAATTTCAAAAACGTGCCGACCAACTAGCAGATTTCAGCACTATCGCAGCCAGCTTTGCAGGCGGCATGACAGAAATGGCCATGTACGCCAATCAATCAGGTGTAGGTATAGTAAACTTTACTAAATCTGTTGTGGCCAGCAGAGAAGAAATAACGGCCATGGGCTACTCTGCAGGTGATGCTACAAGATTATTAGCCAAAGGATTTAGCGGACTAGCAAACACTACTACTAAAAGTGGTGTAAGTGTGCGTGATTCATTGATGGCATTAGGATATACCTTCCAACAGCAAGGCAAAGTAATGTCAGCTGCCATGGCGCAGATGCGATCATTGGGCATGGACTTAACTAATATAACTGAAGGTGATATTGCTAGCTATACTAATTCCTATGCGAAAAATCTAAAAGTCCTTAGTGATCTTACTGGCCAAGACGCACAAAAATTACTAGATCAAGCACGAGCAGAAGCACAGCGCGGCGCATTGATGACTAAATTAACTGCTACTCAATCAGTAGCATTCCAAGATGCTTATGCGGCTATGGCTGCACTACCTGGACAACAAGGTCCTAAACTACAGGCCGCACTAGCACAATTATTAGCTGGTGGAACCATCACTGATCCGGTAATTGCCGGAAATCAACAGATCATGGCCATGTTGAATAAAACTGCTCAGCAGGTCACGGTTGGTAATACCAATATGGTTACTGCTACACAGCGTAATCTAGCAGAAGCTGCTAACGCCTATAGACTTGCTGGGGATAGTGCTACAGACTTTGCTACATTAATGAACCCAGGTGGTACATCGGCAGTAGCACAAGGTATGAGCCAATTTGGTAATGCCTTGAGACAATACCGGTATGATCCTAGTGCGGCCGAAGCCAGCATGGCAGCAGCAGAACAACAGGCCAATATCAGCGACGGACTAACTGGAACCTATGTTGGATTAGTTGAAGTGATGACATCATTCCAAAATCGTATGGAAAGCCTAGCAGGCTCAGCACTGCCAGCGTATACGTCAGCTATGATGTCTGCAACAGAAATGACATTCAGAGTAGTAAACACAGGGTTAGATATCATCACTGGTAAAGTTGGTATAGTTGAAGCAATCAAACAACTAACTGGTTTAGGTGGCGGTGGTGGCGCCAGTGCTGGTAAAGCAAATGCTATATTACCGGGATTGGGTGGTCTGCTGTCGAGTGTTAACGGTAAAGTATTTTCATCAACAGATACCGGTAGTGGCGCAGGTGAAGCACTAGCCAGTGCGCAAGCCTCATCAAAACAAGCACCTTTCCAAGGCAAAGCCGGAACGCTAGAAGGAACATATAGTCCACCAAGTGCCGCAGATGGCGGCGTCCTGTCAGGATCGGTCGCTGGATTTGCTGCAACACTGCATGGCACAGAAGCTGTAGTACCATTACCAGATAACCGTAGTATTCCGGTAAGTTTAGACAGCTCAAGTCTGACAGCTGCAGTGCATCAACAGACTGGTGTGCTGACTCAAATTTTGAGTAGCATGCAGAAAAATAACACACTTACATCGGGAATTTTACAGGCCAGCATGTAAGCTGATAAATACTATATCCTTTAAAGAGAACAAATACTATGGCTGGTTGGAAAAAATATTTTAAAGCACCAAATCCTAACACCAGTGGCTTGATGAGCCCAATTGGTAATAGCAGCGGTAATTTACCAGATCCCGGTTATCGTAATTTTGCTAGCCAACTGCCAGAAGTCTACATCGGGCATCCAAATCGCACAGAACGCTATAATCAATATGAACAGATGGACATGGACAGCGAAGTCAATGCGGCATTAGATATTCTTGCTGAATTCATGACACAGCCAAATATTGAAAACGGTACAGGATTTGATTTATTCTTCAAAGAAGATCCAACAGACAACGAAGTTAAAATTATCCGTGAGCAACTACAACAATGGGTCAGCTTGAACGATCTTAATAAACGCCTATTTAAAATAGTACGTAATACTATCAAATACGGTGATCAGGTGTTCTTACGTGATCCAGAAACATTTAAACTATATTGGACAGAAATGTTCAAAGTGGTCAAAGTTATTGTCAATGAAGCAGAAGGTAAAAAACCCGAACAGTATGTGATTAAAGACTTAAACATCAATTTCCAAAATCTGACAGCTACCGCTTTAAGCTCAAGTGACACATTCATCAACCATCCACAAGTAGGTGGCCCAAGTGGCGCTTATATACAACCAAATAATCCATATAGTGGTGGTAGCCGTTTTAGTCATGCACAGAACGAAGCTGTGATCGATGCAGAACACGTAGTCCATGTCAGTCTGACAGAAGGCCTAGATTTAAATTGGCCATTTGGTAACAGCGTATTAGAAAGCATTTTTAAAATATTCAAACAAAAAGAA
>Ga0209500_10000471_pt1 | contig 34612 bp, 20 predicted proteins | sample S_140212_EF_Meta_FD_187323 | JGI IMG/M metagenome (GOLD analysis project Ga0209500, IMG submission 187323) | Freshwater microbial communities from Lake Simoncouche, Canada to study carbon cycling - S_140212_EF_MetaG (SPAdes) (version 2) | ecosystem: Environmental > Aquatic > Freshwater > Lake ...
GCCCTTCGTTTCGACACGTTTCTCGGAGGAGGATTCGTCGATAACAGCCAGGCCATCGATGCGTCGGCCATGGATGGGATACTCTAGGTAAAGCACTCCATTCTCCCGGCGCGTGGCCCAGTAGGCCATTGTCATCTTGGGTTCGTATTGATTACTCATTGGCTACGGCGGTTAGAATACTTCGACTATAGATACCCGGGTCTTGAAGATGCCGATGAGCTTGCAGCTGATTTTATCCGGACTGAGGCCTGTGAGCTTGGCGATGGCTTTCTGGTAGTCTTTCATCTGATCCTCGTAGGCCTTCTTGAGGCTTTCGTCGGTACCGTTGCCGGCGGTCTTATAGTCGATGATCAGCGCGGACTTTCCTGGTTCGATGTAAACGCGGTCGAAAACGGCCGGCATGACGATGTCCTTTTGGTGGTCATATAACGTCGCTTTGCGTTCGACCCAGAGGGTCTTACCTTTTGCTTCGTCGATGAGCAGGGCTTTGATGCAAGGGTCTTCGAGGCATCGCTTAACTCGGTCCAAGGCCAGGGCGTGAATTGCCTCTTCGCCCGGCCTAGGGGCGAGTTGGCGGACGGTGGCTTCGAAAGCCTTCAGGTCTGTCCCCAGTTTCGCGAACAATTCGTGGACATAGGTACCGAGCTGTTTTCCTCCTTCATCTGCTCCGTCGGACTTCTGCTGGCGGAAGAATGTCTGTGTGTCGTGATTGGAAGGATTTTCTTTCTGAGGTCGTATGACCGCCTTGAAAGGCGTCTGGGCGGGTTTCAGGCCTCGTGCTTTGACCCCCTTCGGTTTTTCCAGGTGTGCTGCCTTGCAGGCCGCGGCCCAGGCGCTTGCCGTCACGTCGGGATCGTCGTACCATGCGAAGACGGACTCGACCTCGCCGGGGCTTTTGAGGCTCGGTCCTGTCTCGCTCCTCAGCGCCGATTCGAGGAAGCGGGCGAAATCATGATCGCCATGGTTTTTCTTGTGTTCGAAATGCGTGTCGCTGGGAGAGCCATCAGCTTTCGTCTCCAACGCCTCTACGCTGAGCTGGTTGGAGATCATGATAAGACGGTATTTTGCCCGGGTCATCCCTACGTAAAGTTTGCAGAGCGAACCATAGGCGCCTTCCGCTTCCAACGCCTCTACCGCCTCGGAGAGAGGCGGGATGAGTCGGGCGAACTTCGGATTCATCGCGGCCAGCAGCCAGGTGGGACGGAAGAGCGATTCGTCGTAACTACCTTGTGCTGCCGGCATCTTCTGTTGCGGACGGCTGATCATCGCGGGCGTCTGGTAGAGCATGTTGCCTCTCACGCTGGCCATCTTGTGGTAGCTGTCGTTAAGGCAGGGGAGGTAGACGAGGTCGTATTCTAATCCCTTGGAGCGATGGATGGTAAGGACCTGGACGGAGCGGGTGTCAGCGGAGTCCCGCTGGTTGGAGCCCTCGGCGAACTGGATGAAGTCTTCGAGGTCTCGCCGCTCAGTGAGATCGTATTCGGCGGCGATGGACCGGAATTGTCGGAGTCTTTTCTCCGCGAAAGCGTCATCCTTGCCCAATTTCACCGAGCTGGCTAGCCAGTCGACGACGGCTTCGGCGCCATGGGCGACGAACTTGTCGGCGACCGTGCGACTGAGCTTTCCCCACGCGGGTCGGCCGTCGACCCCCGCGACCAGCGCCTTGGAAGCAGGTGACATCCAGGCAAGCCCTCTGGCCAGTCCGTTGTCGGGGTGCGCCGTGGCTTCGATGATGGCAAAGAGGCCCCCGGTCACGGGGTTGTCGCGGACGAAAGACACGGAACTTTCATCTGTCGCTTCGATCCGCTTGGACCGGAGTTCTTCGGCGATGAGCGCGGCGTCTTGGTTGCTTGAGACAAGGATGGCGCAGGTTACTCCGTCGCAGAGCCTGCGGGTCTGGGTGCCGTCATCTGGTTCGAGCACGCCGCTGCGGGTGAGGTCCTCGGCGATCCACTGCGCTTGGGTGAGCGCGGGGTTCTCTTTGGCGCGCTTGTCGGTGATGCGTACCCATAACGACTGACCAGCCTGCGGCGCCTTCGCGTGGGCCAGCTGGGTGCGGAAGTTGCGATCCCAGTCCTGGGCGGCGATTTCGGAGAAATACTTGCCGAGATGCCTCCGCTGCAGGTCCGAGAGCAGGGCGTTAACCATCTTGAGGACCTGAGGGGAGCAACGTCGCGTCTCGTTGAGTTCCGCGCTGATGCCGTTATCCTTGATGCTCTCGTTGAGGTTGGCCAGCAACTTGCGGTTGCCGGAGCGCCACTCGTAGAGCGACTGTTTGGCGTCGCCGACGACGAAGAGGCTGCGGTCCTCGTTGTCCTGGAGCACTTCGTCGATGTTACGGCTCAGTACGTCGTATTGGCGCGTGCCAGTGTCTTGGAATTCGTCGAGCAACCAGTGCTTCAGGCCGGAGTCCAGGCGGAACTGTATCTCAACGATCGCTTCGTGGATGCGTCGTTTGTGCTCCTCATCGCTTTCTCCGGCGGGTCGGCCGGGCCATTGGCTGAGCAATGTGACGTAGTCGTTGAAACTCAGGAGCCCTTTGCGCCGGTTTGCCTTGTCGTAAGCTGCTTCGAAGTGCGAAAGACATACGTAAAGCGCGCGGGTTCGCTGCAGGGCGGATTGGGCGGCCATACTGCACAGATGCCATATCACCGTTCTTAGCGCTTTTGTCTCACGTGCGTCGAAAACGATATCCTTCGTCTGATAGTTCAGCGTGAAGGAGGTCGAAGCATCCTTCGAGAGGACTTCGGCGTATTTTCCTAGGAAGCTTTCTAGTGTCTCCGGCTGGAGTGAGCTGATTTTTTGGCAGCGGGCGACTTTCTCGAAGCCATCTTTCAGCTGGTCGCGTCGAGTGGTGCCTCCGTTCTTGCCTTCGGGATACCTGTTCAGCGCCTGGAGGCATGTCTCCAAGGCCGCTTCATCGAGCACGCTCGGCTTGTCGACGACGAGTTCGCCTGGCAAGCCCCAGGGCCAGATCGTATTCTTCTGCCCCCATGTTTCGGCGTCTGGCGCCAGCGTGAGCAGTTCGTGGTTAGCCTTCGCCATATCTAGCAGCACATCTGCCGGATTGGCCAGGGACCTTCCGTCGCTGAACGCGGTCAGCTCGGCCCCGAGTTCTCCTAGTTTGCCTTGCGCCTCAAGCTTGTCGAAGAGCGCTTTGACAGCGTTTTCGATTAGTGCTGGCGCCTGCTGCTCCGATACGGTGGTCGGGCGGCTTGTTTCCAGGCCTAGTTCGAGCGCGAATTGGTTGACCAGCCGGGCGAAGAAACTGTCCAGGGTGCCCAAGATCAGCTGGTCGGCGTGGAGCACGAGTTCGCGGAGCTTCGTCGCGAATTTCTCCTGCGTATGGATCCTCGGGTCGAGGACTAGGGGGTTGCCGTGGTCGACGCCTTCGGCGTGGGCGTCGCCGCAGATGCCGAGGTGCTTCTGTTTGTCCGTCGCGGCGTCACGGAGTCTTTCCAGCGTGCGGAGGTAGAATTCAGCCGCCGCTGCCCTGGTGAACGTCAGCGCTATGATCTCGTTCGGTTTTACCTTATCGAGCATCAGCAGGCGCGCGATGCGGACGGACAGTTGGTAAGTCTTGCCTGTGCCGGCCGAAGCCAGGATGGCGAAGTTGTTCCCCTTGGGGGCTTGGTCTTGTGAGGACATGTGTTTAGGCTTTGGTGACGAGACCGAGTTTGCTCACGTCCATGTAGGCGTCGGCGGGTCGGCCGCTCATTCCGGCAAGCGTGGGGTAGGGGGATGGCTTCATGGAGGGTTGGAAAGCCGCCGTCGTCTTCTCGGTCAGCTTCAGGGCGATCCTGCGCATGCATTCGACCGACTTTTCCTTGAATTTATGGAAATCCTCCCAGACTTGGACGGGCTCCTCGTTGGGGTCGGAGGAGATGCAGAAATAGGCGATTTCAAGGGAGCCTTCCATGACTATAGGGTGATGGGTGGTGAGTGCCCAATGGTAGGCGGGCAACTGCAGGTCTTTCCAGCGGTAGGGTATTGCTTTGGGTGGCGCGGGTTCGGCCGCGGGTTTCCCACCCCGCTTCTTCGGGGGCTCCGTCGGTTCTGCCGCCGCCGGTTTGGGTTCTGGAAGAATCTCGAAATCCCCGATGGGCATGCCCTTCTGGAATGGAGCGCGGCTGAACAAGTGACGGCCCTGCGGGCTCTCGACCTTGGAGAAGGTCTTGTAGTCGTAAACACGATACCGAGGGCGGCCGTCCCGGTCGGGTGTGGTGTTGCGGTCGAGGCGGTCAAATCTTCCGCGCAGGGTGAAGCCGGGTATCAGCCCCTGCTCCTCCGGTTTTTCCCCCGCCGGCAGGGTGCCTTCCGTATCGATGATTCGCCAGCCTTCCGCGTAGACCTGGGCTTGGGCTTGGGCGATGCGGCGGAGCCGCGCCAAAGCGATTCCTTTTTGCAAGAGCAACGTGCTGCTCGGGGAACTGCCGAACCGTTCGTTGAAATGCCTGTTCAGATGTCGCTCCAACTCTTGGGAGATTTTTTCCGGGTCCGCCAACTCGCGGGCGACTTCGTCGTGTCCGAATGCCTCCAAGGCGGCATGGGTCATGGTGCCGAAGCCCGCGGCGTCGAGTTCCATCTCGCCATGCTTGGATTCCGACATCCCAAGCGCCTGTTTCATCCAGTATTGGGAAGGGTCTTCGAGGTAGGTTTTGAAGCCCGTGACGCTGACGGAATGATAGAAGCGCTTGAGCTTATCCTCGGCTTTCTGGTCCCCGTCCGCTACGGTCAGGGTCGGGTCCAGCTTCATCGAATTGCTGACGCTCCAGATGGGTTCCGCTCGCGGCACTTCGGGGTCGTCCAATAGGTGATCGAGCCGGCCTTGCTTCTTTCCTTCGCTCAGCAAGGTGTCCCCGTCTTTCTCGGGACTGAGCATCAGCAGGCGCGAGGGGCGCAGGCCTTCGCCTTGGGCGTTCAGACGCGGCACGATGATGTCGAGGCGTCCGTTCTTGGCCCGGAGTCGCCGTACTAGCTCGAGCGTGTAGGCGGCGTTCGCGAACTCGCGTGAGCTGGTCGCCAGGCCGAGGGTGGCGCGTAGGCTGCCGGGCAGGAACGGATGGGCATGCTTGGACCCCGGGATCAGTTCGTCCGTCATCCCGAAGATCACCATGTGCGGCACCGGCTCCCAGGGGATTTCCATCCATCCTGGAAGGTTGACTGCATGGCGGTCCATGTCGCCGCGGAATGACCTGCTCCCCGCGGCGTTCAGCGCGAGGCGGATGATGTCCGTGGGCTTCAACGAGTGCTCCGGTCTGGCCGCAGCGAGGCCGGCGAGGCTCCCCTCAATGGCGTCGATGACGTCTTCGGCGAATTTGGCTTCTGCGGGCGCCTTAGCGTCGTCGCTGAAGGGTATGGCTAGGTTGAGTAGCTGGCTGCCGAGCTGCGACCATGGGGCGGACTGCAGGGAGCTGAGCTTGGCCTGGGCGAGGCTCAGCACTGCCACGCAGTTCCTGATCTGCTGATTGCGGATCTTCTCATGGGATTCGATCAGGTCGTCGACCGGCTGGGATTCGGCGAAGCGGATCGCCTCCGCCAGCGCCTGCGGTGGGGTGGCGGAACTGACGGCGTCAAGCAGGCGTTGCATGCCGTGCCAGCCGAGGGTCATCTTTTCGCCGTCTTTTTCGGTCTCAATCTTGCTTAGGCCGAGGTGGGTGGCGACCTGCGGATGCAGGACGCAGCGTCGCAGATTGGCGAAGGAGGCGTCGTCGATGAAATCAAGCAGGGCGCGCATCGCGTGATGGATGCCGTGATTGCGGTGACGGCGTCCGAGAGGGTTGGCGGTCTCGATCAAGGGCTTGTCATTCGGAGTCCGGCCCAACGAGTGTAGCGACTTGGTTATCAGGCTGGGGTGTGTCTCACGATCGCACGGGACGACCGCAAGGCGACCGCGCACGTCGATTACTCCTCCGGTGGCATGGCATGTCTCAATGAGCTTGGACAGCATGTCCAAGCCGTCCTCCGGCTTGCGGACCACGTGGACCGTCTCGGCGAAGTCCTTCCAGGGCGTGCCGATGCCTTTGGTCCAGGATTCCTCCTTGGGCCGGCCCCATTCATTGAACTTATCCGCGTCCGTTCGCTCATCAGCCGCGATGAGGACGTTGACCTTGGCTCTGGCAAGTCGGCTTCGCAGGGCTGTTTCCAGCAGTGGCTGGGGATCGATGACGCAGGCCAGCCAAACCGTGTCGATGCCGGCCGGGAGGGCAGAGGACTTCGCGACGTTCAGGCGGTGGATATTGTGATCTGTGAAGCCGTTGGACTTGAGCTGGGAAAGATAGAGGTCTTCGAGTTTGGCCAGAGCCTTCCAGCGCTTGAAGCGAGCGCCGTTGCCTTGATCTTTGGGCGAATTCCCGATGATTTCGGCGACCTCATCGAAGCTCAGGCCTGAGGCGGATGCGTTCAGTTCATCGCGCAGCCTCATTAGGTCCTGTCCGAAAGCAATGGCGCCATCTGGCTCAAAGGGTCCTTGCTGCTTTGCCGTGAAGAGCGCCTCGTAGGCCTTATGGCTACGGTCGATCTGACGGGTCAGGACTTCCACCCAGGCCAGCAGCATCGCTTCCTTGCTGGCCGGTTCATCGTCGAGGTCCTGGTCGGGCTCCTCGGTCGGTTCCGGTTGCTGGGATAGGAAATGGTGAGGAGTCGTGATGCGAGGCATCAGCAGGGCCCCGGCCTGCTTGGCAAAGGCCTCTTGGATGAGGCGGCCTGCGAAGGCCGAAGGTGCGATGATCAGATGGTTACCAAGGTCACGCAGTCCGTCCTTAGCCGGATGGAAACCTAGGATCGTCGAAGCGACCGCTTCGGCCAAGGGCGTCTCCCAGCCGATGAAGATATGTTGCAGGGAAGAGGGCAGGGAGGAGGCTTGGCTCAGAGTTTCCTTCGGCATGGGGGTGCCTCCAGTCAACCTGACGCTGATCTGAGTGCAACTACCGCCGCCCTTGTGGGGCAAAATATTATCCACAACCCGGAGGACGGGCTAGAATGCTTAGGCAGGCGAAAATCAGCCGAACACAGCGGATGTATTGGCTGGCAACTGCGAAGCCAAGGGTACTGGAAACTCGTAAATCTCTACCGCCGTCTGAGTTGTGTTGTCGCCGTTCTCCGGAAGGTTGAAGTAGAGGGTCGTTACCAGCTGAAGCATTGAAAGCGGCCCGCCATGTTTCTTAGAGCTTAACTTACTTGTGGCGTCCGGTGCTTGACTGGTTGACGGGTAGATCAATGCGATAGTCGGCGTGCGTCCGTTCTTGTCTGCGTAAAAGCGGGAGTATGCGAACATCTGGTAAAGGTCAGATTTTTTAACGGCGTAGGTGCCTGCTTTCCTCGTGACTTTTACCACGTCCTTTTCGTCGGCTGCTTTGATTGGTAGTTTCTTATACTTCCACTTCGTATCGCAAATATAGACTGGTCTACCGTTTTCGTATATAATGAGATCTGGTTTCAGTGCGTAATTTGAACCTCTCTTTGCTCCCTCGCTTCGCACCATGAACTTACCTGTGACTTGATTATCAATTTTCCATTTATTGCTTAGCTTGAGTTTCGAGTCGGGATTGATTCCCTTCAACTCCCTGTACACATAGGCTTCAAACAAGGCCCATGCGCTCCACATCGATCCAAGCCCCGAGAGACCGTTTCCATCATCTTGAGATCTTACGTCTTGATGCTTGCCGTGGTTATGGATGAATCGTGCAGCCAGGTTGATCAATGGACGAAAGCGGGCATCCTTCCGCTCTGGCTTGAATCTCATTGCCTGCTCGGGCGTGATTCTTGCATCGGAAATGCCATCAAGTAGTTTGAAGCTGTTCCCTAGCGCACGACGACATTCGGGCATCCCGACTGTTGCGAGCGCAGCTTTTAGGCCAGCTTTCAGGATTCTGTTGAGCTGGTTGTCTTCGCTGTGCTCATCGTAGGTGCAGGCAAGCAGCGGCTGCTTCTTGGCTTTGTTAAGCCACTGTTTCGTAAAGTCGATTCTACCTCTCTTCGTCGGTATATTGCCGGAGACTTCGACATATCCTCGGGATAGGCCACGGTTGCATTCTTTTGCGATTTTACGTGCGTATCCTAGTGCAAGCAGGTCGAAGATGGATTCACGGTCGGCCATGCTCATTACCTCGCGAAATTCAGGGTCCATGAATCCGGCACCAATCAGCAATTGCGCCAGATCGACTTCGATGTTCCCCGCGTGTTCGATCTTGGGGCGTATTTCGATCTGCTTGCCGCCCGACTGCAATGTGCCTACCCAGCCGCCGGGCTTTAAGACCAAGCCCGACTTGCTACGCTTGTAGCTGAACCATTCTCCCTCGCGAGTGCAGCCAAACTTGGCTGCCAGGTTGCAGATGTCCTCGGCTGTCTGAGGTGATATCTGCGTCTCAGACGGCCGTTCGCTTATGACGATACCTTCTTCATCGTACTCCAGGCGTCGGATTACCCTTGGCATCAGGAAGTTTTAGGTTCCTTGGCAATCTCGGTGAGACGACTAGCGAACTGTACGATTTTCTCTCCAGCCGCGGTGAGTTCCGTTTCTCTTTCTTCATCGGTCTGTGCGTTACTAGCCAGCCCCCTGTTGGTGTCATCTTCGTCTCCGAATATTCCGGCGAAGAGGCTGATAGGCGCGCCTCCGCGACTTTCACCCCAAAGTTTTTCAGGCGTTTCGTGCATCCATTCCTGAAGCAGTGGGATGATTTTCTTCCTAAAGCAATTAATGAGCCGTTTGCCTCGATCTTCGGGCGACTCCTTGATTGGGTTCCCATCCTTGTCGTACTTGGCCATGGCAAACCAAGCATGTCCGATTTGGTAGTCCCGGTTCCCGAGGATATCTTTTCGGAGGAGAACCTTGTTCAGGTTCTCCATGAGCTCATCCTGACGCAGGACATCGGTTCCGAATTTCACATCCGCCCCCTTAAGTAGCTCGGGATTGGGCGGAACATCTTCGAACTCGAATCGACGTCGTAGTGCGATGTCGAGCATGGCAATCGACCTATCTGCAGTGTTCATTGTGCCTAGAATGTAGAGGTTAGGCGGGAGACAGAAGTCCTCTTTTGACAGTGGCAGGTGGCATTTGATCGTAAAGGTGCCGCCTTCGCGTTTATCCTCCTCCAAGAGCGTGATGGTTTCTCCAAAGATTTTGGCGATATTACCACGGTTAATCTCGTCGATGATGAGAAGAAAGTTCTTCCCTTTGTTTTCAACCTTTGCAGCTCTTGCTGCGATTTCGCGTAAAACACCAGGAACGATTTCAAAGCCTTCTTTTTCGTTAGGTCTAAATCCTTCGATGAAATCGGAATAGTCGTAGTTCGGGTGGAAGGTGATGAACTCCACCCTCTTATCTGCTGTTATTCCGCGGCTTTTGTCGGCCCCGGTTGTCAGCTGTTCGAAGAGCTCGCTAATGGCTTTCGCACGTTTTGCATCCTTGGCTCCCTTGCCTTTTTCTGGAAGCACGTCCTCTAGGCAAATTTCGCATGCCAGCTCCTTGGTTCTGTATGTTTTTCCCGTTCCAGGCGGGCCGCATAGAATCAGGTTTAATGGCTTATTGTTTAGGCGTGTCATAGATTTTAGTTCAAATTCTTTGTAACCTTTTAGGTATTTGTCGTTGTCAGAGATATCATTGAAGGACATCGCGCCTGCATCAATCTTCACAATGTCGTCAGGAAGCGGTATATTGTCCCAGTTTACACGGACGAAGAGTTTGTAATCGATGGTAGGGTCGGTTAATCTCCCTTTATTTTGGATGAACGGTGTGGTTGCCGTACCCTTGGCTTTGACCGTTTGTAAATGGGTTAAGATTATTCTGTCTCCGGGTCTTACGCCCCAGAACGCCTTGTAAACTGAATCGGCATAAGTGGTAGAATTGCCCTTTTTGCCGTAAGGTGCCTTGCCGATGGACTCAAGGAACTCGTCATAGTCTTTGCGAATAGGATAATCTCCGGGTGAGATTACGTAGTTTTCATGTCCCACCTGAGCTATTGCCACGATGCCTAGCTTTAAGAAATCCTGCAGAAGTTTTTCTTCCGAGACTCCTAAATCTCCAGGGAAAGCAGGCAATCTCCAGAACCTCCTATTAAGCGGAACTCTTGCCTGCGATGACATCACTGTTTCTTACAGTAAACTTATGATGCTTCAAGTTAATCTTTGCTTCACCATCGCCTCTCCGGCTTGTTGTAGGCTGGTTTCCTTGCTCAGGTCGTAGGGCAAGGCCCAATTGGCTATACCGTCTGCATTGTTGGTGCGCAGCTGGTCAACTTTTCATCGTGCTTGTCGGATCACGCAAAGCTTCGTGAATCAACTTTGGATTCAGCTTAAATTGTAGGTCATTAGCGCTCTTGGCGCCGCCGTCGCCGCCTTTACGTTGGAGCGTTAGGCCCAGTCCAAGGGTCAGGTTGCCTGCTTTCGTTATCGATGGGGCTTCGGTGCAGCAGCAATCAATGACGGTGGCCATGGGGTAGAGATGCCAGTAGTCCCGGTTGCCTACTTTGCTTATCCAATCTTCATCTTTCGTCTCATGCAGCAGGAGCCAGTCTGCTTTTAGCACCCCCTTGGCTTTGCCCCGCAGCACGTGAGAGATGATCTGTCGTTGGTAAAGCTGGAAGAATCTAAGCAGCTCATCTTGTGCTGATACGGGAGCATCGTTGAGCATGGTTCGCTCTCCTTGATGGTTCTTCTCCACGAATGCCCTAAGTGTTTCTGCGACCCCGTAGGACATGCCGAGTTCTTCGACGTAGGTTTCGAGGGATCCGCGGTTTGCCTGGCTGAATGAAACCTCCGGCTTGTAAGTTTTCATCGAGATGCCCTTCATCGCCGGGATGTTAGATGGGTCATCGTAAATAAGTACGTCAGGTTTCTCCCTGTTTCCGGGTTTCTTCGCTTTGAAATTACCGTACCCCTCAGTTTCGCAGCATTCCTCCACGATCCACATGCAGTCTGGATCATGTCGGTTGATCTTTTCGATAAGGGCCTGTTCGGCGTCTAATCCTCTGTGTGCCGCTTCAGACTGAACGTTGGAGAGCTTGTCATCGATCTCGAAGGAAAGGCGCTCGGTCAATGCCCTGAATCGGTGCCAGTCCGTAGACTCCGCCAATACTTTCCTTGGGCTAATCTGAATCTGAAGGTGATCTTTGATCGAGGTATCTCCGGTGAATAGGCTGCCCCCATACCGTTTCAGGGTGACGCCGTGTCCAATCTGAATCTGACGTTCACCGCGGCTTGAGGGCTGGACGTCGGTAGTGAACACGGACTGGAGAACGTCGCTTGCTGCGACGTAACTCCATGCCTTGTCAGCCGGCTTTTGCTTGTCGTAAAAAGCGAAGAGGTTGACGTGGTCTACGCCCATTTTCTTGCCATCCACGATGACTGCGTCGCCCCGGCCGAGGAGGGCGCGTTCAAGCATTCTCTTCCGGTGAACTCGGAGATGTCTAAGTAGCTTCGCCTTGTTCTCGCGGCTGAGGTCGCGGAAGTAGGCGTGGCCTTTGGTAAGGTCTGCGTTCTTTGCGAATTCATCCTGACCCACTTCATGAGGCTTCGTGGTGCCGGTAAATAGTTTCAGAATCCGTATGAGATCATCGGGCAGGCCTTGGTTTTCACGATAGGAGTCAACAGGCTTTCGCTCCACATGATTGCTTCCGCCTTTCCCCGCGCTGATGACGGCGATGGCGAGAGTAACCTCAGTTCCGCTGAATGAAGCCAGGATGTCGCTTTTGAAGGTTCCTTTGACCTTGGTGATGCGCTCAACGGCAGGGCCCCAGTTTTTGGGCATTTCTGGATCCAGGACATTAATGATGCTGTAGCATGCCAGCAGCAGGGCAGGGTCCCCCGATTTAAGGAGTTGGATGAGCTCATCGACGGCATCAGAGCCTTTCTTGGCGTTACTTGCTTTATCCTCCATCTAGTGTATTGTTCCTAGATGGACTGCCCAGTCAACGTCGCTTCGGCTCTGATAGCCAGTGACGCTTTATCTCAGCGAAGATGGTTTCGACGACGTTAACTACGACGCTATTGCCGAACTGTTTGTAACGCTGGAGCAGCGGAACGTCTCCAGTGTTCACGTTCATGCCATGAAAGCCCATGGCTCTAGAGCATTCTGTCGGGGTTAGTTTGCGAATCCGGTTCTCGACGTAGTATGCACCGGTCTTGGATGCAGCCCCGCCTCCGTAGGCAGAGAATGTGATAGCGTGTCCGTTCGTGGAGTAGATGCGCTCTCCTTGCCCACCTTTACCCATGATACCAATGCGCAGCGGCTTGGTGGCTTCCGGCAGGTTACGCTTACTGTATTCGAAGTCGTCTCGCTTAAGGGTCAGCTTGGCGAGGAGGGCCTTGTCGATCTCAGCGTTGGGCTGGATGTCTTCGTGGAGATAGCGCGGTTTGATGTTTTTTCGCTTATTGAGTATGCAGAAGAGATCTTCCCACTCGGTCCACTTGAACTCGTCTTCAGCTAGGTCGTTTCGTACCGCCACCAGGTAGATGCGTTCGCGCTTGGTGGATGCGCCGAAGTCACTCGCGTTGAGCACGGCCGAAGACACTCGGTAGGAGACTGGGCCCTTTTCCGAGCCTCTAGTTTCCTCTGCCATCTTCTTCTCCAGATGGTGCCGGATGGTTCTGAATGTGTTGCCGTTGTCGTGCCGGGCGAAGTTCTTCACGTTCTCCAGGAAAAGCACCTTTGGGCGATGGTGCTTAGCGATCTTGTAGATCTCGAAGAACAGCGTGCCGCGGGGGTCTTTGAAGCCCTCTTGCTTTCCTGAGATGCTGAATGCCTGGCAGGGGAAGCCTCCGCACAGCACGTCATGTGCCGGGATGCGGTTTAAGGCTTCGGTCGACTTGGTGAACTGGGTGATATCACCGAAGGGTACTTGGCCAAAGTTCATGAAGTAGGCACGTCGTGCATACTTGTCCCATTCACTCGTAAAGACGCAGGAGCCCATCACGTGTTGTCCGGCGACACGGAAGCCTCCGATGCCGGCGAAGAGGTCGATGAAGGTGAAGGTGATCGTCGGCTTCTCCTTGAACGCAGGTCGAACCTTGGCGAATGGGGCTGGGGTCTCGCTTTCACCGGCTTCCGTAACGAAATCTCCCTCAAAGAGCCTGGGACGGTGGGCTTTGTGGGTTAGCGTCGCCAAGTCATCCAAGGCAAACTGATCCCAGGGCAGGGTGGGGGTAAGGTAAGAGGGTGAGCTGTCCATGAAAGTATAGTGAACGCCTGAACACTATGTTTTCTGCGGGCCTGTTGTCGAACAAAATCAAAAGATTTGTCCAGAAACACTTCAGAATTAGGACAGTTTCAGCCTTCGGATGATTTGGATTAACTGAAACTTATCCCATGCAACTTTAGGTGCCGTTGAAGAAGTTCGCGATCAGGATGGCGTGTGGTGTCATCAGGAAGGCGTAACAGCTGGTCGTGAAGCTTCGCGTATTTAGATCCTCGTGCACTTTGATTTAGCACGATCTTCATTGATTCGGGATCTACACCGATAATGCCGTAGTCGAATAGGCTATGAATATCCGCCCTTAGTAGAATGCCGTTGCGGGTCTCATTCGTATGGGTACCGCGGTAAGGTCTAATGTGTGCGGCTTCTAGGCCTTCCGAGACGTCGTATTCAGTTGCAGCACACCGCGAGCCGTATGCATCAAGAAGATCAAGGCGGAACTTGGCCTGGCCTTGACGTATTGCTTGTCGTGTTTCTTGGAACTTCCGGGTGTCGGCATCAATGTCCATAGATTCAGCCATGACTCCAGGGCCGACAGAAAAGGTACTTCTGGGGGCTGAAGTGCCAATCAGGAAGAAGTATCCGGTTCTAGGATTGTAGTCCGTGACGTAGGCGAGTCCTAAAACCTGGTAGCGTCCCTTGTCACTTTGAACGATGACAGCAACCGGCACGGCATCTTGCATGTTCTTAATTAGTGCCTTGTTTCGCGAAATTGATAAAGGATCTCCTGCAGCTCTTATCTCGTGTCTATAGAGGTAAGTCCATGAGCCATCTTTCTCGAAAACAGGGTGTTTGTCAGAGTACAGCTCTGTGGCACTTTTGCTAATCGAAGACCTTATGCTTAGTACGTATTCGTTGAACTTTGGCTTAAAGATGCCAGCAGCCTTTGTGGCGAGAAGCACACCCCCACTTGTTTTCATGGGGTAACTTATAATGATCTCTGTGCCGCTCCGCTCAAGGAACCAAACAAGACCTTCCTGATGCCGAGTGTCGGGCAAAGACTTTAGGCGGTCTTCGAGTTTCATCTGCAGTAGGGTGTTGGTGTATTCTTAGAATGAGTTGCTTAAGTTACCCTTAACTTTGTATGATTAATTGCATAGTTTTAGAATCACGTTTCGCAGGAATAATGATTGGCACGACTATGTTTTCACCGATTACAGCCTCAGTACGTCCGTGCTTGAACGTATAGCAGTGGAGCTGGATTGTGGTGATGTCTGGGTCTGCCATAGAATTATCGCCAGGGTATCCATTAGAGGGGTTACTCCCCTGCAGCAGCCCCCAGCTTCCGTTTGTTACTCCTCGTTCGCCCAGTCCTCGTTCAGATGGCCGCATGATCATCACTTTGAATTCCATCTTCTTACCATCTTTTCTCGCTTCATCGACCATCAGTTTTAGGAGATAAAATGTAGCATCCCATCGAGCAGTATCTTTTTCGTTACTCCAACTAAACTTAGCAATAATGTCATCAAGTACTACGTCAGCTTCTATGTAAGCAGAGAGGTGTCGTTGGGCCTCCGTCCAGGTTTTTTTGGTAGCCTTGTCTAGTTTTAGACCCCACTTTTTGACAACTTCGTCTATCAGCTTTAGGTGATTTGGGTTATGCTCCTCGAACTTAATAAAAGGTAGCATCGGATAGGTGATCTTCGCAAGGTCGGTGGTTTGGGTAAGCAAAGACTGAATGCTATTCCTTGTGAGTTGCATTCCGGCACGGATGAGGAAATTCCGCCGCCATTTCTTTAGCGATTGTCCGGCTTCCTGCATCTTTTTGAGTTCTTCACGGGTTCCTTCCTCGTGCTTCACGTAGTCCCGGAATGCAGCGTGGGTTTCAGCGGAGAGGTAGACGCGCGTAAGGCTCAGATCCTTGCCTCGGTATCCAAAGAAGCGTGCACGCTGCTGCATGGAGTCGATCTGTCCTTTGGGCGAGGTTCGTAGCATGTAGCTAATCGTAAGTCCCTTCACAGTGAAGCCTACTCCGAGCACCTCGCCCCCGATCATGATATTAGCTATATTCCACTGAACAGCTTCTTTATTGGTCGAATTGACGACCATGATGCCGGATTTTGCATGTTCGATAGCTTCGGGGAGTGCATCTATGATTGCTTCAATACTGCTAAGGTCCGTGCAGGTGGCTTTGAGCTCTTTGTGAGCCTGAGTGAACACTTTTATCAAGGCGGCCTTGTCGGAACCGTCGTCACTTAAAAGCGTACCTTGTGCGAAATTAAGGCAATCTTCGGTGAATTCTTTATAGAGCCAATGCCAGCTCGTCAGGCTATGAGGGTGAATGAGCATCGAGCGAACGCTATCACGCCGATCATTCGCTAGGTTATCTGCTACGCCGATCAGGAATTTCCAAAGTGCGTCCTTGAAGCTGGCCGGGGGTGAACTCGGTAATTCCGCTTCTCTGGACTCTGGGAGCTCCTTGTCAGGTATATCGATAATCAGATCTTTATTTGATTTTGATGGGAAGAATTCTCTTCCGCCTGCGTAGCCTTCTCCAGGTGTGAGAACGATCGCAAACTCGGGACTGACGCAGTCTCCGAGCTGCACTAGCAAGGGGGCCTGCGGCGTAGCCGTGTATTGCAGGTACGCGTAATCTTCAATTTTAGACCGGAGAGTTTTGAGTGCTTTATAAACGTCGCTTTCATCGTCCTTTGTGAAGGCTGTATTTATGCCTGCCATGTGGGCTTCATCGTCAATTACGAGGGTTGGGATCCCGCGGCCATCGTCACCGACAGTCTCCAATATTGATGCTAAGCTATTGATATGGCTCGAGTGTTTTAGGAGAAATGTGACCACGGTGGCATTCTTACCCTTTGATTGTTTAAAAAGATTAAATTTACCTCGGTAAAACTGTGCTTCCGTTTTTCTAGGAGTCTCTTTGGCCAAGAATGCCATCTTGCCGGGCTCGATCAGGTCCTTGACCACTCGCTTCATGTTTTGCATGAATAATTCTCTGGTGACTCCGCAGAGGATGATGATGTGTCCATAGCCATTGTCGCGAGCCAGCGCGGAGACGCATGTCAGGCTCATCGTTTTCCCGCTTTGAACGTAGCCCACCACGAGACCCACGTTCTGCCTTCCTTTAGTCGACGGACCCGCAGCCTTAATTACTTTAAGTGATTCTTTGGTCAGGATGGCTTTCTGGGGTTCAGGAATTTCCGTAATTCCACTTAGGAAGAGTTCGGTTTGTTTGCCGACAATTGGATGGTAACTCATTTCAGGATTTCTTGGTGCTGCCGTCTAGGAGGGTGAGGCTCTCGTTCATATGCCGCAGGAATGTATTGGTATACTCAAGGCCGACTTGATCGCAACGAACCTTGGCAAATGAGCTTGCTACGGCAAAACGCAGGATGACTTCATAGAATTCTTCGTTCCGGTTGAGGTAGTTAAGGGCGAATCGATTGTTGGCGTTGATCACGATCTTGCAGTTGATCTTTCGGTTACCTTCTCGATCTGTCTCTCGTTTTGCAGATGTTTTGAAGAGGGCTGCGTCAGCACTATCATTTTCGACGTCAATTTGGAATGCCCAGTTAACGCCTTCGATCGGGAAACTGAATTCGCGTTTACCAATGCTTTCTTTTTCGAAGGTTGGGGCAAGCTCTAGGGGCGGTGTTTTGCCTCCCTTTTTTTCGGGTTCAGATGGCAGGAGTTCGTCATCCCCCTCAATTACGGTTAGGCCTTCCTTCTTGCCCTTGATCTCTGTCTCAAGCTTTTTGTTTTCGTCTTCGACCTTATCGCGGAGAATGTCCTTGTGCTCTAAGGTCTTGGCTCGGTGATTCGCGGCCTGCATCAGTAGGTCTAACTCGCCTTCTTGGAGGGCTTTCTTTACCTCCTCGATGAAAGTGGCCTCGTCGTCGCCTTTTGTCCCCCAGATAATATCGTCTTTGGTGTGGGTGACTTCGAATCCGTCCAGATGAAGTTCTCCGTAGATACGCTGGTAGGGGAAGGTTGTAGACCGGCCAAAGATCTCGTAAGGACGGTAGGGTTCGCTCGCTCCGATGATCAAACGCTTGCGACGGAAGAGGTATAGGCCGGCCCCGCTGGTACTTCCTTTTTCCAGCACCATCGCGGTTCCTGTTACCATCTGGCCTCCCGGGAGTTTGATCTTAATATCCTTTTTCCAGTCTACACTGGTCTTCGGGCCTTTTGCGTAAGCGCTTTTGGCGTGGAGTGCTTTCATCTCCACGAACTTTACGATACTTTCGGGGTCGTTCTCGCTGTCGCCCGTCCGGTAGATCCGGATGTCCACGAGTTTGCTGCGAAGGTAGCCGCGATAGATTTCACCAAGGTGGTCTTTGATGGAGGGTAGGGAATTGATGCGCCGGTTCAATTCTCTGAGAATAATCGTTGTTCCGTGGTGCTTGGCGTTTGGCTTGGGCTTCCAGGTGGGCTTGATGATCGTCTTCTTGGTATCGATCATCTTCTGGACGTCAAAGACGACCGTTCCGGTCTCCTCTTCGTCCAAGGCATTTGAGATCACGGTCCAATGGCTGGAGAGCCAGATTGATGCGGTCTTCATACCCATGCCGAATTCATTAAGTCCTTTCTTCGTGTCTGGGGGGCGTTCCGCTGTTTTGAAAGCGCGCGCGTATTGGTCGCTCGGGATACCGCCGGCGTTATCTTTGATCCTGATCTCATCAGAGCCAACCTCGATATCGATTCTTAGTTTATAACGAGGGTCCAGTTTTAGGAGTTCGTCCTTGTTCTCCTCGAAACTGCTAATGGAGTTATCGATATATTCGGCGAAGGCGTATTGGGCCCTATAGTTTAGGTGGCGAATGACTTCGAAGATACCAGCGTCAGGGCGGGCATCGAAGCTGCCGGGGTCTAGATTGTCGCTCATGGGGAAGGGTTACTTCTGTCTACCCGGTGCGGCCGGGGTGTAAAGATATTGTCTAATATAAGTCTGCAGGTACTTTATAGACACATATGTCAAAGGATCGCCTGAGAACCCGGCTTATAGTGCTGGCCGATATCCTGGGTATCAACGTCAAGCCGTCACATTCATCGCGGGGTGGTCAAGTCACCCGGGAGTTTTTCCGCGAAGTGGCTTCGGTTGTCGGTGTGCCTGATGATCTGGCCGATCTCCGTGATAAGGTTGGCCTCTGCCAGTTGATTTGTAGCTATATGGGGATTCCCTTTGACGAGGCTTCGATGACATCTCGTGGCGCTCGTATCACAAACGTATGGTTCGATGCAGTTATGGGGCGCTTCGACACCATCCGCGCCGTCCGGCTGGAGGAGGGCGGGGATCTTAACAGGTCCAAACTGGGTCGGCCGACGCTAGCTGCCCATCGCCGACTTGAGCGTGATGCGCCGGAGGGGCTCGACCTTGGGATCGATGCTTTCTGCTACTGTTGCGGCGACTGCCCTGGGGGCCGGCTAGAGACGCCCCTGGTGGAGGCGCACTGCACGCTTCCTTACGCAGAATCCCTTGGCTACCTTCCTGAACCAGAGGACTTCGTGGTTGTCTGTCCATCCTGCCACAAAGTTCTGCACCTTCGTGGTATTCAAGCTATTGATTTTCGCAGGGAACTACGCCCGTAAGACGCTCTACCAGGTACTTGATAACGCCGACGTTCACGGCATTACCCAATTGCTTGTAACTTAGACCGTCGGATTGATCTCCAAAGTCTATGTCATGCATACCTTGGAGAATTGCGGCTTCCTTGGGGGTTATACGTCGGTACTTTCCATCGTTCCTTCCCAGAAGCATTGGACCCATGATCGTTGTCTGGTTGATCGCGACAAGCGCCGGAAGGTGCGTTGGCGGTTTTACACGAATTCCGCTCGGCCTAAGCTGAATAAGTAAGTCTTGGATCGTCCGCCCTTTTTGGGTTGGGTGTACTGTACTGGCTTGCCACTCAAACTTACGCCGTGAGGGTGGGAATACGTTCGTCCTAACTCCATGCTTATTCATCCAGGCGAGGATGACTTCCTTGTTTTCATTGAAGAATTGCTGGTTCTTTTGGATGAAGTTTTTTTTCCACTTTGGCAGTCCAGTCATCTTGATATTTTTTCCGAAAACATCCGTCCAAATCGGGTGTCCTGGAAGTTTTCCGGGGATGATCTTCGTGAATTCATCCCACGCTTTGAGCCACTTGTCTTCGTACTCGATGTCGTAACCGGATGCCGCCTCATTGGTCTCCAGTAAAATGGCCTTGGCATCCCATGGCCTATTTTTGTTCCTAGCACGAATTTTCATGCAGTGCTCAAGTACCGTCACCGGACTTCTGCTTTTCGTCGTATTGGTCGATCTCGCTAAAATGAACACACGTTCGCGTACCTGAGGTTGTCCGTATGGCGAGGGGAGATTATTGGGAGAGAGGATAATGGGCTTACGATTCACTTCATATTCCAGCCTCTCGAGTTCGTCGCAGATTATCTTGATTGTCGGCTTATGTTTATCGCTCGCGAGATTCCTGACGTTCTCAAGGATGATGTATTGTGGTCGTAAAGCGTCTGCCAGAAGCATGATGTCTCCGAATAGAGTTCCTCGGGTTCTATCTTTTGAACCGCGCTGCTTCCCTGATTTTGAGAATGGCTGACAGGGAAAGCCTCCACAGATGAAGCCGATAGGTCCTTTGATTCCATGTTTGTCCATTAGGTGCTTTTTGATCTCGTCTGCGGTCCTCTCGGTTTTGGGTAATCTCGGCTTAACTCGGGTGAGTTTCCTTATGTCGCCGACCATTTTGTCCTTACATTCAGGGAAGTTGAGTTTATAAATCTCCTGGGCGGCCTCGTCCTTTTCCACAGCCAGCAGGCATTCGTAGTTTAGTTCTTTCAGAGCCCGATGGAACCCGCCGATGCCGGCGAAGAGGTCGATGAAGGTTTTGGGCATGTACTCAAATTGGCATCCTGACAGCTGCCGTCAAGCTCGACGATGCGAAGGGTGTTACTTTGCTTTATAGCCTTAGGATTCCTCTTGTGCCTTTTTAAGAATTGTATGAAAAGGTTAAATGCCTCTGGACCCCGAGCAGCAAGCGGTCGTCGATGCCCCGATTGACGGCAATATCCTAGTGCAGGCCGGCCCTGGCCGTGGCAAGACACACGTGCTTGTCTCACGCATTGCCAGTCTAGTCGATTCAGGGCAGTGCAGTCCAGGGGAGCTCTTGGTTCTCTCGTTTTCAAGGGCTGCCCGCGATGAGCTTAAGCGACGCATCGGTTTGCTGGAGAAAACTTCCAACGCATCGGCTGTCACCATCCGCACTTTGGATTCCTTCGCCTCACTTATTCTTCAACAGGCGAGTGGTGAGGCTATGGGTACGTATGATGAACGAATCAAGCGTGCCATTCGTGATTTGGAGGACGATCCGGAGGCCTGTGGGGTGACCCAATATAGGCATGTGCTTGTCGATGAGGCGCAGGATATCATCGGACCGCGTGCAGAGATGATGCTGACACTCTTCAATCAAATGCCACAGGCGGGCTTCACGGTTTTCGCCGATTCTGCCCAGGCGATATATGACTTCAGTCTTTTGGATGAAGATGGGCTTACGACGTCGAGGGAGATGCTCAATGTCTTCGCATGTCGCGAACTACCTTCGGTTGTAATCAGCCACCGTTTAGTGAACTATTATCGTTCAAGCGACCCTGCCTTGGTCGAACTATGCACTGTTCCTTGGTCTAGCTTGGTTGACCAGGATCATAACGCCGCCAAAACAGGCCTGGACTCTGCTTTGGCCAAGTCCGGGGCGGGCGGATCCTTGGCCGCACTGATCTGGCCTAGCCCCGACCTAGGTCAGAGCCGTGCTGTCTTATGTCCGAATAATGGTCAGGTCCTGCTGGCGGCAAGCCGTTCGATTCTTTCGGGTAAGAACGTGGTTATTGCCCGTGGTGAACGTGATTGGGCTCACCCGGCATGGATTGGTCGGCTTTTGTTCGGTAAATCTCAGAGCACCGAGATCACTCTAGAACTTCTTTCGGGCGAGCTCTATATACGATTACCGGCTGGAGTTAGCCCTTCGCACGCGCATCTTGCTCTTAGGCGGGGATGCTATTCTGGTAGCTCAAACCCTAAGGTGAAGGATGTGGTTGTCGCCTTGAATCGCGGCCAACAATTCAGCCAACTTCCCCCGACCGACGCCACCCTCAATCCTGTCGTATATTCCACCATCCATCGTGCTAAGGGACGTGAATACGATGAAGTGGCTTACGTTGATTACGTGCCATGGGAGGGGAGCGAGGAGCCGAGCCCTGGGTATAATCAAAGAGTGCGTTTTGTTGGTCTTTCGAGGGCCAAGGTGCGGAATTATCGTTTAACCTCAGGTGAGAAGTTGATGCTGGCTAAATCTAAGACCAGCGACCGATGGACAGAGTGCCAATTTATCACTGGAGGTAAACGTGGCCTCAGGGCGTTTGAGGTCGGTGTGCAGGGGGATGTCGACCCTGTGTCGTTCGTGCGTCATTCGACTATCCGTGAGGCTGCTGAGGAGCAGGCTGCTATGGTCGAGCTCTGTAAACGTGGTGAAATTGTAGATTTGGTCCTTGGACCACCCAGGGATCTTGGCGCATCTCCCATTTACTCGATTATCCACAGGTCAACCGGCCGCAAGGTCGGTCAGATGTCATCTTGGTTCACCCGAGACATTCAAGGTACACGTCTGACAGTGCAGGGCTGGGGCAAGGACTTTAGCCCGCCTGTTCGTCTGGAAGGCTGTTGGGTTCGTGGTGTCTATACGGCCACTCCCGGTGACTGCGAATCAATGGATGGCCTTCCTCCGGAGGTGGCGGCTGGCCTGCTCTGGTGCTACGTCGAAGTCGAAGGACTCGCTAAGGCGATCTGGCCTTGATTTAGGGAAAAATATTGTATTTTTATATATATGCCTCTTCAGAACGCCTCCGAATGTCGGGACGAACTTCTCGCCTACTTTCGTAAACACCTTGTTGGTCCTGCCGAAGGAGAGACCGAGTCCATCCCGTTGACGCGACGCTTTAAGCCGAGCAACGAGTATCTCACAGGTACGCTCTACCCGCAGATGCCCGAAGACCTTCCTCCTGATCCGAGCGAGGCGCGTGAGACTGGGCATTCGGAAAAATATGATGGTCCTGACGAGGGCTCGGGTGACGGCGCCGCTCGCGAGGCTTCTAACAGGATCCGAAAGCAGTCTAGTTGCGGCATCACTTTCACCGTTCCAGCCCACATCACTGCATTTAGGCTTAATGGTGGCTTCGGTCGCTACCTTCAGGGTGAACTCTCGGCGGATGGACGTGACTGTGCCTGGACTCGTGTGCCTTCTGTGTTTGGGTTTGATGTGCCATGTGAGGTCGCAGGGAATAAGCCTTATGCGCAGCAGGAAGGTATGCCTGCCGATTCAGTGCTGCGGGTTTTAGTTCGAGAATCTGTCGACAACGCCAAGACCATTACGGTGACTCTGGTCAATGGAATCATCTGTGATTCGAGTAATCACGTCAACGTGACGAAAGCCTCATTCTTCCAAGTAGGCATGGAGGTCTCGCTAGCCGACGGTGCCTTCATTGAGCGTCCTTCGCGCGGAATCACCGGGATGGACGCGGATCGGAAAGAAGCCTTGCTGCTTCATCTGCACAGTAAAGAGTACGCCATTGGCCATGGCTGTGCTGCTACTTGGCAGACAGGTGAGCTTGCCCCTAACAGTATCAGGGCAGAATTTCTCCCATATGCGGACGTTTTGCCGCTCGTGGCGCCTACGGATCGCACGGCCAATCTTAACATGGGTATGTTGTCCGCCGATGACACGGTTGCTGCGCTCGCTTTGCTTTCCGAGATTCCCGCTAAGTATGCCGCATGGATCGAGGAGACGCGTGCTACTCGGAGCGGTGGGGTCCCGGAAGAGTTCCGCGATGTCGCCGACGCCCAGTATTCGCGTTGCACGTCTTCGGTTGCTCGGATCTCGGCTGGAATTGAAGCACTGCGGGGCGATGCGGACGCACTTCTGGCCTTCACCTTGGCGAATAAGGTGATGCTTGAGGTCATGCGACGCTCGGAATGGGAGCGAGATAAGGCTGCAGGCGTGCCCTACGACGAGACCCAGGCCAAGCCGGTCACCGAATGCAATTGGCGTCCGTTCCAGCTGGCGTTCGTGCTGCAATGTCTGACGAGTATCACGAACCGCCAGGGTTCGGATCGTAAGTTGTGTGACTTGCTGTGGTTCCCGACGGGCGGCGGCAAGACGGAGGCATACCTTCTTCTGACCGCATTCACGCTTTTCTATCGACGCCTCAAGCCGCAGGGCGGGGTGGCATCCTCCGGCGGAGTCGCCGTGATGATGCGGTATACGCTGCGGCTTCTTACTGTAGACCAGTTCGTCCGCGCTTCTCGCATGATTTGTGCAGCCGAACATATCCGTACCCTTCATCCGCGCCTCAAGAGCACGCCCAGGATTAGTATCGGTATGTATGTGGGTGGCGGTTCGACTCCCAATAATTTCGATGAGGCCCGGAGGGCTTTAAATAATGTCCAGAAGGGCATGCCTATGGATGGAAAGGGCAGTCCATGTAAACTAGTATCGTGCCCATGGTGTAACACTTCGATCGCTCCCACTAACTATCGGGTTGATATGAGGAATAGGCGTATCTCGTTGCCTTGTCCTAATCTATCTTGCGATTTCAAGACGGATATCCCTGTCCATGTAGCCGATGACGAGGTCTTCGCCGCTCGTCCTTCGCTGATTATCGGTACGTTGGATAAGTTTGCCCAGCTCGCGTTCAGGGATGAGGCAGGAAACTTGTTTGCCACAGACGGTTTGAACATGAAGCCGGATCTAGTCATTCAGGACGAACTTCACCTAGTAAGTGGACCTTTGGGAACGATTTCTGGCCTTTATGAGGCTGCGATCGACAAACTCTGCGAGTCTGCAGATGGCGTTAGGCCAAAAGTAATCGCGTCTACAGCGACGATCCGCAACGCCGGCCGACAGGTCACCAATCTATTCGACCGTGAGGTGGTGCAGTTTCCGCCTCCTTACGTCGACTCCCGGGATTCCTTTTTCGCCCGTGAGTTAACCGGCGCTGCGGGCGTCGCGAAGTCGCGACGTTACGTCGGTATGTTTGGGGCTAATAAGACGACCCAGGGTGTTATGATCAAGTCCGCCGGCGTCATGCTTCAAGGTGCAAGGGAATTGAATGCTGAGCCAGCTATCAAAGACCCCTATTGGACGACTGTCGGATACTTCTGCAGCTTGCGTGATCTTGGTGGCGCCATTGTCAGGGTGCAGGATGACGTTAGTTCATTGATCCAGGCCTTGGGTAGTCTTCCTGGTTCCAGTGGTGCCCGCAAACCTTCGAGCCCGCTTGAGCTCACAAGTCGCGTCGACGAGCAGGGGCTTGTCGCGACACGTGCTCAACTTGGAAATACCTTGGATGCGGGTACGGCGGTCGACTCGGTGCTGTGCTCGAACATGATCTCGGTCGGCCTAGATATTCCACGACTCAGCCTGATGTTCATGCTGGGACAGCCCAAGACCACCGCAGAGTATATTCAAGCCTCGAGTCGTGTCGGCCGTAAGTATCCCGGATTGGTGTTCATGCTCTATAGTCCTACACGGTCGCGTGACCGTTCGTTCTATGAGCATTTCCAGCGCTACCACGGTAGTTTCTATGCAGAGGTAGAGGCCACCAGCGTAACTCCGTTTGCTTCTCGTGCTCGTGAGCGTGCGCTCCATGCTGCCTTCGTTATCATCGCCCGTCACACCGTGCTGGCTCTCTCTGGTCCACGGGGAGCCGCTGCCTTTGACCCGAACATGCTCAAGGTCCAGGCGATCAGGGGCTACCTGCTTGACCGTTTCTCGCGTCAGGACCCGTCCGAGGCCGTGGATATTGAGCGGCATCTCGATTCGATTATCAGTCGCTGGGCTGCCAAGGTTTCCGAATATACCGCCGGCCTTTGTTACTCGGGGAACGCGGATCCAAACGGCAATCTGCTGGTGTCTTTCGAAGCGCAGACTGCTTTGCTTACTGAGCCTTCGAACGAATTCCCTACCATGAACCAAATGCGCAACGTCGACGCGATGTGCGGTATCTCGGTTCTCTCTAAATAAATTCCACATGAGCACGATTAAGATCCGACGCCCGCAACTAACCGAGGCCTTTGGTATCGGGGCTATATTTGATGCCCCAGGAATGTCGCTTATGATTTCCGAAAGTAGTTGGGACTCATCAAAACTTATGGAGGTCGAGGAGCCACGCTTAGTTCGTCGCCTTAAGGTGGACCGGCTACTGACTCCTATTCCTGCGGATGACAAGTTCGTGACGTCCGCCTCGGTACCTGCCCGCCGTTTCCCGGCCTGGGCCTATTGCCCCAGCTGCAAATCGCTGAAGAAGTTGTCTGATTTTGGGCCGATCCAGACCGTGAAGAAATGTCCCGGTACGGTTTGCGCCGGCCAGCAACTTCTCCCTTCACGTATCGTTGTAGCCTGTCCTGCCGGTCATATCGACGACTTTCCTTGGTTCCGCTGGGCACATAGCACTCAGACCTGTTCTGTGGCTGAGGGTAAGGGCAGGCTGACATTGGTTTCGACTAATAGCTCGACCTCTTTCGCTGATATGCGCGTTGTCTGCCAGTGCGGAGCCTCCCGGGACCTTGGTGAAGTGCTGATGCCCGGGGCCCTCTCGAGTATTGGGATGAATGGTTGCCAAGGTGGCACACCCTGGCGGGTTGGAGGAGAAAAGGAAGAGTGCGGTCAGACGGTAAAGGTTCTTCAACGTGGTGCCACGAACGTATATTTCCCGATCCGTGAGAGTGCGGTGTCTATTCCGCCTTATTCCGGACACGTGCACATGGTCGCGAACACCCTGTGGGATACATTCAAGAAGCTTGACCCGTCCTCGGATCTCTGGACCGGTTTGCTTGGGGTGCTTGCCCCTCAGCACAATCTCACTCCTGCCGAGTTATCCGATGCCCTTAAGAAGAAGCGGGCTGAGGTTTCTGGTCAGGAGGCCGACATCGATATCAAGGTCGACGAATTCGCCGCACTTTCCCGGCCGCCTAGAACGGGAACTTTCCGCGACCAATTTCTGGCGGAGCCCGTTCTTGAGGTCCCACATCAGCATGCCCACTGGCTAAAGTCTGTGACTTTGGTGAAAAGACTTCGCATGGTCACCGCTCAAGTTGGATTCAGTCGTATCGAGTACCCGCTTGATGATAAATTGATCCGTGATCTGAATCTGGAGGCCGAAGGTAAGAAATGGCTTCCCGCAAATGAGGTGCGAGGTGAGGGGATCTTCCTTGAGTTTAGCTCACAACATATGTCTGCCTGGCTTTCCAAGAACAAGGCAGCCTTGGACTTACGTCTGGGGTTTGTCCTGCGTAAGGCCGGGAATAGTCGCATCATTCAACGTACCGAACTCCCTGCCTCTCCCCAGGTGATCGTTCTTCATACCTTGTCCCACATGCTTATCAATGAGTTGGCCATGGAGTCTGGATATTCTGCATCCTCTATTCGTGAACGACTTTATTGTCTCCCGGGGGTCGAGCCAGGACAGCAGCGCCTTGGTATCCTGATTTATACTTCTTCTTCAGACTCTGAGGGCAGTCTGGGCGGCTTGGTTCGTCAAGGTAGTCCGGAGCGCCTGGCTGGCCTTTTAGACAAGGCACTGGAGGCAGCGAAATGGTGTTCCAATGATCCGCTATGCTCTGAGACGTCGCCCGCGCAAGGGCAGGGCACGGACGGCTTGAATCTGGCCGCCTGCCATTGCTGCGGTCTACTTCCAGAAACATCCTGCGAACTGTTTAACGCCTTACTCGATCGTACGTTGCTGACCGGCGGCGCCGATATTGAAGGCTTCATTTCCTGATTTCTCCCTATGGCAAAATTCTTCCCGGATATCCCTCCCGATATCAAGAAAAGCGAAGCAGAGTATAACCTCTATCGCGTCTTGAAGGGATTGCCTGATGAATGGGTAGTGTTGCACTCCGTCTACGTGCATCAGCATGCCTACAAACGCTCAGGTGAAGCGGACTTTTTACTTATTTCGCCTAAGGTCATCATGGTAATCGAGGTCAAGGGCGGGGTAGTCTACGCAGAAGGAGGGGAGTGGTGTTTTAAGAACCGACACGGAGATATCAGCCGCAAGAAGGAATCACCTTATCAACAAGCTGAAAGCGCCTGGCATGCGCTTAAGAATTTGGCGCTTACACGCCCCGGTGCGGAAGCCTTGCTGAACAAGGTAGCCCATGGATGGGGCTGCTATTTCCCTGATTGTGTGATTCCGCACGAGCAGGTCTCGCCTAACTCATGGCCCAAGGAGATGATTTGTGACGCGGATCGAATTATTGAAATTGGGGCTAAGGCCACCCTGATTCAGATGGCTGATTATGTTATCACAAAGGGTGAGAAGTTGGCCGCTAATATGGGGCGCCCTTCTCCTGTTGGTCTTAGTGCGGCGGAATTTGAGTCACTTGTCGATTGCTTCCGTCCGAATTTCAATTCGGTTCCCTCAATGGCGTCGGCCATCCAGGAGGCTGACTGGGAACTCGTGCGTCTTACATCCGAGCAAGGCGACGCACTCTGGGGTATGGAGGGTATCCCGAGGCTGCTGGTCCACGGACCAGCTGGAACTGGGAAGACATTGATTGCCGAGACGCGTTTCCATTCCGTGTTGTCGCAGGGCGATGAACAGCGCGTGGCCCTAGTTTGCTTCAATGTCCATCTCGCCGACCATTTATCGGCGATGAACATGTTGAGGATGAAGCCTGGCCGTTCCTTTATCGGGACAGTGCATTCGCTTCTCCGGGAGTATTCGCCCGCGCTTAAGGCCAACTCTGGCGACCATGCCGGTTGCCTGCGTGACTTGCTGGCTTGGTCGGCGGCCAATTCTACAGGTGCTTTCGACACTTTGATCATCGACGAGGGGCAGGATCTTCGAGCTCAACCCGTCCTATGTGCCGCGCTAGGCTGTTTGCTTAAGGGCGGATGGACAGGCGGAGAATGGGTGTGGTTCGAAGATCGCGGCCAATCGCTTGTTAAATATGCTGAGGGTTCCTTTGAACCTCCGAGCCATGCGGCCTATCGCTTGAAGCGTAACGTACGCAATAGCTCGCACATCGCTGAGTTTGCTAACAAATCCACCAGCAATCCAGCGGTCCCATCAGATATACCTGGGCACCAGGTTAAGCCTCTACTTTATAAGTCTAGTGACGCTACGGGGCGCCTTGCTGAGCTCGGTGAGGCCGTCGCCAATTTGCTTAAAAAGGGATTCAAGCCTGAGGATATCGTTTTGCTGGATTATTCCGGAGCCAGCGAGGCGCTAGTTGAGAGTAAAAAGATCGCTGGATTTGCCGCCTACGGCTGGAGCACCTCTGCTAGGAAGAATATCATCCGCTACACCACTGTCCGTAAGTTCAAGGGCATGGAGGCTTCGGCTGTTATCGTCTACAATGTAAATGGTACTATTGAGAAGGACGACCCGCTATTCTACGTCGCCGCGACCCGTCCCAAGGTTAGCCTGACCATTCTAGCTGACCAGTTGGCAATAGGGTCGATTACTAGGATGATGCTTAGCTAATCTGCCTAGAAATTCCAGATGCGGGAGGCAAGTTCAGCGAGCATATCTCGGCGTTCAGTCATCGTTTTCTCGTCGATTTCGGATACTTCCTTTCGACCGTTGAATTCGATTCTGTGATCGATCTCGCCGGACTCATGGTCGGCCATGAAGAGGTTACCAAGGGAGCCGCCGATTAATAGTAGCTTGGCTGCGTTTTCGAAGCCTAGATTATGGGCATCATGCTCGCTGGCGTCTTTGTCGTAGATCAAGCCTCTTGCTAACTTGAAATTGTCTACATCTCGCTTCGGCGTACTCAGGTAAAGGAAAGGGAGCTTCTTAGGGTTACGCATGGCCTCTTGCAGGCGTATTGCGATGAGTTTTGGTAATCTCTGATCCTTGCCTGTTGGGGTGTAGCGCTGGAAGGCAGATTCGAGTTCCTCCTTACTTGGGAATCCTTTGATGCCACGAAGGTAATCGTAAACAGTGTCTTCAATTGTTTCAGGGTCGTCCCCAAGTTTCCCTTTGTAGATATCGACTGCGAGCTGAGAGTAAGGTTTTTCGATGAAATTTGCACCATATTTGCAGACAATCAGTTTCATTCGGGCTTTTTCTAAAGCAAAACTTACCCTTCGGACTGCATCATCTGCCGACTCTGGGTCTTTATGGAGTCTCAGCAGTAGGCTCAAAAGGATCGGCCTAGCTAACTTATCTTTCATCGCAACCGTCAGTGGATAGATGCTTTCCAATGAATAAGATTTTTCAACTACTGCATTTCTCATGTTATTAGGCGCAGTGTCGAAGGCTTTTAAGAACGGGACGCTAAAGAGAATTTGTTTCAGAAGGTCAGAGTGTGTTTTCTTTGGGTCTTGGCTCTTGGCTAAGGTTTCGTTGAACTCGTTAAAGAGATCGTCCATTCGCGTGAATCTTCGAGTTGCTAACCAGAATGTTCGTAGGCCATTGTTTACGGCTGCATCGTCATCTTCGTTAGCCAAAACCTTCGAAATGGAATGCTTGTCGTTTTCAAAGGTAAGTTCTACCAGAGATTGTTGTTTTGGTTCAGGGCCGTGCGTGTAGAAGGCGCTCATGATCAGTTCCCAGGTTTCCAAGGGTGTTCCACCGGCATTGATGGACGCAAACACACGCATTCCCTCTTTTCGTTGATCCGTCTCGATGATGATGAGTCTGATGCCTTCAGCTAGGCGTTTATAGATCTCAGCAGCTGCTTTGCTTCGTGATGTAGTCTTAGTATCGCGTAAATAGGCGTCACAGGCTCTTTCAGCAAGATTGTCTAAGCAGGCTCCCGCCTTATAGATATAGGTGCTGATTAAGGCTTTATGCCAATCAGCATTTCTTTGAATGACGTTGTCATCGCCTGGTTCCCCCTCTTCAGGGCTATGGTCTGCTTCGATCTTCGTGGCTATCTCGCGATAGGCGTCACGATCGCTGCAAAGTTCCTTATTGCTGGATTTATGAAGTATGCGGGGTGTCTGTAGGTCTCTCTGGAGAATGACTCGTTTAGCCTTATCGATAGTTTGCTTGTCCGCCAGTTTTGCTAGGCTCCAGAGCATTATTGTGAGAGTTGTCAGACGCTGTTGCCCGTCCACAAGATCGGTCTTATTATTGGTCGGATCTTTGCAGACGACTACCGACCCTAGAAAGTGTCCGCGGCTGTCTCCGCTGCCGGTAAAGTCGAGTCCATTCAGGATATCCTGGAATGTCGTCGTGATCTTTTCCTCGGTCCATTTGAAGGTCCGTTGGTAGTTGGGTACGTCAAGGCATGGGTACTTGAGCAGAAGTTGTTCAAGGCTGATGACTTTTGCGTCTAGGGGCATGTATTTTTATTAAAAACGTTTCTTGTAGGGTCAAATGTTTAACCGCACTGTCCTTCTTGGATGACCCCTGAGCGCTGGATGTCTCTCGATTACCCAGAGCGAAAAAAGGCTCTGGTTCAGGCTGTATGTGATGAGGATACGTGGGATTGGGCTGACGCGGTGGTTTGGCAGGACTTCTTTGATGCGAGCGACGAGTCCCAGCGAAAGACCCGTCGTTTCGTTGATATTCAGAGATTAAGGACTTTTTTCGGCAACCGGGAACTCGACGACAGTGACACCGACCTTGGAATGGATGCTAACCAGTATCTGTATTTCTCGAATAGCCTTTTCGAGAACCTACCTCGGACCCTTCAACTTTCCCCGGAATCATTCGAGCTTGCGTTGCTTGATTCGGTTGGCGCGACGTTCGTCACCCTGGATACGATCTATATTCGCACGCATGATATCTTCGACGATTTCCTTGAATTGAAGTTCACACGCAAGATTTACACTGACGGTCGTGATGACGAACTAGTTGGTCCGTTTGAGCCGGATGAAACGCATGATGTGTTAGATGATACGGGTGAATGGCTGGAAGCGAGTGCCGGTTGTCTTGAGAATGATTCGCAGGATGATGATCAGGATAATGCCGACGTCGACGCGGAGCCCTATGATCGACTCAAAGACCTTCCAGATATTCCTGAGGTTGATAAAGACTTAGAACGTAACCTTCGCTGGACCGATGACGGTGATGATGAGGGTGGCTTTAGCATTCCCGGTTATGATGAAGTTAACGAATCGCCTGCAGGTGGCCTTGGCGACATGCTTTTTGAATAGTCAGATCTAGGTTGGACCAGGCTTTTACATAACAGAGTCATATCCTACGACATAGCCAGTATTCTGCTCCCGCCATTGGGAATCTGGCAGACCAGTCTTCGGTCACGGCGAGTTCTGCGGCGGATAGCGCGGCCCTTACTTCATCAGTTGTCCAGTGCCGTAGTCTGAAGGAATCTTCGTAACTAACAAGCCCGTCATTTGTCGTCAGTTGAGTCGACTCATGGTAGTTGAAGAGACCGTTTCCAAGCGGAGTGAAGGTGATGTCACGAGTCAGGCCATCTGTCCGTACGTGATTATCCCTGAAAAGTACCGAGCGAGGGACATCGATCAGGAGTGCGCCATCCGGTTTCATGCTTTTGGCTGCATTGGCGAAAGAGGCGGTCAACTCCTCTGGGGTCAGGATATAGGCGATGACTGTGAACACCGCGAGGGCGAGGTCGTGTCCGCCTGGGCCAGTGTAAGAGGAAAGGGAGGCGTTATGGGTCTGGACGCGCCCGTCTGCAATTTTAGCGAGAAGCTGCTCAAGCATAGCCTTCGATGGCTCGATCGCGGTCACTTCATGGCTAAGAGCAGATAGTGGAATGGAGAGTCTCCCTGTTCCTGCGCCAAAATCGGCAATGCACAGTTTTTCCCCGAGTGTGCCGATCTGCTGAAGGGTCTGCTTGGTCAGCTGGTCGTAGTATTCTCCGAAGCACCTACGATTTACCTCGTCGTAGTACTTGGCCCAGCTGCGGTGGTTGTCTGATGTGCTCATGCCTGAAGTACCAGTTGGTCACGTCGTGGGTAGAAACCCGTGACGCGTTGCCGCATGACTTCATTGCCTAGGATGCCGCTCACGTTGGCCATGCTCAGGGCCATGCCCATCATGCCCGGCAGCTTTCCGCAACGAAGCGTGTGGCTGAGGCCATTGAGCCCAACCCGGATGTGCTTCGTCTGACTCCGAAAAGCGCCGACCATGGGAAAGAAGTCCTCAAGTTCGCCAGCATCGGTGGCTTCCAGTGGCGGCGTGCCTTGGAAGTAAGAGATTTGCGCCCCTGTGTCGAAGAAGAGGTTGTGGGAGGCTCCGCCGATGTTTGTCTTGAGCATGGGTACGCCCATGAAGAACTCGAGGGGCTGGACGAAGCCTTCCGATGTCAGATCGCCATCGCTGACGGTAAGACGGTTGGCCTTTAGGTCGATGATGTGGTCGTAGCGGTTGATGATGTCGGCACCGATAATGCCGGCCACCGTTTCGCCCAGGAAGCCTGAGATGTCTGCAGCCGAGAACTGTCCTGCATAGAGTTCGGCGATATCCTCCTTCGGACCCAGTAGGCCGGTTGACCTGTCTCCGAATGAACTATCGGCACCCGTATCGTAAACCCAGAGCACACCCTCGATCTCTACGTACAGATGGTCTTTTTTGAAGAATAGCTGGTGGGTGCAGGTTGCCATGTGATTATAACTAGCATAATCCCATTATGCTGGGAAGTGTTTGATTCTAAGCGATGAATCGCGTGACAATCAGCCAAGTAGGCTGGTCATTTTCCTAAATCCTCTTTATAAACATATCCGCCTGCAATAAACTTATAGGGTCCCTTCCTCCGCTCTTCTCTAACCTCGAGATTCTGACTTTCAGCCATGGCCCGGATGATCCGTATGGCTGAGGTGGCGAATGCTCCATTGGTCTTGATTTGTAAGACTGGCTTGGTGCTTTCGGTGAGCTCAATGAAAGGGGTGTCGTCTTCGGGTATTAGCCCATGGGTGTCTTCGTCGAACAATTCAAATTGGGGTTTGTTCGGATCGTGCAGGTAGATCTTGCGGCTCTTAGTTTTCGAAGCCTTTTTAAGTGGGCTTGGCAGGATGATTTCCGCGTCTGCGGAATAATCAGAAGAGTTTTCGATTCGAACAGCGCAGACGGTGTATTCGTCTTTCTTGAAACGTCTGTTCTTTACGACATGCAAGGGTCCGTACTTCTTCTTGAAAGGGCTTTCTTCTATGCAGTAACTTATGTCACGCCAACGAACGGTACGGCCTTTACGCCGATTCTTTGCCGTGAAGTTGATTCCGTGTATCTCCCCCATACGTATGAACTGTGGGTCTGCTTTGGGGCCTTCTCGCGTCAGGTCGCCGGGATTATAGACGAGCAGTCGGACCTGTTTCTCTGCATTCCTGGGAGGTATACAGATTCTGTCGTAATCTTCGTGTCGCAGGTGGATTGTGAAATAGTAATCGGTGCGTCCTTTCATCGCGACCTGGACTGCTGGGCTTGCGGTACATTCTACGATTACGACAGGACGCTCCTGGGTCAGTTCTTTGTGAATTGGTGGTTTAGGTGTTACGGGAGGAATGTCTGTGCACTCAGTCTTTATCCTCTGAAGATGTTTACGGGCATGGGAAAATGGAACTTCATCTTTAGATCCGCTAAGGATGATCGCAGATTCGATGTTAATTCCGGTCACTCCGTTTCGAGTCAAATTATGGCTACCTACCCATAACGTTGCCTGATCTCCATTTTCTGTGTAGATGATTTTGTCGTGCAGCACTCCGGCAGGTACGCCGTTCTCAGAGTCGAACGAGGAGCCTGAAACATTGTGATACCAGACTTTCCCGGGCATCGCTATTCCAAGCTCAATCATGGCGCTGATATCAGTCGGCGCTCGTGCGGTTACCGCGATGAACGATTCAACGTTATTAAACGCTTTTCGGTGTTTCGTGAGTAGCTCTGTGCCCAATTTTGAGATGAAGCACATCGCAACGATGGTGGTCCCGTCCGATTCGGCCAGAATCTCGGTAATTCGCTCCAACGCTGGCTGCCTGGGGTTCGCGTGAAAGAATTCTGCCTGCATGAACAAGTACTAGCGTTTAATAGAAGGTGTACAAGATTTGCATTTAGGGGCCGAGCGCCTGGTTAGGCCTCACAATGGTGTCTGACCCCATTATCGTCCCGGATACGATCTCAGCTATGCCGGACCATGGAACACCGTCGAAGACCTGCGCCTCCGCGTAGTCCAATCCAATATCACTGGCTTGAGTCGCGGTAGTCTTTCCGGGCCTTTTTCTTGGTCAGCCGAGTTTCCTCTTCGAGGAGATGTTGTCTTTTTGATATTGGTAAATCGCCCAAAGGCTCAAATCTGGTCACTGGAGGTTCAGCTAATCTTAACTGATGGCATATTTCCTGGAGTAACTCCAAGTCATCCATACTCGGTGCGCGCATGGTCTCATTCTCGGCCTGTTTACCGAAGTTCCTAACAGTGTTTAACTTGGCCTTCGTTACCCCGACGGAATCCAGTTGTTGAAGGATACTCGACTCATCAGCGGCTTTTTTGGCTAATC
>Ga0209500_10000472_pt1 | contig 34568 bp, 32 predicted proteins | sample S_140212_EF_Meta_FD_187323 | JGI IMG/M metagenome (GOLD analysis project Ga0209500, IMG submission 187323) | Freshwater microbial communities from Lake Simoncouche, Canada to study carbon cycling - S_140212_EF_MetaG (SPAdes) (version 2) | ecosystem: Environmental > Aquatic > Freshwater > Lake ...
AATCGCTCTTTCAAGACCTGGATCTCCTCAATGAACGCCTCGACGGCGCGGCCCAAGAAGTCGTGGCCGAATACCGCCATCGCCTCTCCGAGCTCGGCAGTGAACTGCATCGCCTCTCGCCGAAGGCCCATCTCGGCGTCACGCGCGAGAAACTCAATCAGCTCGGCAAGCGGTTACAATCGGCCGGTTTCGATTCCATCCTCTCCCGCGGTTACTCGATCGTCCGCGACGAAGACGGCACCGTCATCTCGACCAGCAAGGGCGTGACCAAGGGCCGCAAGCTCCGCCTGAAGTTCAACGACGGCGAAGCAGGCGCGACCGGCGGTTGAGACTGCCGTTGGTAGGGCTGACCGCCACGGTCAGCCGAACGTGTTGAGCGAGGGCGCTCAACCCTACCTGAGGAAGCAAATCAGTAAGCCTTCGCCATCACCACGCGGCGGGCGCTGGGCTCGCCGGTGACGACGCACTTGCCCGGCTCGTCCTTGGCATCGAGCGGGATGCAGCGAATGGTGACCTTGAGCTCGTCCTTAAGGCGTTTCTCGACGGCCTTGGAGCCGTTCCAGTGGCACATTGCGAAACCGCCATGAATCTCTGGACGCTCGGGGGTCTGGGCGGTGAAGTAGGCCTTCAGCTCTTCGAAGGTGTCGATTTCTCGAGTGTTGGCAGCGCGGTGCGCCTTGGCGCGGGCGAGGAGGTTGTCCTGGATAGACTGGAGGCGCTCGACGACGGTGGCGACGAATTCGGCACGCGGGATGCCTGCCTTTTCGCCAGTGTCACGACGGGCGACGAAGACGGCGTTCGCCGCGAAGTCGCGCGGGCCGACCTCGACGCGCAGGGGCACGCCCTTCTTGATCCAACCCCACGCCTTATCGCCACCACGGATGTCGCGGTTGTCGACGGTCACGACGACCTTACGGTCGTGGAATCGCTGTGCGGAGAGCTCCTTCTGGAGCGACTGGCAATAGGCGAGGATGTCGGCCTTGGTGGCGTCGTCCTTGTAGATCGGGCAGATGACCACGTGCTGCGGCGCAAGGCGGGGCGGAGCCACGAAGCCGTCGTCATCGGAGTGGGTCATGATCATACCGCCGATGAGGCGAGTGGACACGCCCCAGGAGGTCGTGTGCGCGAACTGCTGGGTGCCCTTCTCGTCCTGGAACTGGATGTTGCAGGACTTGGAGAAGTTCTGGCCGAGGTAGTGAGACGTGCCGGCCTGGAGTGCCTTGCGGTCCTGCATCATCGATTCGATGCAGAGCGTGTCGACGGCGCCAGGGAAACGTTCGCCCTCGGTCTTGCGGCCCTTGATGACCGGCATCGCCATGTGGTTTTCGGCGAAGTCGGCGTACACCTCGAGCATCTTGTTGGTCTCCTCGACGGCTTCAGCCTCGGTCGCGTGGACCGTGTGGCCTTCCTGCCAGAGGAACTCGGCGGTACGGAGGAAGAGACGCGTGCGCATCTCCCAGCGGACGACGTTGGCCCACTGGTTGATGAGAATCGGGAGGTCGCGGTAGGACTGGACCCACTTCGAGTAGGTCTCGCCAATGATGGTCTCGGAAGTCGGACGGACGATGAGCGGCTCCTCGAGCTCGCCGGCGGGGATGAGCTTACCATCAGGGCCCATCTCGAGGCGCGAGTGGGTGACGACGGCGCACTCCTTGGCGAAGCCGTCGACGTGCGCGGCTTCCTTCTGGATATAGCTGACCGGGATGAAGAGCGGGAAGTAGGCGTTCACATGGCCGGTCTCCTTAAACTTCTCGTCGAGGTCGCGGTGGATGTTTTCCCAGAGGGCGTAGCCCCACGGCTTGATCACCATGCAACCGCGGACCGGGCTGTTCTCGGCCAGGTCAGCGTGCTTGATCACCTGCAGGTACCACTCGGGATAGTCATCCTGGCGGGTCGGGGTGATGGCGGTCTTCGGTTTGGCGGCGGGCTGCTGGGACATAAGGTCAGTAAAGAGGAAAGGGGCGCGGAAGGGCAAGACGGGAGGGCTGGGCCTCATAGGGCCAGAGACAGGGCCGGGGCTAGGGCTAGACTGAAAACGAGGAAGGCCGAATGTGAGGCAGATTGGATGAGCAGTTACCATCGGCCTTCACTATCCCTGGCCCTAGCACTAGCCCTAGCCCTGCTTCATTCAGGCTTTCTTCGCTTTCCAGAAACGTGGGCGGCCGCTCATGTCAGTCAGGCCAGCGGACTCGGCGTAGCCGAGCTGGGCGGATAGCTCCGCCAAGGCAGCATGCTGGTCGATGCCCGTCTCGCAGATCACCCAGCCGCCGGTGCGCAGGAACTTTGGGGCATCGGTCAGGATACGGCGCAGGTCGGCGAGGCCTTCCTCGGGCGCAATGAGCGCGGACTTCGGATCGAACTCGCGGACTTCCGGATCGGCCTCGGCCACTTCGGCTTCGGTGAGATAGGGAGGATTCGAGACGATTAGGTCGTACGCGTCGGTGACGGCCGCAAACCAGTCGGACTCCGCGAAGTTAACGCGTTCGGTCAGGTTGCACTGCGCGGCGTTCTCGCGAGCGAGCGCGAGGGCTTCGGCCGAACGATCGACCGCGTCGACCGACCAGAGCGGGCGTTCGGAAGCGAGGGCGAGTGCGATGGCGCCCGAGCCCGTGCCGAGGTCGAGCACCCGTACGACCTGCTCTTCCGGAAAGAGGGCCAGCACGAGGTCGATGAGTTCTTCGGTCTCTGGGCGAGGGATGAGCGCACGCTTGTCGGACTTCAGCACGAGGTCGCGGAACTCCACTTTGCCGACGATATGTTGCAGCGGTTCACGATTACCACGACGGACCGTGAGGTCGCGCAGGCGCTTCACTTCCTCGTCGTTGAGCAGGCGTTCGAACTGCAGGTAGAGGTCGAGGCGCTTTAGTCCCAAGCCAGCGGCGAACAGATGCTCGGCTTCGACACGCGGTTTTTCCAGGCCTTTGCGGGCGAGGAATTCCGCGGCTTTCTTCAGCGTGTCGAGTAAGTTCTGCATCAGCGGGCAGCGGCGCGGGTCAGGCGGTCGTTATAGGCAGCGCCGACGCCGGCGGGAGGAGCGAGTTCGGCGTGAATCGTCTCATAGCCACGGGCATCCAACTGGCGGAGAAGATCGAAGAGGTTACGTGCGGCTTCTTCGGTCGACCCATTTTCAGAAAGCAGGAAGACGTCGGCGTTGCCGGGAGGAGATACGCGGCGGCCGATAAAAAGAATCGCTGAGCGTAGGTTCGCGATAACCGGCAGCGTCCCGTGCGGGAAAAGTGCGACGCGGGTGGCGGGGCTGTAATGACGCTCCAGCATTCCTGGGGCGTCCTGGGCGGCCTGCTGGCTCGCGGCGCGCGTGACCACTTCAACTTCACCGAGCAGCTCGCGTAAAGTCTCCAAAGGAATCGGGCCAGGGCGGAGCAGGCGGGCTCGGCCGGGGACGGAAAGGTCGAGGATCGTGGATTCCACGCCGTGGGCGCAGGCGCCGCCGTCGACGATCCAAGGGCAACGTTCACCGAGCGAATCACGCACGTGCGCGGCCTTGGTAGGGCTCACGTAACCGAAAGGATTAGCGCTCGGAGCGGCCAACGGACGACCTGACAGACGCAGCACCTCGCGGAAGAGCGGGTGGGCCGGGATACGCACGGCGACCGTGTCCTTGCCGGCCGTGACGAGATCCGGCACGACGGCTTTGCGACGCAGCACCACCGTCAACGGGCCCGGCCAGAGGTGCGCAATCTTCGTGAGACGCGGATCCGGCTCGGCCACTTCGGCGAGCGCGGCCTGATCGAGCACGTGGACGATGAGCGGATCGAGCAGCGGGCGGCCCTTGATCGCGAAGACCTGGGCGAGTGCCGCGGGATTAGTCGCATCAGCCGCGAGCCCGTAGACCGTCTCGGTCGGCAGGGCCACGCAGGCGCCTTGGCGCAGGAGCTCGGCCGCACGAACGAGGTCGGCGGGAGCGGCGGTCAGGAAACTGGAGGCGGACGGAGACAAGGGAGACGGGACTTTACGGGACGAGGCGACAGGAGTCCCGTCCGATTTACCTCGGGGTGGTGGCGGGGGCAACCTCCCAGACCGACAACAAAAAGGCCGCCTGAAGAGGCGGCCCGGAGAAGTCGTCGCGAGGACGATTACTTCATCGTGATCATATTGCGGGCGCGCTTGACGGCCTTGGCAATATGACGCTGCTGGCGGGCGGTGAGGCCGGTCAGCTTGCGGGGCAGGATCTTGCCCGTCTCGGTGACGTAGCGCGTCAGGGCCTCGGGTTCGGTGAAATCGAAGTCGAGGGGGTTGCGGGAGCGCTTGAGCTTACCTTCGGTGGTCATGGGAGGTTTGGAAGTAAGAGGAGCAGAGCCGAGGGCAAGGAGAAATGGGGGGCGCCAAAGGCGCTAGGGGCAGGGATAGGGCTAGGGACAGGTCCAGAATAGACATTAATAGCCTTAATTTGGCTCTTTTCTGAAAACCCTAGCCCTAGCCCCAGCCCTACCTCTAGCCCTTTTTAGGCCCTTTTGACCGCGATCAGGAACTCTTTGTTACCATCCCGGCCTTCGATTGGAGAGGGAATCACCCCGAGGACCTGGGCGCCGGGAAGCGACTGAATGGAAGCGGTCAGGCCATCGACCACGCGGGCATGGATGACCGGGTCCTTGATGATCCCCTGAGCCTTATCCGCCTCGGCCCGCGTCGCCTCGAACTGCGGCTTGATGAGCGCGATCAAATGCCCGCCCTTCCCCGTCCGCTCCCAGGCGGCCGGCAACACCAGCCTCAAAGAGATGAACGAGAGATCCATGACCACGATGCCGTAGGTCCGATGAGGTAGCTCGACGGTGTTGATTTCACGCGCGTTGAACTTCTCGAGGTTCTTGATGCGCGGATCATTGCGCAGCTTGGAATGGAGCTGAGCCGTGCCGACATCGACACACGTCATGCTGACGACACCGCGTTGAAGCAGACAATCGGTGAAGCCGCCAGTCGACGCACCTACATCGAGCCCGTGCAAGCCTTCAACCGGGATCTTGAAATGGTCGAGCGCCCCTTCGAGCTTCTCGCCACCGCGGGAGACGAAGCGCGGAGGCTGATCGACGATCAACACCGCATCTTCCGGAAAAGATTGCGAAGGCTTGTTGACGACGGCGTCAGGGCCGGAGCGGACCTTGCCGGCGAGGATGAGGGCCTGGGCGACCGAGCGGGTCGGGGCGAGCGAAAGCTTCAGCAGCAATTCGTCCGCGCGGATCCTGCCGGGCTTCGCGGCCATCGGTCAGTCAAGGAAGCCCGTGAGGGGCGAAGTCGGTTCGGCCTTGTCGGAACCGACGCCCAGGCCCGCTTCACGGGCGGTACGGCCGGCTTCGACCGCGAGGCGGAAGGCGCGGGCCATCGCGACGGGATCGCCCGAGGAGGCGATGGCGGTGTTCACCAAGACCGCATCCGCACCCATCTCCAAGGCTTCCGCCGCGTGCGAAGGCGCGCCCAGGCCGGCGTCGACGATGACCGGCACGCGGGCCTGTTCGATGATGATGCGCAGGAAATCGCGGGAGAGCAGGCCACGGTTCGAACCGATCGGCGCGCCGAGCGGCATGACCGCGGCGGCGCCGACTTCTTCGAGGCGCTTAGCCAGGACCGGATCGGCGTGGATGTAAGGCAGCACCGTGAAACCCTTCTTCACCAGTTCACGGCAAGCCTCGAGGGTCTCGACCGGGTCGGGCATCAGGTATTTCGGATCCGGGTGGATTTCGAGTTTCAGCCAGGAAGTCCCGAGGGCCTCACGGGCGAGTTCGGCGGCGAAGATCGCCTCCTTAGCCGTGCGCACGCCGGACGTGTTCGGCAAGATCAGGTGCTTCTTCGGGTCGAGCGCGGAGAGGATACCGTCATCCTTCGCACCGAAGCGAACGCGCTTGATGGCCATCGTCACCACCTCAGCGCCGCAGGCGTCGAGCACCGCGCGGAGCTGCGCGGCGGAAGCGTACTTGCCCGTGCCCGTGAGGAGGCGCGAAGCGAAGGTACGATCGGCGATACGGAACGAGGACATCGGTGCTTGCACAATCCGAACGGAGGCGGGCTTGTCCAGCCCTCGCATCCAAAACCTAGGCGGACACCGCTTCGACCAACGATTTCGCAGCTGAAACGGGGTCGGCCGCCAAGGCGATCGCGCCGCTAACGGCGAGGCCATGGGCGCCGAGCGCACGCAGGGCCGGCCAGTCGGCCGCCGTCACGCCACCGATGGCGTAGCAAGGCAGCGGCGCGGAGGAGGTGATGAGCGTAGCGAGGGATTCCGCCGTATGGATCGCCGCAAGTTTCTGCTTACTCGCCGTGTGGCGAAAAGGGCCAACACCGGCGTAGTCGACGCGCACACCGGCGAAGCGGGCGAGGTGCGCAGGCTCGTTGAGCGTCACGCCCAAGATGGCGAAGTCGCCGAGCAAGGCGCGGGCCGCGGCGGGCGAGGCGTCGTCACCGCCGAGGTGGACGCCGTCGGCTTCGGCGCGGAGCGCAACCTGCGGCGAGTCGTTGACGATAAACGTCGCACCGTAATCACGACAGAGTTCAGCAATCGCGGAAGCTTCGGCGACCCAGACGTCTTCCGGTAAATGTTTCGCGCGGAGCTGGATCCACCGGACACCGCCTTCAAGGGCGGCGAGGGCCTGCGCCCGATGCGTGAGCGGCGAAGCGTCGAGCGTCAGGAACTGCAGGCGCGGAAACACGGCCTAGTACTTGCGCTTGAGCTTGCGCGCTTCCTTGCCATACCAGGCGCGCTCGAGGTCGAGGAAGGCGCGGACGGGGTCGGGCTGCTTCCAGACCGAGCCGATGAAGGCGATGCCGTCGAAGCCCATCGCGCGGGCTTGCGCGGCGTTCTTGGGAGTGATGCCGCCGAGCGCGTGGACCGGAGCGCCGCCTTCGGCCTTCCATCGCTGCAGGATGACTTCGTATTCACGGAGTGTCCGGCGCGGGCGATGGTCCTTCTTGGAGACGGACTCAAAGATCGGCGTCAGGAAGACGTAGCCACAAGCCTTATCGGTGGAGCGGAGCTCATCGTAGTCATGGCACTTCACACTGACCGGCGCGTGCTTGGGCCAGCGACGCGGGATGCGTTCGCCCGGGTGCATCTGGAAACCACCGAGCTTGTTCGCTTCGACTAGCTCCGGTTCTTCGCCGAGGACGATACGCGGCCAGAAGGCTTCCGGCACCGCGCGCAGGAACTGCTCGTAGTGGCGACGGTCCCAATCCTTGCGGACCTGCACGTGGAGGCGGCCGAGGCCGGCGTCGAAGAGACGGCGGACCTGCTTGGTGTCCCAGCTGCCATCGTTGGGCGTGAAAAGGACGAGGTTCTCCGGGGCCGGGGTTTCCGGCTCGCTGACGAAGAGGCCTTTGATGAATTTGAACATGAGAGAGGTCAGCCGCCCTGGGCAGCGCGGATCACGAGGATGCGGGCGCCCTCGGCGAGGGCGTGGTCCGTCCAGCGGGAGCGCGGGACCACCTGTTCGTCGACCGCGGCGGCGACGGCCGGCTCCTGGGCGACGCCCAGTTCGGCGAGCAGGTCCGCCAGCGTCCGGGCGGCGGTCTCCTTAGGCTCATCGTTGATGGTCACGCGCATGTGGGAGCGACCCTGTCCCGCGGGGGGCGGGCTGGCAAGCGGAGGTTTGGGGTTGCGGGAATGGGCGGGCGGGCTTGGCTAAAACCCATGAAGACCCTGCGCCTGTGCCTGCTGTCCGCCTTGGCCCTGATGGCCGCCCTCACCCTCTCCTCCTGCAACCAAATGAAAGAATCCTCCGCCGCCAGCACCCCTCGTGCCATCATCCACACCAACTACGGCGACATGACTGTCGAGTTCTGGCCCGACGTGGCTCCCCGCACCGTCGACAACTTCCTGAAGCTCTCCCGCGAGAAGTTCTATGATGGCACCGCGTTCCACCGCGTCATCAAGGGCTTCATGATTCAGGGCGGCTGCCCCAACTCCAAGGTCGGCGCCCGCGGCGCCCCCGGCACCGGCGGCCCCGGCTACATGGTCAAGGCCGAGTTCAATAACCGCGCCCACGTCAAAGGCGTGCTTTCCATGGCCCGCTCCAGCGACCCGGACAGCGCCGGTAGCCAGTTCTTTATCTGCCACGGCGATGCCTCTTTCCTAAATAATAAATATACGGCCTTCGGTAAGCTCGTGTCCGGCGAGGAAGTCCTCAATAAGATCGCCGATATCCGCTGCGTCGGCATGGAAGGCTCAACCCCCACCGAACGCGTGGAAATCACCAGCGTCGAGCTGGTGGTGGCGAAGTAAGGGTTCCGCCTTTACAGCCCCTTTCGACCGCCTAATCTAGCCTTCCCCATGAAAACCCTCAGCACCCTCAGCACCCTCGCAGTCCTCTCCCTCACCGCGGCCGCTCAGGCCTTAACCCTCGACGTGCAGTTCGGCACCGGCAAGCCCAAGACCCCGCTCGCCAACGGCGCTGACGCCGACCGAACCTCAGTCGTGGGAGTCGCCATCGGCACCCAGCTCAGCGAGACCTCCCACCTCGGCCTCAACGTGAGCACGCGTAACATCGTCACCCCGGACCCCATCGACGCCAAGGCCCGCACCGCCATCCTCGAATACACCTACGAGCTCAACCCGACCGGCGGTATCCACCCCTTCGTCGGTGCTGGCGTCGGCTGCGCCTGGCTCACGAACACCTCGAAGAAGACCGCCCTCGCCTCCGACGTCTTCGCCGGCCTGCGCTTCACGGTCACCGAGTCCGTTGACCTGACGCTGACGGCCCGCGCCCACCAGATGTACAAAGTGGACTTCAGCGGTGTCCAAGGCGAATTCAACCGCCAGGTGAACAGCTTCGAAACCGTCGCCGGTCTTCGCTTTAAGTTCTAAGCTGTCGACTCGACCAAACAAAAGCCGCCCAACTGGGCGGCTTTTTTGTTGGGCCAGTGAGCGGACGCCTCAAGGGACGAGCAGGCCTCGCTCCTTCATCCAAGCGCCAAGGAGGTCAGTCCACTTCTTTGCCGCCTCGCAGCGTTCGGAGGCACCCCAACCGTGGCCACCCTTCGCCCAGACGTGGACTTCAGCCGAACCGCCCATCGACTTAAGGACCTTGGCCAAGGCCATCGAGCCTTCAGCTGGATAACCATCATCGGCGCTATGGGCGAAGAAGGCCGGTACCGGCTTCGTGCCCGGAGAGGGAACGACGCCTTCGGGACCATCGCGCAGGACGCTATCCGGCTTGTCCTTCACGAAGAGATAGGCCGGGTAGACAAGGACGGCGAAGTCCGGGCGGGCGGCGCCGACTTCAGCTGGAGAATAGGCCACGCGGGCAGCGAGATTGCCGCCGGCGGAGAAGCCGAGGATACCGACCTTCGAAGGATCCGCGTTCCATTCCTTGGCGTGCTCACGGACGAGCTCAATCGTCCGGCGGGCATCCATCACTGGGACAATCCACGGCTTAAGGTTGTCGCGGCGCGGCACACGGTAGCGCAGCACCACGGCGGCGCTGCCGAAGGCATTGAGACGACGGGCGACTTCGGCACCTTCGTGTTCTTCAGCGAGGATACCGTAACCGCCGCCGGGGCAGACGATGACGATCGGAGCACCGGGCTTGGCGGCGGGATAGACGACGAACTCGGGGATCATCACGTCGGCGCGATGCCCGCTCTTGTTGATGATGCCCTTGGGATCCTGGCCGGGCTTGGCCTTAAGCGTCTCGGCGGGCGGAACGCCTACCCAGACGGGAGCGGCCGGCAGAGAAGAGGCCGCCGGAGGGAGGCCGACACAGCCGACGAGGAATACGAGGCCTAAGGCGGTGGCCAGCAACGGGAGGAGGCGGGGGATCTTCATGGGGTTTGGGGAAAGTCAGAGGCGGGAGCCTCACTCGTGTCGGAGGGCTTCGATTGGGTCGAGCTTGGCGGCGCGGAGCGCCGGGTAGACACCGGCGACGAGGCCGACGACGACCGAGAAAGCGAGGCCTTGGGACATGATTACCCAATCCAGCGTGGCGACCGACCCCGAGGGCAGCGCCTGGGTCAGGATGTAGTTCATCAGTGCGACGATCCCCATCGAGACCACCAGACCGATGAGGCCACCGACGACCGAGATCACTGCGGCCTCGGAGAGGAACTGCAGGAACAGATCCGAGCCGCGGGCACCGACGGCCTTGCGGACGCCGATCTCGCGGATGCGCTCGTTGATAGAGGCGAGCATCACGTTCATGATGCCAATCCCGCCGACGAAGAGGGAGATGCCGGCGACGCCACCCAGCGAAAGCTTGAAGGCGGCCTCCGTCTTCCGGAAGTCCTCGAGCGTCTGCTCGTTGGTCGTGATGGCGAAGTCGCGCAGGCCCTTATGTCCCGCCAGCATGGTGCGTTCGGTCTGCTCGACCGCATCGTGCAGAAGTTCAGCGTCGCCGATGCGCAGGCCCAGCCCAGTCAGGCGATCGTTGCCGATGAATTTCGCTTGAGCGGTCGTGACGGGGATAAACGCCCCGCTATTGCGCCAGCGCCAAGCGCCGCCTCCGCCGCGGGAATTGGCGGAACGGATCTGCATCCCACTGCCCTCGATGTTATTGAGTACGCCGATGACCGTGAACCGACGGCCGCGAATCTTGATTACCTTACCTACCGGGTCGATATTGGCGCCGAAAAGTTCCGGTATAACGGCAGAACCGAGGACAATCACGTCGTTCATGTTCAGGACGTCGAGGTCGCTAATGAAGCGACCTAAGCCTGGGTCGATCCAGCGTTTTGCGACTGGTAAGTAGTCAGCCGTCACGCCCGTCACATAAGTGCTCGTCTCATGCCCTTCGATAATCAGCCGCTCATAGCCGACCCGCGCCTCAGGGGAGATATTCTCAACCAGCGGCACCGTCTTGCGGATGCGGCCGACATCGCGCATGGTAACGCCTTCGGAAAGCTCGGCGAGGTGCTCCTGCTCCTTGGGGAGCTGTTCGCGCGTGACGGTAATCTTCTCGATGCCGCCCATGGCATCGACGAACTGGCGGAAGTTACCGACCATCCCCTGGACGACGGTGACCATCGCGACGAGTGACGCCACCCCGAGGATGATGCCAGACATCGAAAGGAGCGAGCGAACCTTGTTGGCCTGGAGTTCGCGGAGCCCGTTGACGACGGCGGGGCGGATACGGTCGAAGAGTTTCATCGGGTGCGGTCCTCCTGGACGAGGCCGGCGCGCATCGAGATGACGCGGTGGGCGTTCTCGGCGACGGAAAGATCGTGGGTGACGAGCACCACCGTGATACCCTCCTTAATGAGCGAGCCCAGGAGCTCGAGGATGCGGTCGACATTCTTCACGTCGAGATTACCCGTCGGCTCATCGGCGAAGATGATTGAAGGTGAGCCCACGATGGCGCGCGCGATGGCGACACGCTGGCGTTCGCCACCGGAAAGCTGGCTGGGGCGATGGTCGAGACGATGCGACATCCCGACGCGCTCTAACGCAACCGCAGCGGCGGCATCGTTCGCGGCTGGATCTGAGTTATCCCGATAGAGGAGCGGTAAGGCGACGTTCTCAAGGACCGTGAGGCGCGGTAGCAGATTAAAGGACTGAAAGACGAAGCCGACGCGGTTGGAGCGATACCAGGCGCGCAGATCGGGGTCGAGCTTGGCGACTTCCTGCCCGTCGAAGACGATGCTGCCCTCACTCGGCGTGTCCATAAAGCCAAGGATGTGCATGAGCGTCGATTTGCCGGAGCCGGACGGACCAAGGATGGCGACGAACTCGCCTTTCTGGAAATCGAGGTCGACGCCCGCAAGCGCATGAACGGTCTCGTCACCCATGACGTAGGTCTTGCGCAGACCGCGGATGGCGATGAGCGCGGGCATCTCAGCGGATGATTGCAGGACGGACAAGGCTGACGATATCGCCTGGCGTGACGCCGTCTTTGACTTGAGACCAGCCAGCGTCGCTGAGACCCAGATTGACCTTGTGGGCATCCCATTCGCCTTCGGCGTTACGGACGTAGACGAGACGATCGGCACCGTCGACGAAGACGGCCGACACTGGCACGGCGACACAGCCTTTGACGCTATCGACGGTCACGGTGACGTTAGCGCTGATACCCGGACGGACGCCGTCGCCGGCGGCGAACGAGACTTGGGTCGGGAAGACGCGCAGGTCAGGCACTTTGAGGTCGGCCGTACCGAACGGGGTCATGAAGGTAATCTTACCAGGCTTACGCAGGCTGGGGATGGAGTCGAAGGTCACCATCGCTTCCTTGCCGATCTCGACGCGCGTCGCGGCGAACTCATTGAGGTTAACGTCAACGCGCAGCAGCGACGTGTCGGAGACCGTCATGATAAGCGTACCGCTGTTGATCGACTGGGCGCCGATCACAATCTGGCCTTCAAGGATGGTGCAATCGGAGACCTGTCCGGCATGCGGGGCGCGAATGACTGTCTTGCGGACATTCTCGGAAGCCTTATCGAGTCGGGACTGGGCAATCTCGCTCTGCAGCTTAGCAACTTCGAAGGCCGTCTTGGCGTCGAGCATCTCGCGTTCGGAGACGAAGCCTTTGGCGCGCAACGCCTCGGAGCGGCGCAGGTCGCGGGTGACCTTCTCCAGTGTGAACTTCTGTAGCTGCAAGGTGCGGCCGGCCTCATCCTCGTCGGCCTTAGCGAGCACCGGATCGAGTTCGACGAGGATCTGATCCTTCTTCACCATGTCGCCAGTCTGAACGTAAAGCTTCTGGAGCTTACCGCTGACCTCTGCTCGGATGTTACTATAAATCACGGCACGGACGAAGCCCGCGGCCTCAATGGTCTCACGGATATCGCGCTTCTCGGCCTTGGCCTCGAAGGCAGGTGCGAGGGCCTGACGTCCGGGCCCCTTCTTTTTGGGCCAGAAGGCGAAGGTGAGCCCGCCGACGACGGCCAGGATAAGGAGGGGCTTGAGAAACTTCATGGAGTGGAGGTCAGAGGGGGAAGCGGATCTTCGGCGCCGAGGCCGGCGCCGACCTTCTGCTCGACGATGTCCATCGTGAAACCGTGACGCGGCAGAAGGGATCCATCGAGTCGCGCGACCTTCGCCGATGCGGCGCGGGCGTCGAGGTGGGACTGCACCCAATTGAGCTGGGCCGAGTCGAGCGCGGCCTGAGCTTGGAGCACGCGGAGGACATCAGACTGTCCAGCGTCGTAACGAGCGCGCTCGCCGTCGTAAGATTGGCGCTGCAACTCCAGCGAAGAGGTCGCGGCCTCGACGCGGGAACGAGCGGCTTCGAGTTCACGCCACGAGGCCCGGGCGGAGAAGACAAGGTTCTGGCGGACGTCAGCGAGGCGGAGCTCGGCCTGTCGACGGGCGCGGTAGGCCGAACGCAGGGTCGCGGTCGACTCACGGAAACCGAGAGGGAAGCTCAGCCGTAGCTCAGCGTAGTTACTCCATCCAGAATGTTGGCGATAGCCATCGTAGCCGGCTGACATGCCAGCGCCAGCGGTCCCAGCAGCGCCGTAACGAAAGCCGCCTACGGAGAGGTCAAGGCTGGGGTGGTCATTCTGCTCCGCCTGGGCCACGAGCGCTTCGGACTGCGTAATACTAGAAAGTTGGATTGCCGTGCCGAAATCAAAATCCGCTACCGTGCGAATCCACGGAGCGAAGGTGGGCGGGGCAGTGACCGCGGACGTCGGCATCTCCGCGACGAGTAAGGCCGCTTCGACGGCGGCAGCATCGCCTTGGCCGAGTAGGCGCCGAAGGCTCATCTCCGCATTATCGAGTATCTGGCGAGAGTTCAGGACGGCAACCTGCTGACTTGCGACATCCGCCGCAGCTTGAAGCTCTTCGAGCACGGTGGCGTCGCCCAACGAACGCTTAGCGCGGATCTGGGCAAGGAAGGTCTCCGCGGAGCGGAGGCTCGTTTCACGCAAGGCGACGAGCTTGCGCGTGCCGGCCAGGGACCAGTAAGCGATTTCAGCATCGCGAATGAGGTCAAGCGAAGCGGCACGCAGGGCTAGCCGGTTGCGATAAGCCGCCTGACGGGCGGAGATGAGGGAGCTCAGGTTCACCGCACGCCAGCCACCGGCGAGCAGCGGTTGAGTATAGGCGACGTTACTTCCGAGGTCGTAAGCCGAGGCCGTGGCCAGGGCGCCGCTATCCTTCCAGGCGCGTGTGAGCCCAGCACCCACCGAGAGCGTGCCACCCCAGCTAAACTTCTGGCTCAGCGCGACGTCAGAGTCATGCAAGCGGTCGGCAGGGAGTCCGCTCGTAGTACCGGAGGTACCGCTGAGACGATTGGTCCATGAAAGATTCGGGTCGAAGACCGCTTCTGAGACCTCGACCGCGTCCAAGGAGCGTAGGGCATCTAGGCGCGTCACCGTTAGGCCGAGATTATGAAGCAGAGTCCGATCGATGGCCTTTTCTAAGGTGAGTGGACCGGCGGGGGCGGGGGGCGTCGACGCAGGCACCCCGAGCTCGGCTCCCGGAAGGGAGGCCGCAGCCAGAAATGCCAAGGTGAGGACAAGACGCATGGGTTAGGGTAAGTACCTCATAACAGGGAGTTTGTTCCCACTGCAAAACAAAGCGGCGCACCTTTCGGTGCGCCGCAGGGTGATGACTGGAAGCAGTCTTTACTTGGCCTTCGAAATCTCGACGAGCTCGACCTCGAACTCGAGGACCGACTTACCAGGGATTGGGCCCTGACCCTGGTCGCCGTAGGCGATGGCGGACGGGCAATAAAGGACGATCTTGCCGCCGATGCCGATGAGCTGAACGCCTTCAGTCCAAGCCGGGATCACGCCACTAAGCGGGAATTCGGTCGGCTCATTGTTGCGGGTCTTGGTGGAGTCGAAGACCTTGCCGTCGACGAGCTTGCCTTCGTAGCGGCACTTCACGGTCGATTCCTTGGTCGGCTTCACGGCGGAACCCGGAGCGAGGATCTTGTAGCGGAGACCGGAGGCGGTCTTCGTCACCGACTTGTCGGCATCGACCTTGGCGAGGAAATCCTCGTTCTGCTTGCCCCACTTGCCGGCCTTGGCGTTGACGCGTTCCTGGAACATGGCGTCGGCGCCTTCGCCCAGTTCGGCGGGGTTGAACTTCGGCTTTTCGCCGCGCATCACCTGACGCACGCCGGCGAGGAAGAGTTCAATCTCCTCATCGGTGAGCTCGAGCTGCGAGTTCACTTGCGGCATGGGGGACTGGCTGGCGATGGAGAAGCCAAGCATGGTCCAGGCCTGTTTGACCTGATCAGGGGTGAGCGGTTTCACGATTTTTGCGGGGGGTGGAGTGGGCGTCGCGGCGGCAGCTTTCGGTGCGTCAGCGGCATGGAGAGACGCGACGGCGACGGCCAGCGCGGCGAGGACGGGGTATTTCATGGGAAGGGGGTTCGTAGCCGATTCAGGCCTTCGGGGGAAGCACCTTTGCATGCTCCTGCAAAGAACTGACCGTGAGGGGGTGTTCGCGCAGGGAGCGGATACCTAGGACGGCAGCGCGGGCCGCATTCATCGTCGAGGCCATGTACACGCCACGCAGCACGGCTTCGGAACGCATCGCGTTCTCGTCCTTACGAGGGAGCATGCCGGCAGCGGTGTTCACAATCATCTGCAACTGGCCATTCTTCAGAAGGTCGAGCGCGTTGGGGCGGGCACCTTCGGAGATCTTACCGAGCTTGATGACCTTGACGCCGGCAGCTTCGATGGCCGCGGCGGTGCCGCTGGTGGAGTAGATATTGAAGCCGAGCGAGGCGAGATCACGGGCGACGGCGACGGCGCCGTCCTTGTCGCGATCCTTAACGGAGAGGAAGGCATTGCCAGCGACAGGCAGCGCAGGCTGCGCGGCCATCTGCGCCTTGGCGTAGGCCATACCGAGGTCGTCGTCACAACCCATGACTTCGCCGGTGGAACGCATCTCGGGCGAGAGCGCGACCGGGGCGCCAGGGAAGCGACTGAACGGGAAGACGGATTCCTTGACAGACCAATAGGGCGGACGGATTTCGCGGGTGAAAGCGAGGTCCTTGAGCTTAGCACCGAGCATGCAAAGCGAAGCGAGCTTCGCCAGCGGCACACCGATGGCCTTCGACACAAACGGGATCGTGCGCGAGGCGCGCGGGTTGACCTCGAGCATGAAGACGATGCCGTCCTTGATTGCGAACTGGATGTTCATCAGGCCGATCACCTTGAGGCGCTTGGCGAGGGAATGGGTGATGCGGCGGACTTCGTCGACGAGGGCCGGCGAGAGCGTGTGCGGAGGCAGCACCATGCCGGCGTCGCCAGAGTGTACGCCCGCGTGTTCGACGTGTTCGAGCATGCCGCCGATGACGGTGGTCTCGCCATCGGAGATGGCGTCGACGTCGAGCTCGATGGCATCCTCGAGGAACTTATCGAGTAGCACCGGCTTGCCAGGAGCGACGTCGAAGGCTTCGCGCACGACGGACTTCAGTTCATCCATACCATAGACGATGAACATACCGCGCCCACCGAGGACAAAGGAGGGACGAAGGAGAACCGGGAAGCCAATCTCCTCAGCAGCTAGGTAAGCTTCTTCAGCCGAGAGGGCGGTCTTATTGACCGGCTGGCGGATGCCCAGCTCGATGAGGATGTCCTTGAACTGCTGGCGGTCCTCGGCGAGCGCGATGCTCGCAGGCGAAGTGCCGACGACCGTGACGCCGGCGGCTTCAAGGTCCGCGGCGAGATTGAGGGGGGTCTGGCCGCCGAACTGAACGATCGCGCCAACGCACTGCTCGGTGCGGTAAATCTCTAGGATATCTTCGAGAGTGAGCGGCTCGAAGTAGAGGCGGTCGGAAGTGTCGTAGTCAGTCGAGACCGTCTCGGGATTGGAGTTCACCATCACCGTCTCGTAGCCTGCGGCGCGGAGCGCGTAGGAAGCGTGGACGCAGCAGTAGTCAAACTCGATGCCTTGGCCGATGCGGTTCGGTCCGCCACCGAGAATCATCACCTTCTTCTTCGGCGAGGGACGGACCTCGGACTCGTCGCCGTAGGTGGAGTAGAAGTAAGGCGTGAAGGACTCGAACTCTGCGGCGCAGGTGTCGACGAGGCGGAAGACCGTCTTGATGCCGGCGGCGTTACGCGTCGAATAGACGTTGGCCGGGGTGAGGCCAGTCGCGTGGGCGATTTGACGGTCGGCGAAGCCAGCTTCCTTGGCTTGGCGGAGCAGGTCGGTGCCGATGGATTTACCGGCAGCCTTGAGGGCGAGCTCGATGTCGACGATACCGCGCAGCTGGCGCAGGAACCACGGGTCGATCTTGGAGAGATCGAAGATCTCCTTCTCGGTCAGGCCCGCGAGCATCGCGTAGCGGACGAAGAACGGACGTTCCGGATTCGGGCGGGCGAGACGCGCGCGGATCTCGGTGAGGTCGGTGAAGGCGGCGTCGCCGAACTTACCGCCGCAGCCGAAGCCCCAGGCGCCGATCTCGAGGGAGCGGAGCGCCTTCTGGAAAGATTCCTTGAACGTGCGGCCGATGGCCATCGCTTCACCGACGGACTTCATCGCGGAGGTCAGAGTCGTATCGGCGCCGACGAACTTCTCGAACGTGAAGCGGGGGATTTTGGTGACGACGTAATCGATGGTCGGCTCGAAGCAGGCCGGCGTGGACTTCGTGATATCGTTCTGCAGCTCGTCGAGCGAATAGCCCACGGCCAGCTTGGCGGCAATCTTCGCGATCGGGAAGCCGGTGGCCTTGGAGGCGAGGGCGGACGAGCGCGACACGCGCGGATTCATCTCGATGACGATCATGCGCCCGTTGGCCGGGTTCACCGAGAACTGGATGTTCGAACCGCCGGTCTCGACGCCGACGGCGCGGATGACGGCGAACGAGGCGTCGCGCATCAGCTGGTATTCCTTGTCGGTCAGCGTGAGTGCGGGGGCCACGGTGATGGAGTCGCCCGTGTGGACGCCCATCGGGTCAAAATTCTCGATCGAGCAGATGATGACGCACTGGTCCTTATGGTCGCGCATCACTTCCATCTCGTATTCCTTCCAGCCCAGAAGGCATTCCTCAATCAGGACTTCATGGACGGGTGAGGCGTCGAGGCCGGCCTGGGCCATGCGCTCGAATTCTTCCTTGTTATAAGCGATACCGCCGCCGGTGCCGCCGAGCGTGTAGGACGGACGGATGATGACGGGGAACTCGCCGCCGATGAGGGCGATGGTGTCACGCGCGGCCTCGAGGGTCTTCACGACGCGGGAGCGCGGGACATCGAGGCCGATTTCGAGCATCAACTTCTTGAAGATCTCACGGTCTTCGCCGCGCTCAATCGCGTCTTCCTTCGCGCCGATGAGTTCGACACCGTACTTCTTCAGCACGCCAGTACGCGCGAGCTTGAGCGAAAGATTGAGCGCTGTTTGACCGCCGAGCGTCGGAAGGAGCGCATCGGGTTTCTCTTTGGCGATGATGCGTTCTACCGATTCGACCGTGAGGGGTTCTACGTAGGTGACATCCGCCGTCTCCGGATCCGTCATGATCGTAGCCGGATTGGAGTTCACCAAGATGACGCGGTAGCCTTCTTCGCGAAGCGCCTTGCAGGCCTGGGTGCCGGAATAATCGAACTCGCAGGCTTGGCCGATGATGATCGGTCCCGAGCCGATGATGAGGATTGAGCGGATATCGGTCCTCTTAGGCATAGTGTTCCGCGGACTGTCAGCGACCGTTGGAAGGGTGGTCAAGTGGGGACTTCTAACAATTGCGGGCGCGCCGCGGGAAGGCGCTTGCAGGGTCGTCCCGGGCGGGCATTCATCGGGGCGTGGACATCATCAGGATAGCTGGCATCAAGTCCTTCGGACACCATGGCGCCCTGCCCGAGGAGAAGCGTCTCGGCCAGCGGTTCACCGTCTCCGTGGATCTCGAGGTGGACACCCGTCCGGCGGCCGCCGCCGACGATTTGAAGCTGACCGTCGATTACGCTCAGGTCATCCGCACAGTGGAAGCCCAGCTAACCGGTGCGCCAGTCTACCTAATCGAGACCTTGGCCCAGCAGATTGCCGCGCGTATTCTGGGCACTTTCGACGTGGTCAAGGCCGTCACGGTTGAGGTCAATAAACCCTTCGCCCCCGTGGCCGCCGAGTTCGACGCCATTTCGGTGAAGATCCGTCGCGAGCGGGCGTGAAGGGGACCCCCTATCATTATATCCTCGGCCTAGGCAGTAACCTCGGCGCCCGGGCGGATATCCTCGGCCAAGCCATCGGGCTTCTGGGCAAACTCCCCGAAACCCGTATTTTGGCTATCTCGGAGGCTGTCGACTCGGACCCAGTGGGGTACACCGACCAGCCAAACTTCTTAAATGTCTGTATAGTAATTACTTGTGATTTAAATCCTGACGAACTCTTAGCCAAGACCCTTGAAATCGAAAGCCAGCTCGGGCGGGAACGGACTGCCAATCGTAACGGCCCCCGGACTCTGGACATCGACCTGCTCTTCTATGAGGGAGGCCCTTGGGATAGCCCGACCGTGACCCTCCCCCACCCTAGGTGGTCTACCCGAGGGTTTGTCGTAATCCCCCTAAGTAATCTGCTTCAGTCCCCCGCCCTCGCCAAGCACCCCGCTTGGACTTCGCTCGCCGCGGAGGTCCGGTCCCTGCCCATCGGAGGCCAAGGCCTCCGCGCATGGCAAGGCCCGACCCCCTGGAGCAAGACTCCCTGACCCCCGAGCGCTTCGGACACTGTCCAGCGCTCTGGCTCGCCCTCCCCCTCCTGCTCGGGTGTTCGCTCGATGCGGCCGCGGGCGTTTCTCCTGGCCCTTGGCTGCTCGGCGGCACGATCGCGATCGCGATCGCCTGGTTCGTCAGAAGCCATGCGATTATCGCCGGGGTCGCGATTGCGATCGCCGGCACGTCCATCGGCGCCGCGTGGCATCAGCTGCGAGTGCCACCGCAGACACCGGCGATCATCCGGCGGCCTTTCGTCGAACTACCCGTTCTCGTCGAGCGAGCGGCCCCACGCAAAGACGGCGACGGCTGGACCGGACTCGGCTGGATCACGGACCGTGACGGTGGATATTTCCGTCGCCGGGTTGCAGTCTCCGCGCACGGAGCCTGTCCCGCCGAAGGCGTGGAACTGATGATTGCCGGTGGGCTGACGGTAATCTCCGCCCAAGCGGACGGCTTCGACGCCTGGCTGCGCTCGCAAGGCGCGACACTCAAGCTGCGCGGTGGACGCGTGCTCGGCGAACTCGCGCCGCCATCACGCTTCGCACTCTGGCGACAGGCCCAGCAATTGCGTCTAGAGGCCTGGCTGCGGGCCATGCCCTGGGATGATCCCGACGGAGGCGCAATGCTCGCCGCGACGATGCTGGGGCGGACCGCGTTGTTACCTGCAGACGCGAAGGAAGCGTTTGCGACGACCGGCACACTGCACCTCTTCGCGATTAGCGGCCTGCACATCGCCGGGATGGCAGCCGCGTTACTCTGGCTGGCCAAGCGGGCGCGCCTACCAGAACTGCCTTCGGGCGTAGTCATCCTCGCGCTACTCTGGCTCTACGTGCAGGTGACGGGCGCGTCGCCATCGTCGGTCCGCGCCTGGATTATGGCCGCCTTCCTCTGGGGCGGCCACGCGAGCGAACGCGCCACGCCGGCCTTGCAGTCATTGGCGCTGGCTTGCGCCGTCACGCTCATCCTCACGCCCGAAGCCTGCACGGATGCCGGCTTCCAACTGAGCTATGCGGCCGTGCTCGGCATTATCGCGGCCGGCGGACCGGCAGCGAATCTCTGCGCTCAACCGACGGAGGAAGAACGCCTGACTCCGGCCAAGGCGCAGACCACGCCGCAAAAACTGCGCTGGCGGGCGCGGAAGTTCCTGCTTGGCGGCCTCTGCGTCTCGCTCGTGGCCACGCTCGCCGGCGCGCCGCTCACACTTGGGTTATTTGGGTCAGCGAGCTGGGGTGGCGTCGTCGTGAACCTCGTGCTCGTGCCGCTCTCGGAAATTCCCCTGATGCTCGGAATGGCGTCGGTCGCATGCAGCGTGAGCGATTGGCTCGCCTGGCCAGCGTCCTGGCTCAACGGCCTCGCGGCCGCACTCCTCCACCTCATGACCTGGATCGCACAAGCCTGCGCGCTCGTGCCGACGATGAATATTCAACTGACGTTACCGTATCGCTGGCTAGGGCCGCTGGGCGGCGCACTCCTCGCGCTCGCCTTCCTGTCTCAGGCCCAATCCAAGAGCTTGGTGCGCCTACTCGGATATCCAGCGTCGATCTTGTCCGGCTGGCTCTTGGTCGTCTTTCTTCTGCGCACCTTATCCTGACCTTGCCAGCACCTGAGTGGCGGGAAAATGTGGAGCATGTCCTCGTTCCGTACACTCACCGCACTCGCGCTGACCGCGCTCTTCGCCGCCGCTGCGCCCCAAGAATGGTCCGGCATCTATCCCGAGCTCGCTTACTTCAACAACGAAGGCGAATGCGGTACCGGCGCGGTCGTGCCTTGGGCCGATCGCCTCTGGGTCATAACCTATGGCCCGCATTTACCGTATGGCTCGAGCGACAAGCTCTACGAGTTTACGCCCGACCTCCAGCAGATCGTCCGCCCCGAGAGCGTCGGCGGTACGCCGGCCAATCGGATGATCCACAACGAGTCGAACCAGCTCATCATTGGACCGTACTTCATCGGCGCGAATCGCGACGTGCGCGTCATCCCGTCGAAACTCATGCCGGGGCGCCTCACCGGCAACGCCCGCCACCTCACCGACCCGATAAACAAGGTCTACTTCGCCACCATGGAAGACGGCCTCTACGAGGTCGACGTACGTACGCTCGCGGTGAAAGGACTCATCAAGGAAATCATGAACAAGCCGAAGTCCGGCCAAACCGCCGAAGTCAGCCCGGCCACCATCACCTCCACCCTGCCCGGATACCATGGGAAGGGACTCTATTCCGGCCAAGGCCTGGTCATCCTCGCCAACAACGGTGAACGCAGCACCAAGGCGCTTGTCGACCCGACGATCGTCAGCGGCGGTCTCGGGTCCTTCAACGGCGAGGGCAACTGGTCGCTCATCCGTCGCAACCAGTTCACCGAAGTCACCGGCCCCGGCGGACTGACCGGTAACGCCGATCCAGCGAAGGATCCGATCTGGACCGTCGGTTGGGATTTCCGCTCGGTCATCCTCATGGTGATGGAGGACGGTAAGTGGACGAGCTACCGCCTACCGAAGGGCAGCCACTCGTATGATGGTGCGCACGGCTGGAACACCGAGTGGCCGCGCATACGAGATATCGGCGAAGAAGGCTCGCGCCTCATGACCATGCACGGCCTCTTCTGGAAATTCCCGGCCGGCTTCTCGTCGAAACACTCCGCGGGCGTCACGCCACGCTCCGCCTACCTCAAAGTCATCGGCGACTTCACCCGCTGGCAGGACCGCCTCGTCTTCGGCTGCGACGACACCGCGAAGTCCGAGTTCCTCAACAAGCGTCCCGCCAAGGGCGCGCTCGCCGGCCCGGGCCAGTCGCAATCCAACCTTTGGTTCACGTCGCTCGACACACCGGACAAGCTCGGCCCAGCCATCGGCCGTGGGAGCGTGTGGGTCGACGAACCCGTCAAGGGCGGCGTGCCCTCGGATCCGTTCCTACTCGCGGGCTTCGCGAAGCGCGCGGTCTTCCTCTCGCACGATGGCGTCAGCCCGACGACCTTCAGCCTGGAGATCGACGAGCGTGGCTCCGGCGAGTGGAAAGCCTGGCGTGACGTGACCCTGAAGTCTGGGGAAAACTCCGCGTGGCTCGAGATTCCCGCGACCGTCACCGGCGAGTGGATTCATGTGAAGGCCGACCGCGACGTCGCCAAGGCCAGCGCCACCTTCCAATACGCCGCCGAAGATAAGCGTACGACCGAACGCAACACACTCTTCAACGGACTCAGCAAGGCTGGCGACGCGGCCTCGCAGGGCGCCTTCCTGCTGACGCGCGGCGCGAACCTCCGCACACTCGCGGTCCTCAGCGCGAGCGTGACTCCTGGCCAGACCACGCTCGGCGACGTCTACGAACTCTCCGCCGACCTCAAGCTCGCTAAGATGGCCGACCAGCATGGCGCAGCCTACTTCGAAAAGAATACCCCGATTCCGCAAGGTATCGTCACCGCCGACGAAGCCTCCGTGATCTTCGAGGAAAGCGGCGTCCGCTGGCGCCTGCCGCGCTCGGCTTCACCAGCACAAGACGGTATGCTCGCCCGCAGTACGCTGCGCAAGGTGCGCGAAGTGTGCACCGAACGCGACCTGCTCCAGGCGCACGGCACCTTCTACGAGCTGCCTGCGCTCAACGCCATGGGCGCGATCCGCATGCGGCCTATCGCCACGAGCGACGCTGCGGTGCATGATTATTGTTCTTACCGCGGCCTGCTCGTGCTCAGCGGTATCGACCCGAACGGGAAGGACGCCCGCCACCTCATCCGCTCCGACGATGGCAAGGCTGCCGTGTGGGTCGGGGCCGCCGACGACCTCTGGCAACTCGGCAAGCCGCGAGGCTTTGGCGGACCCTGGAAGAACAGTGCTGTCACCGCGGGCAAGCCTTCGGATCCCTACCTCATGACCGGCTACGATAAGAAGCGGCTTCAGCTCGCCAACCATGGCGACGTCGAGACGACGATCACCGTCGAGCTCGACGCCGCGGGCGACGGTCGCTTCGCGGCCTATCAAAGCTTCAAGCTGGCACCAGGCGCGAAGGAGACCTTCGTCTTCCCTGATTGGATCAACGCCTACTGGGTCCGCACGGTCTCATCGGCCACCACCAAGGCCTCCGCGCAGCTGACCTACGAATAAACGCAACCATCGGCGGTTTCCGTTGTTCTATCAGGACAACCTACCCCCTATGTCACTGCGCCTCCTCGCCCTCCTTGCCATCGTGTCGACGCTCTGCGCGGCTGACGCCCCTGTCACGCTCCTCGCCCAGCCGGACAAGGAACTTATCAGTGACGCCCTGACTAAGGACGCCAAGGGCGCCGAATGGAAGCTCGCCAAGGGCAAGTGGGAGCGCGCCGCCGACGGCATCCATGTCGAAGAACTTCCCGCCGACAAGCATGGCGCCGCCGGTCGCGTGCCCATGAAGCTCCAGGACTTCGTCGCCGCCTTCGAATTCCGCCTCGATGGCGCCAAGTCGATCTCGCTCAGTATCAACGACACGAAGGAACACGTGGCCCGCGTGATGATCACGCCAACTTCCCTGCGCGTGCAGAAGGACGACCATGACCATGACGGTCCTGACAAAGGAATTATATTCCTAAACCAGGCACTAGCGTTCGAAGCCGGCACCTGGCACAGCGTTGTCTTGGAGATGGTCGGCGATACGATGGTCGCGACGATTGATGGCAAGATCAGCGGCTTCGGCAGCAACGACCTATTCAAGGGCGAAAAGGCTAACCCCGGCTTCACCTGCGGCGGCCAGTCTGCCACCTTCCGAAACTTCGTCATTTGGAGTGCCAAGGCCGAACCCAAGACCTCCTGGAAGGAAGCCAGCGTCAAAATCGCCGAGGCTATGAAGGCCGCACCGGCTCCCGTCGCACCGGGCGCCAAGGGAAAGGCCAAAGGTAAGGCCGCCGCCGCGAAATAACCATTAAGCGGGCTGTTTTAACGGCAGGGAGCCATCTCCCCGCTTGCACCGAGGGAGGTTACGACCAAGTTCGAACCTCCCTCTTTCATGAACGAGCCCTTCGACACCATCGAGGAAGCCCTTGCGGACATCGCCGCCGGGAAACTCGTGATTGTGACCGACGACGAGAACCGTGAGAACGAGGGCGACCTCGTGATGGCGGCTTCGAAGGCGACACCTGAGACCGTCAACATGATGATTCGCCATGCGCGCGGACTGATCTGCGTGCCGACCGTCGAGCATCAGCTGCGCCGCTTAGGCATCTCCCAGATGGTGCCGGAGAACCGCGAATCGCAGCGCACCGCCTTCGCCGTGGCCGTCGACGCCGCCGAAGGAATCTCCACCGGTATCTCAGCCTACGACCGCGCGAAGACTATCGCAATCCTCGCCGACCCGCAGGCCAAGCCCGAGGCGCTCGTACAGCCCGGCCATATCTTCCCGCTCCTCGCCCGACCTGGCGGCGTGCTCCAGCGCGCTGGCCACACCGAAGCCGCGGTCGACCTCGCGTCGCTCGCCGGCCTCCACCCGAGCGGCGTCATCTGCGAGATCCTGAACGAGGATGGCTCGATGGCGCGCCTACCCGAGCTCGTCGAACTCAAGAAGAAGTTCGGCCTGCACATGATCTCCATCGCGCAGCTCATCGAGTTCCGCCACCGCCGCGAACGCCTTGTTGAGCTCGTTGCTGAAAGCCCGTTCAAGTCGACCTGGGGTGAATTCACGCTCCGCGTCTACCGCTCACTGCCAGACGGCCGCCAGCACCTCGTCTTCACCCTCGGACAGACGGACGAATCGCCGACACTCGTGCGCGTGCAACGCGAGAATATGCTGGGTGACCTTTTCCGCGGGAGCGCCTTCGGCGCCGGCACTTCGCTCGCCGCTAGTTTTGAAGCGGTAGCCAAAGAAGGCCGCGGCGTGATCGTGCACGTCACCCAGCCCTTCGGCGGCGTCCAGGCCGACCAGTCGGGCGTCCGTCTTGGCGCCATGGATGCGCGCGACTACGGCATCGGCGCCCAGATCCTCTCCCATCTCGGGCTCCGCCGTATCCGGCTCATCACGAACAACCCGCGCAAGGTCGTGGGACTCGGCGGCTACGCGCTTGAGATCGTCGAGCAGGTTCCGTTCTAAACGGTTTTTGGCCGTTTCCGCTTGCAGAGGGGTTCGGAACCGACTCCATCGGCCCTCTGTTCTTCTGCCATGAGCCTAGACAAGCCCACTCCTGACGCCATCGACGGCGCCGAACTTCGCTTCGCCATCGTGTCGGCCGGTTATAATGCAGAACTCGTCCAAGCCCTGAAGCAGAACGCCATCAAAGGCCTCCGCGCTGCTGGCGTGCCCGCGGCCGCCATCGTCGAGGTCGCCGTGCCCGGCTCCGGCGAAATCCCTTTCGCCGCCTATATGTCAGCCATGACGGGCGACTACGATTGTGTCATCGCACTGGGCGTCGTCATCGCCGGCGACACCCCGCATCACGAGATTATCGCGAACTCGACCGCCCACGCCCTCCAGGATGCCGCCATCCGCTCCGAGGTTCCCGTGATCAATGGCATCGTCGTCACGAATAACCGCGAACAGGCTGTCGCCCGCTGTCAGGGCTCACTCGACCGCGGTACGGAATTCGCCCACGCCGCCCTCACCATGGCCCGCCACCGTATCACGCTTGGCGAACGCCTCGACCAGGTCGAGGAAGAGGAACGTAAGCGCGGCGGCCAGGAACCTTTCGCCCAGAACTGAACGATGGAAAACGACTCGCCTACTACCGCCTCCGCGCGCGCCAAGATCCGTATCCGGATCAAAGGCGTCGACTACCGCATGGCGGACCAGACCGCGGCCGATATCATCGCCAGCATCGCCGGCACTGGTGCCCGCATCTCAGGCCCCTTCCCCCTGCCTTCGCAGATCGAAGAGCCGCGCACGGCACTCCGCGAGGAAGTCCGCAGCCATCGCCGCATGGTCGAGATCATCGGCTCTAGCCCGAAGACCGTCGACGCGTTCCGCCGCCACAACATCCCAGCCGGCATCGAGATTGCCATCGTCGCTCCCGACGAACCGGTCACCCCAGACCCCGCCGCGCCGCCCGCGAAGCGCAACCGTCGCCATGACAGCCGCGTGGCCGCCATGCAGTTCCTTTGTTCCTGGGAGGTCCAACGCCATGCCGACATGGTGACTGGGCTCTTCGACTTCTTCTCTGAGCGCCCACAGCCGCGCGAGTACTACGCCTTCGCCGAAGAACTCATCCAGGGCGTCATCCGCGACCTCGCCCTCATCGACGAAGTCATCGGCAAGTACGCCAAGAACTGGGCTTTTGGCCGCATCGCGCGCGTCGACCTCGCCATCCTACGCGTCGCCATCTTCGAGCTGATGCGCCGCACGGACATCCCGCCGGTCGTCAGCATCAACGAAGCCGTCGACATCGCGAAGGAATTCTCGACCGAAGAATCGAAGCGTTTTGTAAACGGCATCCTCGACAGCTATAAGGAAGAACTGGGCCGCGACCCGCGTAAAGCCGAGGGTGGTTGAACCATGGCGGGCTTCTTCGAGCGACTGAAGTCCGGCCTAAGCCGTACGGCCGAGGCCGTGGCCAATCTGCTGGCCCGTCCGATGGACGCAGAGTCGGCCGAGCAATTGCGTGAGCGCCTAATTGCCGCTGACTTCGGCCCGGCCACCGCCGAGGAAGTCGTCGAAGCGGCGCGCTCCGCCTGGAAAACCGAAGCCGCACTGCGCAAGACCTCACCCGCCGAAGCCGCGGCGGAGAGCATCGTGCGAGCACTCGGCGGCGAGACCGCCGCTGCACCCGCCTTTTCTAAACCGCATGTAATCATGCTCCTCGGCGTCAATGGAGCCGGCAAGACTACCACCGCTGCGAAACTCGCTTGGCGCTGGCGCCAAGAGAGCAAAACCTGCCTGCTCGGCGCATGTGACACGTTCCGCGCCGCGGCTGGTGAACAGCTTTCTGCCTGGGCCGACCGGCTCGGCGTCGAAGTCGTCGGCGGCGCCGCCGGCGCCGATCCCGCCGCCGTGGCCTTTGACGCGACCAAGGCTGGCGTCGCCCGCGGCGCTGATGTCGTCATCCTCGACACCGCAGGTCGTCTCCACACCAAGGCGCACCTACTCGAAGAGCTCCGCAAAGTCGTCCGCGTGACCGCCAAGGCGCACCCGGGCGCGCCGCACGAGAAGTGGCTCGTCCTCGATGGCTCCCTCGGTGCGAACTCCATCGAACAGGCCCGCATCTTCCATGAAGCCGTCGGTCTCACCGGTCTGATCGTGACCAAGCTCGACGGCACCGCCCGCGGCGGCGCGCTCGTCGCGGTGGTCCGCGAACTCGGCGTCCCGGTCCGCTTCATCGGCGTCGGCGAGCAACCGGCCGACCTTCAGCCCTTCGATGCGCGGGCCTACGCCCGCTCGATCGTCGGTCTGGCCGAGTGAGGTTGTCTTGCCAGCGAGGGCACCCCGCCCCAGCGTGAACCTATGTCGGCCGAGACCGTCACCGTTCAATTAGGCCAGCGCTCCTACCCCGTCCGTATCGGGGCTGGGATGTGCAAGGAAGTCTTGGCCGTGGCTGAACGTCGCGTGGCCTCCGGCCAGAAGTGCGTGGCAATCACCTCACCCGGCGTCGCCGCCGCGCAGTCAGGCTTTGCGGCGCAGCTCGCCCGCCTCATGCCCGTGCTCGCGACGGCTTCGGATGGCGAGACCGCTAAGTCGGCCGCTGAACTCGCGCGCGTCTGGGATTTCCTCGCCTCCAACGGCGTGGCCCGTGACGGCGCAGTCTTCGCGCTCGGTGGTGGCGTCGTCGGCGACCTCGCCGGCTTCGCGGCCGCCTCCTACCAGCGTGGCGTAGATTTCTACCAGATCCCGACGACGTTGCTCGCGATGGTCGACAGCTCCGTCGGCGGCAAGACCGGCATCAACCTCGCCGCCGGCAAGAACCTCGTCGGCAACTTCCATCAGCCCACGGCCGTCTTCGCTGACACCGACCTGCTGGCCACCCTACCTCCGCGCGAATTCGCGGCGGGCATGGCCGAGGTCATCAAGCACGGCATCATCGCCGACGCCGATCTCTTCGGCCTGCTCGAACAGAATTCCCCGCTCAGCTGGAACCATCCATTGCTGCCGCGCGTCATCCGCCGCTGCGTCGAGATCAAGGCCGCCGTCGTGGCCGGCGACGAACGCGAGACCAGCGCCCAAGGCGGACGCGCGCTCCTCAACCTTGGTCATACCTTCGGCCATGCAATCGAAGCCACCGCTGGCTATGGGACCTACTTGCACGGCGAAGCCGTCGCGATTGGCCTCGTTATGGCCGCCCGCCTTTCGGCCGAGCTGAAGCATTGCACCGCCGCCCAGGTCGAACAGGTCGAGGCCACGCTGAAAGCCCACGCCTTGCCTGTCGCGCTACGCGCGCCGCTCCCGCTCGAACCCATGCTCGCCGCGATGCGTCGCGATAAGAAAGTCCGCGGCGGCAAGCTGCGCTTCGTCCTCCAGGACGGTATCGGCGCAGCGAGTACCGCAGATACCGTCCCCGAGGAGGCCGCCGTACGCGCCTTGCTCGCCGGTGGTGCGCAGAAGTAAGTTTACAGCTGAGGTCCGACGGCGGGCTTGGCCGCGCGCCAGTCGCCCTTAAGGAGTCGCTGATCGTTCTTCTCGTTGGCGGCGCGCACGCGGTCCTCAAGCGAGCCAGAGGCGGCCGTCTGGCCGGACAACGCCGCCGCGGCCGGCGTCTTCTCCGCGTCGAAGGAACGGTCGCCAACTGGGCTAGCGCAGCCGACGAGAAGAAGGAGGGAGAACAGGGATAGGGTCTTCATGAGATTATTTGGCGCGACGTTTCGCATCGACCTCGAGCCAGACGCGGAGAGCGAGGGCGGACTTACGCGCACGCTCGCGGGCCGCGGGTAAATCGTCGGCATCGGCGACCTCGGCCTTGGTGAACGAATAGAACTTCGCCTTCGGCTCGGTGCCGGAGGCGCGGACCGCGATGCGGCGGCCATCAGCGAGCTCGGCGAGAATGAACTCCTCGGGCGGCACGCGCTCACCTTCGGCATCAAGTACCTTATCGCGTTCATAATCCGTCACGCGGACGACCTTGGAGCCATCGATGACGGCCGGAGGAGCCGACCGCCAGGAGGCGACGATACGGCGGATACAGGCGGCGCCCTCGGCGCCTTCGAACGAAAGATTCAGGAGGTCCTCGTGGTGCGCGCCGTAGCTGAGGTGGAGCACGTCGAGCGCATCAAGGAGCGTCCGGCCGCGGGAGCGGAGCAGCGCGGCAAACTCGCAAAGCATGACCACCGTTGCGTTGGCGTCCTTGTCGCGGACGGCGTCGTCGGCGAGGTAGCCGTAGCTTTCCTCGGCGCCGAGAAGGAAGAGTGTGGAATAACGCAGCGCGAGCGGGGCGCGGCGGCGGAGCGGCAACGCGGCGGACTCCGGGCCGGCGCCCTCGACGAGGCGGCGGCTCCAGTTCTCGAGCTTGCGCGCAATCCACTTAAATCCGACCAGCGTCTCTACGCAGCGGACACCATGGCGGGCGCAGATCGCGGCGACAAGCGGGGTCGTGACGAGGGATTTCACCACGGCCGCGTTCGGCGAACCAGCCTCAGGCAGGATTCCCGCGTCTTTAAGGGAGGAGATTCGGAATTCGGTGAGTAGAGCCGCGACCTCATTGCCGTTGAGTAGACGATGACCGCCGGCGGGCAGAGGGCAGGCGACGCCGACACGGTCCGAATCGGGATCAGTCGCGAGAATGAGGTCGGCCTCGATCTCGTCGGCGAGCTTCAGGGCGAGGGCGAAGGTGCTGGCGTTCTCCGGATTCGGGGACGCAACGGTCGGGAAGCGGCCGTCATGTTCACGCTGCTCTTCGACCACGTGCGGGTCGATGCCGACGCGACGGAGGGCGGGGACCACCATGACGTCGCCGGTACCATGGACGTTCGTGAAAACGACCTTGGGCGTGTGGCGGGAGATCACCTCAGGGTCGAGCACCACGCCGGCAAGGCGGGCGAGATAGGCATCTTCGGCAGAGGCTGGGACGGTGAGGACGCGAGAGAGATCCTTTTCGAGATACGGCGCCACGTCAACTGGGCCGAGCTTACCGACTTCGGCGACAATCGCGGTGTCGTGCGGAGGCAGCACCTGACCACCGTCGCCGAGGCAGCACTTGAAGCCGTTATCGTGCGAAGGATTATGGCTGGCGGTGATGACAACCCCGGCGTGGGCGCCGAGGTGACGGACGGTGAAGCTTAGTTGCGGGGTCGAGCGGGCACCGACGAACAGATAAGCCTCCCCACCAAGCTCGCTCCAGGCGCCGGCGATGAGCTCGGCGAAGTGGCGGGAGAAATGTCGGACGTCATGTGCCACCACGAGGCGAGCGCCTGGCTGGGTCGCGGAGACATGCTTCCAGAGGCCGATGACTGCACGGAGGACATTGACGTCATTGAGGCAGGCGGAACCGATGGCGGCCCGGACGGGTAGCCCCTGGGAATCGAGCTCGTTGCTCGCTGAGATCCGGCCGACGGTGCGACCGCGCATGCCCCCCGTCCCAAAAGCGATGCCTTTATAGAAGCGGTCTTCGAGTTCCGCCCAAGCCCCCCGCTCGCAAAGATCCCGCAGGGAGGCAATCGCCTCGGCGGGCAAGGCCCCAGAGCGAAGCCAATCCCCAGCATTGGCGAGGCTGGAGGCGGAAATCTGCCCCTTGGCATGGGCGGTTTGAAGAAGCGAAAGAACGGCGGCGGAGGCGCTCATGTGTCCACCCATAGTTACCCTCCCGGGGGCGGGGACAAGCCCGTAGCGGGGGTTGACACAATCGGTCCTTTGCCAAGGGTTGACCCCCCATGCCTAAAGACCGTTCCAACAAGCAGCCCCCGGCTGGCGACGACCGTAATCTCGTGGTCGTCGACGAGGATTTCGTGAATGCGGACACCGAGGACCGTCTCTGGCTCTTCTGGGAGCGCAACAAGGACGTTATCGTCAAAGGCACCGTCGGTATCGTCGTAGGCATCTTGGCCTTCCTCGCCTATTTCTTCTGGAACGAAAGCCGCCGCGCCGCCCTTGGCGAAGAATTCACCGCCTGTCAGGATGAAGCCGCCCGCCGCGCCTTCGCTCAGAGCCATAAAGGCGAACCTTTAGCCGCGGTCGCCATGACCGACGTCGCCGACGACCTCAAGAAGGCCGGTAAGTTGACGGACGCCGCCAAGGCCTACGACGAAGCTGGACGCCTCGCCGCCGCCGCGGGCAAGACCCCGGCCCTCACCGCTCTCGGTACGCGCACCCGCCTTTACGCCGCATTGTGCCGTCAAGAAGCTGGTGAAGCTGGCGCCGGCAAGGAAATCGCCGCCGTCGCCGATGATGCCAATGCCCCAGAAACCCTCCGTGGCTTCGCCATGCTGACCCTCGCCAACCTCGCCGTCGCCAAAGGCGACACCGCTGAAGCCACCAAGTGGCTCAATGCGATGGACAAGAAACTCCGCGCCGCCCACGTCTGGAAATCCGACAAGGACGCCCTCGTCCAATCGGAGCCCTCCCTGGTCACGCCAGCCGCGCCCGCTGCGAAGTAAGCAAGGCGTCAGACCAAACGAAAAAGCCCCGGTTTACGCCGGGGCTTTTTCGTTTTCAGGGTCGCCGCACCGACCTCTATTCTCCTTGCCAATAAAGGGCGTTAGGCGTGTCTTTCATTGACCCGTTCGCATGGTGCCGACGAGTCGTAACCCATCTTCCCGGAGCCCGACACATGAACGAAGCAGCGCCCTTGCCGGAAGCCGCCGTCGTGGCCGAAAAGCTGACCAAACGCTACGGCTCCCTGACGGCCGTGGAAGACCTGAGCTTCTCCGTGGCGCCGGGAGAGATCGTCGGCTTCCTGGGCCCGAACGGCGCCGGCAAATCGACCACGATGCGTATCCTCGCGGGCACCATGTCAGGCACCTCAGGCCGAGCTGCGATTTGGGGCGTCTCCGTGGCGCTCGATCCTGTCGGGGCTAAGCGGCACCTCGCCTACATGCCAGAGAACAACCCGTTACCCGAAGACCTACGCGTCGAAGAATACCTGACTTTGCGCGCACGCCTCAAGGACGTCGCCCCGGAACGTGTCGAAGAACGCGTGCGCCGCGTGATGGATGACTGCGACCTCACGCGCCGAGCCTCCGGGCGCCTAATCGGCCAGCTCTCGAAAGGATTCCGCCAGCGCGTCGGCATCGCGGACGCCCTGCTCGCCGAACCGCGCGTCGTGATCCTCGACGAACCCACCATTGGACTCGACCCGCACCAGATCCTCGGCATCCGCGACCTCATCCGCTCGCTGCGCGGCAAGATGGCCGTGCTGATCTCGAGCCACATTCTCCATGAGGTCGAACAGGTCTGCGACAAGGTTGTGATCATCAATCGCGGACGCCTGGTCGCCCAAGGCCGCACCGAAGACCTGCGCCGCGAGCTCTTGCCGGAAATCAGTTTCACCATTGTCACCCGAGCGGACGCCGCCGCGTTGCTGGCCGCCTGCCGTGCGACTGAGCCAGCCGCGACGTTAGCCCCCCTGCCCTCCGCCGATGGCTGGAATACTTTCCGCATCGGTCTACCCGCCGCCTCGAAGGCCCGGGAAAGCCTCGCTGGCGCGCTGATTGCGGCCGGCATCAGCTTACGCGAGATTGCCGAAGATCGCTTCGGACTCGAGGACATCTTCCTCGCCGCCACCCGCCGCACCCCGGGCGAAGCCCGCCGATCCTGATGCGCCATTTCCGGACACTCCTGACACACGAACTTCGGTCCGCCGCGCTCTCCTGGAATACCTGGGCTGCAGCTGGGCTATTCCTCGCACTCATGGGAGGTATCCATTTCTTCGCGCTGGTGGAGGGTAGCCGAGCACCGAGCGAACGCACGCCCGTCGAGGCCACGCTCTGGTTCTTCTGGCTGCCGCTACTCTGCGTCCTGCCGTTGCTGACGATGCGCACCTTCGCCGAAGAGCGCCGGTCCGGCACGCTCTCCGCACTCCTCACCACTCCGGCCAGCCCCGCCGCTGTCGTTTGGGCGAAGTTTCTTTCGACCTGGATCGTGTGGATTGTCTTCTGGTTGCTGTTCACGCTCTTCCCCCTCCTAACCTCGCAACGACTGGGCACGCCGGGCGACGCGCGGCTCAGCGATCCGTCGATCCTCTGGGGCGGACTTTGCTTCATCGGCATCAGCGGCCTGCTGCATGTCGCCATCGGCATCCTCTGCAGCTGCCTCACGCGCTCTTCGGCGCTCGCGGCGTTGCTGGCCTTCATCTGCTTGTTGGCGATGACCGCCGCGGGTGGTGCGATGGAATCGCTACCCATCGAAAGCTGGGAATGGCTCGGGTGGCTGCGTGAGCCTGCTGCACACCTGCGTACGTTCGGACACCTGCAGGACTTCGCGGCCGGCATCCTCGATTCGCGACCAATCATTCTATACGGCACCGGCACGCTATTGTGCCTCGGTTTGGCGATTCTTTCCGTGGAGGGCCAGGAGTAATATGGCCCCGATCCGCGACGACTTCGGCGCCGTGCGCCCCATCCGCCGGCTAAACCGCCTGACGCAGGCCTTGCTCGCCATCGCGCTCGCCGTGGTCGTTAACTACCTAGGCGCCTTACCGGAGTTCCGCCTGCGCCACGACATCACGGCGGACCGCCGACATTCGCTCGCGCCGGAATCCGCCGAGACAGTCCGTGCGGCTGGCCGCCGCAGCCCCGTCGGCGCCGGCCGCAACCAAGGCTGGGTGAAGGCGGTGCTCCTTACCGGCGATACCAGCGAACCCGCGCAGGTCGTCCGGTCACGCCTGCTCAAGCTGCTTGATTCTTATGTCGTGGAATCCGGTCGCAGCGGGCCTGCTTGGTTCGCCGTCGAGCTCGCTGGCGGCGGCCGCAACGCTCCGCTGATCTCGGAGCTCGCCGGTCGGCATGGCCCGCCCGACGCCTCCATCGCGCTTATTCTTACCTGTGGCCCGCGGGCGAAGTATGTCACCTACCGTGAACTCGTGACCAAGGAAGGCGGCTTCCGTGGAGAAGAAGTCGTGACGTCAGCCCTGATCGAGGTAACGGAAGATAAACCCGCCGTCTGCTACATGACCAAGGGACATGGCGAACTCGGAATCGAGGACGCCTCTCCCGCCCGCGGCATGTCGCTACTCTC
>Ga0209500_10000473_pt1 | contig 34501 bp, 54 predicted proteins | sample S_140212_EF_Meta_FD_187323 | JGI IMG/M metagenome (GOLD analysis project Ga0209500, IMG submission 187323) | Freshwater microbial communities from Lake Simoncouche, Canada to study carbon cycling - S_140212_EF_MetaG (SPAdes) (version 2) | ecosystem: Environmental > Aquatic > Freshwater > Lake ...
TTGGCTGTTCTATCACTATGGCCGTCACCGTGCCTACTCCTCCTCTTCTTGCCTTGTACCCCATTTGGATTACAGGTTGTGCTATATACGCTTGGTGCGCTTATAGTCGGCGTTCCTTTGGTATGCTGGCTAATTACTGCCTGCTTACCGCAATCGACACCGTTGGATTGATTAGGATGGTATTGTAATGGAATTTGCCTGGAAGACATTTCCCAACTACGGTTACATACGTGCAAAACTCAGTGCCGAAGAGTTGAAACCTATCACTGACGAGATTGATCGTATACAATCAAACTTTGACGACGCTAAGAACGTAACTGCCGCGCCCGCGTTATACGGACAAATAGAACGTGAATACGAGCTCAGCAACGGTGTTGCCATAGAGACTGCACTAATGCCGTATGTCTTGGCATACAACCAGCAGTTTAATTACTTTGATACATTTGGTCATTTAAAACATCAATCGCCAATATGTTTGGGCAATGCCTGGGTTAATTTTCAAAAGAAACACGAGTTTAATCCTCCGCACAGACACTCAGGAGTTTTAAGTTTTGTTCTTTGGGTCAAAGTCCCCTACGACCTTGAAGAAGAAAAACGTGTATCCCCCGGTAAACACTCTAACAGTCCTGTACCAGGAGCATTTTCTTTTTGCTACAGTAACTCCATTGGAGAGATTGCAAACGAGATAATTGAGGTTGATAAATCTGCAGAAGGTAGTATAATAGTGTTTCCTTCAAAATTTATTCACGAAGCATTCTCTTTTTATACCAGCGATGATTACAGAATTAGCGTATCAGGTAATTTTATTATCGACAATAGTAAACATTAAATACATCAAAGTCTCGCCGGACTATAAACGGCAAGAAGAAAAGTATTTGTCAGCTAAAAGTGACATAGGAGAAAAAATTTGAGTTACGTAGACGCATTGTACGATCGTAGCAACGATCGAATTCACGTAGTTGAACGTGTAAACGGCAAGAGGGTTTATAATGAATATCCTGCCAATTACATATTCTACTACGATGACCCTAGAGGCAAATTTAACACAGTGTACGGCACACCTGTTAGCAGATTTAGCACTCGCAACAACAAAGAATTCCATAAAGAATTAAAAGTACACTCTGGCAAGCGCCTGTGGGAATCTGACATCAATCCTATTTTTAGATGTCTGGCAGAACACTACCTTGGCATTGAATCGCCCAGGTTACAAACAGCTTTCTTTGACATTGAGGTAGACTTTGATCCACTGCGAGGTTTTAGTAAACCTGCAGATCCCTTTAATCCTATTACTGCGGTGTCGGTGTACTTGGACTGGATGGATAAGCTAGTTACCCTGGTGATACCCCCAAAGAGCCTCAGTCGAGAAACTGCACAAGAAATTGCCGACAAATATGAAAACTGTTTTCTCTTTGAGCGTGAGGAAGACCTACTAGATACCTTCCTTAACTTGATCGACGATGCAGACATCTTAAGTGGCTGGAACTCAGAAGGCTTTGATATTCCATATATGGTTATGCGTACTAAACGCATCCTTACCAAAGATGACACACGCCGCTTTTGTCTGTGGAGTCAGTTTCCCAAGGAAAGAACCTTTGAGCGATTTGGTGCAGAAAATCTAACATTCGATCTAATAGGTCGTGTACATCTAGACTATATGCAACTATATCGCAAATACACATACGAAGAAAGACATAGTTACAGTCTAGATGCCATTGCTGAGTACGAGCTTGGTGAACGTAAAACACAATACGAAGGCACACTGGATCAACTCTACAATAAAGACTTTCCTAAATTTATTGAGTACAATCGACAAGATACAATGTTGTTGTCCAGGCTGGATAAGAAGTTAAGATTCTTAGACCTGGCCAACGAACTGGCACACGATAATACTGTGCTGTTGGCAACAACAATGGGTGCTGTGGCTGTTACAGAACAGGCCATTATTAATGAAGCACATCAACGAGGTTTAGTAGTTCAAAATAGGAGAAACAGAGATGATCAAGGTGACACGCAAGCGGCAGGTGCCTATGTTGCTTACCCCAAAAAAGGTATGCACGACTGGATTGGAGCAATTGACATCAACTCGCTCTATCCCTCGGCTATTCGAGCCCTTAATATGGCCCCAGAAACAATTGTCGGACAACTTAGACAAACAATGTCAGACAAATACGTTGCAGATAAAATCGCAGCCGGGTCCAGCTTTGCTGAAGCTTGGGAAGGATTATTCGGAAGCCTAGAATACACTGCTGTGATGAACTGTGAGCCCGGAACAGAAATTACCATTGATTGGGAAGGCGGTGGCAGTGACGTTATGAGTGCGGCTGATATCTGGAAGCTGGTCTTTGACAGTAGACAGCCCTGGATCTTAAGTTCCAATGGAACTATTTTTAAGTATGATGCCAAAGGAGTTATCCCAGGAATCCTGGAACGCTGGTATGCAGAACGTAAAGAATTACAGGCTAAAAAGAAAGAAGCAACTACTCCAGAGGACAAGGCCTTTTGGGACAAGAGGCAATTGGTTAAGAAGATTAACCTCAACTCGTTATACGGTGCTATTCTTAATCCCGGTTGTCGTTTCTTTGACAAGCGCATTGGTCAGAGCACTACTTTAACTGGTCGTGCCATTGCCAAGCATATGGATAGTTTTGTTAATGAATGCATCTTTGGCTCTTACGATCACGTTGGCGAAAGTATTATCTACGGTGACACAGACTCTGTGTACTTTAGTGCCTGGCCTGCCATCAAGGAAGATGTAGAAGCAGGGCGTATGCAATGGAACAAAGAAATATGCGTACAACTGTATGACCAAATTGGTGATCAAGTCAACGAGAGCTTTCCTGGATTTATGGAACGTGCATTCCACTGTCCGCGAGAGATGGGCGAACTGATCAAGGGTGGTCGAGAGTTGGTTGCCTCCAAAGGTCTGTTCATCAAGAAGAAACGTTACGCAGTATTGATCTATGATCTAGAAAACAACAGATTAGATCTACACGGCAAGCCTGGCAAGGTCAAGGCAATGGGCTTGGACCTTAAGCGTAGTGATACTCCAAAAGTTGTGCAAGACTTCTTAAGCGAGATCCTGCAGGAAGTGCTAACTGGTGCTACCAAAGAATCAATTTACGATCGTGTACGTGCATTTAAATTGTTGTTTGCTGACAGACCTGCTTGGGAAAAAGGTACTCCTAAGCGTGTTAATAACTTGACCAAGTTTACCAAGGAAGAAGAAAGACTGGGCAAGACCAATATGCCCGGCCACGTTAGAGCCGCAATGAACTGGAATAGCCTACGCCGTATGCACGGTGACAACTATAGTTTGGCCATCACAGATGGTATGAAAACTATTGTCTGTAAGCTGAAAGATAACCCATTGGGATATACGTCAGTTGGTTACCCAACAGATGAAACACACATTCCACAATGGTTTAAAGACCTACCATTTGACCAAGACAGTATGGAAATGGGCATTGTAGACCAAAAGGTAGAAAACCTTTTAGGTGTACTTAACTGGAACATTCCAGACTTTACAGAAATTAAAACCACATTCGATAGCTTATTCAGCTTTGAATAATTTTACCTTTTGACTTGTATTTTCTAAATACATTCTATATAATTACACACAGGAGAACCTATGAAAGACCAACTTTTAGATATTGTACAACACACACACGGTTTAGGCGTCATTGACCTAGTTAAGGTCGTTGGCACTGAACAAGAAACCACTGTAAATGCTATTGCAGAAGATCGTAGCGTTATGGTTGAGGCCAAGTTTGCAGGCCCCGTAGCAGACTTTATGGGCACCTTTGGTATGCCTAACTTGGGCAAGCTCAATACAGTGCTTAACATTAGCGAATACAAAGAAGGCGCTAAGACAGATATTCTTAAACAGAATCGTAATGGAGAGGATGTTCCAGTTGGCATCCACTTTGAAAACAAAACTGGCGACTTTAAAAACGACTATCGTTTTATGACTGCAGAAATTATCAATGACAAACTTAAAACTGTAAAGTTCAAGGGCGTCAAGTGGGGTGTAGAAGTTGAGCCAACCAATCTTGGCATTCAACGTTTGAAGTTCCAAGCCAGTGCTAACAGTGAAGAAACTACTTTTATCGCCAAAACTAACAAAGGCGATCTAGAGTTTTACTTTGGTGACCATAGTAGTCACGCAGGTAACTTTGTGTTTGCCAATGGCGTTAGTGGCAGTTTGAGCAAGGCCTGGGCTTGGCCAGTTGGTGTTGTTATCAGCATCTTAAACTTGCCCGGTGACAAAATGTTGCGTATCAGTGATGAAGGTGCCGCACAGATTACTGTTAACAGCGGTATTGCTATTTGGAACTACACACTGCCTGCACAGACAAAATGATAGACTCAATCCATTCATCTTCTCCGTATATTACCATAGGCGGGAGTAGTGCTAGTACCTATGTCAATGGGTACTCAGGTGCTCAAGGCGTAGGCAATATGCGTTATAATACTTCTATGCAAAAAATGGAAGTATTTGATGGTAACAATTGGATGCAACTTAATATGTCTTCGCCAAGTATAGGATTATCTGGCGTGGCACAAAGTGCCATTGACTGGGCGTTTAATAAGATGAATGAAGAAAGTGCTCTCAAGGCACGTATGGAAAGGCACCCAGGTCTTAGACAGGCCTACGAGCAGTTCCAAATTATAGACATACTGACCAAAGAAGCTGGCAATGCTGATTGATCCGTTAACTAGGTGGCAAGTTTTGCAACAAGAGATAGCCATTCTTCGAGAACGTGTGCGCCCGACTAGCACTGGGCACTTACACACCACAATTCTTCAATTAAAAGAACGCTGTAAAGAAATCGAAAACGAACTACCGCCTGAATTAAAAACCTGGGTGCTATTAAATAAAAATGACTGAACAAGACAATCTAACAGCCAAACAATCAGACTATGCTGTGTTCCTGCCTGCTATTAGCGGATTTTATGCTACATTCATAGGCAAACAACGCAACGAGAATTATGTCGACCCAACTAGGTTACCGCAGGGTATCACTGATATGGAACAACTCAATTGGCTTAATAGTTCTAAAGGATTATTTCCATACAAATGGAGTTTGTACTCCGGGGGACACGCCAATCTTGATCTTGCTAAACAAGACTGGAGTGAAGATATGGTTCGTAATCGAGAGCCAGGAACTTTTATACTGGGCGACTCTGGTGGGTTCCAAATTGCCAAGGGCCTGTGGGAAGGCGACTGGAAGGCCAATTCAGGTTGTCCCAAGGCACAAAAGAAACGTGATGCTGTGCTTAAATGGTTAGATGGTATTGCAGACTATGGAATGATTCTAGATATTCCAACCTGGGTCATCCACGATAAGAAAGCTAGTGTGGCTTGCCAGATTACCACACTAGAAGAAGCTGTGGATGCTACTAAGTTTAATAACAATTACTTTATGGCTAACCGCAAGGGCAAGAACAATGGCGGAGCCAAGTTCCTAAATGTACTGCAAGGTGACAACCACGGCAGTGCAGAGGCTTGGTATCAAGAGATGAAAGAGTTCTGCGACCCAACTGTGTACCCAGATACACACTTTGATGGTTGGGCAATGGGTGGCCAAAATATGTGTGACGTACACTTGGTATTAAAACGCTTGGTAGCACTACGTTACGACAACTTGCTACAAGAGGGCCTGCACGATTGGATGCACTTCTTGGGTACTAGCAAATTAGAGTGGGCTGTGCTACTAACCGATATTCAACGAGCAGTGAGAAAATATGTCAATCCTTCTTTTACTATTAGCTTTGATTGTGCTAGTCCGTTTTTGGCGACTGCGAACGGGCAAGTCTATCACCAAATAGATTTAACACACAACGAGAAGTGGTCTTATCGTATGGCGCCCAGCATCGACGATAAGAAGTTTAGCACCGACACTAGACCTTATGGTCCTGCTACCATTGCAGAAGGTCATTGGCCTGTGTTTGATGAAAGCCCAATTAGTAAGAAATTGACCCTTAAAGATATTTGTATCTACAAGCCCGGCGACCTAAATAAGATTGGCAAGGAAGGCAAGACTAGTTGGGATAGTTTTAGTTATGCACTGTTAATGGGTCATAATGTTTGGACACACCTAGAAGCAGTACAACGTGCCAATCGTCAATATGACCTAGGCGAGTACCCTGCAATGATGCGCTACAGTGGGCCGGGCGGAGAAAAGTTCAAAGACATTGTAGAAGCTATCTTTGCCGCACCAGACCGTGCCAGTTCAGAGGCTATCATTGAACACTATAGTAAGTATTGGATGGAAATTGTAGGCACTCGTGGCTTTAAAGGTAAGAAAACTGTAAATGCCAATACTATGTTTAACGCATTGTTTGAATACGTGGCCTACGAGGAGCCTGTGTTAGACGAAGATAAACTTAACCAACTGGAGGTATAAATGATTGAAGGACGCATTAAACATTTGGAAAAAGAACACACAAGACTAGACAACGAAGTTGATACTCTTGAACGTACCGGTAAGTTTACCGACACACAATTACACAATCTTAAAAAACAAAAACTAGCAGTATTGGATGAACTTAGTAGGCTTCGAAGAGAACAATACGAAGAAAATCAACGTGTCGATTTAGAGGACGATCGCTGAAATGAATAGAGACTATGAAACTGGTGTAACCAATGCTGTTACATTTTTTACTGGCACAGAAGTAGAGCACACACCTGCATATGGAAAGAAAACTCTATTTGTGGTTGGTGTACAACCTTTTAACGAAATACAAGATTGGTTGGATGACTTCAATTCTTACGAAGATAAATCTAAACACATTGAGCACATTTACTTTGGCGCTAATATGAGTTTTCCTAAATTAGATACCAATGATTCTGGTAGGTGGCAGCCCTGGGAATCAATGGTCACTTACTTTTTAGAAAAGGGATACTTCTGTACTCTAGACATTGATGTTTCTTGTGTAGAAGGTCTGCTTGAAGGTGGCCTGTGCGAGCATCACAACTTCATTCCAATGATTTCGGTGAAATTGCCCTATTTACAACTACTAGGATATAATGCTACAATCAAGCTAGACGACAAAGACTTTAAGGCCACCAATCCCGGCGTCTGGTGCCATAGTCTAAATGATTTAAAAGCCCGCCGCAACTTTACAGACTGGTCTAAATACACACAAGACCAAATAGTTAAATGATACAGAAATATCTATTCAAACTTTTACAGTGGGTGTCCAGCTACCCAAACAGGATGTTGGAGCGTGACGAGTCCGACGGTAATGCCATTGGTAACCTACTGTCCGCTACTAAACGTGGACGTAATAGGACAGTCTCGAGCAGTGGCGAAATTAGAAGTCACTCAATGACTTTTAATCTGTATGCCGCACAAGGTGGTAGTGTTATTGAAACACATATCTATGATGAGAAAACCGATCGTGTTAATAACACATTGTATGTCATCCCCGAGGGCGGCAGTTTTGGTACAACCTTAGAAGAAATCGTAACATTAGAAAGGCTAAAAGCGTGGCACTAACTCAAGAACAAAGAGCAACTGTTGATAGAATCAAACAGGATGCAAAACGTAAAATCTGGATCACATTCCGCAAAGAAGGAATCCACAAATACCCTGCTGCCGCAACCGACCCAGCACTAGCAACCGGAGATAATTATGATGTATCGTTTCTTGGCTATCCTCATCGCCATATTTTTCATTTCAGGGTTTGGATTGACGTTTTCCACAACGACAGAGATGTGGAGTTTATTCAATTCAAACGGTGGCTTGAACAACTGTATAGTAGCGCACAAGGTGTTTTGTCGTTAGATTTTAAATCCTGCGAGATGATCGCCGATGACCTGTATCTACAAATTGCTGATCGGTATCCCGGTCGTGCAGTGTGGATTGAGGTAGCCGAAGATGGTGAGAACGGCTGCCTCATCGAATATGAAGTTTCTCGCCCGTATCAATCCATTGCTATCTAAGGAATAAAAAATGGCACAACCAAATTGGCTCAAAAAATATCTGCGTATGAAGCCAGAAGTTAATCGTATCCTCGAGGACTTGGAAGAGTACAAAGAGTTTTGTGTTAAACAGGGTTACCCCTTTAACGAAGCCGATCTATACAACGATCGTGGTCCCTGGGGCGACTTGGCCCGTACTAAGCGTGGCAAGTGGCCACGTGACAACTGGGGCTATATTATCCGCCAAACTAGGAGAGCGTAATGAGTGGGTTACGGGTCAAGGATCAGTCAGATTTTGACTTGGATCGATTCATTGATATGTTTGATACAGCATTAACTAGCAATGATCCTAGAATTGTTGATGCACTACGCAGTCTATTGATGGTGGTTATCTTAACTAAACCCGAACCCGACAAATTTGCCGAAGGCGCATCAAAAGGGCCCTTGCGAAGGTTAGTTGATGATGTCAACCATTTAAATCGTCGTACACGTAAACTCGAAGAGTCACTGGACAGGTTAGCCTACAGTGATAAATCAATAAAGTACGATTCCGCCAAGGGGTGGCACAACGACAGCTACAGTTGGCATCAAGAGCAATTAAAGGTTGCTCCAATTCCAACATTAGACGCCGAAACTGCCAAGCGCATACTGAATTCTATTAAGACAGTTTAAAATGAGAAAACTATTTTATATGGGCCTAGAGCCCTACAAGGCAAGATATACACTACAGTTACAAGAGTGGAATCGTGCAGTGTTTGAACGTAGAGGCATTGACTATGTTATTGTCCCAGGCGAAACACTCAGCAACGATCAAGCTATTGTCACAGGGCAAGTGTTAGATGCACACGGACGCACATACTTTGGTATGAGCCAGCTTATGAACCTGGTGCGTATGATGAAGGCCGGAGAAGTAACTGCCAGCGATGTAGTCTACTTTGAGGATATGTTCCAACCAGGCATCGAAAGTTTGCCATACATTATGGATCAAACTCCCACACACCTAAGGCCACAGATCTTTGTACGTTGTCTAGCACAGACCATTGACCCGGACGATTTTGTACACGTATGGGGTATGAGTGAGTGGATGAGTCTTTACGAAAAGATGGTTGATAGCTTTGCCACTGGCGTACTGGCCACCAATGAGGAAATGGTGGCGCATATGAAGATTGCAGGTTGGAAGGCTCCTATCTACAATATTTCAGGTCTTGCATTTGGCAAGGCAGAGGTACAAAGTCGTGTGCCTATTATTAAACCATTTAGTGAACGTAAGAAGCGTGTGGTGTTTAGCGCACGTTGGGACCAAGAGAAGCAACCAGACTTCTATATGGATCTAATAGATGCTTACTTCGAACGTAATCCTGTTAGCACAGTAGAGTTTGCTGTGTGCAGTGGTGCAAAGCTAAAGTCTAACAACGACAGTTATATGCAACGTACTCGTAGTATGCAGGCAGTGGGCCGATTAAAGTTACACGAGGATTTGGAAAAGAATGACTACTATAACATTGTTAACGATAGCCGTGTCGTGTTTAATTGTGCTTTACAAGACTGGGTTTCAAACACTGTCAGTGAAGCGGATGCTTTGGGATGTAATGTTCTATACCCTGCTTATAGGTCTTTTCCTGAGACTTTTTCAAATGACCATACAAGGCTCTATGTGCCCTGGAGCATAGAGGATGCGTTGAACAAATTGGATACATTGTTAGAAGCACCACATCCAAGGTTAGGCGAGATCAGTAACTATAACGATGGCACCATAGATCGCATCATTGACATTATGGAAGATAAAGGCGCACAATGGTTGCGTATGGGCACAGATTATCGTAAACACACTAGTGAATCTAAATATTAAAAGGAATTAAAATGGCAACACGTAAAAAGAAAGAACAAGATCCCAGTGGCGTGGTTAAAGGTAGTCACTTGACAGTTACTACTTTTTCTGATGGAACTACTAAACTAGAGTGGGATGATGAAGCATTGCTACGTGATGTAAGAGAAGCCATTGCCAGTGTTGCTATCCAACCCGTTGAAAAGCCCAAAAGAAAAAAGCAAAAATGAATAAGACTGTGATCATCACTGGTGCAATGGGATTCATTGGCGGGCATACTGCCAAGGTCTTTAAGGATGCTGGATACTATGTTGTTGGCATTGACAAAAGTCAAACAGTTTTGCAGTCTGCTTATTATCTAGATGAGCTGTTAGTCAATGACTTTGTTGATGGTATAACTGTTGGAGCGGCAAATATACACCAACCCGACGCTATTATTCACTGCGCCGGCACTAGTCTGGTTGGACCAAGTCTTAGCGACCCATACACTTACTACGACAACAACAGTGGCAAGACCAACTCAATGCTAGAAGATCTGCACAACCTAGGCGGGTGGTCTGGCAAAATCATTTTTAGTAGCAGTGCCGCTACATATGGCATTCCAGCTGATGCTGATAACATCACAGAATCTAGCACACAAAATCCAATCAGCCCTTACGGTTGGAGTAAACTGTTTTGTGAAAAGATTATTCAAGGTCATTGTAGCGCACACGGATTCAAAGGTATTGCACTACGATATTTTAATGCCTGTGGATGCGACCCTGATGGTATTTTAGGGCACGTAGTCGATGACACTCATATGATCCCTAGGGTGTTAAGTGCTTACCAAAATAAAAGAAATTTTCATTTATATGGCAACGACTACAACACGCCCGACGGTACCTGCATACGAGACTATCTACACGTAATTGACATTGCCCACGCACACCTAGAGGCAGTATGTTTAGCAGATCGATTTGAGCCAGGGCAATTCGGTGCATACAATTTAGGCACAGGACACGGTCACAGTAACCAGACCATTATGCAAACCTGTGAAGAAGTAGTTGGAGAGAAGATCAACTATGAAGTTAAAGATAGACGCATTGGAGATCCAGACATTTTGGTTGCCAATAGCGATCTATTCCAAAGTGAAACACAATGGCGGCCTAGAAATAGTGACATTAGAAATATAGTTAATACAACGTGGAATTGGCAAAAAAACCTTCCATTACTAGTTGACTAAAGATTCTAAATACATTACAATAAGCTGTCATCCTCGACAATAACTCGGAGAAACATACAATTGACAAATAAAGAAACAGGCCTGGACGCAATGGCAGGCGATGGTGGATATGAAGAAGGCTATCTAGGCGGGTATATTCGCGCTAAAATGACACGTGACGGCAAAAGATTTTGGGCCGGAGACAACATCAGTGAGTACCTGTGGGACGGCGATAAAGAAAAACTTATCAACGAAGCCGCAGAAGCATTCGAAGGTGTACTAGATGCACTATTAATTGATCGCAAAAACGATCCCAATTCAAAAGGCACAGCACGCCGACTGGCTAAAATGTACTTTAATGAAATAATGGCAGGCAGATATGAACCAAGGCCGGATGCAACAGCGTTTCCAAACGATACTACAGATAGGTATGAAGGTATGCTTGTGGTTCGTAGTGAACTTCGCAGTATGTGTAGTCATCATCATCAACCCGTTACTGGGGTTGCTTATATTGGTATTATCGCGGCTGAGAAGCTCATAGGACTTTCCAAATATACACGTATTGCACAATGGTGTGCTCGTCGAGGTACCCTCCAGGAAGAATTGTGTAATGATATAGCTCGAGAAATTATGAAGGCCACAGATGCTCGAGACGTAGGCGTTTATGTTCAAGCAGTACACGGATGCTGTGAGAATCGTGGCATTATGGCACATAGTTCGCTGACTCAGACTACTGTACTTAAAGGTGCGTTCAACACAGACCAAAGTACAAAGAAAGAGTTTTTTGATAACATTAAACTGCAACAAGATTTTGCACCAAGATAAGGAGATACAATGTTTACAGATACAATTGACACTATCACATACCGATCTGCAGATCAGATCAATCAAGCAATGGGCCGTGTATACGGACATATGGCGGCCGCTGTAATTAACAGTATGATTGTTAGTTACCTAGTGGGCACCAGTCCTGCTCTACTGCAATTATTCTTTACCGGCTGGACAAAATGGATTGTGATTCTTGCACCACTGGCGTTTATTTTTGCTGTTCCGTACTTGCTTAGTTCGGGAATTTCTAAAGGTGGCAAGGTGTTAACCTTACACGCATTTGCAGGATTGATGGGGTTAAGTTTTGCCACAATCTTTGCACTATACACAATGGGCAGTATTGTTAGTGCATTTATGGGTGCCGGTATCCTATTTGGTATTATGAGCGTCTATGGCTACTTTACTAAACGTAGCCTTGACAGCCTTGGAAAGTTTATGTTCATTGGGCTCGTTGCCATCATCATTGCCAGCGTTATTAACATCTTTATTGGCAGTAGCGTAATGCAAATGGTGATCAGTGCTGTGGCCATTGTTATCTTCTTGGGATTGACCGCCTATGACACTCAGCAAATACGCGAAATGTTATACGACAGTAATGCAGACGATGGTGCAGAGATTATGGGTGCAATTACACTGTACCTGGACTTTATTAACATTTTCCTAAGTCTGTTAAACCTAACCGGCGACAAAAAGGATTAATATGAGTATGATCAATATGAGCACAATTGGTATCACTGGTTCATCGGGCTCGTACAGTCTCGGACCTATGAGCATTGACACTATTTCATTAGGCGGCAATGATATAGCACCCAATTACACCATTGGTGTTACTAAAGCTACCGGTGGATACATTATTGCCATTAAAACAGAGAATCATCATCGTCCTAGTTACTATGTCATTCCTGATAATAAGAAGAACTTTGATCGAGAACTAGGAAAACTAATTAGCTTTCATTTACTAAAGAGTACTGAATGAAAAAAGCATTCTTAAATTGGCTTGACAGCCTGGGTCGTAAACGTATTGTAATGGATAGGATAAACAATGAGCCTTACCTTGAGCGGTATTATCTCTTTCTTAAAGATAGAACTTGGTTTCCATTTAACATATTTCTTCATAGGTTTCTTAAATCAGATCCCGATGATGTCCACGACCATCCTTGGCCTTATGCTACTATTATCCTAAAAGGCGGATATTGGGAATGGATTCCGCAATTTAATGATCAAGGATTAAAGATTGGAGAGATTGCAAAATGGAGAGGTCCGGGCAGTTTTAGAATATGCGAAGCAACTAGTTACCATCGCATTGAATTAGATCCTAGTATAGAATGTTGGACATTGTTTATGCCTGGTCCTCAACAACGCGAATGGGGATTCCTAGTTAAAAACAAATGGATTCAAAACGAACAATACCTTACCGAGAGAGCCGTAAAATGATTCCACTTCCGCCAGGCTGTAAAGTACACTACCCAATACACATTGAAGTCCGCAGTCTAACTGAAGAAATGATTGAATGGTATAGGCTAGTTGGCGGAGAAGTGTTCAAAGACACGGTCTGGGATAATCGAGGACGCGAACACGTAAAACATCGTGTTCGTTATGGTAAGGGCAAGTTCTGTTATCATAGACAGGACGGGACCGGTGGAACCAGGTTGCACTTTGATGGCGCTGATGCCAGTGCGGCCAGTATGTTCTTGATTAAATTTTTAGATGATATTGAACAGCATAATTTTCAAGAACATTTGGATCAACTTGAAAAACAATACTAAATAGATGTCAAAGCGGCCTCCGAGCATCAACCCGCTATACAAATTCTGCTGCCTATGCTATAATTAACATAGGAGAAAATAATGGCAAAATCATCAACAGCTGATTTAATCAGACACTTAGAAGACAACCTTCCTTACGTGGGTCCAGTCAGTTACAAATATACCAGCACCAAAGAGTATCACGATGCTTTTCCTTGTGCGTATCGTCAGTGGCGAGCTGACAGTCATTGCAACCTAATTCACGGGTACAGCTTCTCAATGAAGTTTTACTTTGGTACCAACGACCTAGACGTTCGTAACTGGGCCGCGGACTACGGTGGCCTAAAAGAACTTAAAAAGATCCTAGAAGATCAATTTGATCACACGCTGATTGTAGCCGCAGATGATCCTGATATGCCCACATTCCAACTGCTACAAGAAAAGAATATGGCCAAGATTGTAGTACTGCCTAAACTAGGTTGTGAAGGTCTTAGTGATATGCTCTACAAGTATGTCAATGGAGTTTACATTCCCGAGATGTGGGGCGAGGGTGAAGCCAAGCGTTTGTGGTGCTATCGTGTAGAAGTCAGAGAGACACAGTCCAATATGGCTTTCCGCGAAGGCCATCGCGAATGGAACGAGGACTTGTTTGCCTAATCTACAAGATCTATTAAACGAAGAAGCCAAGCTCTGTAATACAGGGTTTGGTGATAGCGAAGAACGGCGCCGGATACATACAGTAATTAGATTAAAGCGTACACACCAACCTAGTTGTTTTGGTGAGGATGACTGTAGTACACAAATGTTATCAACTTGCCCCTGGCGTATAGATTGCGGAAGCTAATATGAATTCAAAAGAAAAAGAAATCCTTGACATTACACAAGAAGAGTGTGCAGAGGTAATTGTTGCTGTTAGTAAAATTAGTCGATTTGGCCTAGACAACTTTAAGCCAGGTAAACCGTTGACTAACAGACAACACTTGGCAGAAGAACTAGGCGACTTACAGGCAATGATCAACCTGTGTATTGACCATAACCTAGTTGACAAAGATGAAGTACTCACTGCATCGAATAATAAAATTGCAAAACTTAAACAATGGTCTAATATTTTTGAAAGCGAAATTCAAGTATGAGTAAACTCAAAGTAGCAGAGCTGTTCTACAGCATTCAAGGTGAAGGACGCTATATGGGTGTTCCTAGTGTGTTCTTACGCACATTTGGTTGCAACTTTACCTGTGGTGGATTTGGTATGCCCAGAGGTGAGTTGAGCACAGAGCGAGAAGAAATCTCCCAGGTTGTTCATATGTTTAACAACTATAACGAACTTCCGTTGGTTAAAACTGGATGTGATAGTTACGCCAGCTGGGATCCAATGTTTAAGGATCTTAGCCCAATGGTTGCTGTAGAAGGTCTTGCCAAAGATATTGTTAAGACGCTTCCATACGGAGAGTGGAAAAAAGAACATCTTGTTATCACAGGCGGAGAGCCATTACTGGGTTGGCAACGTGCTTATCCTGATCTACTAGACCAGCCCTGTATGACACCATTAACTGAAATTACATTTGAAACCAATGGCACTCAAAAATTAAGCGGTAATTTTAAAAACTACTTGCGTATTTGGCTTGCTGAGCAACCAGGTAGAGAAATCACTTTCAGTGTCAGTGCTAAACTGCCTTGCAGTGGTGAGAAGTGGGAAGAGGCCATTTGTCCAGAGATTGTTTGCGATTATGAAGACGTTGGTTATGCTTACTTAAAATTAGTAGTAGCCACACAGGAGGATGTTATTGATGCAGATCGTGCTGTACAAGAATATCGTCGTGCAGGCTTTAAAGGTCCTGTGTATCTTATGCCTGTTGGTGGAGTTGAAAGCGTATACTCTCTTAATAATCGCCGCGTCGCAGAGCTTGCAATGAAGCGAGGCTATCGTTACAGCGACAGATTGCAGGTGCCGCTGTTCAAGAACGCCTGGGGCACTTAATGACTAGTGATCAAATTATTATAGCCACCTTGGTGTGGCTAGTTTTAATTGGTGGTGTCTATAGTCATAGTGGATTGTCAAAGATTCGTGAGTGCTACAGTATGTGGTTTACTCGCGAATACTGGACCAACTACAACATAGTAGAATTTGCCAGCTGGGTTGCTAAAGCCATAATTATTATACCAGGATTGGTATTTGGTATTCAAATTTGGTGGTTGTACTTTTTAACGCTGGCAACCAGTTTAACTTTAATATGGGCTAGTAACAAAAAATTGTTGCCCACACTAGTTGGCTTTAATACTATTTGGGTTTGGTTAAGTTTAATGGTGTTGGCACAACATCTTGTTAAGTAAGGAAATGTGATGGGACTATTCAATAAACTATTTGGCAAGGACAAAGTAACGCCCGAGCCAGTCAAAGCAGAGCCTGCACCCAAGGTCAGAGAACCCAAGGCTACAAAGAAAACATCAAAAGACATTGCCAACGAAAAGGGCGAGCCCTGGGTTGGCATCTTAAGTGTAGACATCGATCCAGAGAACATCGGACAAGGTGCATTTGAATTAGATTGGAACGACAAGTTCCTGGCACAGTTGGTCCGATCTGGATATCAAGTTAAAGTTAACGAGCCCGAAAACGAGATAGTCGACCGGTGGTTCCAGGACGTTTGCCGAAATGTCGTTTTGGAAACCTATGAGCAGTACGAAGCCAACAACCCAAGACAGACCGTTCGGAAAGATATTGGCGGCGGTCGCGCAGAAATCAGTTGACAAGCCCAGGGTAATATGCTATTATTACTCTATGAAATATTTAATCGTAGACACTGCTAATACTTTCTTTCGTGCTAGACATAGCGCAAGTCGTCAAAGCGACACTTGGGACCGTCTAGGTTTTGCCATACACGTAACCTTAGCCAGTGTTAATAAAGCCTGGCGTGAACAGAAAGCCGACCACGTGGTTTTCTGCTTAGAGGGGCGTAGCTGGCGCAAGGATTTTTATGAACCTTATAAAAAGAATCGAGCAGTGGCTAGGGCCTCACTTACCGAAACAGAAGCGGAAGAAGATCGCCTCTTTTGGGAAGCATTTGATGCCCTTAAGTCATTCCTACAAGAGCGCACAAATTGTACTGTACTCCAGCACGGGCAATTGGAAGCAGATGACTTGGTGGCAGGGTGGATACAAGCACATCGTGAGGATCAACACGTCATCGTTAGCAGTGACACTGACTTCTATCAATTGCTCGCACCCAATGTCCGCCAGTATAACGGAATCGCTGATGAACTCCACACTCTTGAAGGAATCTTCGACAAAAAAGGTAAACTAGTTATCGACAAGAAAACTAAAGAGCCCAAGAAGATTCCCGATCCTAAATTTATTCTATTTGAAAAATGTATGCGTGGCGATAGCAGTGACAATGTCTTCTCTGCTTATCCCGGTGTGCGTACCAAGGGCAGTAAAAACAAAGTTGGCCTTGAAGAAGCATTTGCCGATATGGATCGAGGTGGATTCTCTTGGAACAATCTAATGTTGCAACGTTGGACCGACCACAATGGCGAAGAACATAAAGTGCTTGATGATTATCAACGCAATCGTCAATTGATCGACTTAACTGCACAGCCCGAACACATTAAAATGCTTATTGCAGAAACCATTGCCAATGGCAGTATGCCGCTGAGCCGCCCAATGATTGGCGCACAATTTCTTAAATTCTGCGGCAAGTACGAGCTTAATCGAATCAGCGATAATGCTACTAGTTTTGCCGAATTCTTAAGTGCGAGTTACCCAGTATGAAAAAAATTGAATTAGACGCTATAGTAGCAGATCGTATTACGGTATTAAATCTTAAAGAGTACCGTGGGTATCTCAAGAAAGAATTAAAAGACTGGCGGAAGAATCCCAGGACAGAAAATAATCCGGATGGTTATTGGCTGCACCCTGATGATGTAGCAGGTAACATCAAGCTCATTGACGCACTTAATTTGATTATCAAATTCTTTGGGGAAGAGTGATATGTCTTTTACTCAGCACCAGAGTAACGTTATTGCCATTAAACCAGGCGATCCTAACTTTGTGATTACTGATGGATTGACTCAGTTTTGTCGTGCTGGATTTGAAATCGGCAATAACTGTCCTGCTGAATACAAAAGCATCTTTGTCACTGCAATCAATGCAGGTTGGCTCAAACCAGTGGCTTATATGTACAACTATGAATTAACCTTTGATATTTTAAAAGCACAATGATTGATCAAAAAGAAATATTGTCTAGACTAGAATTGGAAATTAGAACCGCTGGTGCTAGAGAAATTCCCATTGACACTATCCTACTAGAGGAAAGCGATTTTCAAAAATTTTGTATCGCTACAGGACATAAAGATTCTGTACTTAAAGACTGGCCTTTATACAAAGGTATCAAAATAATTAAACAACGAAAGAATAAGAAATGATGCTAGAAGCTAAACCAATTATCAAGAATAAATTTTGGATTGTTGAGGATGGTGGTCAAAAAGTTGCCACCATCCAAGCATCGCCCGACGGAGTCTTTCTAGTCAAAGGTTCTGCCAGAGAAAAATTTGTTAATTTTAAACTACTGAGCACCAAGTATAATATCCGTGTAAACAAAGGCGGAAAAGACAAAAAAATTGTAGATAACAGCAACAATATCTACGATTTTCCAGTGGATTGTACCCCGTTCAACGAGCTCTACGATGTACGGCGTAAACTGCCTTTCTATACCAAAGCCGCAAAAAGTAAGAGCTTTTATTGTGCTGGTTACTATGTAGTTAAAATAGATGATCACTGGGAGAACCAGTTCTGCCCTAAAAGCATAACAATAAATAGATATCCATATTTTGGACCCTACAAATCAGAAACCGAGGCTCTTACTAAATTAGTTGGGTTGGCCTAAGACAAAAGTAGTTAAGTACGCATAAAATTGTGATAAATAAATGTATCGAGAGAGCATATTATGTCAAGACCAAAGCCAACTGTTATTTTAGAACATCTTAATAAGACTACGTACAAATGTGACCAAGTTTTAAACAGTGAAGGCATCTGGGCTGTGTTCTATGATAACAAGCCCATAAATCTTAAAACTAGCAACATTCTTGTCTCGTACCCCGGACCAAAATACAAAAAGGTCTCCTTTAGTAATCCCGGACACGCAATCAACTTGGCCAAGAAATTAAACAGTCTGTACAAGAGTGAGAAATTTACTGTAGTCTTGCTTAAAGCCGGTGATCAAATCTACCCTTAATCAGGAAGAATGGATCGCGTTACTTAGGCAACAAGGTGCCGAACTTCCGTTTGATGTCTGGGGCGGTGATGCCAGACTGTCAATATTCTTTAATCCTTCAAACCACTTGAGTATGCGGCTAACCAAGCCCGGGTACAAGTTCTTATCCGAAAAGTTGAAACTGAGCAATTACAAGTTTACACTGCCAAAAAGTATTACACCCAAAGTACTACTATTGTTAGAACGCCACATACATTACCCGTATTATATTGCCCACATTAAGAATGTGGTTATATTTGACGAAGTCACCGCAATTATGTTACAATTGCACGGTAACGATCTTGAAACTTACTTAACTAATTTAGAGGCCCATCAGTAATGTTGTATTTTGCATATGGTATGAACACCAATAGAGACGAAATGGCCAGTCGCTGTCCTAAGGCCGTTTGTCTTGGATTAGCCAAGCTACCCAATTGGCGTTTTCGATTTGCTGGGTGTGCCGATGTTGTCGAAGAACCGGGATCTGTGGTTGATGGGGTGCTATGGGATATCACCGAAGACTGTCTCGTAGCACTGGACAGACTAGAGGGTTATCCAAATTTTTATAACAGTTGCACAGTGTCAGTGGAACACCAGGGCCAGCTAGTTGAAGCAGAAGTGTATTATATGAATCCCGGAGTTAAAGACGACCTTCCCTCGGACCATTATAAAGAATGTGTTATGGATGGCTATAAGCACCACAGCGTTCCAGTCAATCAAATACTTGAGTCTCTTAATCAACTAATGTACAAGAAAAAAGCCCACCGCGGTAATTTAGTGTATAATTAATTTTCAACCAACCAGGAGTTTTAAATTGAGCCAAACCTTACTTGATGTGAATCGTCGACCCACTGTGATTTTTAATCCTAAAAATGCAGAGCACCGTCGATACGTTGCAGAGTTTTATCGCAATGGCACCTGGGGCAAGTGCCCTGTATTGTTCTACGCTTTCAACGACGTTAGTGTCAAGTCAATGACTTCCCAATCGCTAATCGAGCATTATTTAAATCAAGAGTTCCCTGCTGACACGAAACCAAAATCTAAGGGAAAGCCAGCGTCTACGGCCGGTAAACTGTTTAAAATCGCACGGTAATGAAAGTACAAAACGTTGTATTGACTGCCACAGCCGTGGCGGTGGTCTCCGGTCTTGGCTACATTGTTAACTACCTTGACCGTATTGCCAGCTGCTTGGATCAAATGCAAAACCAAATTGACCAAATTGGCGATTTGGTGCATAGAGAAACTAAGATACAGGCCAGTAAAAAAGACATAGAATGTCTGACTCGTAATATCTATTATGAGGCTGGCGTCGAATCTGCCGCAGGCAAGTATGCTGTGGCAAATATTACCCTTAACAGAGTATCCAATGGATATTGGGGTAACAGTATCTGTGCAGTAGTTTATTCTAAATCACAGTTTAGCTGGACTAGAATGAAGACCTTACCCAAGCCCAATGCCAAACTATGGCAAGAGTGCGAAACCATTGCTCAACGTGCTGTCAATGGTTGGAGAGTTTCTGGCCTAGAGCGCAGTTTATTCTATCACGCAGATTATATTAAAGATCCTAAGTGGGTAGATCAGAATCATTATATTGTGCAAATTGGTCGCCACAAGTTTTATAATCGAGCAAAAAACAGTTGGATATCTTTATGAAAAAAAGTGAAGTAAACTACGATGTCGAAACATATCTACTTAGTTGGGATATGCACGGACTTGAAGCCTGTATTAACATTTCTGATATGGATCGTCAAAAAACCTTTGATATCTTACGTGGCGTAGACAACAAATCTAATCCTAATCAGATTGCCAATATGATTATGCTCAGGGCTAAATTTAATTCGCAAAGACATTATGAAATTTATGCCATTGACGTTGATGCCAATGTTGGCCAAGAAGATATCAAAGCATCTTTTGAAAGCGATCCCCAGGGTATGGCCGAATTGGTGCGAAAGCGTGGCCGTTGCCTGTATAGCGACAGGATGCAAAAAAACAACATTCGCATCACCTAGGTTGACAGATTAGTGTACCTCCTGTACACTTAGCCCTGTAGTAGACAATTCTGTCTACTACTTTTTACCATATTGGCACTGTATATTAAAAACTTTGCCAAGTACAATTAGGAGGCCATATTATGGCAAAATCAAATCTTGCGCTCAAACAAGCACCTGCACCCTCTTACGCTTCGCAGATAAACTCTCGGTACTCGCAAACCGATTCGATCTTTGTAGACATTAAAGATCGATTTAACCAGGCCATAAGTGGATTGCCACTTATGAAACAAGTCGGTATGAGAAGTCAGCTACAAAAAGCTATCAACGACTTCAAGAAACGCTATCCCAATGTTAAAAAGTTCTCCGATCTAGACATTGTCGAATCTATTCAAATGCCACTCAGTGACATCTTGATTGATACCACAATCCAACGTATGTTAATTCTCTATTGGGTTTTTTACATTGTCAGCAACTTTCGTGACGTACAGGCAATGCCTATACAAGTGTATCAGGTAACTGGTAACAGTTCAGACTTTAAATACTACCCTACAGGAAAAAGAGGACTGTATGCAAGTTGGGACGGTCAGAACACTGCCGCGGCATTTTATGTTATTGCAGTATTAATCCTGGGTCAAGACCCCAAAGACGTAATGGTCCCTGTCAACATTTACAAAGTAAGCAAGAAAGCAGACATCCGTGAAAACTTTGTCAGCGGAAACAGCGATGTTGGCAAGAAGTTGTTGGACTTAATTGATCTTTGGATGCAGATGATCTACGGAGTTCGTATTGATGGTAACACCAATCCGGCGTGGGTAGATGCAGAGCTCAAACAACAATACCTAGAACAAGCAGATTTGTTTGTCACAGCCGACAAGTTTGGTGATACTCATATGCCCGGCGCCATTGGTCGTATGCAAGAGCTCAATCACTATAGCTCTGATATTATCCGTAAGTTTGCCTTGTACACTACTACCTTTCCAGTGGCTCGTCCTATTGCTAGTCAGGAGATTGAGATTATGTGTGCTTGGTTTGATATGGCCAAGAAAGACGGCATTGACTATACTGACGAGGAAGTAGTGGACTTGGGTAATCACTTGCACAGTCTGTTTGGTGCTGACTTCCACGAAGCTAGTGCATTTTGGGACAAAGTGCGCGATGCTTATAAGTCCTGGCATACCAAGTATTGGGCCGGTGCAGTACAGGCACCGACACGTATTAGTTTTACTAAGAACTGGCGCAACGGTGGTACCTTTTTGTGGTATCAATTGAACAAGACTTGGACTGGTCGTAAGCCCACCTTGCGTATTGACACTGCCTTCCAACCAGCCAAGAAAGATTTGTACTAAAATGTCAACCTTTCAAGAACTTGTTGAGGGCTATAGAAAGCCCGAGCGTAACAAAGGTGTTAAACGCAATGACAAAGCATACCGCCAGTGTCTTGCATTTACTACAGAGGAACTAGAACGTCTACTAGAAATCTATCGTGGCACAGTCTTCGAAGAAGATATGCGGGCTAGGTTATTGCGAGACAGCATTGACCACCATATCCGTCGCTACCACGATTACTCTATTAGGGGTAAAATTAAAAGTCATTATATAGAGGTAGGAGTGCGTAAAGGTGAAAGTATTTTTGAACACGTAATTCCGGCTAGCAGTGTTCGGGATATGTTAATTGAGGGGCGCCTGACCATCAACCAAGCATTAAATACACCAACCTGCCTTATTAAGAAACACAGTGACAAAGTTTTGCAAGATAATGGATTGTCTAAGACCAGTCCAGACAATTGGCGTTTCTTTAAAAGGTACTCTGTACTTAATAGCAAATTTGAGACCTACAACGGGCAACCTATAGTGGATCCAAACACTTGGGATTTGCCACAGCACTACGCATTTTTTGGCATAGTCTAAGAGTAATACTTTAGTAACAGTTGCGTAAAAACAACACCAAAAACCCGTCAAAATGGCGGGTTTTTCTTTGTGTTGCGTAAAAACCACAAGAAATTTACTTTGGTATAACCCTAAAATTTACTTTGGTATTCGTTGACCAAAAGCCCGAAAGATGTTACAATAATTGTATTACAAATTAAAAGGGAGAAAAACTATGAATGGTTGGGAAAATAGTAGAGGGTATCTCACAACAATGAAAGCAGAGGCGCACGACCGCAATCCAAATCTTAGTCGTCGCAAAGCCAATCCCAAGGTCAAGCTACAGTTTGACCCTAAGGAGGATATTGGATGTTTTCATTGTGGCACTTATCGCAGTTATAATGTCGAATTTGACAGCAATTATTGTGATCCTTGCAACGCCTGGTTGGAAGGTGTTTGCAAGGATGCCGATTGCCCTTTCTGCCCCAAGCGTCCAAAGTATCCAAAATACCCCGGTTGACCAAAAGTTCGAATTGTGTTATAATACTAGCATAGTAAGCAAAAAGGAGTAGCAATGAAAAACTGGACTGATACTTGTATTAACTGGCACCAACTGCCCGGCACAGAAGTCAAGCGTCTTTTGGACACTTGGGGTATGACCGAGCGCCAGCTGGCCAACTACGATGCCAAACACGGTTTTAAGCATACACCCTTAACCGGTGCCGTTGCCAAAACAGAACCAAAACTGCCTGCAGAGGCTCCTGCAAAAACTACTAAAAAAGTAGTAGCCAAGAAAGCACCTGTGCGTCAGAAGCATACCGGTGCAGATGGCGAGATCAAGTTTGTGGAACACCGCAATCTGTTCGTGGGCTTTATGGGCGGCAAGGTTGTAGTGACTAAACGCACAGAAGCACAATGCCGTGAGTTTTTAGCAACAACTTTTGGCGCCGATTAAAAAACGGTTGCCCAAAAATTCGAAGTGTGTTATAATACTAGCATAGTAAGCAAAAAGGAGTTAGCAAATGGGTACACGTTCACGCATCGGGGTTATGCACGGCGACACTGTTAAAAGTGTTTACTGCCACTGGGACGGCTATCTGTCGTACAATGGCGCCATTCTGCAAGAGCACTATAACAGTGCCAAAGCCAACAACCTAGTAGCACTTGGCGATCTGTCCAGCCTGCGTCCCAACATTGGTGAGAAGCACGCCTTTAGCCAGTTCACTGTACGGAGCTCGGAATTAAGCGACGAAGAAAACGATCGCCTTGAAGCAGAAGCCAAAGCTTCGCACGAAGCGGCACAGGAAGCAGGCTACTCTACTTTCTACGGTCGTGATCGCGGCGAGACTGACACGGAGTTCAAGGTAGCCCACACATTCGCAGAGTTCTTGGAACAGGTAGACTTGTGCTTTGCCGAGTACTACTATATTATGAAGGACGGTGTGTGGTACGCCGGCTCGGTGTACGATGTTGAGGGCTTGGTCAAGTGTGGCCTTGTGCGTCTCGACGAAGCGTTGGCCGCACAGACAGAAGACGTTGCATAATAGCAACAACAATACCCCGACGGTTGTGTGGGGTATTGTTTTCTCGTATAATAGAAGTATTGTTTAACAAAGGAGCCAACAATGGCAAAGACAGCAAGTGCAAGTGTTAGTGAAGCCCGTACAGTAACCTCTGTTGAGGCCCGTCGTTCAATTCTTCGTGCGTTTAAAAAGCAACGCCCCTTATTCCTCTGGGGTCCTCCCGGCATTGGCAAGTCCGAACTTGTTGCAGAAATTGCAGAAGAGCTAGGCGGCATTACAATCGATCTACGCTTAGGTCAGATGGAACCCACAGATTTACGTGGCATCCCATTCTACAATAAAGACAACGGCAAAATGGATTGGGCTCCTCCAATTGAACTGCCCGACGCAGAAATGTCTGAGCAGTATCCTATTATTGTCTTGTTCCTGGACGAGATGAACCAGGCCGCACCGGCAGTGCAAGGCAGTGCCTATCAACTTATTTTGAATCGTCGTGTTGGAAAATACACACTTCCAGACAACGTTGTTGTCGTTGCCGCAGGTAACAGAGAAAGCGACAAGGGTATTTCTTATCGTATGCCCAGCCCACTGGCTAACCGCTTTATCCACTTGGAAATGCGTTCGGACTTTGAAGCCTGGCAGACCTGGGCAGTTAAGAACCGTATCCACAAAGACGTGGTAGGTTACATTAGCTTTGCCAAGCAGGACCTGTACGACTTTGACCCCCGTAGCTCGGGTCGTAGTTTTGCCACACCGCGCTCTTGGACCTTTGTGTCTGAGCTGTTGGAAGATGGCGACGACTCTACTAATATGGACCTTATTGCAGGTACCATTGGTGAAGGCCTTGCTGTTAAGTTTATGGCTCACCGCAAAGTGTCGGGCAATATGCCCAACCCTACAGACATCCTGTCAGGCAAAGTTAAAGATCTTAAGACTAAAGAGATCTCTGCTATGTACTCTTTGACTATTAGCCTGTGCTACGAGCTCCAAGACAACTACACCAAGGTTGCCAAGGATGGCAAGGACACCAAAGGTCTGTCAGACTGGTACACCCAAAGCGACAACTTCCTGCGCTACGTTATGGACAATTTTACCACAGAGCTTGTGGTAATGGGTATCCGTGTTGCGTTGACTACTTACAACCTGCCCTTTGTGCCAGGCAAGCTCAAGAACTTTAACGAGTTCCATCAGCGTTTTGGTAAGTACATCGTAGCCGCAAGTGCCAAGTAAAATGAATAGCCCGGCTCTTGTCCGGGTTATTTTTTTATGCTATAATATATACATTACTAAGGAGCAGATATGAGCGATAGTACTTTATCAGAAAAAAGCAAAGTTGTCACAGTAACAAATCCTCGCGTGGACATCGCGGCACGAGAAAAATTGATCACCGCTCGTGTTGGACTCTTGCTCAAGGCTCCTTTCTTTGGTAACTTGGCCACCCGCCTTATTATACAAAACGCCGACGCCTGGTGCCCTACTGCGGCTACAGAAGGCCGTCACTTCTTTTACAATAGCGAATTCATTAACCGCCTAAGTCTTAAAGAGTGCGAGTTCTTGTTTGGACACGAAGTCCTGCACGTGGTCTATGACCATATGGGACGTCGAGGCGACCGTGAGCCCCGCCTGTGGAACATTGCCGACGACTATTGTGTCAACGCAGACTTAATTGAGCACAAGATTGGTGACAAGATTACCAAAGTGCCAATCCTGTACAATAACAAGTACCAAGGTTGGAGTGCCGAGGAAGTCTACGACGACCTGTACAAGAACGCAAGTAAAATTGACGTCCAGAAGCTTTTGGAGCAAGTGCTCGACGAGCACCTTGATGGCGATGAAGAAGGTGACGACGATGGCGACAACGATGGCAATGGCAACAAAGAAGGCAACAATGGCCGACCACGTTTGAGCAAAGAAGAAAAGAAAGCTATCCGAGACGAGATTAAAGAAGCTGTATTAGCGGCAGCCGAGGCCGCAGGTGCAGGCAACGTGCCTGGCAACATTAAAAGAATGATCAAGGATTTGACAGCTCCTGTGGTTAATTGGAGAGAGCTGTTGCAACAACAGATCCAAAGCATTATTAAGAACGACTATAGCTGGACCCGTCCTAGCCGTCGAGGCTGGCATATGGATGCTATCTTGCCTGGAATGAAGAATGCACAGACCATCGATATTTGCGTGGCCATTGACACTTCAGGCTCCATTAGCAACGATGACCTTAAGCTGTTCCTAAGCGAGGTCAAAGGTATTATGGATATGTATGATGACTACAAGGTGCATATTATTACTTGGGACACTGAAGTCTACAATCCTGCAGACTACAGCCCGGACTCTGCAGAGGATATTACTAGTTACGAGCCCGGTGGCGGCGGCGGTACTGACCCTCATTGCGTTTGGGAATACCTTAAAGAAAACGACATTGAGCCCAAGAAGTTGATTATGTTTACAGACTTTTGCTTCTTTGGTTGGAGCCCAGAGCAAGTGCAAGACTACTGCGATACCGTTTGGGTTATCAAAAGCAACCCAGAAGCTACGCCCGAGTTTGGCATTTGGGCCCATTATGAAGAAGCTGCCAAGGGCAAGAAATGATTTTCTTGCAAGGCTTAGATAAACGTTTTGCAGGACACCAGCACTTTAAACATCGTGCAGAAATTGCAGGACACCAACAATACAGGATTGAAGAGTTCAATAAGATCCGTACTTGGTGTTGGGAAACTTGGGGGGCGGGCTGTGAGCGAGATTCACAGGTGGCCTATCATTTCAATTCGCAATGGGCTTGGCACGTTACTGGAAACTCCTTAGATGGACCTTGTTTTATCTACCTAATAGATGATCAAGCACTATCATTGTTTTGTTTAAAATGGATTTAATTATGGAACCAATCAATCCCAAAGAAGTTAAAAAAATCACCGAAGCTCGTAAAATCATCGATGATCTTCAAGTGCGCCTTTTGGCCCGAGAACAAGCTCTTGATGACTTGTCACGCTCGGTAGAGATTGCGGAAATCACCAAGCAGTTTCACCTGGTGACCAGCTTCCGAGAAGCCGCAGAAGAACAACTTAAGAGCCGTGTTGTAGTTCCTGCAATTGGTGAAAATCAAGAACTCAATATTAGAATCTACGAGTAAGATGTTATGCTAAAATACGGTGAGGTTAATCCGTTGTCTGTCTTTGGCCTAAGGCAGATGGAATATTGTCCGCCGCATTTTATACAGGTTACATTTGATCTGCGTACCAACGTCAAGAGTATTTCGGATTGGGTACACGAACATCTTTCAGGTAGATTTTACATAGGTGATGTCTTTTTACCCAACCCAGAATCTCCCGGATCTAGCTTAACTATGCACAAGGTTGCCGCTTTTGAACGGCACGAAGAAGCTAGCTATTTTGGATTGTTTCTTCCGAATATCAATGTAACCAGCTACGACTGGTAAGAAAAAAAATTATCTGATACTATATCTCCGTTAAATACTTTAACGATTTAACGGAGATTTTCAATGAGTGATGATAACACAACCTCTTCAACCGAAGAGCAAAAAAACCCAAATTTAAATATTGCTGACTTAGTCAATGTGCTCCAAGTAGTAAGAACCTGCGCCACACGTGGTGCATTTAGAGCAGACGAAATGAGTTCAGTGGGCGGCCTGTATGATCGCCTGTACGCATTTTTAGTTTCAACTGGTGCAGTTAAAATGCCCGGCGAAGAAGAAACACCAACCGAACCCCCCAAGGAGTAATTATGTTAAAACATATTGGTAGACACGGCGAAAAGAAAGTAGTCGTATTATATAGAGAAGTACCGGGCGAAGATCATATGACACTATTAGTCTACAGTGATTTGCTGCCTAGAATCTATCACGATTCAGTTATGACAGTGCTAGAAAGCCCAGTTGGACAACAGGCCGATAGTTTTGCAGATGCATTGTTTAGAAATATGATGCCCGACGGTATTAACTGCCTGGAAGCATTGCACAAGAACGGTTTAATCAAGAAGGTGGCTAATAATCAAATTATTATGACTCCTACTCCGTCTGCCACTGTGCGCTTGGACGAATTGAACAGCATCTTAAATGAAATGAAAAAAGGTGACGAAGCCATTAAGCGACTTGCCGAGTTAGATGCTAACAAAGGTTTAACTGGTAAGAAGCGCAAAGTTGAACAACAAGAAGTGGGTGTTCCTCCAAGTAGCAGAACTCAGCCAGCCGCTATGCCACAAGCATCAGCCAATGGTGTGTTAAGCGATTCCGATATTGCACGTAGTCGTGTTGCCCAAGCAGAAATGATGAAGAAGAATGCCGCTACAATGTTAGCAGAGGCAGAGCGTCTTATGTCTGAGGCCGCAAGCCTAGATCCAACTACAACTACAACAAATGTCGGAAAAACCACAAAGAAAAAAGCGGTCAAAGTTAAAGCGGCTTAATGTCACTGCTAGAGAAAAGTGGGAAAAGATTTTAAAAGACGTTGAAAAACGCGAAGTTCCGGTAACGGTGCTAGAATCTATTACTGTTAATCTTTTCGATGGCACCGCAGTTGACATTAGCATAAAAGAACTATTAGCCGAGGGCTATAGCCCGGATGACATAGAGCAAATGTTAGAACAAAAACTAACTGCACTGGACCACATCATCAATGATGTTGACTTTTATGTCAACATCGATGATGTTGCCAAACTGGTTCAACCAATTACTGATAACTTTCTTAAGGACCTATAATTATAGGTTAGCATTAAATGAATCAATACTTAGAAGCACTAAATTACGTATTACAGAATGGTACCACAACAGACGATAGGACTGGTGTTGGTACCATTAGTTATTTTGGAATGCAACAAAGATACAACCTGCAAGAAGGATTCCCGGCAGTTACTACAAAGAAGCTGGCCTGGCGTAGTGTTGTATCAGAATTGCTGTGGTTTATTGAAGGGTCGGGGGACGAAAATCGTCTGCGAGAGATTTTATATGGTAGCAGACAGTCTGAAAAGACAACCATCTGGTCCGACAATGCCACAGCGCCTTACTGGGTACCTAAGTCAAAATTTAAAGGTGACCTGGGTCGCATTTACGGTGTACAGTGGCGCAACTGGCGCGGCATTAAGGAAGTTAAATCAGGTAGCATTAAAGATGAGTTTGGCAATTACTACAGTGTCCAAGGCGGCATACAAAAAGTAGAAATTGATCAGCTAAAGAATCTTGTTGAAGGCATCAAACGAGATCCGCACGGACGTAGGCATATATTGTCTGCCTGGAATGCCATTGAACTACAAGATATGGCTTTGCCACCTTGTCACGTTCTTGCTCAGTTTTATGTGCAAAAAGTACCCAATGGTCGTAATAGATTAAGTTGCCAAATGTATCAACGCAGTTGTGATATGTTCCTGGGTGTACCGTTCAATGTTGCCAGCTATTCATTGCTGACATCAATGATTGCTCAAGTGTGCGATTTAGACGTTGGAGAGTTTGTTCACGTGCTAGGCGATGCACACATCTACTCAAATCACGTAGAACAAGTTAAAGAGCAGTTAGCACGTACACCATATGCGTTACCAACGCTGTGGCTGAATCCCGAGATTAGAGATATCACCAAGTTCACAATGGATGATATTAAATTAGAAAACTATGTGTCGCACGATGCAATTAAAGCAGAGATGGCTGTATGAAAATTTTAGTAACTGGCGGAATGGGCCTAATAGGGCATAATGTTGTATCACGCCTACAACAACTAGGACACGAAGTATCTATCCTAGATATACGCACTAACTATGGTATTGTTGATCAGGAAGAACTCAACTACCTTATGGTAGAGCGTACAAAGAAAATTGATATGTCCAACCCGTGGGTATATCCTATTGATATATCACTGGCTGCTAACGTAGACTGGGCGTTTGCACTGCACGAGCCTGAAATTGTTATTCATATGGCCAGCTTCCCTAGACAAAAAGTTGTCAATGCTAATCCAGCCTGGGGTAGTCGTGTTATGAGCGAAGGGTTGATTAACCTGTTAGAATCGTCAAAGAAATACGAAACAAGAAAGTTTATCTACATCAGTAGCTCAATGGTCTACGGAGACTTCACTGACGATGTTACAGAAGATGCAGTGTGCAACCCACAAGGTCAATATGGCATTATGAAGCTAGCTGGTGAATGGCTGGTTAAAGACTATGCACGCCGAGATAATCTTGCTTACACTATTATTCGTCCCAGTGCTGTGTATGGACCGTTGGATGTAGAGGATAGAGTTATTGCTAAGTTTATGCTTACCGCAATGCGAGGCGGCACGTTAAACGTAAATGGTGCCAATGAAACACTGGACTTTACCTATGTTGATGATGCTGCCGATGGTATTGTAGCAGCCGCACTCAGTGATAACACAGAAAATAAGACTTATAACATCACCAAGTCGCATAGCAGAACACTACTTGAAGCTGCCGAGCTTGCTGTTAAAGTTGTAGGCCAGGGCAATATCAATGTGCGAGATAAAGATGCAGACTTTCCTAGCCGTGGCGCTTTAAACATCGATGCCGCTCGCAATGACTTTGGATTCTCACCCAAAGTAGATGTAGAAGAAGGGTTTCAACACTACTACGATTGGCTGAGCACTAGCCCGTATTGGCAACAAAAAATTGCAAAGTGAAAGTTCCGTTCTTTGGTCTGAAAAGACAGTACGAAAATTTACGAGAAGAACTTCTCAATTCTGCCGATGAGGTTTACGCCAGCGGCCAAGTACTCGATGGCGAAAAGACTAAACTATTTGAAACACTAATGGCCGCAAGGTGCCACAGGGACTATGCATTTGCTGTTAATAGTTGCACCCAAGCATTAATCTTTGCACAGATAGCCGCAGACTTAAAAGAGGATAGGATTATTATTCCTACTGTTAGTTTTGCTGCCACTACTAATAGTGTGCTTATGGCCAACAATGATCCTGTTTACTGTGACGTTGACAAACACGGTCTAATAGATTTAGAAACATTAACGTTTCATCCTAGGACACACAAAATTGGCGGGTTGATGTATGTTAACTTATTTGGTAACATAGTTGACTTTGATCGTATGCGCCTTATCAACGAGTTCTTTAACAATGATGAACTATTTGTCATCGAAGATGCCGCACAAAGTTTTGGCGCTTATTACAAAGATACCCCATCTGGTAAGCTAGGCGATGTTAGTGTTCTTAGTTTTGATCCTACTAAAAATTTACCCAACTATGGATCTGGTGGTATGTTGCTTACAGACGACTGGAAAATTGCAGAATCTGTACGCAACTTAAGAGACAATGGTAAAGACGACGGTCATATCAGTACCGGAACTAATAGTAAAATGAGTGAGTCAGACTGCGCTCAGATGCTTGTTAAATTAAAGTACTTTGACACTTGGCAACAACGTCGACAACAAATTGCCGAATATTACTGTGAACGCCTACGGCCCCACGTACGAGTGACGGAGACCAGCAATGATATAGAACACGCCTGGCATAAATTTCCAATTTGGATCGATGATTCTTTTGCTTTTAATAGAACCCACCGTGACCAAGTATTTTTGCCAGTTAGAAACCAAGTTAAAAGCAACTTAGAACACCGCGGCATTGATACCAAAATACATTATTCAACACCGCTCAACGAACTGCCCTGCAACCCGCACACACAATTCTTAAGCCAATTGGGCGCATACCCATATGGGGAATCTTTTTGTAGAACAGAATTAAGTTTACCGATATATCCAGAATTAACCGACAACGAAGTTGAATATATCACTGAGGCGGTAATTGACTGTATAAAGACTGGTACCGATCGTTCAACCACGCCCAGTCATAGCTAAGAAGCAGTTGGCTTTGTTCCCCGTTGACTTCGTCGTAGTACTTTGCACCATCACGAGCACCCCTGTTACTCCAGGTAGCAAATTTACCCGTTCCTTTATCAGTCCACGCCTTTAATCTAGTGCGAGACTCGTCGCTATTGCTTTGTTTCAGTTTAATTGCTTCTCTAAATGCTGTACGCCACGTGGTCCACGGGTCCTGATTGTAGTGTGCAGTGCCGCTGATTGTTGGAACTATTTCGTGTGGTTTAGTCATTACAAAATCTAATCCAGTTTTGTCTGTGACCAAAGTTTGATATTTGTTATAGGCCACCACAGCCATATGCCCATAGGTCAATCCATTGACTGGGTTCTTAGCATAAAAAATAGTGTGCCAAGGTTCCTGTTTTGGTTGCCAGGTCCAATCAAAGTTCGGATCTACTTCTATTTTTGCAAATACCGCAAAAAACCAGGCGGTAGTACTAGCACGAGCGGCTGCTTGATATGCTGCCGTGCGGCCATTGATTCCGTCAATTCTACGTATCATATTGCCTGTTTTTACTGTTTCTTGCAAGTGCTGGTAGTGGTTTTCTGCCAGCGGCTCGCCATTGCTTATGTAGACAATGTCCAGCAATCCATCAGAGGCTTTTAAAGTAGAGTCTTTAACAAAGTGTAAATTTGGAAATGCTTCAACATACTTTAAATCTCCGTCCAAATGTCTAAAGTATTCTTTACTACCAAACCACGTGCTAGAATTGAATACTTGCAAATACGGTTCAAAGCCATATTCTCCGTAATCCTTGAAATGAAAGTTTTTGTAGTCTACTAGACTGGAAGCAACCCAAAAATAAGCAGTGTCTGAATTCTCGGCACAATACCTTAAGGTCTCTGCTATTGTGTCTTTGGGACTTATACGGGTTACACTAGGAAACCTACGAGTTAAGTCTATCCAAGATTTAGTACCAGAATTGTTTAACCAATCAATATAAAAAATCCTATATCTCATTTTAATTACTGCTTATTAAACTCAAGAATTTCCTGCAACTCGCTGTCAGTGTAGTCTGGATGTAACTTACTGCCGTCATTGATTGATCGCAGTGGGACCATATCAAATCCAAATTTATTTTTATTGCCCGTTGTTAACAAGTCGTATCCAACTGACTCTTTTAGTTCATTCACAAAGTCTATGCTCTGTTTAATTTCTCCAGGTTTGGTCATTAGCTTTACTATAAAATCGTTTAATCTAGTTGCGCCATTGAGTATTACTTCGCCAACTTGTTTATAATTTTTAGCAAACAGCGCAGGTTTCATAAATTCAAAATGAGCACTAAAAATTAATGTGTTGTAGTGGTTAGCATTTTTTGCCCAGTAGCTAGGTCCTTGGCTTGCATTGGATACTAGCATAATCCATTGATTCCTGTTAGCTAGATGCTCAACAAATGGTTCAAAGTCTGGATTTAAAGTAGGTTCGCCGCCACCAAAGTACCAACGAACTTCCTCACCGCCGGCCCAATTGTCAATGATGTGATCTGCCGCCGATCTTAGTACTGCCAAAGATTTATGTTCATCTGTGGTATTATGTACCTCAGGCCAGCAATAACTACAATCATAATTACACCGGCGACTTATATCCCACAATACTTGTTTGGGCATATGATAATTGGTTCTGACTGATGTTATCTCTGTGACATCTTTAAAGGGCACAAATCGAACATTGGAGTGCGCAGGTTCTGTGCCCGAGGACCATTTTGTGATTACAATGTCTGAACCGCAACCACAGCTGGCCATTGGACAGATCACCCCATTGGTAGGGAATGTGTACTTTTCTTCTATAGTGCCAAGATTTCCCCAACGTCTTGTTCCTTGGAAGTGTACACGATTTGTCCCGGGCGTACTGGCACAATTAGATATCCAAACTTTGCCATCAAAGTCTATATACAAATTTTGTACGCCAGCTTGACAGTGCCATCCTTGAAATTGATTTAACTTGGAACTAATTAAATCCTCTATGCTGGCATTAACGTATCCGTTGTCAGTCCCAACAGCCAATTGCTTCATTGAACTTTTTCCTTAGTAGACATAATGTCAAAGTTACAATGACACATTACTTTATTGCAGGTAATAGGATCTTTTGGGAAATGAATTTTTTCATCCCATATGTTGCCAATTGGGCGTCCTACTTTACACCAGCCACGATGTATACTACCATCCATATCTACAATAAGTTGTTCTACACCAGAATAGCATTTCCAACCAAACCAATTGTTAATCCCTTTAGAAATAAATTCGTGCGGAGGCAAACTAGTTTTAGATCCTGTTTCGGTGACCATTGTCATTGCGCCACGATAGTTTTCCAATGACTTAGTCCAAACAGTTTTGCTGCCAATGAGTTTCCACTGATCTTCAAAGACCTTCTTTTGCTCGTCTGTGTAGTCATACAGTGTATCACCAAAGTCGTGTATTAACGGTTGTAATGCAATGCTAGTATTTTGCAACTCTGTTGCTTTAAGAGCAACCTGATAGCATTCGTCAAACTTGTCCGGGCTCATCATAATGTTCAGGT